>Ga0123355_10011440_pt1 | contig 13678 bp, 13 predicted proteins | sample TergutEmb28metaG_3_FD_89872 | JGI IMG/M metagenome (GOLD analysis project Ga0123355, IMG submission 89872) | Embiratermes neotenicus P1 segment gut microbial communities from Petit-Saut dam, French Guiana - Emb289 P1 | ecosystem: Host-associated > Arthropoda: Insects > Digestive system > Gut ...
TTTTTTCAAAACACTCAAACGGGAACTGGACATTCTCGATGGGAAGCATACGAAAAAGGAGGTAAAAACAGGGGTATTTGAATACATCGAAATTTATTACAACAGACGCCGTAGACATTCGGCTCTCGGATATGCTACACCTTTAGCATTAACAAATAATTTAGCGGCTTAATTCAGTGTCCAAAAAATCGGGGGAACTCCAGGATAGAATCCTTATACACCAGATACACATTGATGGCCCCCTGTAAAAACGGCTTGGGGCAGGGTTGCCATAAAAGCCCCATCCCTACCCGACCACTCGCCAGATTCATTGCCTATTTGCTGTTTGTTACGGTTTAATGCACTTTCTAGGAGGATTACAACCGTTTTTGACAAGCTTCGCTGATCCCTCTCTGCAATATCCTCTATACAAGCAACCATGCTTTCTGGCATATAAATGTCCTTATAAACCTTTTTTGGTCTATTCTTCATTTCCATATCGCAATTATATACCAATTGCATTTCATTTGTCAATAGAATTTAATGATTTTTTTATTTTTATTGCTTTTCTGCCGAAATAATGATAGAGTGGAGGTGTACAGAAATGGCTAAAAAAACCCAGCAAGCAGTACAGAAAGCCTTGCGGCTTCCAAAGTGGATGGTAGATGCTATTGATAATTTAGCAGAAAAGGGCGGCTATACATTCACGGATGTAGTGATCGAGCTTTTGCGTAGGGAATTGGAGATCAGGGGTTATCAAATGGACATAGGGGGGGGGCCATCGCCTCAAGGCAGGAGCCGGGCAGCCAGCCTGTGATCGAAAAGACGGCGGGATAGTGCTACGGTTCAATCCTTCCCATTCGTGGCGCTGGGTGTGGCCTTGGGGCTGTAAGATAATTCCATTTAGGCAGGGGTAAAAAGATGCCAAAGAACCCCCACATATATAGAAAGCCCTTGATGATCCGGGGGCTTGATAACAAGCTGATAGCGGGTTTACATTGTCCTTATCGGACTTTCATGGAGGTATAAAATGAACATCCCGTCAAAATTTACAAAGCGTGTTCACGACAACTTGAAAAAATACCAAGAGATAATATCAGGCTTAAAGAAAAAAGACGCGAATGAAGCCGACACGGTGAGGGTTGTGGCTGGTATGCTGGAGTGTTTCTTTGGATATAACAGATTCAAAGAGATAACATCAGAACACGCTATTAGGGGTACTTACTGCGACTTGGCAATAATTGATGCCCGGAAAAGGATCAGAATTTTGATAGAAGTAAAGGCGGCATCTTCAACCCTTAACGATAGCCATGTAAAACAGGCTATTGATTACGGCGCGAACGCTGGGGTCAGCTGGGTTATATTAACAAACGCTGAAAAGTGGATGTTGTACAAGATTAAATTCGGAAAGCCCATCAGTAAAGAATTAGTTTCTGAATTTAATATGCTCTCCATCAACGCACGGTCTAAAAAAGAATTTGAGGTCATGTACGCGATAAGCAAGGACGGGCAAGGCAAGTCCAGTATAGATGAATTATACGCAGCTAATCAGGCAAAGAGTAAATTCATGGTTGGCGCGTTATTGAACAGCGAGGAAGTACATTCCCTAATCCGCAAAAATATTAAAAAACTTTACGGTGATGTAAAAATTTCAAATGAAGAAATTGCCAGTATTATGGTAAATGATATTATAAAGAGGGAGATACTCGATTCCGAAGAATCGAAAAAAGCCAAAAAAGATATTGAGAAAGCTTCAAAAAAATCAGGGCAAGAAACCGGAAAGACTGAAGCACGGAGCAAAAGAACAAAAGAGCCGGAGGAGAAAAGCAATGACACGCCATAAGGAGGTTACTATGAAAAGATTGCTACTTTTGACCATTGTTTCCGCCGGGCTGTTTTTGGCCTGTGAGAATAGCACATCTCACAACCACGGCAGTATCCCGCTTGGTTACGGAATACTTAACCGCACCGACTATGATGTTAATGTTACAACAAATACCGACAGGACTCTTTTTGCAAACTCAAATTGGTTTACTGTTCTGGCCCCCGGCGAATTTGGCGTGGAGACTGGCATAGTACTGGAGAATGGTGTTCGAAGAAACCCGGTAGCCGTACAAATTAGCAACGATGGTGAAACAACATTTATACAGTACACTCCCAGATGGCAGCTTGTGTTCACAAACACTCATAATGCGCTCGCCGTTATAATCAGTGAGAATTATATGTGCGTTGGAGGATGGGATTTCTCGGAGATTGAAGTCCCTGCTGGTGTTGCCGATTGGATTTTTCCAGACAGAAGAGCTTTTATTTACACTGATACCCCAAATTTCCAGAGGCGGCACTTAGGCAACGTTAGCCCTATTGGAAACTGGGTTGTCCAATCCCGCATTGAAGCGAATACCATGTTCGTAACATTTGCCCACCAGCCCTAGCCCCCCGCCGTTCTCCGGCAGGGGGCGCACTGTTCAACTAACCTTCCTGAACTGTAGAACATTCCCGAAAGCCACCGCCGCAGCGTTGCCAACTTCCTGAACGTTTTTGGCTTCGATATGGGATTCGTACTTTCTAAATACTTCCTCCGAAAGATGCCCGGTAACCTTCGCCACTTTTTTCCCTCTATTACCTGCGTTATCCTCGAACAGAAAAAATGCCGCCAACTGTGAAACCCAATGTAACGGGCCGTGTAATCTACCCCTATTTTATCCAAAGCTTCTTTAAGGCCGTCCAGTACCGCGATTGCGCCGCATGGCCTTTCGGGGCTCATCGAGTAAAACACAAACGGATCATCCCCGCCGTGCGGATTATCTTCCAGCAAGCCAAGTAGCGCCGCCCTGACTTCAGGCAATAGCGGCGCAACCCGCTTATGCCCGTTTTTGGGGCATTTAAGCCCGTCCATCGGCGAATAACTGTGAGCGATGTTTATGGTGTCCGTTCCAATGTCCGAGCGGCGCAACGCCAGACATTCACCTTGCCTCGCCCCCGTTGTGGCGGCGACAAGGGAAGCGGCGAAGGCCCGCCTGTCCTTCCAGTCTACGGCGAAAACCGCCGCCGCTTCTGCCTCGGTCAATACTCCACGCTCTTTGTTGACTATGGAAAACTTTCTAAGTCCAACCGCCGGATTAGAGGGGATTATTTTTTCATTAAAAGCCCACTTTAGGGGGGTGCAACATACTAGAAGCGCTTGGTTGATTGTCGAAGTAGCCAACCCACGGGCCGCCAGACTTTGAGACAATTTTTTTAAGTCGTCAGTAGTAACGCAGTTTAATTTTTTGTCCCCGAAATACGGTTTTAGTTCAACGCTTACCCGCTTTTGACATCCGTGGGCATAACTACGGCTAAACCTGTACCCGTGGGCCAGCTTGTCTTTGATGTATTCCGATTTGTTATAGTCCCAAAATCTTTCAAGGAACTGGACAAAAGGAATGGCCCCCTTCCCGGTATTTTTGACGGCGGCGATGTCAATCAACCCCATGCTTTTGAGGGTAGAGACAACTCGCATCGCGTCATCGGGGGTAAGCTCGGCCCGCCGCATGGCCCGTATCACGGCCTCGATGCCTGCGGCCTGTTCAACCGGGCGGGGCTTCCTAAGCCTTCCCGTGGGTATGCCTTGAGCTTTCCACAGTTCCGCTTTGACGTGGGCTTTTACTTTGTCCGTTTCCCCGGTTGAACGGGCGGATAGTTTTTTTCCATTTTCTACGCTGATGAACTCAACGTAGAAAATGCCGTTTTGCCGTTTATGAAGGTAATACTCCCGGCGCATAATGACTCCTTCCGAGCGACCCCGTGATTTTCTCACAGTTTTTCTCAATCATAAATTTGGAGCCTGTACACCGTCCCTTTCGGCGGCAAAGGCTATGCGATAACTCTTTATACCACAAAGAGTTAATTATCACAACCCCTGAATTGCCGAATTTTAGGCTATAGATTCTTAAACCGTATATCCTCCCCTGCCGGGGCTTTTGGCGGGAACATTGGCTCATGCGCGGCGGGGGTCTTACCGGAAGCGGCGGCGGCCCTTATAATGGAAGCATGAATACCCCACCGAAAAAAGCCGAGCACATGACCAGCCTTTGCGGAAACCGCATGGTAAGCAAGACCCACGGGCGCATCGCCTTCCGGGGCGTAATTGACACGCTGGAAGCCGAGGTAATAGAGGCGCAGGTTGTGGCCATGCGCGAGAACGAGGCCGGCGTTTGCTTGCGCCTTGGCGAAGTCCTTGAGTACCTGCGCCGTCTTATGTCAGCGGAAGTACGGGAAGCGCCCCTTGATCCGCCCTTTCTTTTCGGCATGGACAGCGAAGAGGTACACCGCCAGAGCCACAACCCGGCGGGGAGTTTCGCGGGACTCCAGCTCCCAGCCTACACGCAGGGCCCCCTTGCTGCCCGGCTTAACACGCTCAGGGCAAAGACACGGGAAGCGGAGCTTGCGGCGGTACGGATCTTCGGCCCCGGCACGGACACGGCGGAGGCGGCGGAACGGGAAGACATTATCTTGGGACTGAACCGCCTTTCCAGCGCCCTTTGGTGGCTTTTCTGCGCGTATACGTCAGCGCCTGCTACGCCCCGTGTATGTGGCTAAGACCGTGCAGGAATTCTTCGGCCTTTCCCTTGCAGCTCCCGCAGACCGTCCCAATTTTGGTGGCCTTTTGAAGCTGCTCCCAAGCGCGGGCCCCGTTTGCAAAGGCGTTTTCAATGTCTTTGCCCGTAATGCCAAGGCAGCGGCAGATCACCACCGCCTCCTCAACAAGTTCGCCCGCCCTGCCCTGCTTCGCAAGGTAGTCGTCGATAGCGGCTCTAAGGGCTTTGTCGCCCAGCACGGAGCAATGCACCTTGTAGTCGGGAAGCCCGCCGAGTTTTTCCACCAAGTCTTCGGGCTTGATTTTGTAGGCGTCCTTTATGTTCATCCCTTTGATGATTTCGGACAGCATACTGGTAGAAGCGATGGCGCTGGCGCAGCCGTAGGTCTTCCACCGCGCGTCAAGAATAACATCGTCCTTTATCTTCAGGAGCATCAGCATCTGATCTCCGCATTTGATGTTCCCCGCCTGCCCCCTTCCGTCGGCGGGAAAAGAGGATTCTCCTTCCGTAAGAGCGTTGCGGGGCTGGGTAAAATGATCCTTTACGATGTTCGAATAAAGCCAGTCAGACATATGTACTCCTTATGATAGTTTGGGCTGTTCAATGGTAGACATCGCCCTAAGTTTTTCGATTATGGGCGGCAGGGTTTTAAGGATGTACTCGACATCCTCTTCGCCTGTTTCCCAGCCAAGGCTAAAGCGAATGGAGCCGTGCGCCACTTCCGGCCCCACTCCCGTAGCTAGAAGCACATGAGAAGGCTCAAGGCTTCCGGAGGCGCAGGCTGATCCGGTGGACGCTTCGATCCCCGCCATATCCATGTGAATAAGAATGGCCTCGCCCTCAGCGCCGGGGAACGAAACATTCAGGGTATTGGGCAGCGTGTCAACCGGGTGTCCGTTAATCTTGATGGATGGTATGCTCGCCGAAAGGCCGTCCTTTAGTCGCTTCTTTAGGGCGGAGGTTTTCTGTTGGTACTCGCAAAGGTCTCGCGCTGCCAGCGCCGCCGCCTCGCCCAGCCCCAGAATGCCGGTGTTGTTGTAGGTTCCAGCCCGTAAGCCGTTTTCCTGATGCCCCCCGTGGATAAAGGGGGAAAAGGGAGCGCCTTCTTTTATGTAAAGGGCCCCGACACCCTTGGGGCCGTACATTTTGTGCGCCGACACGGTAAGATAGTCCACGCCCAAATCCACGGCGTTTACCGGAATTTTACCCACGGCCTGAACCGCGTCGGTATGCGTGAAGGCACCGGCCTCTTTCGCAAGGCGGGCGATTTCCTTTATGTCCTGAATCGTGCCGATTTCGTTATTCGCCATCATCACCGAAACGAACAGGGTCTTTTCGCTTAACGCCGCCTTTAGCGCGTCCATTTTTACTTTCCCGTATTCGTCCACGGGGATGATCCGCACGTCAAAGCCCAGCTTTTCAGCGTACCCGGCGGAGTTAAGCACGCAAGGGTGTTCTATACTGGTGGTTACGAACTCACGCCGGCCCTCTTTGCGGGGGCCGCCCGGCCCGGAGGCAAGGCTGCGCATCGCGGCGAACAGGGCATTGTTCGACTCAGAGCCGCCTGAGCTAAAAACGATGGTTTTGGCGGGGGAACCCAGCAGCAATCCCACAGCGGCCCTTGCTTCCTCGATTCTGGCGCGGGCGAGGCGGCCTGAGCCGTGCAAACTGGAAGCGTTGCCGAATATGTCAAGAGCGCCAATCATTGCCGCCTTGACCCCCTCTTTTAGTGGTGTGGTCGCATTGTAATCAACATATATCCGCTTTTCCGCCATGCCGCGCCTCCGCTTCAAATCATTCCTTATTTAGTAATATACAGTACTCGCGGCGCTTTGTTAAGGGTTCACTCCCCTGCCGGGGCTTTTGGTGGAAATGCTCACACGCGGCGGGGGCGAGGGCTACCGGAGAAAATCCCCGCTCTTCCTGAAAAGCCGGTCAACCGTCCACGGCGAAAGGACATACACCAAGGGCGAAGGCGAAACCACCGCCCGCCTGTAGCCCTCCCCGCCCTCCGCCGGGCCTACCTGGATCGTGCGGGCCGTGCCGTCCCCAAACCAGAGGGTAACGCTTGCCTCGATAGCGGGCGGGGCCTCCGTTCCAAGGCCCTCGCCTTCGGCCTCCAGTACCGCCCTGAGCCACGCTTCCACCCTGGCGTTAACCAAGGCGGCGCTTTCGTTGCCCTGCAGTACCCAGCCCCCTCCGTCCCGGCGCAGGACATATGAAACAGGCGGAGCGCCGCCGGGCGGGGCAAAGGCAAATTCCGCCTGCTGAACCATCGCGGCGGAGTAGCTCGCGGCAAAGAGGCGGAAATCGAGCCAGAAGCCGGGCCCTGAGTCCGTAAAGAGCGAAAAGCGGTCGTCCCCGGAGTAGATTTCCCGCTCGTAGGCCCGCGCCAAGTAGACCTCCCTGCCCACAGCGCCCCCATAGCCGATAAGGAGGTCTACAAGGGGAAGCCCCGGCCCGCCCCGTACAACTATGCGGGAAGCGCTCCCAATGGAAAGGCCCAGCCGTTCTCTGGCTTCAAGGGAATTCGCGCGAAGGGTGTACGCCTCCCTGCGGGAAAGCGCCGCAAAAAGGTCTTGCACCCGCTGTTGCCGCACAGGGAAGCCCTGCCATGCCCCGCCGGGGCCGCCCTCCGCGCCCCCGGCCCCCGGATCGCTTAAAACCCAGACATCGTTTCTGCGGACAAGTACCGTAGTGCCTGCGGGGCCGGAAATCTCTATCCTGTCGGCGAGGTAATGAAGGCCCGGATGATCCAGCCACGCGAAAGCCCTGCCGTGCCGCCTGTCAGGATCGAAAACCAGCGTAAGCGCGTACACGAGCGCGAGGGCTCCGGCTAACGCCGAAAGAAAGACAAGCTTTCTTCTGTACACTGTTGTTCCTGCCGTTGTTCGTGTTGTTCGTATCATCGCTGTGCCCCTCGCGCTGGCGGCGCGTTGCGTGTTTTGGCGCTCCGCCTTCGCACCAGAACCAGCCCCGCCAGAGCCACTCCAAGCGGGACGAAAACCGTGTTCACCCTTAGCGAGAACGCCATTGCCGCCGCCCTTCTTTCGACATCGATAATGCGATCAAGGCGGCCCGCTCCTTCCCGGCCCCGGATGTCCAGCATATCATCATCGCTGGAAAGCCACTCGGCGGCCCTGATTAAAAAGTCAAGGTTTCTCGCTTCGCCCTGACTGACCTGCATTATGTCCCCGGCAAAATTGGCGTCCCCCACAACAATAAGCCGGGAAGGGCGTGCCGGGGCCGCAATGCCGGACGGGGGGCCTTCAAAGTCAAAGGCGCTGGGAAAAACGCCGGAAAGGGCCGCCCCAAGTATCCGTGTCCCGCGGGTCTGGGCTTCTTCATCTTCAAGAAAAGAAACCATGTCCGGGCCAGCGATAAAATCGCCCGTCTGAAGCCACGCCTGCGCCGTGGTGGTAAAGAGAACCTCGGCCTCTACCCCGGCGGGGGGAACGAGTTCCAAGGGGCTTGCCCAGTACATATCCAGCCCGCCAAAGCGGGAAGTGATGCGGTGGCCGGGGTTGCCCCCCTGTTCCCGCACGGCTATCCAGTGGGGATACGGCACGGAATGGATACGCGCGCCGTTTTCCTGTACCTGCATGGTCAGGTTCAGCGAGGCCCTGTCCAGCACTAGCGCGCTGCGCACCAGAACCCCGTAATTCGCCAGCGCCGCCAATAGCCCCATGTCCCGCGCGGCCCATGCCTGAAAATCGCCCATATAATCGACAAGAACCCCGTTGGCGGCGAAAAGGACATTGCCGCCCCCCGTTATGTAACGGTCTATGCGGTACAACTGGGGCGCATGGAGGTCTTCGGCCCCGCCAAACACGAAAAGCGCCGGAAGGGTTCCGGGAATGTCCTCCCACGGGCTTATAAGGCGGACGGTAAACCCCGCCATAAACAGGGCCCTATTTAAAAGGCTGAAATCGGTATGCCATGTTTGGTGGGCGCTGGCAACAATAACGCCGATTTCCCGCGGGGTGTTCCGCGCAAGGGCCCTGATGCGGGAACTTAGATCGTATTCCAGCGTGTACAGGGAGAAAACCACGGGGATTACCGCCGCCCGATCCAGATATTCGATAAGGATGCCGGAATACACCGTTACCGCCACAGGCTCGTTATGCTCGATAACCTGAATCTGCCAAGGGATAATGCCCAGTTCCTCTACAGAGCGGACAAGGTCTGCCCGCACAGGGTCTCGCTGGGTAACGCGAATCCTTCCACGGGAATGGGCCGCGTATTCCCGCAAAAGATCGGCGACTGCCGTGGGCATGGGGTGGGCCAGAACAAGCCTGTCGGAGACAAAGTAGGTTATCCGCACCTGATCGGAAATTTCCCTGTGAAGGTTCTGCGAGACCTGCGAAATGGTGAAGATGTTGTTGCCTGTCATATCAACACGGAACCAGAGGCGTCCGCTTATCAGAAAGGCAAGGGCGAAAATGACAAGGGAAAGGGCCGCCAGCGCTTTGGCCTGATTCTTGCTCATGGCTAACTCCACTTCCTGAATATCAGGACTTGCGTATTCAGAAACAAAAATAGCCCCGTGGTAAGAAGGAAAAAGGCGATGTCCCGGCTGTCTAAAAGCCCCCGCGAAAAACTTTCAAAATGAAAGGACAGGGAAAACGAGTTGACAAAGGCCGCTAGCGCAGGGGGCATATCCCCGGTAAGTCCGGTTAAAAGCGTCATGGCCATAAGAACCACGGCTGTCCCCAAAAATGCGGCGGCCTGAGTTCTGGAAACGCTGGAAAGAAAAAGCCCCAGCGCCGAGGCTGACGCTCCCAGTAACAGCGCCCCGGCGTACTCGGCAAGAATGACGCCCGGATCAAAATGGCCCAAAGGCATGATGGTCAGGGGGACGGGAAGCGTAAGGAGCGTCATTGCCGCTACGAGCGTGAAGCAGGTTAAAAACTTTCCCAGCACCAGTTCCCATTCGGTAAACGGCAGGGTAAATAGAAGCTCCTCGCTGCCGAGCTTTTTTTCCTCTGTCCACGCCTTCATGGTAAGGACGGGGATCACCAGAATAAACGCCAGCGGGAAGCCCAAAAAGAATGAGCGCAGGCTTGCGGTATCCATAGCGAAGAAGCGCTGAAAGTGAAAGAACCAGATGGACACAAACAACAGGAAAAAAACTGTTATGACGTAAAGCGCAGGGGTGTACACCCACGAGCGCAGTTCCCTCCGCGTCAGCGCCAGCGGCCGTGCCAAAAGGCGTTTAAGATTTTTTTCCGCCACGAAATCCCCCCTCCTTCTTACGGTTTTTCAAGATGTCAAGCCCACAAAAATATCTTCAAGGCTAAGCTTTTTGTGGTTCATGCTGATAATTTTACAGCCGCCGGAAACGGCCCAGTCGAATATCCATTCCCCGCCCGAATCGCCGCCGCCTGTAACGGTAAAACAAAGACGGACGGTTCCCGGTTCCACATTTTCCGCCGAAATACCGGAAATCGCCGCCCCGGAAGGCAGGCTAAGGCCCGCAAGCCGCTGTGCGATGTCCGCCGCCTGAGGGCCTTTCAGCAAGAGTTCCCAAGTGTCCTGCTTTGAGCGCTTCAGCGTTCCGGCGATTTCCCCCGGTGTCCCTTGGGCGGCGATGCGGCCTTCGTTCAGGATAAGCACTCTGGAACAGACGGCTTCTACCTCCTGCAAAATGTGGGTAGAAAAGATCACGGTTTTGCGCTTTCCCAGTTCCCTGATAAGGTTTCTGATTTCGATGATCTGGTTTGGGTCAAGGCCCGATGTGGGTTCGTCCAGTATCAGGATGGGCGGGTCGTGGACTATCGCCTGAGCCAGCCCGGCCCGCTGCCTGTAGCCTTTGGAAAGGCTGTCAACGCGCTGGCTGCCCGCCGGCCCTTCAAGGCCGCAGGCGGCAAGGGCCCCGTCCACGGCTTTTTGCCTGAGTCCCCGCGGGATAAGGCGCGCGGCGGCAGCGAAGTGCAGGTACTCCCGCGGGCTCATGTCGCCGTACAGCGGCACGCTTTCGGGAAGGTAGCCGATGCGGCTTTTTATCGCCGCCGGGTCTTCCCGCGCGCAGATGCCGTCTATGGTTACCTGCCCGCTTGAAGGAAAGTGGCAGCCGGTAAGCGTCTTTATGATGGTGGTTTTGCCCGCGCCGTTTGGGCCCAGAAAGCCAAGCACCTCCGCCCGGCCCACGGAAAAAGACACGTCTTTTACCGCTTCGAAGCTCCCGTAGCTTTTGGTCAAGCGTTCCACTTCTATCATTGGCGGCTAGTCCACGTATTCGATGGGGAAAACCATGCGATCCCGTGAAAGAACGGTGTCCGGGAAAATCGCCTGCGCTTCTTTTATTACCTGTTTCAGTTCGTGTTCGGTGTAGCGGGGGCTGTAATGGATAAGGGCGAGTTTTTTCGCCTTTGCCGCAAGGGCGATGCGGGCGGCCTGTTCCGCGGTCATGTGCTTTTTCTCTCTGGCGGTTTCTTCAAGCGCCCGCTCGAACATTCCTTCGCAAATGAACAGGTCGGAGTCCTGAACCTCGCGCGAAATTTCGGGGAAAGCCAGCGTGTCGGTTACAAAGGAAAACTTCCGCCCGGTTCTTGCCGCCCCCAAGACCTGCTGGGGATGCACGTCCGCGCCGTCTTCGGCCTTGACGATCTGGCCCGACTGGAGCGCCGCCCACTTTGGCCCCCGCGCGACCCCCAGAGCCTGCGCCTTTTCCGGGTGGAACTCGCCGGGGCGGGGGGCTTCTTCCAGCGCGTACCCGTAGCAGGGTTTGGTATGGCGCAGGGGGAACGCCCGCACGTTAAAGCCGTCCCCCCTGTACACTATTCCCGGCTCGGTTATCTCCCGTATCACGATTTCGTAGTTGATGTACATGTCCAACACCCGGCGGCTGGCATCGATGTACTCGGCGATTTTTGGCGGCCCGATGATGTACAGGGGGTCGTCCCGGTCAACCTGAGAGGACAGCATTAACAGGCCGGGAATCCCGGTAACGTGATCGGCGTGGGTGTGGCTTACAAAAATGACGGAGATTTTTTTCCACCGCAAGTTAAGCCTTCGCAGGGAAACCTGAGTTCCCTCGCCGCAGTCAAAAAGGAAAAGCTCCCCCTCTCTCCTTAACAGCACGGATGTAAGATGCCGGTTGGGCAGGGGCATCATGCCCCCGCAGCCAAGAACAAAGGCTTCAAGATTCATGGAGCTTCAGTGTACACCGAAAGGCGGGCTTTTTTCTAGCGGGGGCGGGCAGTGTAGCGCAAAAAAGCCTCCGTGAAACCGGGGCTTCACGGAGGCTTTCCGGCTAATGCCGCAGGCGCAGGTTCTTAGAGCCGCGCGCTAAGGACAATGTCGAAAGCTGGGGAACCGGTGGTGTTACCAAACAAGCCGTTAACGAAGGGGTTAAGGCCGATGCCAATCTCGACATTCTCTATCGGGGTAAAGACCATGCCGAATGTTATGCCGCTTGTCAGGATGCCGCTAACCCTCCATGAGGAGCGGTGCGAATCCAGGTTGGGAGCAGGGATATAATTATCATCAGCGTCAAAAATACCGGGGCGGTTACGGTCTCTGCCGGTTTCCGCACGGGTAGTCCAGTCGAAAACCCGCATGGTGGTTCCGGAGAAAAGGGAAATCCTTTCGGATATTTGCAAGCTCGCTCCCACTTCAACGCCGGTATGTAGCGATGTCCATCTGTCCCCGATTATCTCGATTGTGTTATTGTTAATATTCTGATCGCGGTTCACTCTGGTATACCCGAAGTTCATTAGGGGACGAAACCTTAACTCAAACACGTCGCCGAAGTCGATGTTATGCACATAGTATACGCCAAGGCCAAACCCCATACGGCCGCCGCCCAGCTGGTTGGCTACGTCAGACTCGCTTGTTTCCGAGACCCTTACCCGCCCCTGGAAAACATTGGAAAACCACAGATCGGTGCCCAAAGCAGTGGCGGGGCTTAGAACAAGCCTCGCGCCTCCGGATACTTCTATGGCGGCGTTACCCGTCCACCGGCTATCAAAATCGTAATTAGGGGCGCTGACTCCTACTCTACTCCGGTTGGGGAGCCGGTAAGCTACCCTGGCCCAAGGGAGTAGTTCTTCGCCCCAAGGAAGTACATCGCCCATATTGGCGCCCCATGTAAGGGCGAGGAAAGGGGCATTCGTGCGCCACCGCTCCCGGTCTTCGTAATTGGAGCCTTCTTCACGCACCTGCCATGTGTTCATGGACATACCAACGTCAAGGCGGAAACCCATGTCGGCTACGCCCAGAAGAACCGCGAATCTGTTGTTCCAGTTCGCGGTTCTGGCTCTGGCATCGAAGCGGTCAGCGGGGTCGGGGGTTTGGGGGTTTTCTCTGTTCCTTTGACCTACAGCGTCGACAAAAGTGCCGCCATAGTAGAAGGCCAGATACATATCGCCTACAACCCTGCTTAAGCCAAAGTGAACCGTTCTGCTGGGCTCAACCCCGCCGGGGCCCGCGCTGCCGAAGTTAGTACCAAGGAAAAAGAAGTTGTGAAGCTGTGGGTTGTGGAACCGTACATCAATAAAGTCATCGGCATCCGAGGAAAACCTTCCCGCGCTGTGGTTGCCTTCGATGGAAAGCGCCCCCAGTGCTCCTAAATTGGTACGGCCCTGAAGACCGGTTCCGGCGTTCGGAAGGGGAAGGGCAGCACCCCAGTTCGGCGTACTCCAGGGAGGAGTAGTACCTGCGCCACCCGGAGTACCTGGGGGTGTAAGCGCAGGCGGCACCTGCGCCCATGCCATACCTCCCGCCAGAACGGCGACGGCACACAATAAAACAATTTTTTTCACAAAAAACATCCTTTGCGGCGTTAAGTACCCCGCGGACTATGCCGGGCTTCTTCTACGAAACCCGTATGTAAACACGCCTATTACCGCACAACCTGCTCCGGATAACATCCGGGGATAACGTATCCCGGTTTCTGAGGTATGGATTTGTTACATTTACAAGGTTAAGGAACGTCAAAACAAAGCTACCCCCACCCGGCGAAAGCGCTGGGAATACAAGCCAAAAGCGACGTAAGTCCTTACAGGATAAGGAGTTACATGGGGGGGGGGGGGGGGGGGGGGGGGGGCGCGGGGGTTGGGGCGGTTGTGCTGGGGGGGAGGAGTTCATTTTTGCGGAGCAGACACACCCCAAAAAAAAAA
>Ga0123355_10011441_pt1 | contig 13678 bp, 12 predicted proteins | sample TergutEmb28metaG_3_FD_89872 | JGI IMG/M metagenome (GOLD analysis project Ga0123355, IMG submission 89872) | Embiratermes neotenicus P1 segment gut microbial communities from Petit-Saut dam, French Guiana - Emb289 P1 | ecosystem: Host-associated > Arthropoda: Insects > Digestive system > Gut ...
AGCGTCCTTACGGACGCTTTTTTTGTATTTTAGTTTCTGCAAACCACGTCGCACATCAGATTGCTCCACGTTTCGCCGGTGACGTTGTAATAATTAAAATGAGCGATAGAATTTTAACAAGATTTTTCATAACAATTTCCCTATTTTATTGTTCGTCAGCGTACAATGCCGTTGATAGATACCGCTCTCCTGTGTCGGGCAGAATAACAACAATATTTTCACCCTCATTTTCCGGGCGTTTCGCAAGTTCAGTCGCCGCCCACAATGCCGCGCCCGACGATATGCCGACGAGTACGCCCTCGGATTTTGCGATTGCGCGTCCGCTCGCAAATGCGTCCTCATTCGTAACCGTTATTATCTCGTCATAAATTTTTGTGTTCAGCGTGTCGGGAATAAAACCAGCGCCGATTCCTTGAATTTTATGCGGTCCCGCCGTTCCTGCCGACAAAATAGGACTGTCGTTTGGCTCAACCGCAATTACTTTCACATTCGGATTTTGCGATTTTAAATATTCGCCCACGCCGCTTATCGTGCCGCCCGTTCCGATACCCGACACAAATATATCAACTTTTCCGTCCGTATCTTCCCAAATTTCCGGTCCGGTTGTAGCCATGTGTACGACGGGGTTGGCGGGATTTTCAAATTGTCCGGGAATAAATGAGTTTGAAATTTCCGCCGCTAATTCCTCCGCCTTAGCAATCGCGCCTTTCATTCCTTTTGCGCCCTCGGTTAGTACAAGTTCCGCGCCGAGTGCTTTCAGCAAATTACGCCGTTCAACGCTCATTGTTTCGGGCATTGTTAGAATAACTCTATACCCCCGCGCCGCCGCAACGCTTGACAATCCAATACCTGTGTTGCCGCTTGTCGGCTCGATAATTACCGAATCAGAGTTTAACAACCCTTTTTCTTCCGCATCCTCAATCATAGCTTTCGCAATTCTGTCCTTAACCGATCCACCGGGATTGAAATACTCCAACTTTGCAATTATCGCCGCTTTTGCTCCGCTTACCGCCTCATAATTGTTAAGCCGCAGAAGTGGAGTTCTACCAATTAAATCCGTTAAACTTTGAAATATTTTTGCCATTTTTACACACTCCTTATAACTCATATATGTTTAATATGTTTATTGCATTATACTTCACAATTTTTTATTTGTCAATACTTTTTTTCGAGAGTTGTCAAAATCTTTGATTTGGCTAACAACTTTGTTTGAGACTTGACTTTGCTGAATTATGCAAAGTCGTAGCCGGTAACGGCGGCTCGCGCTTGCGCGTAGCAATTACATTTCGCAGTTTTGACGCGTATTTTGCGTCCAAAGTGCAGGGGCGTAAGATTTTGCTTGCAAAATCCACAGCCATCTGCCATGAAGATTTTGTGTTTTTTTAAATCTTTATTCTTTATTAAGTTTTCTTATATGAAAAGTATGTTTCTCTCTTGACAACCGTAAAAAAGTATGATATATTCGTAAAAAAGGTGGTGCGTTTTATGAGAATATCTGCAAAGGGGCGTTACGGTCTTGCCGCTGTAATTAGCATGGCAGAAAGCGGGGGCGCAGAGATAAGCGTAACAGTAATCAGCTTGTCGGAACGGCTGAAAATCTCAAAAATATATTTAGAGCAAGTGTTTTCCCTATTAAAGCGCGGCAATGTAGTAATCTCAATAAAAGGAGCACAAGGCGGCTATCGTTTGGCAAGACCGCCAAAAGATATAACCGTTTATAATGTTCTTTCAGCAATCGAGAATTCCCTTTTTGAAAAAACCGAGCCAACCGTGCCGGAGGGCGACAAAGATATCGAAAAAGCTATGAATGAAATCGTATTTGATGTGTTGGATAGCTCTGTGAAAGAAACTTTAAGCGGAATAACCATTGAGGATATAACAAATCAAGCTGCAATACATAAGGGCGGCGACAATTATATGTATTACCTATAAGGGGGCGCGACAATGAAAAAAGATACAATTTGCGTACAAGGTGCGAAAGATAAACATAACTCAACAGGCGCAATCGCCGTTCCGATTTATCAATCGGCAACTTTCTCGCACCCCGGCGTGGAACAAAGCACAGGGTACGATTATTCAAGAGTGCAAAACCCCACGCGCGAGGCGTTGGAGCAAGTAATAACGAAACTCGAATGCGCGGTTGACACTTTGGCGTTTTCAACAGGAATGGCGGCAGAAGCGGCATTAATGGAGTTATTCAATCCCGGAGACCACATTATCGCAACGGACGATTTATACGGCGGCTCGATAAGATTGTTTGATACCATTTCGAAGAAGAACGGTTTGACATTCGATTACGTTGATACAAGAAATATTTCAAATATTAAAACCAAAATCAACGACAAAACGAAAGCAATATTTATTGAAACTCCGACCAATCCTATGATGAAAATTACCGACATTGCGGCGGTTGCAGAATTAACAAAAAACACCGATATTCTGCTGATTGTTGACAATACGTTTTTAACGCCATATTTGCAACAACCGCTCACACTCGGCGCGGATATAGTGGTACATAGCGGAACAAAATACCTCGGCGGTCATAATGATACGCTCGCCGGATTTTTGTCGGTTAATAATACCGAACTCGCCGAAAGATTGAGGTTTATACATAAAACAGTCGGCGCATGCTTATCGCCGTTTGACAGTTTTTTGATTATCCGAGGAATTAAAACTCTCGCTATTCGTATGGAAAAAGCGCAAGCAAACGCCATTGTATTAGCTGAATGGCTATCAAAACAAGTGCAAGTAAAGCAAGTCAACTACCCCGGAATTGGCGCAATGATTTCATTTGCTGTTGACAGCCAGCAAACCGCGCGGCGAATCCTTGAAAGCGTGGAAGTTATGATGTTTGCCGAAAGTTTGGGCGGCGTTGAAACGCTTATAACCTATCCAATGTTACAAACCCACGCCGATGTACCGATTGAGGACAGAATTTCGCGCGGGATTGACGAAAAATTACTCCGTATGTCGGTTGGAATAGAGAATGTCGAGGATTTAATCGCAGACTTGGAAAGGGCAATAAAATGAGATATGATTTCGACAAAATTATCAATAGATATGGAACAAATTCGTTAAAATACGACTTCGCCGACGAACGCGGCAAGCCGGACGGAATTTTACCGCTTTGGGTTGCGGATATGGATTTCCCTGCGCCGCCGGAAGTGCTTGCGGATATTCAAAAAGCCGCTGAACATGGAATTTTTGGATATACCGAAACAAAAGAGGGTTACGACAACGCCGTTTGCGGTTGGTTTCGGAAGCGTTTCGGTTATGATGTAATTCCGAGTGAAATTGTCAAAACTCCCGGTATTGTATTCGCTCTCGCTCAAATGATACGAGCATACACCAAACCGAGCGACAGCGTTATAATTCAAACGCCTGTGTACTATCCTTTTTATGATGTTATCCGCGACAATGACAGAAATTTAGTAACAAATCCGCTTGTCTGCAAAGATGGTAAATATTTTATGGATTTTGACGATTTCGAGCGTAAAGTGGCGGCACATAATGTGAAGTTATTTATCCTTTGCAGTCCACATAACCCTGTCGGGCGCGTATGGACGAGAAATGAACTTGAAACACTTAACGAGATATGCAAAAAGCACGGAATTATCATCGTGTCCGATGAAATTTGGTGTGATTTCGTATATTCGCATACACATACAATATTTGGCCACATCAACGAAAACGCCGTAATTTGCACCGCGCCGAGTAAGACATTCAATCTTGCGGGATTGCAAGTGTCGAATATATTTATTAAAAATCCCGAACTGCGCCGCAAGTTGAAACTTTCCATTCGCCAAAGCGGTTACAGCCAGCTAAACACGCTCGGTCTTGCCGCTTGTAAAAGCGCGTATCTGCACGGCGGCGAATGGGTGGAACAGTTAAATGAATATCTCGCCGGAAATATCGCGCTTGTGCGTGAGTTTCTGCAAAATCATATCCCGAAAATTAAGCTAATAGAGCCCGAGGGAACATATTTACTTTGGCTTGATTGCCGCGAATTAGGGTTGCCGCAATCGGAACTTGACAATTTAATCACGAATAAGGCAAAATTATGGCTATCAAACGGAACGACATTCGGAGCAGACGGCGAAGGATTTATGCGTATAAATATCGCTTGCCCTCGCGCAACACTTAAAACGGCGTTGAAGCGGCTTATGAAAATATTTGAACATTAAAAAAATGAGCCTTTGCCCATTTTTTCTATTTAATCCATGTTATTTTCGTGCCTGAAAAGCAAAGTCCGATATAATGGAATACGCAGAAAAAATCTTGACTGTAAGGATTTTTTCTTACCTCTGTCCATTTCAACACGCAGTTTGTGTTATAATAAGAGAGTGTTGTCGAAATAGCAAAGCTATTTCGCCGCGGCGCATAGCGCCGCCAAAAATTTTCAGCGAAAATTTTTACACATCTCATTGCAATGGGCATTGCTTGAATTTTTCAAAATTTTTTAGTTAAATCATTAATGGCGGGCATCTACCCCGGGGCACGGTAGACTTCAACCAATCAAACATCGCCAACAATCGGCTCGTTTTCTTGGGAAGTCATCAAGCACGAACTGTTAACAAAATCAAAGATTTTGACAGTTCAGCGAATTATCCAGTGACCAACGGGAGTCGGGAAACTGCCCGTAAGAGCAAGGCGTTTGTTGCCGACGCTCGAACGGTTGCAGTTGACGGCTCTGACGAAGTGTGATTGGTTGCAATCTACCGGCAAGCACTTTTGCAATCTCGAATAAACATAGAACATCTCAAAATCATAATGAAATATTATCTAAATATGTTTTTATTCCATTTAAATAATCGGTCCAATTGAATAATCCGACTTCATTTCCCGGCATATACTCGATGGCGTTGACGCCACTCCAGCCAACTAAAAACCCGGTCAAACATGCGTTTTCTGTGATTTTTTCGAAATCCTTTAAATATCCGAACAATTTATATGTTCCATCTGCCAAATAAGCTCTTTGTTTTGAGCGCTTCACCTCTATGATAAGAAACCATGTTTGTTCATCTTTGCTTATTTCAAGAATTATGTCAGGTCGCCGTAACTTATTACTTAAACCGTAATCGACCATTAAGGGTCCATATAAAGAACTTTCTTTGAACATGTCAGGCATATGTTGCATATATATTTTCATCTCTGCCAAATTCTTTTGATATATGCATACTGAATTTGAAGCCCCACCTATAAGGCTTGTTTTTACTTCCTGCCACCCGCATAAGCTTGCAGTTTCCATCGTTTTAAACAATACAGCAGTTTCGTATAACGTATCTTTGTTCAATGGTTCCAATATATTGCCATTTAGTTCTCTATCCAAGTAGTCGAGCGGATTTTGTTTAACCAAAATATAGTCTTCACCAATTTCTGCAAGTCTTTTATATTCCTTAGCACGGCACCTTCGTGCCGATACTGTAAATTTATGATTTAGTTCTTTTACAGAACTTATTTTAGATATAACGGGTATTTTTAGCATTTTTTCTGTTCTATACGCAATTACAGAAATTTTGTTGGTCCATTTTCCGTTTTTTTCTGCCTCTGCATACCATGTTAAAGATAAATATTCATCATCTGCAAATAATTTTGCCATTTTATTAATTTGCTCAATTAAGTGAAGAAAAAGTCTGTTTTCCGGAAGGTCAAACATTTGAGATCTCTGCGAATAAACAAACAAGCTCTTATCGTTTCCCGATACTGCCCGTGTGCCCAATGTTTTTTGCCAATTGATGCGACCTTTTACTTGGTTTCTTTCCGTTATTGTTTCATTCACCGATGCTTTTGAGAGTCGCGATATTATCTTGGGTGCAATATTCCATATTAACTCTCGAACTTCATCAGATAAAAGATAACGTATATTCGCCAACATATGCAATTCTCGCCCGGAAATGTTAGTAAGGTTTAATAGTGTTTCTTCGGCTTCGTTTTCTTTTGCATTTTTTCTTACATATCTCCATAATTGAGTACTTGCATAATTTGAAATATCTTGATGAACTCTACCATCCCAACAATCAGATGTGATATTCAATAAATCACCGCCTAATCTTCTGTATCATCATCAATATCTTTGGAGCCAAACCTCACTTTTTCTAACATATCTCGTTCAATGTCAAAAAATTCACAAAGATAATCAAGAAGCACTACTTTATCGTGTTCCGGTAACAATACTGCAAAATCTTTAAATAAATTTTTGATTTGCGATAAAGAAATTCCCTCAAACTGCGGAATAAGCATTGCACACAAACCGTCTGCTAAATTTTTGAAATCTGCTATCTTAAGATAAGATATAATGTCAAGAATAATAGCGGCGCCAAACTTTTTAGGAGAAGTTTCAGCAATTTTAAGTAAAGCTTCGCATATATCCGTTCTATCCGGTAGTGCTGTTTCAATAATTTCCTTAAATTCTGCTAAAGAAGGCGCAGGTATTGGAACAAGCGCAAATCTTCGCATAAATGCGTATGACAATGAAAATAGACTATTTTTGTCGTAAGTATTCATTGTGCCAATAATTCGCCAATTACTACCAATAAAATATGTTGTTGTTTTGGGTTCATAATAGCTGTATAGAGAATCTGATTTTTTAATTATTATATTTTTTGAATCCATATCAGCAATATTTTCCTTAAATTGCAACTCAACATCTTTGCCTGCAAGTGATGTGAAAAAATGCCCAAAAGCTTTATCTACTTCAGCGCGGTTGATTTCATCAATAATCAGCCATTTATTTTCGCGAATACTTTTTAGAAATATTCCTTCGCTGAATACAAGTTGTCCATTTGCATCAGGCATATATCCGCCTATAGTGTCAAATGTGCTCCAATCAGCGATAGCTGTAGTCGTCATATACCCACTTATGTAATTGTTTTTTACTGCCTGTATACACGCTCGTTCAGCCAAGGTTGTTTTACCGGTACCGGGAGGTCCCGTCAATATGATGTGTTTTTCTGCATTAATAAAGTCTTGAAATACCCGGAGCGGCCGCTCACTTAAAGTGAAAGCTTCAAGAACTTCGGTGATATTAAGCACATATTTATCTTCAAAGGTTTGATTTGCTTCCTCCGGCTCATCTTCTATATTCATCAAATCTGCAGGCAACTCGCCATAATTAACTTCTTGCGGCACCAGCATTACGGTGGCACCCTTGACACGTGACAGTAAATCTGAACTAAGAATGGACCGCAAGTCATTCTCTATACTTGGAGACATATCAAGCATTGCTCTCATAAGTGCAACAGCATTTTTTTCAGCTATCTGCGATAAAGCTTGATTAGGTTCCCATTTTGTAATGGGGGCAATTCCGATTATGCCGTATGTGTCTTTATACGGCACAAGATTTTCTCGCTTAATCGGTTTATCCAAAAGAAGCTTTACATCAACATCAACTTTAAAATTCCTTGGTTTTGCTGTATCATATCCTTCGTCATATGGTTTCTTTGAAATTATACCCATTCCCATCAAGCCCGTGTCCCAAGGAGGATTGTCTCCTCCAAACACAATAAAAACAGGCTGGGCTTCTTTAAGGCTACCCTTTAGTACGTTAAGTCCATCAAATACAATATTATTGTTTTTGGCTAATATTGAATTTACAGTCGCTTCATCTTTTGTTTTTATACTAAAAAAGGGATGCCCTTCAAAAGTAGCTTCTTCCAATATTAAATCAACAATTCTTCTGTGTTCCTCTAAAGAAATATCGCCATATTTAGCATACATTTCATATAGCTTTTTATTTTGACGTTCTAATGGGGTCTGCCACCACCCTTTGCGGCCATTATCAAATTGTGCATCATATCGATCTTTGTTCTGCTTTAAAGTAGAATATTTCACCGCGTATTTATCAGACAATAACTGTATAGCATATCTACACCTATTTCTGTAGTCGATATCATCACTTTTCAAGCGCGCAAAATACATACAAACAAGCGCCATCTTTTCCACAGTATTAAGTGTGTTTATATTATTTATTCGTTCCATAAGAGTTCTCCCGACATTTTATTTTCTGTTTTATTATTTTTTCAATATTTTTAAAATGCTTATCCGTTTTAACAGTAGAAATGCTTACATTTCCACATACTATGCCCATTATAATAGCTTACCCACATAACGTCAAGACATTTTTCGATAAAAATGACTTTATTTCTCTAACCACTCAATCATATTCACATGCCTTATCCCGCTTCTGCTCATATCAACCTCGTCCATGCTTATTACATACTTGAGATAGTTGTCCTTAACCTGTTCCAAATTGCCGAACTCGCGCTTGACCGTTTCTGGTGTTGCAAGCAAATAAGCAACCTGAACATAAATCGTTTCTTTACCTTTAACCGCAACAAAATCTATTTCTTTCGTGCGTGTTTTGCCTATATTGACCCGATAACCCCGGCGCAAAAGCTCCAAATAAACGATGTTTTCAAGCTGTTGCCCGATATCCGTATTATCGCTACCCAAAATCGTATTAGGCAATCCGGTATCGCAGACATAATACTTCGGTGCGGTTTTTAGATGTAATTTTCCCTTTATATCATATCGTTCAACTTTTCGCAACCGCGTCGGTAACTTTCGCGTCAATGTTACAGAATCCTTGTTTATCAGTTGATAATGTATATTTGTATAGCATTAGTTTTCACTCCGATCATCGCCGTCATCTTCAATTAATTCGAGCAGTTCCGTTTCGCGGTATACTTTTAATGTTTCTATCGCTTTTTCCAATTTTATGCTCTCATTATACAAAACTTACACATTTAAGTCAATAAAAAATCGCTGATTATAAATCGACAGTTTCTTGTGAAATTTGTATTCGTATAGCAATAGCACAAACCACACATAATAAATTCGACAAAAACGAAAGGATGATAATTTATGGAACGATTAATGGAACGCCGGCAAGAGCTTATAGACCAAGTTAAAGAGTTGTACGCAAGCATAGCATCACAAGAAGACCAAAACCATTTTCACCAAACAAGTGTCGGAATCACGCCCGAAAGATATTACGAAAATTTACTGAGCGCTGTAATATACGAAATACAGGAAGGCACTTTCGATAACGTTCGCGACGGCGACGAAATCGTAAATAAAGTTGCGGCTGATAAGACCGTTCTATCCGAATGGGATAAATCGTTGAACGCGAGGTAGTATTTTTATAATATGTACCTTCGTTTCCCGAACTCAAGCATAGCATAGCAGAAGTTATCCGTTTGTGTCCGTGTTATCCGTTGCGAGTCGCCGTTACTGATAACACTGACACTAAGAACCTTGTCCGGTTGATTTCGTGTTTTCCGGACTATTATTTCGGTTTGCGTGATTTCGATATTCTCAGTGTCTTGCTTAAATTTTGCGGCACCTTCAGTTAATAATTGAACACAAAATTCGTGTTGAAACGACATAATGTAATTGCCACGCGCCCTGTGCGCGGGCTGTCGTTACCGTTAAATTTCTTTACCACACACCGGAAAGGACTGAGTTTAGTCGATGGCTGTGAATTTCATACGAACTATCATCATATTTTTCTTTATAACCGGCGTTTTTCGGCTTATGGGCAAGCGTCAAATCGGCGAACTTCAAGCGTCCGAGCTTGTCGTCGCCATTTTGATATCCGAAATCGCGTCGGTTCCTATACAAGATTCGTCAAACTCGCTTTTGTTCAGCCTTATGGCAATCGTGGTGCTTTTAGCCTGCGAAGTAACCTTATCTTTAGTATGCCAAAAAAGTCCGCGAATTCGGCGATTCATTTATGGTTCGCCAAGCGTTTTGGTGGAAAGAGGAAAAATAAACCAAAGCGAAATGCGCCGACAACGCTTTAGCATCAGCGATTTAATGGAAAATATACGAAACAGCGGAATTGGCTCGATTAGCGAAATCGAATATCTAATTGTGGAAACGAACGGAAAAGTAAGCGCGATTCAAAAAGCCGCGCAATCGCCGGCAACGGTAGAAAATTTGAACCTCATCGCGCCTGATAAAGAGATAAGTTATATCATAATCGACGACGGAAAAATCTTTGAACACAACCTAAAACAGCTCGGATTCGACGGAATCTGGCTGAAAAACAAGCTGAAAGAATCAAAAATTACAACACCGAAAGGTGTGTATTATATGAGCGCGACAAAAAACGGCGAGGTGTTTTTATATCCAAAGGAGGCAAACTAAATGAAAGTTTTTTACATCACTATGGCGCTGTTTGTCGCGGTTATTACGGTAACGGTGGTTCATATAAATATAGTAAATTCGTTTCAGTCAAGCGGCATAGAAATTTTGCGAAGTTTGGATATCGCGGTGATGGCCGAGGATTTTATCACTGCGGAAGATGAGCTTGATAATTTCGAAACACTTTACCAATCAAGACGAAGATGGTTTTCGGTCATACTTGACACCGCCGACTTGGATAAAATCGAAGCACACATTGCAAAAATGCGACGATTTTTACAACTCGCCGCAATTACCGAATTTTACGGCGAGTTTGTTGAGTTATACGAGATAATTGACTCGCTTCCTTATGCGGAAGGAATCCATCCGGAAGTTTTATTTTAAAAAAACCGCCTTTCGGCGGTTTTTTCTTATTTTTTTTTACAATTCACAACATAAATTTTTATAAACTTTGCGTGCCATGCATAGTGGTGCAAACCGCTCAAGAGTGTATATAAGTATATCCGACTGAGTGGTTTACGCCGCCAGGTACATAATTTCATGAAAGCATGAACGCCTTGTATCCCTTATAAGCCATATATATATCCAATTTCCCCGCAACTTCGTACGGCGAGTGCATAGACAACAACGGCACGCCGCAATCCAGCGTATCAATATCCAAATTCGCGACATATTGCGCAATCGTTCCGCCGCCGCCAAGATCAACCTTTCCAAGCAACCCTGTCTGCCACATAACGCCCGCGTCGTCCATGATTTTTCGAACTTTTCCGACATATTCCGCGCTCGCGTCGCTTGCGCCCGACTTCCCGCGCGCGCCGGTGTACTTCGTAATCTGGAATCCGCAATTCATAATCGCCGAGTTGCGCTTCTCCTTAACTTCAGGATAGTTTGGATCCCACGCCGCGCAAACGTCAGCCGATAAGCACATCGAGTTGGACAAAGCGTCGCGAGTCAGCAAGTCGTTGTAATTCTCGGTTTGCAAACTACACAACTTTGCGATAAAATTCTCGAAAAACCGCGACTTCATACCGGTGTTGCCCATACTTCCGACCTCTTCCTTATCAACAAGCAAGCAAATTGCCGTTCGCTTCGGATTCTCAATCTCCATAACCGCGCGCAACGCCGCGAACGAGCAGACTCTATCATCCTGCCCGAATCCCGCAAGCATGCTTCGGTCAAACCCAATATCCCGCGGCATAAACGCCGGAACAATCTGAATTTCCGCGGAAATAAAATCGGTTTCGGTAATCCCATACTTCTCATGCAAAATCTTGAGCGTGTAATACTTCACCCGCTCTTTCGCGTCCTTATCCTCGTCCGGAATATTACCGATTACAACGTTCAACCCCTCGCCGGGAATAGCTTCACTCATCTTCTTTTGCATCTGATCCTGCGCCAAATGCGGCAACAGATCGCTAATGCAAAACACAGGATCGTCCGCGTCCTCACCGATACTAATATCAACCGAACTTCCGTCCGCCTTGATAATCGTACCGTGAATAGACAACGGAATCGCCGTCCATTGATATTTCTTAATCCCGCCATAATAGTGCGTCTTAAACATCGCAAACCCGCCGTCTTCGTACAACGGATTCGGCTTCAAATCAAGCCGCGGCACATCAATATGCGCGCCGACAATGTTGGTTCCCGCCGATACCGCGTCCTGCCCGATAACCGCCAAAATAATCCCCTTCCCGCGATTAATCGAATACACTTTATCTCCGGCAACGAGCGAAGTTTTGCTCGTAAGCGGCACAAACCCCGCCGACTCGGCAAGTTTCAACGACAGATTGCAACACTGCCGCTCGGTTTTTCCCTTACCCAAATACTCCTTATAATCGTCGCAAAACGCGAACATCTCTGATTTCTCGGCTTCGCTTATGCCGCAAAATCCGTTCTTTACCTCGTACTTTAGTTCGTCATATGTTTTCATAAATTTTTCTCCTTTCGTAGGGCGAATGCCCTAAAACCATTTTTTGCCGCTGCGGCGGCGAGCGTTTTCAGAGACCGTCTCTGAGGGCGTCACGGCTGCGCCGTGGCATTAAGGGTGTTATCGAACACCCTTAATAATCCCCGAAAAACTTTTCGAAAAGTTTTATCAAAACAGGCGGCGCAAACGCGCTTTCGCGCTATCAAAAACGCGCCGCTTAAAAGATATGCAAACAACATCCTCTCAGTTAAATGTATACGGCGGCAAAAGCCGCATACTCGACTGAAATTGTGCTTTGTCTCACTAGTCTTTCCGCGAACGCGGTTCGCTAACCCCGTTTTTTCGTCGCCGCTTGCGGCACAAATCGCGCCTTTTGCGTTTGTGATCGCCAGGCGACCGGGATTGGTAAGGGCAGAGCCCTTACCGCCCGTCCGGCAGGACACGCGCTCTCGGGACAGACCCGAATAATGGGTTTTTAGGGCGAGGTCCTAAAACCCCGCGCCCGTTGGGCGCAAATTTTGATAAAACTTTTTTCAAAAGTTTTTCGGTCTAAGGCGCGTTGCGCCTTAAACCTATCAATACAACTCTCTATACATCTCAAGCGCGGCTTTAACATTCTCCACATATCGCCGCGTCTCCCCAAACGGAATATAAATCAAACTTCCGTCGGCGCCGACGTTGTCAGGGTTACTCAACCATCGGTCAACATTTCCTTGCCCCGCGTTATACGCCGCAAGCGCGTTCGTCAAATTTCCATCATACAAATTAAGCAAGTGATTGATATACCAAACGCCGATCCTAATATTGCTTTCCGGATCAAATATATCGTCAATGGTAAATTCGTAAAACCCCATCTGCTCGCTCGCCCAAACGGCGGTATCCTCCATAAGTTGCATAAGCCCCATTGCGCCGGCATGAGATACCGCGTTCGCGCGAAAATTACTCTCCCGCTTAATAATAGCATACACCAAATTCGAATCAACATTCATCGATTCACTATGTCGCTCCACAAATTCTTGATACCGAACCGGATATTGCCACCGCAAAAACATCTCCCGCCCCGAACCGATAGCAAAAAAAGCGTACACAATCACGCTTAATATAAATAATCCCGCAAAAACTCCTACCGTTTTCCTCACTATATTTTTCCACCTTTTATTTCACTATATATCTGCCGCGCCTTTTCACGCAAGCTCGAAATATCACTGTTATTTTCTATACAATAATCCGCAAACCCGCGGTATTCCTCGCTCGAAGGTTGCAACGCAATAATCGAATTTATCATCTCAATCGAAAGTCCGCTACGCTCAATTACTCGCTCAATCCGCGCATTATCATCCGCAACAACCGCAACCGCGGCATCATACCGAAAATCCACCGCCCGAAACAGCGGAATTTCTATTACAATTATATCGTATTCGCTAATTTTGTCAACCCTATCGACAATCTCTTTCAAAATATGTTTATGCGTCGCCGCGTTTAGCCGGTCAAGGTTTTCGCTACTCGAAAACGCAATCTCCGCCAACTTCCCGCGATTTATCGCGCCGTCGGCGCTCAAAACTTCCTCGCCAAACTCGACAACCACCTCAGAATACGCGGCTC
>Ga0123355_10011443_pt1 | contig 13677 bp, 8 predicted proteins | sample TergutEmb28metaG_3_FD_89872 | JGI IMG/M metagenome (GOLD analysis project Ga0123355, IMG submission 89872) | Embiratermes neotenicus P1 segment gut microbial communities from Petit-Saut dam, French Guiana - Emb289 P1 | ecosystem: Host-associated > Arthropoda: Insects > Digestive system > Gut ...
CCAAATATTTAAACTCTTCCACCCTCTCGAAGGTACTATTATCAATCCTCACACTGTGAATTCGTCCTGCATTCTGATCTCGAGACATGACCATGTACTTAGTTTTATCAGCACTTACTTCCAATCCAATATCACTAGTAGCAGCAACTAAAGCTTCTGCATTTTCCTTTAGAGTATGTATGCTTCCTCCCAGTATATTAACATCATCGGTATAAGCCAGAAGCTGATGTGTACCATTTAGTTTCAAGCCATCCTGGTTTAACTGAACCCTCCTAATGGCGTACTCTAAAGCAGACAGAATACGCAAAATATAAAACAAAAATACAAAACAAAAAACAAACATAAATAAAACATAAAAAAGCACGAGTCTTGTAATTATAAAATAACAAAGAGAAGCCAATAATAATGACACACAACGTACTGCACACAACCTATACACAGCTACAGCTATACTTGTTGTATTCAGTAAGCAGTAAAACGTCAAATTTTTCCAACCCCACGCCCTAAAGACGTGTGCGTACGTGCGGATATACAAGTGTACTGATTCTTAATGTCGGCAGTAGAATGAGGGCGAGCTTCAAGTTCCGACCACCTTATACCGGAGAAGTGACCCGTTTCCCTTTGAACAGGAGGCTTCGTCGGCCTCAAAGCAAGTAAGGATGCTGTGTTAAAGATATAAATTGACCACACAAACAAACAAACAAACAAACAAACAAGAAAAGAAAACGCTATGCGAATAAGACAAAAAATGAACAAATCAAGCTTTGATTAGCCTATAGTCCAGGCCCTAGTCTTATCACTATGCTGACTGAGCCACCCCGACTGTAGATAGATAAACAAAAAGACCGTCAATCACAACTACAGTTTTGATAATATTTTATTTTGGGGGCTACATGTTTCGGCTTTGATGAAAGCCATGATCAGGCACCGATTTAAAAAAGATATGTAAGAGAAAATCAATTGCAAGCAATAGGATATTGATAAAAATAATCGAGGTGTCAATTTTACTTGTCAGTATTATGCTCATTTAGCCGAAATTCAAGCAGTTTTATTTAATTATATATATATATATATATATATGAAGATAATATATTGCATTGTGTCCGGTAAAGGATGCAGGGCTGCAGTTAAAATTTGTTATTTAATTTCCTCCTTCGAAAGTGCACGAGTGTTAAATTTTGTATGGTGTGGGGTCAACCAAGGAAAGGTAAGATTTTGATCATTACTGATGTTCCAGGACAACTGTTTTTATAATTCCCATATAGTGTCAGGTACTTACTTTAGCATAAATAAGTAGTTTTGATAAATCCCCGTCGTATAAGTGAGCTGCTACGTGTGTTGTGCAGAAGCGAGCATCCAGTAGTCTAGCTAAAGTATTTTTGCTAACTCAGTACCCAGACTGATCTTGTGATCGGTTCAAATTCGTTACATTTAAAAGTGTAACAAACCTATCTGTACAGAAATTTCTTCTAACGTAGGTTTTCCACGTGAGTTCCAAGCGACTTTCTCAAACACGTATATACGAGTAGAATGTTGTCAAACAGCAATGTAATCACACCAACAAAATGCATAATATTTATTCATTACATACATTTTACTGGGATTTTCCTTCATGTCTCGGAGTTACATTTACCATCGTCTGGGAGAACTTGCGTGGCCGTTACTTAAAACCACATTCTGGTAGGAAGTAACCAGCAGCTCTGAAAAAAGAGTGGAATGCCATGTGGCAGTCTGAATGTAAACTTGAGGACTAGGCACAACTTTTGAAACGTACCTGATCAAATTGTTACCCTTGTTCAGAAGTTATGAGAGCAGATTTTTGTATAACTAATTTAGGAACCCCTGTATATTGTCACGACTTCGCATAACCCACGAAAACAATAGCTGATTATAGCCAACTACGAGTATATACATACCTGCAATACATAGAAGATTTTAAACATAGATTTTTAGGGGTTTTAACATGTAGCGCAAGGTGAAACATTGATGATTTTGACCATTGTGTACATGTTGTAACTTCAGTGAACACAAAGTTGTACCCTTTATAACTTACTGCGCGACTGTTCCAGTAACCATAGACAATAGCTGCGTAGCAGAATGTGGTTTTAAGTACAGGGCACACAAGTTCTCCCTGGTGGTGGTGAGTGTAACACGGAAACATGTAGGAGAAATACAGTAAAATGTGTGTAATTAATAAATATTGTGCATTTGGTTGGTGTGATTAAAGGGATGTTTGACAATACGAGAGTGGATGGTATGGAACACTTCATATTGCAGAATACGTTTCTTCCGTACCGCATTGCATTTAAATCCTCCAGTTTGCTGTAAGTTGACAGCAAATATCAGTTCGTAATTTTAGGCTTATTGCAGTGCCGCTTTGCTTTCTGACTAGCAAACCAAACATTTCTGTTAAATTAGTGTGGCATAAGAAGTGGCAATATTCAACTCTTTCCGTATTTCTTAATTGGGCGCAGTCGCAAAATTACGAAAAGCGACTATTAGTTTCTTCACGTCAGCCTGTCTATCTGTCTGTCGGGCCGTCCGTTCATGCGCGTGGAACAATACGACTCCCACTGGAAGCATTTTAACATGATATTTGATATCTGTGTATTCTAGAAAACCTGTCGAGAAGTTTCAATTGTCATTAAAACATTAAAAAAAAATAACAGGTACTTTACATGAAGACCTATGTTCATATATTATAACATCTCGCTCAGTTCGTCTTAGAATGAAAAGTATTTCAGACAAAATTAAAACACACATTTTATGTTCAATAATTTTCTTCCGAAATTCGTGCCGTTTATGAGATAATGTGGAAAAATATGACACAGCCAGAAAGACCACAGTTGACAATATAGTATGGCCCATGCGCTTTGCATGCTGGATAAATAAAGCTACATACATACTCAGAATATGTAGTACTTATTGATTTTCCACGGCAGCCATGGTTAAGAGAACGCGCTTTAAAGTTACGTTTAAACGTACGTTGACTGTAATATCGTTGTTTGTCGTATCGCTGTTTATTGAACCTGGGATACATTTCGGAACAGCAACGACAGCCGTGGCCACAATGGGCTGGCTCACAGTTGTTGCCAGCTGAACTGCACAACTAATGCACCAAGAAGCATAATTAACTATATTTAAATAAACAAAAATTAAGAGCATAACAATTAACATAAATGTCAACTTATAATCTTCCCAAATGACCTTTGATATTCTTCCCACTCCAAAACACAACCCAGAAGAAAATCGGCTAAGTAAGGGGTATCAAGCATACGGCTCAGCATTTTGTTATCTACTGACACTTCATTGGCGTAGCTAGGTTTATGGCATCCGGCGAACCACAAGACAACCCCTAATATAAATTAGGAACTTTTAAGAAAACATATTTATTGAATTTTTTTTGTCTCAATAATTTACAATTGGTTGAGAACTTTTTTATCATTTTAAATGTCATTTTTCTGTCCACTTTTCCGCCCGGGATGGCCACAAATTTCACTCTCCATCCCAGCTACGCCCTTGTATTTTAGTACTCTTATTGTAAGCATAAATTCTGTCCCGGCTAAGTGTCGAAAAACTGAGAAAATTTGTTTGAGGTTTTAGTAACACGGCGCCTCCAATGAATGGTAGTAAGAACGGAGTTACAGGAAAATCTGAGAAAAAAGCGAATTAATTCGAAGAAGCGACCTCTTTCTTTTGCTCCTTTGTTGGCTTCATTAAAAGAACACGTCTCTTGTTAAAGCGTAAAGACGAATTACGTAACTGAAACCGTAGATAAACTGCGCATATTAGTGTTCGTACCCATTGCGAGTTTGCAGAGTTGCTGGAACAATCACACAGTGAACACAGTGAAATAATTCACCGTATTTCCAGACGCGTAAATCGGCGATTTATTTTGCATAGATTTTTCAGTTTATTGAAAAAGATCAAATTATTTACAACAACGAAGATCAAAACTAAATACTGAATGACGGAAATGTTGTTCATGCAGCTTGAATTTCTTTTAGATCGTCATTCTCTAATCTGTCTTATGACAGGTCCATAGCCTCTTCTAAAGCACAGCTTACGATCTAGTGCTTCCTCTTTCACTTTCCAATATACTCTCGTTTCTGCAAGGCATCAGGTAGCTGCTTATGTCCTCTTCCTAGTATTCTCGTCACTGCTACCTTTCCCTCCATCTTTCCTTCATGAACGTATTGTAGAAAGTAATTCCTACGCAACGTGTAAACAGTCCTGTTAGTCTTCTTCCTTTTTGTTGAATGTAGGATATTCCTCTCCCTTTTGTTCTAAGTAATACTTACTCATTTACTTATAGATGTTAGGTAATTTACAATACTCTTTACACAGGGATGCAATAAAAAGAATAAGATTGTTGCTCGGATATATAAGAACATATCAAGGTCTTAGAAATTAAGCTTTAATTGTGGAAAGTCATTCAAGTTGCACTGCTCATTTACTGAAACGTAAATCCCCAGGCTTTTCCTTCCTGAACGCTTTCAAGTTTATAACACCGATCGTTTTAAACATCCTACAGTATTACTACGCCACTGAGGATAGAAGTTGAGTTGAAATATGTCGGATCGTAAATAAACATCTGGTGGAAAGAGTACCTTGTTGGTTTTACGGCCTCATTATTCTGCTAGAGCAGTTTTATGCTAAGAGAGAATTTCCAAAAGCGACTCCAGGATTTCAAATCTGGAACGGGAATTAGTTATGTTTCCATTACCTTTAGAGGCAGACAAGAAATGTTTCAGATAATTTGCAAATGGGATAAATCTGCAGTGCGGAGGAAAACACTTCAAGCGAATTTATTTTCTAAGAAATCAAAGAATGCTTTTGTTGATTTCAGGATGGTAATGTCAGTAATTGAAGTCTGACTGCAGTACGTCTGTGTGGAGCAGTCGTTCCCTCTTATGAAGAACAACAACATTGACAGTAGATCTATAACAGCAGCTGGACATAGCAAATTGATAAGGACGGTCGTTTCAAGTATCCCATGCAGGGATTAACAATGCTGTCTCGGGCAACATGTTGCCAACTTTCCGGCAATTCAGCACGTTTGAGAAAGTAAGACATAAATATAGTTTTACGTTTTTTAACCGTGCATTGTGATACACATATGTAACAAGAACCAACAAAATGCACACTTTTTCCATTAATGTTTTAATTTAATTATATTGTCTTCGCCATGTTTCGAACATCCAAGTGTTCATCCTCAGGAAATCTTGTACATACATTTATATGGTATTTTTCATGCATATAATAAAACTGCATGTACAAGTCTTCCTGATGATGAACACTTGGTTGTTCGAAACAAGTCGAAGACAATATAATTAAATTAAAACTTTAATGTAAAAAGTGTGCATTTTGTTGGTTCTTATTACATATATAAATATAAGTTTATTTCCTCTGTGCTGCAAAACACAAATCCTTCTGTCAGGTCTGTAATCAATCGTTACAGGGAATGTACTACTGCGTGTGTGAGTGTAAGTAGGAAGACAGAACACAACATACGTAGGAAAAGAGGTAAACATTCGATAAAATCTTAAATTCAATCATTATAATACATTTGACTATTGTTTTTAGAAGAATTAACGATTCTTAAAAATGTATTTAATTTTAAGCGAAATGCTGAAACGTCATTTCGATTCGTTTTGAACTTCGAATTAACCGTTTAGACCGTTTCAGACCAGATGCACCAATTAAAGCTGATACTTGATAGGAAAAGAAGCATGGACCTCGCTGAGTTAACTTTAAAATCAATCTTCAAAAGTCATGGCCGCTATTTAACCGTCATCTTGTTAACCGTAATCGTTGATGGAAACTGGAATGCTGCCGCTTGTGTGAAATTGTCACGTGTCTTTAAAATGCTTCAGAAAATTTTGAAAAATTACTTGAAAAATTGTTCTTGTCACATTTTTTTGCGATTTGTACTTATATTAATTTCTGAAATAAGTGATGGTGTCTTCAGAAATCGAATCTAAAGAGGCCATCACCAAATTACGAAACTAAAACAAACACGGTAAAACCATGCGTTAACGTCCAGTATAGCGCCAACCTCAACTGGGGCCAATTACAGTGCGTGAACAGAAATACCTTATCGTACAGAATATTGATTTAACGCCACAATTGCGGTGAACAAACAGTACCACTATATCCGAGTTGAACTCTGTACGAATAGTGAGCTATATAGAAATAATGTTATTGGTAATTTTAGCAAAAACACTTTCGGAATATTTAAGAGATTATGACAAGTAAAGATTACGAGTACAGATAAAGTACAAGGAGAAAATAGCCATAATATATTGTTGGTATAATAACAATCATGTGTGCTATTTTATGCGAAAAAAACAGACTATACGGAAAAGTTTAGCTGGGTTTTTAGCCCTTTGGAGAGTAATCCCAATGGCAGCCCCTAAAATAAATTATGAATTTTCAAAAATTTCAATCATATACTGAATTTATTTCACTTCTCTTAATAATTTAAAACTTGTGAGCAGAAAATACATTTTTAAAAGTATTCATTTAGACACCCCATTGACTTATTTGTAAAAATGGTATATATATAATGTTCATGGTTTAAAATTATATCCAAATTATGACATGAATTAAGTACCTTCATATTTATTTCGGTCTAATCAGATCCGCTGGTTCAAATAAAATCAATCATATATGATTTATTATGATTTTTTGTTATATTCCAGCTCCTGCTCATACCTTAGAAAGTAAATTTAAGAAACACACTTCTTTTTTAAGGCAGTTTGTGTTCAACACTGTGGATTTTAGTGATATATTTTTATGCATTCGTAAATAAAGTGCATGTCGTCTTGTCTGTTCTCATAAACTTTAAATAACACTGCCGATTTACGTTCCTGCTGTATGTGTGTAGTGCTGCGTTTATTTATGTCTGAGGTACATACAGCTTATCTGGAGCCAGGCAGCTTTCCCCTGGAATCCTACCAGTAGAGTACAGCTGAAATCAACCCCACTGACTGTAGAATTCTGCTCTGCTGAATGGGCTAAGAGACGATTTTTTTTTCATAGATCAGGGTAATTATGAAATGTGTGGGTCAAAGTGTAGGATCTCAATCGGATATCTGATGCAGTTTCTATCTATTCCTGGTGCATATAACAATAAGGTACTAACACGGAGAAAAATGAGTGAATATCGGTTTATCTGATATATATATATATATATATATATATATATATATATATAGTGTTAGACTAGTTACACAGAAATAAATGATTAATGTGCATCATTTACTAGAGATTAATGAAGAAGTTTCGTTTAATTTCGCTGTGAATTTTCACTAATACGAAAATATTAAGCAAACTAACTAGCTAACTAAGTAACTAACTCCGTGGAGCAGAGAAACTAACAGGTCCTCATCTAGTCAAGATATTCCCCACATTTTATCGAGTCACGAAGTTAATTACGGCATTCATAAGCGCCCGACACTTGCCCATATCCTCAACCAGAACAATCCAATCCATGCTTCCCCACCCCACGTCTTGAAAATCCATTTTTTTATTATCCCCCTATCTACATCTAGGTCTTACAAGTGGTCTTTTTCCCCCAAATCTCCCTACCAAACCATGTATACACCTCTCCTGTCCCCATACGTGCAACACGCTCAGTGCATATTATTAAACAAAATAACTACCCGGAAAAAGTGAGTTGCAGTGTGATTAATTTTGTGGCTGTAGACGTTTTGCGGCATTCAACGAATACTGAAGCCGATAAGGGATGTGAGCTCCCAACCATGTAGGCACATAGCGCAGGTGTGCGCGAATTTTCCAAACACCTAGAGACACCTGAAAGTTTTTGATGCCAGAAAGGCGACAGGAAGCAAGTTCCGTACTGAGGAACAACAACTATCAGGCGCCACCGCCTGGCCTACCTAGCGCCCGGGATTTATGCGTCCCTTCTGTATCGTACTGCCGAGCTTCCTTTCTTCTCCTCTATAATATCGGTAAGGGAGGGTGCCTTAAACTGCGGGTTGAAAGATAAAGTTCACCCTAGAACAGGCCACGAAAGCCCAGAGAGGGAGTAGAGGTATAGCTCTACTCTTCCTTTAACCTCGGCGCTAGATGAGGTAGGTGGTCAACGCCACGCACCGGCCGCTTTACCCCCAGGAAAGATCCGGTACCCACTGTATAGGAGGTTGGGTGGGCCTCAGAGCCGGTCTGGACAGGTGCGTAAAATCTCGCCCCCCAACGGGATTCGATCCCCGGACCGTCCAGTCCGTAGCGAGTCGCTATCCGGTAATAAATGTGAAAATGGCGGTACTTTACTATTCACCGCACGAATATTGCTTATGTCATGTGTGATAATGAAAAAGCTAATGCACCTGCAGATCCGTGCTTATGACTTTATATCGTCTAATGTATTTGATGATGCTCAGTAGAGTTGACACAACCAGCTCCAGGAGGGACGGTCTGGCGCGTATCTTAAATTTAACATTCATACAATTTAAGACAAATACTTGATGGCTGAAACATGTCGCGGGAAGGTGAAGAAGTTGTATTCAATAGAAGGATATCCTGATGCGGTTGCTTGTAGTTTTAATAAATGAGATGAGTTGCTTTTCACAGTGGATATCATAGGCAATGCCTTAAACAAACTCGACTGTCTCGCTCTTTGTCATGTTTGTATGACATCAAATGTTCCTAACAGGACACCAAGTCAAGGTTTTTCCAATTTTATTTTGTGGACGTTTAAGCTAGTATTCTTCGCCACTGGAAGGTCGAAACGTGTAGTAAAATCCATACTAGTTCCGCATGTGGCAGTTACGTTATACGTCTACGCCCCCCTTGATAAAAAAAGACTTTAGAAGTATCTGTTTCACAGACCAGTGCTGACGCCAGCAGACCGAACCAGAGCACCGCAACGCTGATCCTTTTACACGGATCAACTCTCTGCCTTGTCTTTTCTACTGCTGGGTTTCGTTATCCGTGGTTCGATTTTGACACGACAGAGATTTTGTTCTTTTTCACAAGGTCTCGGATTTTCCTATGTCCCAGCCACACACGTGGTGGGCCGGGATAGCTCAGTCGGTACCGCGACTCACTACGGACTGGACGGTCCGGGGATCGAATCCCGAAGATTTTCCGCACCCGTCCAGACCGGCCTTGGGGCTCACCCAGCCTCCCATACAGTGGGTACCGGGTCTTTCCTGGGGTTAAAACGGCCGCAGCTAGAATCGAGATTAAAGAAATGTATAGCTATATATGTACTCCCGTTCTGGACCTTCGTGGCCTGTTGTAAGGTGACTTTACCTTCTTACCACAAACCTAAGCTTTGGATACTGCGAGGATTACCCTTCGAATAAAGTGCCCCGGATGTCAAATTCAACTACGCTTGAGAATGCGATGAGCCATACCTCCATACGCCATACACTGTCAAAGACAACTGTGCGCTGAATGTGACGTAGTGCTGAAAGCCTGCAGACTTGCATTCACATTCACATTTGGAAGAATCTGTGCTTAAAACTCGACCAGATTCTACGTATTTATCCTCCATCCTTCCAGCTCAGGCCTCCAAAACACGCGTCCCCCATAATTTTGTTACGTGTCTCGCTCTATTTTGGTACTTGTGAAGTAAGGTGTCAGGGAAACGCAGTTGAAAAGAGGAAAGTTTTTGTACCTGGAGTGTTTTTTTTTCTCCCCTCCCTATCCAATGCCCCACATGTCCTTTACGGACTTCGTGGTCTTCCCTCATGGGCATGACAGAAGTGTAACCGACTTCTGAGGTTGGGACACCCATGAGGCGCGGTTACGTTATCCCGATGATGTGAGTGGTGATATAGGAGGATGTAGTGCCAGGAGGGTCCTGGAGAGTTATAGATCCTATGAAACACCGCACACACATTCACATCAATATTCGGATCAACTGAGTGCTTTATATATGGCATTTTGAAGGATATCAAGTTGTTTCAATTCCTTTGTCGCTGAATGTACCTCGTTTACAGGTCCACTCACAATGGACGTTGAAGAAGCAGAATACAACATTCAAATAGAAACTACTGGCAACAGAAGGACTGTTTGGCAAGCGAAATATATAGAAGTAGATACACCCACTTTTATCAGTAAGTGGACTAAATCTGGTATTTTGCTCTATTCGCGAATGAAGCTAGTAAAAAGTAAAGCAAACCCTGTACAGGCCTGGATAGGCCCTGAGGGTTTCCAGGAGGATGAGGCTCCCATATTTATAGGCAGTCGGCACATTAAGGTGGCAAGGTTGTCAGCCCTACGCACCGGCCGAAAGCAGCGCGTACTGTGGAAGAATCTGGAAGCACGTATACCGTAATGCGCAAGCAACTGTTTCAGACATAAATATAACCAAATATGAATAAAGCAGTTCGGACCAGTATTTTGCTTCAGTTTTAAAGGTAGTCTCCAATTAGTCGCTGCAGCCAAATTTTTGCGAAATTTTGTGGAACCTGGCAGTTCAAACCCTGTTCACATCGGCCGAAAACTTCTCCTTAATGAGCCCGATTAACTCAGTCCGCGCTCTCTCTGCATGTTTTTGTAAATGCCTTTTTTAATATTATCATCTAATCTATGCGGGATCTTCGAAGTGGTCTCTTTCTTTCAGGTTTCCAACCACAACCCGGCAGGCAGTTCTCGTTCCCCTTGTGTGTGCTCCACGCACCGAACATTTCATAAGCAACGTATCATCCAACATATGCACTTTGTGACAAGCACATGACATGCTGCCTTATGGAGTGTGTCGTATCCTGTCTTCTTTTTATGAATGTTCAAACTTTTAAAGCTTACCGTTTACTGTACGTACCATCAGTTCTAACATACAACAATTGTAAGGCTGCCAGCAGAGTGAATGCATGTGTTTTGTATGTAACACAGAACACACAGCGACATTTGCCCCATACAAAATTAACAGATTGGTTTTTATAACTAAGTTGGAAAGTGTTTACTGCGCGGTAAAACTTGATTCTTTAAATGAAACAGACTACATTTCTTCCTTAGAGGGTTAAAGTGGCTTAAAATCCCGTCCTTTTATCTAAGAGAACGTTCGTTTACGTGTTTATTCTGGAAATTTCAGGGATTTTTCTTGTTCGGTGTTGGTACCCCATAGAAAAATCTCTTTTCCGCTCGACGTAACTGTTCGTGAGAACGTCAGTGCTAGGGTGATCAGGTTTGGTAGGTGAAAAACTTGCCACCGTATGAAACAGTGTCGCGTCTCAAATCTCTCCTGTTATTTGCTCTGGTTATAGCTAATTTCCACTATTTCGATAAAATAATATAAAAACTTAGAAAGAATAGTAGTAAGTGACGAAACAAATTTGCTAATCAAATATGCAGATATTGTTAGATTTGTGAAAGCGCAGAGAATAGTGGATTGGGCATGTTGTAATAATGGATCAAGAAAGGAGGGTAAAAGGAATAACAGATTGGAGACCAGTTGAAGTAAGTAGAAATGGTAGAGAGAGGTTAATATGGGAGGGCGATGTCATAGTGGATCTGGGAAAAATAAAGATTCAGAATTGGCGTAAGATATCTATGGATAGAGTAGCATGGAAGAGAATTGTTGAGCAGGCCAAAACTTATAAAGAGCTGTAGCATTAAGAGAAAAGGAATATAATAGTTGGAAGAGGAATGATTAAGTTTTCCAGACGTAAAGAACCTTAAAATTTCTACGAAAAAATTTATTGGAAAATATGCCTTTTAAATAACACCCGGAATCGGGGATAAATAACACAGTGAGAAGAAGACAGACAACGTACGTATAACGTAATATCCAGGCGCTTTCTTTCAACCATTGTTAAAGTGGTAAAACAATAATTATTACACTTTGCTGAGTGTGTATTTTTAGTCTTAAGTATCCAGCATGTAATGCACATGCACCATATTGTCATCTGTGGTGTCAATGTGGTCTACAATATTTTTTCCATACTATCTCATAAAAGACAAGATTTAAAAAAAATGAACATAAAATGTGTTTTGATTTTCTCCACAAATTTTGTTTAAAACGTTTCTCATTCTAAGAAGAACAGAGCGAGATATGATAAAAATTGTGTATTGGTCTCCATGTAAAGTGCCCGTTATTCTTATCAGATTTTAGTGAAAATTTAATTTTCTCCAGAGATTTTCGAAAAATACCCAAATATGAAATTTTATGAAAATCTGTCTGCTGGGAACAGAGTTATTGCATGCGGACCGATGGACGGACAGATGGACAGACAGACATGACGAAGCTAATATTCGCTTCCTGAAATTTTGGAAAGGGCCTAAAAATATTGACATACTTGGCACTGAATATTTCTATTGTCTGATGCCGGTACCCGCGCACACTTAATGCAATGTGCGAACAACCAGTACAGTGATGTCTGGGTTTCAGGGGCATGTCGCCTGGCCGCGATGGTTGTACGCTGTTAGCAAAGGACCACTAACGCAAAATAAATTAATCGTGAAAACCAAATGCACAAGACAAAGTCCAGCTGCTCACTAAACTTTCCCGAAAGATGTGAAGTGAATTGTTGTTTTGAGAAATATTTTCTCATATCAGTGACAGCTCTATTCTGACGTAACAAAATCAGTTGTAATCTTGACATGTGTTTTTGATACAAACACCCCGTTGTGTTTATATTATAAAGGAATATACAATTACAGTTTTCTATTTATAAACAAATGAATAAGATCTGCGCTCCTCTGGGATTTTACGAAATCTTACAGACGTTTCGGAACAACCGATCCGTCCCATCTTCAAAAATCAATTGGACCCTATAAGGTGGGACCGAAACGTCGTCTCAAAAGGTCGGCAACAAACTACTATTTTACGCGACATAAAATCCCAGACGAACGCAGGTCTGGTTTACATCGCGACGGAAGGCTGAAAGCAACATTTAAGTAGTTGCGTTGATGGTAATTTTATATGAATTTATAGAGTGTTTTAAATTTAATTCAGATACGAGGGGCGGCTGAAAGTAATGCACACAGTGAAAGGTCTAGAAAAAGAGACCATGTATTTAAACAAACGAAAGTAGGAAGTAAAGTACAATATTTTAGCTACAAATTGATGTACTTATTTTTCGACATAGTCGCCTTGTCGTTCAATACATTTTTCCCAACGTAAAAAAAGTTTACGCACGCCGTCAATGAAGAATTTAGGAGTTCTTTGCTTGATCCACGACGTCACAGCTTGGTTCACTTCATCATCTGAGGTGAAATGAGTCCCCTTGAGATCGCTCTTGAGGTGAGGAAAGAAATGGAAATTGCTTGGCGACAAGCCAGGGCTGTAGGGCGGATGGGAGAGAACCTCAAACTTCAGCGTCAACTTCCGGCGTCAACATGTGTAGCACCCATCGAGAAGAGACTTTTGTGTAGCCAAGTAAACCAATGATATAACCCACTCTTTCTTTAGACATTCCTAGCCTACCTACTATCTGCTTCTGGGTGATACGGCGGTCATGCTTGATCGGTTCATAACCTGTTTTTGATGCTTGTCATCTGTCACGGAAACCGGCCTTCCACTGCGAGGTTGGTCAACAATATTGGCACGACCTGGTTCACATTCACGAAATTTAATGACCCAACGATTTACTGTAGTTCTGTTAACAGTGTTTTCACCAAACACAGCCTGTAAACGGCGATGAATTTCAGCTGGCGTTACGTTTTCAGCACTTAAAAATTCAGTCACCGCACGTTGCTTCA
>Ga0123355_10011444_pt1 | contig 13677 bp, 13 predicted proteins | sample TergutEmb28metaG_3_FD_89872 | JGI IMG/M metagenome (GOLD analysis project Ga0123355, IMG submission 89872) | Embiratermes neotenicus P1 segment gut microbial communities from Petit-Saut dam, French Guiana - Emb289 P1 | ecosystem: Host-associated > Arthropoda: Insects > Digestive system > Gut ...
CCATATAAAAAGTCACCCGACTCAAGATTAACCACCATTTCCACAAATCCACTGTAATAATCCGTTACATTGTCTGCAAAATGTCGAACATTGCTATCAATAATCGGAATCGCAAAGTTGATAACTATGCTAATAGCAGAAATAAGTAATAAAAATACTAACACAACAGAGAATGTATGTGCCCTTTTTACAACCCACGCACTCTTGCTTTTCTTTAAAGCACTTCTGATACCTGACGCAGGCTTATTTAAGAGGTATGCAATAGCAGCCCCCACGATAAATGGGGAAATAGCACCTAGGAATCCTCTAATCTCACCAAATATTGCTCCTAAGTTAATAATGATTAAATATAGCAATGCTATTTCAATTACGATAATTCCCACTTGTTGATAAAGTGTTTTTTCTTTAAAGTTTCTCCACATCTGCGGGCACCTCTTTTCTGTAATATATTTTTTCCATCTCTTTTAGGAAGGCATAATGATCAATCATAAATGCTTTAAAGGTGGCAGCCGTTAGTTCGCCCATTTGCATTTTAGTAATGACTTCTTTCATATAACCATCAAAAGTAAAGCGGATCATCCTCATCAGGAGGGTTGGGTCAACGTCTGTTCTGAATAAGGTGTAGTTGACATTTTTATATAATTTTTCCATCGCCTCTGATAATAATATGCTGATTGTCTCTGTTATATCCATTGGAATATGCGACCTACCGCCAGTATAGATGGCTGCGAAGAAATTGACCATATATGGTGCATCTTGGTAAATCTTCATGTCTAGCTCAGCTAGTATTCGACAGCGCTCAATGAAATCACCTGTTTTGAATTCATCAATGACATACCCTTTGAAGTAATCTAGGACATATTGGAGTAGCGCATGGTACATGGCTTCCTTACAACCAAAGTAGTTAAACAGCGTACCTTTACTAATTCCAGCCTTTTCAACGATTCTGTTTGTTGATGCATCTTCATAGCTATGTTCGGTAAATTCTTCGCAGATCGCTTGAAGAATTTTTTTTTGTTTTACTTGGGTTAATTTTAAAAATTTCTCATTCATTCACGGCTATACCTCCTGTTGAATTATTATGACCATTATGGTCACTGTTTTATTTTAACACATTTGACCATTATGGTCAAGCGGTTTGAAACTGCTAGACTTTTTTTGACTATTATGGTCATGCAGAGGCATGAGAAAAGACGATTGATTAAATCGCCTTAGTATCCTTATTAATCATTGTCAACTACTGTACATGTAGCACCCGTCTCCTCCTCATTTAGTTCAACAGATGCTTCTAGCGAAATAAAATCATAATCTTGTAGGAATGTATTCAAATCTTCTTCTGACATTTCGTCAAAATTAGAAGTTGTTTCCCAAGTCACAGTTGTATCCGTTATAGAAGTCAATTCTGTGGTCATTCCATCAACAAGCATCATCCTCAGTAAGTCTATTTCTGCTTCTAAGATTTCTACAAGGGCATCAATGGAATCTTCTTCGCCTGCGAAATCAAATATCAATCTCTCTCTCATTACACTAACGCGATCACCTACTGCTTCAAACTCTGTTTCCATATACCCTGGAAAAAACTCACCGTAAAAGTTAATTCCATTAACCACGCAAACCGTCGTTGTTTCTGCTCGCCCACCACATGCTGCTAAAACTAGGACACTACCGATTGCAAATAATACTGATAATTTTTTTAACATTTTATTCTCTCCCATTTATCTTTGTCATTAGCCAATTAGCATTATACCACACTAGAAATATAACTGTAAACATATTTTTTTTTGCTAACACATTAAATCACTTTGACCCTCAATCATTTTTATTTAAGCTTGTACGGCTGAATTCATCTAGTAGTCCAGCCCAAGCATCATCAAAGTCAAAAAGGAGGCATACTTAAATTTTAAGCATTCTCCTTCTATTTTGCCAAGTAATTCCAACGTGTCATTTGCAATATTTATCAAAATGAGTTCCGTTTCGACTTTCATAGAAATTATTTTTAAAATTTAATCCGCCTTTTTATCTTTTTTATTCCCTACGAGTGTCATAATAGCCATAGCGACGGAAATAGCTCCACTGATCAACCCATCTTGGATAAGTGCAAATCTCATTGTGCGATTATCTAACATCATTTCTAAAGCATTACCTAAACTGCTCCCAACCCCTTCATTATATACGTAAATTGTTGTGCCAAAGAGAAGTGCGCCAATAGCCCCAGCAAGTGTGATAAGAATAACAATAATATACCCTATTGCACCTACTGCTTCTGATCCCTTTTTATAGCCTCCCGCTACCAACATACCTAACACAGCAGCGAAAGCACCTCCAACTGCTCCACCTGTCCCTACTCCAAAAAACGCGATGACTGCTAGCCATATTCCGAAACCAACTGCCATTCCAATAAGCGCAAATAAAATACCTTTACCTACATTTTTATTTCCCATTAAAATCTCTCCTCTTTCTGGCTATCATCAAGCATGCTTACTCATTATATCATATTTGTCGCAGATTTTGTCAATTCTTGCAAAACTGTTGAAAAAGCTGCAAATTCGTTAAAACTTTAACCTATAGTTCCATGCTCAATCTCTGTACGAACTGTCCATTCTCAATCATCGTTTCTAAAAATGCATTTTCGTATTTTTCAACTAGCTTATCTAAATTGTTCAAACCAATCCCACGCCCATTCCCTTTAGTAGAAAAGCCATCAGCTTTCAACTCATGGACTGCAGGAGTATCAGGTCGGCAATCATTCTTACAAATAAAGACTACGCTATACTCATTCACATCAAAACCAACCCACACCTCTCCCACGCCAAGCGTATCTACTTCTTCTATCGCATTGTCCATCACGATCCCAACGAGTCGTAAAAAATCAATCATATCAATAGGAATTGTGTCGATATCTTTCTTACTTTCATAAAAAATTGGAATACTAGCCAGCTGGATTTTTGATAAAATCAAACTCTTGACTTCGGGAATTTTCAGTCTCGCAATGTCTTTTACTGCTGAATCTGCTACCTGCTTTACAACAAGACTATCCATGTTTTTATAGTAAAATTTTTTTATCCCAACCATATCATCATGGTCGATCAGTTGTTTGAAGGTTAACATAACATTGGCGTAATCATGCTTAAAACTTCGAATGTTGGCATATTGTCGCTCCATTTCATCAGCGTAAAATTTTAAGACTTGCGATTCGGCTTCTTTTTGCATTACTTCTTTTTTTGCCGTCGTCTTAATCGCACCAATCACAAGGGATAGCATCAAAGATAGTACCACAACCATCAGGGTTAAAATTGTCATCTCCATCACTGTTTCATTGTCCGGGGATATTGCCCCCATCAAAGGCATAATAAATAATGACCCAGCGTAAAACAGAATCATGATCATTATGATCGTAGCCCTCATTATAATCGATCGTTGGATCGACTCGAATATAGTGAGCAGCTGCTTTCTACCCACTATCGAGAAAAGCATCACAAGTAAATTTAAAGGGATGATTAACATATTTGGGTTGATATCAACGTTGAAACTAATGATAAACATATAAAATCCGCCACTTAACACTCTGGTAGAGAAAACAGTGGATTCCGCAAAAAAAGCAGCAAGAATTGAGTTTTTTGCTGATGATTTTTTGATTGTTATGCAAAATATAACAACTAGTAAAAAGCGGAACAGCTGCATAAGAATTGTAAAAGTATACCTCAGCCAGCTTGGCATAATTTCTGATAGATGAATCATGCTTAATAGACTCATTAGGAAGGTGAGCACAACAAACGCAAGGATGTTGGTGGTATTAATTTTTTTATTTTCCTGACTGGTTAGAGTTGTGGCTATTTTAAAATAAATAAAATCATTGATCATTCCAAACCAAAACGGCATAGTAGATTCTCCTTTTTAATTAGCTGATGATGCTTCTCGTATATAATCGAATTCATCGGTATCAGGTGCATAAAGGCTCGTAAGTGTTAAAACATTATCGACCAGTGAAGTTTGCCATAGTTCTATCATATTTGAATAATCAGTTAAGTGGATGTCTAAAGCCAAAACGCCTTCAAAAAAGGTCCATTCAAATGCTTGTTGCATAGTTGAAAAGCCACGGCTGCCTGTCCCATCACTTTCAAAAACATAGGAAAAATCATGATTTAAATCCCAAGCCCAGCTCCCGATTAACGTGTTTGCTTCTAAAATCTCAAAGTCTCTATTAAAAATAACCTTTTCCCCAACTTCCCGGCGTGGTGCACCAGCTATATCAAAGAAGGACATGATCTCAGCAATCCGCTCAGAATTTTGAGCTGTAGTGATGATTAGCCTAATATATTCGCCAGCTACGTTTAAATACAGACGCCTTGGCACCCTAATTCCGAAAGTCGTCTCAACTGTGGTTTGCATCACAAAAAATTCATAGCTACCAATTATTACTGGTGCATCATAAATCGTCGCATCACGAATTTCAGCTAGCAACATATTTCCCTGTACAATTTCAAGTATTTCAATGGCTGTGAAATAGCTAGCACCAGACGGCAATCTATCAAACATGAGTTCAAAGGCATCCATCAAACTCCGATTTCGTGCCCCCGGTTCCAATCTCCCAGTTATCACTTGAACCGATTCTTCTGTCGCTGACAAATTGACTACCACCATGTCGTTTGTAAATTCACCAGTTATGCCTAGTTGTGCAATTTCTTGTCTAGCTGTCGAAAGTGGCGATCTGTCTACGAAAGCCGCTAATTCCAAAGATTCTTCGGCTGTAAAATCTCGCCAGCTATTGGGTAGCTGAAATTGCAAATCAGTATGCCAATTAGTAAAAACATCGCCATCCCAACTACCAGTTGCAAGCTGCTCTTCTTCGATAGTATCACAAGCGATTAATAAAAATAAGCAAAGTAAAATGCTAGTAATAAATAATTTTTTTCTCGAAATCATTACTCCACCATCCCTGCTAATTCGATTAACTGACGTATCTTCCTTACCGAGGCTGTTATTGTTTGTCCATTCACCATGGTAACCACACGTGTTTTCTTGCAAATAGCACTCACATTTTTAACATTTACAAGGTAAGACTGGTCACATCGGTATAGATTGTCGTGTCCATTCTCAAGTTCTTTCATGGAGCCCCTAAAAGTTACCGACCCTGATAAATGATGCAAAATTAATTTGTTCGACTGATTCGTCGTTTCGATATACATCATATTTTTATACGGGATGGGTCGGATATCGCCTCCTGTACGGATTTTAAGAATTTCTTTTTCTTGCGACCGTCCCAACAGGTACTGATTGTATGATAACTGGATGCATTCTTTTACTCGCGCTTCTACCCCTTCTGGCGCATCTTTGATAATGTAATCGAGGGCAGCTACTTTATGGATAAATGTTAAATAAGATAACTCACTGTGCGTCGTAATAAAGATCACATGACCGAAGATATCAACTTCTCTAACTTTGGCAGCTAGTTCAATGCCGTTATATTTAGGATGTCCTAGGTCAACATCAAATAAGTATAGTCCAGCTGTCGTTGGATTGTTTTTCAGATGATTGATAATTTCAATTGGATCAGCTGTTGAAAGTGCAAGTTTAACATTGATATTTTCGATAAGGATGTAGTTTTTTACTAACACCTCTAATTTTTCACGTTGAAGATCATTATCTTCAGCAATGAATATCTGTAACATGGAGAAGCCTCCTTTTTAAAAAGCAAAAACTAGCCATCTCACAGTTGGTGTAATGAGATAGCTTTGTTTTTGGTCAAATTTACAATTTACATTATACACTATTTTGACGTCGAATGGTCGTTTGTTGCAAAATTGTTGAAATTATTGCAGATTCGTGTCAAGTCTAGCCGGTTGCAAAAAATCAATTGGTTAAACCGCTTATCTTTGATGCCTTTCAAAGAAGTTTGTTAATTCCTCAGGGCTTTGTATACCCCCTACCAAATCTATAACTTCGCCCCCTTCAATGTAAGCCATCATTGGTACACCCGTTATATCTAGTATTCCCAGCAATTCAAGTGTGTGGGTCGAGTCTTCTACCATTGCCATGTCTACTTCAAAATAGTAAATTGATTCTCCTCTGTCAGTTAGTGTTTCTGTTAGAATCGGCTTAAATTCTATGCAAAATGGACATGTTGGTCTCCCGACATATAGGAAAAAAGCTCTGTCACTATCTAGCAGATCCGATAATTCTTGATTCCCGACAATGATAAGCACTTCGCTAGCTATATCAGTATCAGCATCCATCTCATCTAGCCAATCGGGAAAATCAATGGTAACATCACCAATTTGTATTGTCGTCACTGTGATGCTCATTTCTATTAACACGTCTATCTCTTCAGCATCCATCCCTTCAACAAGTAATTCAATTCTCATAACTAGCTCAGCAAAAGTTAGGTGATAATTCTCATCAATGTACATGATCATTGTCATGTCGAAGTCTTCAACCAGCTCTTCTTCAATAAGACTTAAAACATCTTCATACATCCTGCCCTCCATTAACTCAAGATAGTCCATCATACCAGCTATATTAAAAATAAACTCTAACCGATAGCCATCACTTGTGCTTGGAGCTGACAATTCTTCAACCATGCTTTCAGTTATTGTCCTTGCATCAAATACGTCGTCCATTGTCAGAGCATTCTCGTCACTTTCAACACGTGAATGTTGAATTTCATCAAACGAGTCGTCCCTCTCGCTGTACACATAACCATCTCGTAAGAATGTTGTTATATGTGTGTGTTCACCCATCACTGATGTGCTTATATCCGTTCGCATTCTCTCGTCACTTTCAACCTCCACACGCCAGGAGGTTGGTATATATGTAGTCGTATATGCCATTGATATATCAACTTGGGATTCCGTTTCCGTAATCATCGAATAAATCTCAGCCTGAGCTTCGATCGAAAGTTCTAATAATTCAAATGCATCTAGGTTTTCATCACATGCAGTTAATGATACAACTATAAATAGCATCGCTATCATTACGAATAACTTTCTCATTTTAAAAACTCCTTATTTGCAATTTTTTATCTGACATTCTACCATGCCAATTATAAAGTGTCAATTTTTCGGTTAGCTTACCATTACTTTTTTTTTAGTTTTTTCCTGCAAGTTCGGAAGTCTAATTGAAGTTTCAATCATACGGGAAAAGCTTGAAGCTGTCGATATTATCAACATCTTCAAGCTTTTGAACGAATTTTCTATGAATCCGTCCACACCCATGAGTCAACTCATCTTCTGATGGTTATTCAAAATCAGCTGTTCTGATAAAGCTAAGCTCTTCTGATCCATCTATATCTGTGAAGGTTAGGATATCATCTACAATAACTGCTTCAAAGCGCTCTAAGAGACCATCAGTTATGACATGAACATGGTTGTCATTTACAACTTCCCAAGTAAGATGCTCATCTTCATATTCATCTAAAAGCCATGCGACTAACCTTCCTGTTCCATCTGCATGGAAAACCATAAAAAAGCCTAAGCCTAAATCATCTGAGAAATCCATAAAATTGGCGTCGAATAATTCCCAAGTGCCTACTAGTCCTTCAGATATTGGTAGTGCACTTTCAATTTCATCCAACCAATCTGGGAAGTCGATGGTTACAGTGGTAGCTTCTATCGTTATGGTCATTTCCATTGTCATATCCATCTGCACACCCATTTCTTCCATAGACATTTCAAGTTCTAGCATTGTTTCAGATGAAGTAAGACGGTAATCTTCATCCATATAAATGATCATTACAGTAGTCGAGTCTTCAAGGTTGTTTATGTCAACATCATCAAATAAACCACCCGCTTCGTCATCACCCATATCTACATTATTAAGAATCAGCAATAATCCTTCATTATTCAGAGTAAATTCCAAGCGATAGCCGTCATCTGTGCGTTCAGCTGATGAATCCTCAATCATGCTTTCCGTGATCAATTCGAGATCTATACTAAATGAATCCGCTATTTCCGCTATTTCGCTAGCATTGACTTCTGAACGCGTGCGCCTTGCTCCATCTTCTTCAGTGTAAATATAACCATCTCTGATGAAGGTTGTTTCGTTTGTATTTCCATCCATTGGAATGGTTATACTCATATCCATTTTCATTCTTTCTTCGCTTTCTACTTCTAGACGTAATGTCAGCGGTGTATCAAACGTCATACCTTCTGCTAATATGGTGATGTCAGCGTCGAGATTTGCAATTCCTGTAGTGTATGGGTCTGTTTCATGGGAACGCTCTAATAATTCAAGTGCGTCTAAGTTTTCACCACATGCAGTTAATGACACAACAGCAAATAGCATAGCTACCAGTAGTAATAATTTTTTCATTTTAAAAACTCCTTTATTTACAGTTTTCATATGATATTCTACCATGCCAACTGTAAAGTGTCAATTTTTCCGTATTTAGCGGTATTCATCATTTATCGCTTTCTAAAGAATGTCATCTAGTATTTCTAGTGCATCTTGAATTAGTTTAGGGCATTTTTTAATCATGATACCACTCTCTGCCGCTTTTTCACTCTCTCCTTGACTAAAATCATATCCGATTAGCTCGCGACAAATCAGAGTTTTATTGCGAGCCTGAAATTGCTCTAAAAATTGTGTCGCTTTTTCACACACAGTACGATAGTTTTCTGCGTCATTTTCGTTAGAATGACCGTATTTCATTCCAATTAAGATAAGTGCTCCTGTTACTGCACCACACGTATCTCCACGTAGCATGCCGCCGCCAAAAGGTGCTGCGATACGCATTCCCAACTCTTTGTCCAAGCCAAGTTCTTCTGCCTTTTCCCTCACAACCTGCATGGAGCAGTTAATCATCTTTTCAAATCCATCCGTTATTTGTGCTTTTGTTAACATTTTGATCATTACTCCTTTTTAATCAACTATAACTTTACAATATTTTTCGTTATTTGACAAGCTTTGATTGCGATTTTATCAAATTTATAGCTGAATGAGCTTAAAAAAGAAGTGCAACAAGGGCGACTTCTCAACTATTTGACGGCACTTCTAAATTGTACTAATTTTCTAGTGATAGGTACTCATCGTATGTTGCTATTTTATCAACGATTGTTCCATCATCTTTGAAATCGATGATACGATTAGCGATCGTCTGTAGTAATTGATGGTCGTGACTTGCTAAGAGGACAATTCCTGGAAAGTCACGTAATCCATGATTTAATGCTGTTATTGCTTCTAAGTCTAAGTGATTTGTTGGTTGGTCAAGCATAAGAAGGTTGGCACTTGATAACATCATACGAGATAGCATACAACGTACTTTTTCCCCTCCTGATAAAACGCGGGCTTTTTTAAGTGCTTCTTCTCCTGAGAATAGCATACGTCCTAAGAATCCACGGATATATGATTCTGTCTGATCTTTTGAGTATTGGCGTAACCAGTCAACTAATGAGATGTTTACACCTTCGAAAAATTCTGAGTTCTCTTTCGGGAAATATGCTGTTGTGATTGTTACTCCGAATTCAAACTCGCCAGCATCTGCTGTGAGTTCACCAACTAAAATCTGTAGTAAAGTTGTTACTGCAATTTCATTACCAATGAGTGCAACTTTTTCACCTTTGTTGATCGTAAAGTTTATATTATCTAACACTTTGACACCATCAACTGTCTTGGTTAAACCGCTGACGCGTAAAATGTTATTTCCTGGTTCACGCTCTGGTTTGAATCCTACGAATGGGTAACGTCGACTTGATGGTTCCATGTCTTCAATCACAATTTTATCAAGTAGTTTTTTACGAGATGTTGCTTGTTTCGACTTTGATGCATTCGCCGAGAATCTTGCGATGAATGCTTGAAGTTCTTTGATTTGCTCTTCTTTCTTCTTATTGGATTCTTTTTGCATACGGATTAATAATTGACTTGATTCATACCAGAAATCGTAGTTACCAATGAATAGCTTGATTTTTCCGTAGTCAACATCACAAATATGTGTACATACGTTGTTTAAGAAGTGACGGTCGTGAGATACAACGATAACTGTTCCTTCAAAATTTCCCAAGAATTCCTGTAGCCACGCGATAGCTTTAACATCTAATTGGTTGGTAGGCTCATCTAAAATTAAGATATCTGGCTCACCAAATAGCGCTTGAGCAAGTAGCACTTTAATCTTTTGCTCAGCTGTTAATTCTGCCATTTTCTTGTCTTGTAATTGATGCGGAATCCCTAGCCCGTGTAATAAACTTGCAGCGTCTGCTTCTGCCATCCAGCCGTTTAGCTCAGCAAATTCGCCCTCAAGGTTAGCAGCTTTAATGCCATCTTCTTCGCTAAAATCAGGTTTTGCATATAATGCATCTTTTTCTTTCATGATTTTTAGTAATTTCTCGTTCCCGCTAATCACGACATCGATTACAACCATCTCATTATACTGATAATGATCCTGTTTTAGCACCGACATACGTAACCCTTTTGGATAGTTAACCTCACCAGAGTTAGGATCAGTTTCGCCTGATAAAACACGTAAAAAAGTCGACTTCCCCGCTCCATTCGCCCCGATTACACCGTAACAATGCCCTGGAATAAGCTTCAAACTTACATCTTCAAATAATTTTTTGTCCGCATAACGTAAACTCACGTTAGATACTGTTAACATGATTTGTTACCACCTTAATGTTTAATTTCGCTTTTAAAACACGCTTTTTTTATTGTACCATATTCTCGGTACATACGCTAGTTTGTGGCAACGTTATCACTCTCGAACAAATAACTATGAAGTGCTTGTGTTTTACGGCTGATTCACAACCCCGGTGAACAAAATCTGATTGCCACCGTCGTAAGTCCTCCGGTATAGTATAAACACAAACGGGCTGTTACATATCATTTCAAACGGCTCCTGCGGCTCTGGTTCATCCGAATCCTCATCTTCTAATTCCATCAAAGTTACCGCTGCAGCGGTGGCACCTTGTTCATCTACCTCAATCATCGCTTTTTGCAGAGCACTTGCTAGCCACACATACGTATCTTCATAGAAAAGCCCTCCCGTCAAAGGTGCAGCGTTCTCATCAAATAATGGCACTCCAAGCATTTCAAGCGTCTCGGCTAACTCCTCAAGTGTGCTTTCAATGGAGAATCGGGGTAATAGTAGCCGCCCCTCATGCAAGGTAGCACTGCTTTGAATGTATTCAAACGATTCGTTTGTCATAGAGGAAAGTAAGCCTACTGCATCACCAGATCTCGGCAGCAAGATATACATACCACCACCTGTTTGAAAACTCAATCGTATAGCCTGCATGGAATCGTCTTCGAAATAGCGCTGATCACGACCTGTGCGCACCATAAAAGAAGCGGTTGTTTCCCCAGAGGGTGAATAAAATGTCTCCTCAATAGTTCGCTCGGGATTAAACTCCCAACTCCAGCTGTCAGAAAAATAGATAGCATTGACAATAGCACCCACTGTATCTGGATTAAACTCCTGCACCAAGTCAGTAATCAACCCATCCGTATTATCACTCGCCCATGCATTTACGGCATCTACTGCATCTGAGGATTGAAAATCAACATTGAGCACTGACCCTCTGTAGAAATCCATAAAAGTCTGAGCGAAATCTGCCCGTGTTGTCCTACTATGGTCAACAAAAATGGCATTGGCAATTCGAAGAGGATTGTGGTAGTCATCAAACTCTCGCTCTTGTTCGTTCATTAAATCAAATAGCATACGCGCGGCTGCTTGATTAACGTCTTCTATATTGATGTCAGATATGCCTAACGCCATAAGAAGTTCCTGTTGATATACTTCAGTCGTCGCATTTGAAAGTGCTGCTAACGGAAGCCAAACGGAATAAGGGGATACAACAAAATTTTCATCCCCCACATCTTGCACAAGTTCCGCACTCAATCGAAACGCAAAGTCATTTGCACCTTGAGCAACAGCGCTCGCAGATGCATCCTCCCCTTCAGATCTTGGATTAATTAGCGGCATTTCTTCTACTTGTATAGCGGATATCGGATCACCACTTTCAACTGCTGTCTGGCAGCCCGTTATATACATAACCATGAATACACCTGTCAAAAAGAAAATTATAATGCGTTTTCTCATTTTATTTTCACTCCCAAAGACTCTTAATAAAAATATTTTGCCCGAAATTGTATCATATTACTCAGACAAAATCTAGTGTCAATAATCGTATCTGTTATGTTTTAGCAATTATTCTGTTGAGAATTTTTGTGTTAATACTATGCGATGGTCAAAGGAGTTAAGAATTAAATAATACCTTGCTGGTCAATACCATATAAGTCACGATAATACTCTATTCGTTTCAACGGGTTAGCAAAGTAATGGAGCAATAGTACATACCCTGAGGGTAATTCATCAACAATTTGCAATGAATCACTATTTCATCTTTTTTCAACTATGAACATTAAATCATAAATAATGTGTAATCAAAACTCCCAATTAATAGTCTTCGGAAATTTTTGTTATTTCCTCTGCCTACTTCATTGGGAGCATATCACTTTTCTCTTTGTCTAAGAGTTTTCAACTTATCATATTAAACTGGCGAATTGGAAATCTTGATTATTCTTTAATCACCATAAAGTTCATTATACTCATTCTCATACTTTTGATTTAAACATTCCTTAGGGGATAATTTCTCAGCTCTTTGGTTCTTTTTGGATGCAAAGGCTAAACCTGAAGTTATGAGTGCTGATCCTCCCAAGACTGATAATCCTGCAATTGCACCTGTTTGTGGTAGTGATGGTCGATTTTGTGTTCCTGATTGATCTGGCGGGTATGGTGGATATGGTTGATCCGGTGGATATGGTGGATATGATTGATCCGGTGGGTATGGTTGATCTGGTGGGAGTGGGCATGGAGGGCATGATTGATCTGGTGGACATGGTGGGCATGGAGCTGTTGAACTAGTGGTTGAGCCCATTGAGCCGCCGGTTGATCCCGTCGAGCCGCCCGTTGAGCCCATTGAGCCGCCCGTTGAGCCCACTGAGCCGCCGGTTGAGCCCACTGAGCCGCCGGTTGATCCCACTGAGCCGCCGGTTGATCCCATTGAGCCGCCGGTTGAGCCCACTGAGCCGCCCGTTGATCCCACTGAGCCGCCGGTTGATCCCACTGAGCCGCCGGTTGAGCCCATTGAGCCTCCAGTTGAGCCCACTGAGCCGCCGGTTGAGCCCATTGAGCCTCCAGTTGAGCCCACTGAGCCTCCGGTTGATCCCGTGGTTGGTTCTGGTGGGGGCGCGGTTGAATCAACTGTTGGTCCTGTTGAACCACTTGTTGAGCCCATTGAACCGGTGGTTGGTTCTGGTGGATCGGTGGTTGGTTTTGGTGGAGGCGCGGTTGAACCGATTGTTGGTCCCGTTGAACCAGTGGTTGGTTCTGGTGGGGGCGCGGTTGAGCCAATTGTTGGTCCTGTTGAACCAGTGGTTGGTTCTGGTGGACCAGTGGTTGGTTTTGGTGGAGGCGCGGTTGAACCAATGGTTGGTCCTGTTGAACCTGTTGTTGGTTCTGGTGGATCGGTGGTTGGTTCTGGTGGGGGCGCGGTTGAACCTGTTGTTGAACCGCCCGTCGAGCCACCTGTTGAGCCACCCGAGCCGCTCGTTGAGCCACCCGAGCCGCTCGTTGAGCCACCCGAGCCGCTCGTTGAGCCGCTCGTTGAGCCGCCTGAGCCGCTCGTTGAACCACCCGAGCCGCTCGTTGAGCCGCCGGTCGAGCCACTCGTTGAGCCGCCGGTCGAG
>Ga0123355_10011445_pt1 | contig 13677 bp, 5 predicted proteins | sample TergutEmb28metaG_3_FD_89872 | JGI IMG/M metagenome (GOLD analysis project Ga0123355, IMG submission 89872) | Embiratermes neotenicus P1 segment gut microbial communities from Petit-Saut dam, French Guiana - Emb289 P1 | ecosystem: Host-associated > Arthropoda: Insects > Digestive system > Gut ...
CAGTGCGTAAAAGTAGCGGTGGGCCCCATTGGTCTATAGTTGCCGCCGGGTCAAAGGTGCGTATATACAGCCTGCGGATTCGTACAATATGGTCTTGGGCATTAACAACCCATGTGGCTTGCTCGCTTGTAAAGTAGGCTACGTAGTAAACACCGCCGGACTCCATAACCTGCATACTGTCTATTATCTTGCCTGTGGGTAATGTGGTTGTTATAGCGGCGTTTGTACCTACAACTGCGCTAAGCTGTGACCTTTCGCCGTATAGCTCCCACATTATGGTGCGGTACATTAGCCTAAAGTCTCTTATAGACTCAGAAGCCTGGTCACGTGACGCATCACCACTTGGCGGGAACTGGGTTAGCAGATGTGCGCTGTAAGCGGCTATTGCGGCATTAAGATCGGCATCATCCCAGTCATACGCGCTTACAAAGAACTGCACATTACCGCTACCTACACTGTTAGGCAAGTATCTATGCTGGCCTGGCAGCCCGCTAATTGTACGTGCCGGGGTAAAGCCTGCGTCTGGGTTATCGGTATCAAAGGTGGCGGTACGTATTTCTGTATTACGTGCTGCGGCATTGGCCATATCCTGTGCATCTATAAAAAGAGCCGCGGGGCTTAGAGGCGTTACATAGCTTACCCAGCTAACATGAATATTGCTGCCATCTGCCCATGCGGTAAAGCCTAAATCCCCTGTAAGGCTTGGCACGCCAAAGTCGTCTACATCCACCGGTATAAAGAGGGAGGTTGTGTTATCAGGGTCTGGGTTTACCAGGCCGTAGGATTCGCCACTTAACCCGCCTGTTACTGCTATCCTGGAAAGTACAAGCTGAGTATAGTCCACAGGATTATCCACAAGGCTGGGGTTACGACTGCGGGTGTAAATCAAATAGTTGCTACTACCCACGCTTACAACCTGATAGTCGTAACCTGTAATAAACCCTTCGGCAAGTAAAAACGCATCGCCAGAGCTTCCATAGCCAGAAAGCTGGAAGGGCACATCAGGGTCTGAGGGGTTAAAGGCGAAGGGTGATATGCCCGTATCAAACTCTGGCGGGTTAATGGTTTGCGTGTAATAAGTGTTTACGGGAATTCGCATCCTGGCTCCGGAGTTTGATTGCGCCGTTAATGTCCTACCACCCAACGCATCTCCAAAAGCCGACCAGCTATGAGTCCAACTTGAAGTTGAACCATCATACGTAAGGGTATAGGCAATCAAGTCCATTTCAAAGGAGAATATGATTAATACAACACGGAAGCTTAAACTCAACCTAAGCACAAACTCGTCAAAGCTAAAGGGTTCGTAATGGCTTTCATATCGCATTGTATGAGTGTTAAACTCCCGGGTATGCGCACCAAGGGACATACGGGCACTAACACGTATTCTGGCAAACAGCTCAAATTTTAATATATCTATGCCAATGCCTGCCCCGGCTTCTATATACACTTCCGGAGAAATTGTTACGCCATCAAAGAATACATTGCTTTCTGCGTCAACAACCCTGGCAATATGCCTTATGGTTGTTCTTTCTATGGCGTATATAGTAACAGTACGGGCAGCTGCATTATCGTATAACAGTGTCCCACTTTGCTGTCGCATAACTACGGTTTGCCGCCTTAGCCCCCCTGCGGAGAAGGACCCGCTGCGGCCGTTATCAATATCGCTTGTAATATTAACCCTGCCCTCAAAGACAATGTTAAAGGCCTTGTACTGGGTTTGGAATGATATTGACTGGCCTGCATTCAATTCGATATAAGACTGGCCAGGTGCCAGGAAACCGACATGCACAGGAGTCTCGGCTTTTTCTACCGGGTCTCTTTCTACGGTAAGCCCAAGCCCTATGGAGATATTAAATCCTACCATTACAAAGATATAGGCAGCAGGGAACTTAACAAACCTATGGGTGTATCTAAAAGCTAGCTGAACATTTGCCGCCATGGCAAACTGAGCAAATACAAACCTGTTATCAAGTGGGTTGTACCTAAATGTAAAGGCAAATGCCACGGAAAAGTTTGCGGTAAACTTGGATGACCGCAAATTGCCTACATTAGAATTTTCGCCGGTTGCGGGCTTGCGCTGGTTTAGTGAGTCCATGGGGGCGTTTTTAAAGTCCCTTATTTTTTGCATATTGTCACGTTGGGTCGTTACAGGGCCTGACCATGCTCTATCTCCTCCGCGTTCGCCTTCAAACCCTCCCAGGGGTATACCTATAGAGAAAGCAACCTCGTTGCCACTCATGGTTACGCTTAAAAAGTCGGTAAGACTGGCTTCGGCTATGGGAAGAGTTACGCCCATGTCGATATTAAATTCCGGGAACTCACTGTCGGAATCCTCCAGGTCTATATCGCCTTCGGGGGTGTCGGTTCCTACCATGGTTTGCAGGTGGTCGGCATTGGGGATGGCGGTGTTGGGGGCATTGGCTACAAATTCCGGGGTTGGGCGCATAGAGAAGTTGCCTTGTCTGTATTCAGTGGTTGTATATCTCTGGACTTGGACATTAAGCTGTGGCATGGTGTTGGCGGTAAAGGAGCCTAGATACCCATTTGTTCTTGCATTCTGGTTAGTTGTTCCTGCGCCAATGGTTGTTATACCCGCTACGCTTTCTGCAATAGTAATGGGCCTTGGGTTTGTAAACGGGAACATGAGGTTGCCCCTGTAATCGGGTACCCAATTAAACCCGTCACCAGTGGAGTTAAGGGTTGCAGGGCTATGGTCGCCTCCTAGGGGGTACAGCACAATCTGCATTGCGGTGGCCTCGTGGCCAAACATGATTTTATTGTCAGATGAATACGCATAATTGCTGACATTCCCATGTTGTTGGAACTGTTGGATGTTTTCATAAGAGCGGCTTACACCGCTTCTTATATACCTCACGGCCAGTTGCTCAGGTGTTAGGGTTGCCTGTACTTCCGGGTCGGTTATAGAAGTGGTAAAGGATGGCAGTACTTGCGCCCTTTGGTTTATATTCGTTCCTGACGGAGGCTCCAGATAGCGTGGGGTCATGGTGTAGAAATGCATAATAAAGAACTGCTGGCGGATGCCGTTTTCGTATACAGGGGTAAACATAAACTCATCAAAAGGCTCGCCAGGTTCTAAGAAAGCGATAAACCTGTCGTCACTGTCTGGGCATATAACAAATTGCCCGGTATCTTCATTAAAGAAGCCGTCTATGCGCCCGTTACCGTCTGCATCCAAGAAAAGGGCAGAATGGCTTATATTTATGCTCATTACGTTGGGGAGTGCGCGGGAATAGCGGCAAAAATAACGGAAGGTAAGGGTACGGGCGGTTAAGTCAGATAATCTTAGATATATCCTCGCATCGCCGCTATATAACCTGCCGTTAAAGACAATGGCGTCTTCCGGGTGCAGGTTAAACTCTATCCATTGGAGGTTTTCCATTTCACCTATGATGAGCCCGTTGTTGTGGATGGTATAATTTGCTTTAGGTGAATTTACGGTATGCACAGCTTGGACAAAGGGGTTGGTCGCGTTTGCATGTACCGGAGAAACAGCGTAAGTTACAAATGCGCCGCCGCTGTTTCTAAACCTTTCAAGAGCTTCGTCCAGCCCATCAGGGGTGCGCATAGATGTTACATTGCCATCTTGGTCGATATAGCGGGTAGCGGACGGCGATACATCTAACACGATGTTTTGCCTGCGGGTCATGATTACATTAACCGTGTGTTGGAGGAAAAGGTCAGCTTCTCTCATGCCGTCCCACCATAGTGGCAAGACAAAGTTTTCGGTAGTGCCCTGGCGGTTACCATGTCTTCTTACAGCGGAGGCCCCCGGTGTTTCATCTCCTAAATACGCGGCCAAATAAACCGGGAAACCCTGGTTGCCAAAGATACCGGATGCCGGAAACATGCTTGCAGTAGCACTTGTGCCAACAAGAAGTTCCGAACCTGCATATAAGTTACCGGCAGTGGTTATACCGCCGCGCCCAGGAACTATGTTTACACTGGGCCTTAAGTTGTCGTGTACCCGAGATGCGACATCAAAAACCGCCGCACCCGGTGGGGCGGTACGCCTGTTGGCGGGATGGTCAGCCCCAGGGCGTGGGGCAGGGTCGTTGGCTGTAATAATTCTAAGCCTAAGGTCGTAGTTAAAAACACGTCGCCCCATTGTTGCCCATTCCATATCGGCAACGGCATAATCACGGGCAGTACCGCTTCCTCGCCTGGTGGTGCCAAGCACTATACGGTTTACGCCCGAGTTCATGTTCCATGAAAAGCTCCCTGCAGACCTTTCTTGCCATCTGATCCACCAACCTGTAAATATATTACCGCCAGCGTCATACCAACCCTGATGGACATATAACGGAAAGTAATCTCTATTAACTGCAAAAAACGGGGCGGTATATCTTAGGCTAGCTCCCCCGGCAAGACTATAATGCCATCTCATTCGAGGAATTATGTTATGGTATAAAATGGCCATATTAGGAATAACATTTTGATTAACACTTGTCTGACCTGCAACACGGCTTCTAAAGGTATTGGCCGTGTGGGTTATACCCGAATGGCGGTCGTGGATGGCCTGGTTATGTGCCCTGGCAATATCACTACCAATAATTGTACTATCTAGCCAGAAGTTATTGTCGTAATTAGGGATACGCCACCTTTCAAACCGGATTGTACCGGGGTACATAAAGGCAAGCGGGGCTATTAGCGAATCTGTGTCCGGGCCTTCATATATAATGGCTTGTGCATCCATGGCATCAATTATCGGTACCATTTCACCTGTAACAGCAGGTACGCTTATAGGCACAACAGGCATAGATGCAACCGCCAATTGACCAGCCACATTTATGGCGGCGGGATCAAACAGTATGGTGGCCAGATTGTCCTCGTCTGAGATTGCGGTGTTATATAGCCACACATGGGATGTAGGCAGGTTAATTGCACTTTGCCCTGTTGGGTCGCCACGTAGGTTTGTAAGCTCTACTGTAAAATATATAAGCTCGTCTGTGACTATACCGTCATTTATCAGCGGTATTTTTATTTCGTGGGTATCAATCACCCCGTAAAAGGCTAGGGTGCCGCTTGTGGCAGCAAAGTCGGTTCCGGCAACTGCTGTACCGTCTATGGTTTCGTAATCTATGGTTAATACGGTGTTGCGGCCACCTGTGCGGACTACCCTAAGGATTGCATATCCTTCGGCTTTGTCTTCTATTAACATAGTGTCAAAAAAGCCTATTAGGCTAGGTGCTTGTATGGAATTATCAGGTATGTGTAATGTAACAGTTTTGGCCGTGGGTAAAAGAGAACCGCCCTCGTGATGTATCATGGTAAACATACCGAAGCGGTCAAGCCCCGGGGCGATGGCTGCGTGGGCGGTTACATAGATGTGTTTATACCATTCGCCCTCGGCAAAAACCATCTCGAATACATAGCCTGCATATGGGTCTGATATGTCCATTGGCAACTCTGTAAAGGTACGGGGGGCACTCCAGTCTACATGGTAGCCATCTGGGATTATGGGCGTGTCCCATACCGGGGGCTCATAGGGTATGCCATGGGCAGAGTCAGAACTAAAGGTTTGGCCGTCTACAGTGAATACGCAGCGGAAGTCAAACATGTCAAGATCTTCTTGTGTCAGGCGGAAGGTGTTGGATGTGGCATCTTCCACCGGCTGCCAGTCGAAACCTATCCATACATACCACTGGAATGAGTCGGCACCAGGGGCTGATATGGAGAGGATTATATCTGGCCCATCATCCGACAGGGCGGGGATATCTTCTGTTAGCGGTTGTGACACATATACGGGTGGTGGTTCTACGATATCAACATCTACATTTACTGGGACACGTGGGTTAGGTATAAGCGGGGCATCTGGTACACCAGGTGCTGTAAACCATGCATAAGGACGTGGGTCTTCGACCCTTATAGAAATGTCTCTGGACCCTGCCGCACTGTCGTAACTTCTAACACCGTCTTCGATTTCTGCTACAGCAGGGACGTAAGTTATGAAAACAGATGCTCGGCCTTCGGTGCCGCCTAGGCGGTATACTGTTATACGGCCTTCGGTGCCTCTTTCTACAGAAAGCTCGCTGTTTTTAAAGGCGAAGGTGCCAAATGGGAAGGCTGTATCCCAGCTGCTGTCTGTTTGTATTTCGTTGCCGCCGGAGTCTATTATGGTTATGGTCTCGCCTGGGTTTCTTGGCCTTGCCATTACCTCGGTTGGCATTACGCCTACCAGCATAATTAATACAAGAGTTAGTGCGACGAATTTCTTAAGTAAGGTTTTGTTGATGCTTCGAATAAATGTTCTCATCTCTGCCTCCTTTTGGACTGGGTACACTATGCTAAGAATTATTTTAGCAGGTGTTAATCCGCAAGGTGTCAAATGTGTCAAAACTGTCCGATTTGAGTTTGTTATGCATTTTTTCCGGTTTAGCCTTGCTCGAAACGATAGCCCTTACCGTGTTCGGTGGTGATTGTATAGCCCGAATGTTCCAACTTTGTACGCAGCCTGGTTACTGCTTTTCTTACGGCTATATTATTCCCGGCCATTGGCTGCCCCCAGGCTTCTTGATAAAGAAACTCCGCACTAAGAGTTTTTCCTTCCATATACATAAAGATAAGAAGCAGGGAAAATTCTATTTTTTGACTTACCCCAATATCTTTACCGTTTACAAAGGCTTGATTTGAATTAACGCGCAGGGTAAGCGCACCTTTTGTAATCGTTTCCGGCATTTGTTCTTTTAGGCGTAACAGGGATTCGATTGTTAAAAGCAGCTCATGATTGTCGTATGGTTTTGGCATATAAGCGTCGCCGCCAGCAGTAAGCCCCTCTATGCGTTCCTCAATTTTGCCTTTAGCGGATAAAATAAGTACGGGGATTTTTTTGTCACGCCTAAGTTTTTTTAAAAAGTCAAGGCCGCTACCGTCCGGCAACATAATATCAAGCAAAATTATGTCTAAGTGGGTGATTGCGATAATCGCCTGCGCTTCTTTGAGATTATCAGCAAGGTATACATTATAGCCACCACGCCGCTTTAGCATATTGCAGTTTAGGGTTTGAAGTTCCTTATCGTCCTCAACCACGAGAATATTACGCATTATCCGTCACCTTTTCTTTTTCATCTTCGGCATAAACCGGGATTGTGAATGTAACCTTTGTCCCTTTGTCCTGTTCGGATTCTATACTAATCCTGCCGCCATAGGATTCGACAATGGCCTTGCTTATGGGTAGCCCCATACCTGTACCTGTGCCCATAGAGCCAGTAACGCCACGCAAGAATACACGGGGCAGCAGCTCTGGGTCTACTCCCGAGCCATTGTCTGCTATTGTAACTTTGATAAAGTCGCCCTTGTTTATTGCACTAACGGAAATCTCACCATCTTTTGTGTGATTATTTGCGTTGGTTAAGAGATTCACCATCACCTGTACGAGCCTATCGGATTCTGCCAATATCTGTGGTAGATTATCCGGCATGATGATATGCAGTGCATTACCTTGTTTTTCTATAATATGGCGGTATGCTTCTGCACTTTTATCAATAATCAGGCCTATCTGTAAAGGCTTCATCTGCGCCATATCTTCCTGTGTTGCAGAAAGCCAAAGGGCGTTATTGGCAATACGCGACACACGCATTATTTCTTCTTGTGCCTTGTTCAAAGATTTTACTAAAATCTCGCTGTCCGCAATCAACGCTATGTTTTCAATCTGTAATTCTTCAAAAATCTCCCGTGCCTGCTGCACATGGCCGGATATTATTGCAAGTGGTGTTTTTGTTTCATGGGTCAAGTTAGCCATGTATTCAGACTTTATACGGGAAAGGCTGTCAAGGGCGGCATTTTCTGCGGCAAGCCGTTGTTCGGCTTCTTTGGTTTCGGTAAGCTCTGTTTCCGTACTATGAAAGTTAATGGCAAGGGCAACTGTGTTAATAAATACAAACGCCATCGAGCCAATCTGCATAAAGTTTATATCCATAAAACGAGGGTCTGCAAAGCGAAGCGCAAGTTCGCCAAAGCCAAGAAGAATGTTTGCAACGCTGCCAAGTAAAATTAAAATATGTGTGGTGCTTTGCCGCCTAATGCGGTCTTTCATGATAACCCATATAACATTAAGCATGGCAAGCCCCGCTATCGATATCGTCAATATATTTGCTATTGGAAGGGGTGCTGTATGCACAGTTGCTGGGGTAAGTATTACAAGAGCCGAAAAAGCGGAAAAATAAAACAAAGCACATATTTTTATAATTCGGCTTAGCCCATGGGGATTTTTATTATCTTTTAACATAGCACTTACATACAAAATTGTAAAAACGATAACGCCGAATGTACTCAACAATTCGAGCCTGTACATTAAGTGCCAAGCCATGTTAGGGAACAATGTCATAATAAGCAAAAAGTCCATCACAAGCGCACGTAGCACAAGCATCACACAAAGGGCAGCAAACCATAAAAGCTGTGGACGATTTTCAAAAAATAAGAACAGGCCAAAAAATAATAATGCCGCCATTAACGCAACGCCTATCATAATGCCTACACGCATGTTATTAAGGCTATTCATTGAAATAATTAAAGGTTGCCGGGCTAAATAAATAGGGTAAAGCTGACCACCAGCCGCATGGACAAAAGACGAGCTTTGTATAATGATTTCCGTAGGCTGCGTCCTGGCAACAAAGTACACTGTATAAAACTCCTGCCGGGGGGTCATATCTTCTAAGCTATTACCCGGTTCGCCTACAGATACATAAACTTCACCATCTATCCAAAGGGTCATACTAAATATCGCGCTATGACCCGATATGCCATAAACCACACCCTCATCAAGAGGGAGTAAAATACGGTATGTAGCCAGCATAGAACGCCCATCTTGTATATCTGGGGTATGCGCAACTCTGCCCTTAGCAAAATCTTCCGGAGTATAAAGTACGCCCGGATAACGTTCAAAAGCAATTGGAGACAAATACGCTATGTATGAAGAAAAATCAAAGCTGTTTAATTCAGCAGGGTCGCTAATATACACCGTATCACTTCTTGTAAACATCATAACAGCGACAAACAATATAGATCCCGTTAATAGGTATATTAGTGCAATTAAGGGATAGTGCTTCTTTTTTGCATTATTTTTTTCTTGATTTATGTCTTTATTAGTTTGGGCTTGTGTCATTTGTCTACCCCTTTATGTGATTTATTTTTATTATAGCCACAGACATGCGCGTAAATCAATCCGTACATATTAGTAACAGCGGCCAAAGGGGCAGGCACCCATGATAAAAAACAGCAGAAACCGCAAAAAGGCCGCTATACAGGAGGTAAATATGAAACCCATCGTGTTGTATGATGAAAATCACGAGAGGGTGGGTGAAACATACCCTCGCCGGGCTAAGCAACTTTTGCGAAGCGGGCGGGCGTTTTGGCTGGAAGAAGGCAGCACCATGCGCCTAATAACCGCCATAGATGAGACCTACCCTCCCACAAAGGAGGATGTATTACCAATGACAGAGCCTGTAATGCAAAATAACGGTATGGCGGTCGAGTCAACCCCGCCACCTATAACCCCCACCGGCTCAGACGACTTACTAATGTATATAGCCAAGCAAAACGTCTCCCGTAAAAGAAGCCTAATTAGGCATATTGTGGCTTTTATATTAGCTTGGATACTCTTTTTTGCTATCAGCCACAATTCTTTTTTAGGGGTTGTCAATTTCCGCGGTGACATTGATGAAGCTCCAGTCGGTGAAGCTATTACTTTTCAGCAGATGCTGGAAGATCTGCCACTGCCCGTGATTAATTATAATAGTCACCGAGGTTCTTTTAGCGTGGGCCCGAATGGGATATGGATTGATGGCACCTATAACGGGAATATTCTAAATATTTTGGATGAGTTTTTCCCAGTAGCCAACTGGGAGCGACAAACCGCTACAACCGCGACCTTTCGCAACCTGGAGCGGCAGGTATTTACCCGCATGGGTATCCATCGGGATATGTTTTTCCTTGGAGTACTATTTACCTGGGGCTTGTGGATTGTTATACGTACGGTAAAAATAGTGCGTAGCAATATGCGAAGTAAAGTAGCGAGGCCAGACCCTATAGCAATGGAGTACCAACGGCTTAGAGGGCATATGTAATATGTAAAAGGTAAGACTTTAAAAATCCCCCCAAACCTGGCATACTGGTTGGGGGGATTTTAATTTTGGTCGATTTGGATAGAACCTGAAAAGTAACACATTCGCAAGGAGGCTTATATGAACAGTAGTCCGACAGCCCACTATTTCAACGCATACATCAAAAACCTGCATAAACCACCTATACTACGCGAAGCAATAGCCCAGCGACATTCCTGGGCGCAGATCCCTATAGCCATAAACCCTGCCGACCTTATCCCAGGCACAAAGCCCGACACATCCATGGAAATTGCCAATTTCATATACGCCAGCGGTACATACGTAGCAGACGGCCTATTAGACGACTACGCCGCCACTTTACCTGAAGCCGAAAAACCCACATTCTGGGCCAACATTGAAATCATGCGAAAAAACCATCCACTGCATCTACTATGGTATAACTACGACTCCACCTGCAAAGCCCTAGATTTCACCCATGAGGAATACCGGGGCCTAATAACCGGCGCGGCAGGCTCAACATTTTTTTGCTGCCATATGGTAATCGACTATGAAGGAATCCTAGGCGGCCTTAACAGGTACGCCGATGAAATCGAAAAATACAATAAATCAGGACAAAACCCGGCATTCTATCAGGCCATGAGGGAAATACTAGCCGCATTCCAAGCCTACATCACCCGCACCGGCAAAGCCTGCTTAGACGCCGCTATAAAAGCCCAAGACCAACATGTCAAATCCCGACTAACCCAGCATTACCACGACCTAACCCATATCGCAATAAACCCGCCAAAAAACTTCCGCCAAGCTACAAAACTAGCCTGGCTATCCCACTGCCTGGCCGGGGCGGACACCTTTGGGCGGTTTGACCAATACCTTTACCCCTTCTACCGACATGATATTGATAGCGGCGAAATAACAAAGGAAGAGGCCTACACCTACATCCTAAACCTAATGGACAAAATAGAAGAAGCCAGTGAAATCCAAAACATGACCATAGGCGGGCTGACACCAACAGGCGACCCAGCTTACAACGACCTAACAGAAATGTTGCTAAAAGCCACAGCCCAAGCCGGATACAAAGGCCCAAACCTGTGCTTCCGCATAAACGAGAAAATGCCAAACTACTGGTGGGACGAAGTAACTGCCTGCCTATCAGCCGGCACAGGCCTGCCTGCCCTATACAACGACGAAGTAATGATAGCCTGGCTAACCCGCGCAGGCGTGGAATTAGAAGATGCCCGCAACTACTGCCTGGCAGGTTGCAGCCAAATAATGGTGCCGGGAAAGGCTCAATTCGCCAACGATATAGGTATGATGAATATCGCAAAGATATTAGAGCTAACCCTATATAATGGCGCGGACAAAGCCGTAACCGGTGAAATCACCGAAATGAGAACCGGCGAGACCTTCGAAACGTTCGACAAGCTGATAGAGGCCTTTTGCAAACAATTAACCTATTACGCCAAATTGGAGGCGGATACAAACAATAAAATTGTAGCCGCTATAGGAAAATACGAAGGCTACGCATTAAGAACCCTATTTACCCAAAATTGCCTGGAAAAAGGCCTTAGCTGCTTTAGTGGCGGCGCGGTATACAACCATGTCCAGCTGGAATGCATAGGGATAACCAACGCAGCCGATTCCCTAGCCGCCATCAAGCAATTAGTATACGAAGAAAATAAAATCACCTTGCCGGAGTTACGCGAGGCTCTGCTGGCAGATTTCGAAGGTAATGAGCCTCTACGGCAGCTATGCCTTAATGCCCCCAAATTCGGTAATGATGATCCTATAGCCGATGATATCCGCATAAAAATAACCCAGCATCTGTTCTCAGAACTAAGAGCCCAGCCCTCGACAATAGGCGGCCACTACATCCCCGGCGAGGTTATCTTCACAGCCCACGCCCCAAGTGGAGAAGGCACCGGTGCTACCCCTGACGGGCGCAAAAAGGGCCAAGTGCTGGCAGACAGCGCAGGCTCCATGCAAGGCACCGATATTAAAGGCCCCACAGCCCTAATAAAATCCGTGCTAAAAATCCCAGCCGATGAAATATGTACAACTATAGCCTTTAACATAAAATTCCTGCGTCAATCCTTTGAAAAAGACATTGAAAAAATCAAATACCTCTTCAAAACCTTCATAGAAAGCGGCGGCCAACAGATGCAAATAAACGTACTAGACCCAGCCACGCTAAAAAAAGCGTTAGAAGACCCAGAAAACCATAAAAACCTGGTAGTCCGGGTTGGTGGATTTAGCGCGTATTTTCATACATTACCGAGGAATCTACAAGAAGAAATTGCTCTAAGAAGTGGGTATTAAAGGGGGTTTATACATGCACAAACTAAATTAATCATGTTAAATCTCATGGTGTTAAAGGGATGATAGTCTGTACAAAACCCCTATAGGCGTTCAGAATTAAGAAAGCCCAAACTTTGAAATTAAAGTTATGAGGTCAACTCCAACCTTAATTGTACTTACAGATTTATCTATATTTTTGCGTAGTTTTGAGGATGGGTCAAATAAATCCTTGCCCAAGGAGCTTATTTTTGCCTTCATATGATGCCATGGTTTAGTTAGAGCCTCATTTTCAGCACGGCTATCAATAGCGCGTTCTACATCTCTGATAGCTTCGCACACATTATCCATCTCATCTGCTTCAACATGCAAATTGACAATTCTTAGTTCACGAGCAAAGTCAGCCAGCACTTTGTTAAATTCTGTACAAATATTACGGAACTCAAGATAATGCGTAATTATAGCCCCAAATTCCAGAGAGTTAGTGTTGTAATGATAGTGATAGTGGTGGTGGCAATTGCAACCACACATAGATGTGCTTTTTGAATCGCTCCTAATATCCTTCGCTATAGCGAACGCCTCATCTTCAACCGCAGCAAGGCTTATTTCTGATAAAGATGTTGTCATTGTCCTCTTTACTCCCATAGTATCAGAACTTGTCTCCGTTAAAAAAGCGGATTGTGACTTTCTCCTAGACTCATCATGCTGTTTTAAACGCATATACATTACCTCTTTCGCAAATAGCTATAGTCGAAATCACACCTTTGCACCAAATATAAAGTCGTGGTTGCAAACTTCAACTGGAGCATACAATAGTTAATGAATCTGCCAATGGGTCAAGTTTATCACAGACTAACAACATAAAATACATTTTCTTTCATAAACCCCTTGAAGGAAATACAATCCATTTAATTGTATTAAAACTAATGTCAACACGGGCGTAATGACGTTAATATGAATGCAATAACCCGATTATAGCCGCCGCCGAAGAACTTGCACCCCCTTTAACCGGTGCATTTTCACGAAATGCGACAAAAAAGCCTGCGCTTAGCTGTTTTTAACGGCATATGCGCAGGCTTTATATGTTATCAGCCGCATTCATTTATACAAAACCGTCTTAAAATTAGCAGTTGAATTTTACGAAATAGTGCTATATACTATTCATGGTTGGTCGTTCGTCTTTGATGAACTGCTTACCCATATAACCTGGGAGGTGCTAGTATGCCAAATATAAAACCAATATCTGATTTGCGAAATTATGGTGAAGTGTTACGAGATGTAGCAATTGGTTCGCCAGTTTTTTTAA
>Ga0123355_10011446_pt1 | contig 13676 bp, 14 predicted proteins | sample TergutEmb28metaG_3_FD_89872 | JGI IMG/M metagenome (GOLD analysis project Ga0123355, IMG submission 89872) | Embiratermes neotenicus P1 segment gut microbial communities from Petit-Saut dam, French Guiana - Emb289 P1 | ecosystem: Host-associated > Arthropoda: Insects > Digestive system > Gut ...
GGCATCTTATATCGGACTAATGACGTATTTGATTATATCTATAAATTTACGCCCGATACAGGGCAATTATCGCTGTTTGATATTTGAAAGAGCAAAAAGGAGCAGATTATGAAAAAATTTATTGCAGTGGTTGTATTGTTTATGTTTATCATGTTGACGGCTTGTGGTGGCAATGATGTCACGCCTGTCGCACCAGAGCTACCAACAACTCCAACAGCACAAAATGAAAACAACCAAACTGATGTTGTAAGCCCAGAAATTCCAACAGTAAGTTTGCCCATAGATTTACCCCCAGAAGAATTAACAATCCAAATTGATGCGGCGACAGACGAATTACTAAGCATGTTTACTAACCTTCACCATGTAGACATAAGGATACCTGGAGATAGCGAGGGCGTGACTCTTGTAGTGTGGGCAAATCAAGCCCTGCCAAGCTTTGCAGTTATAACGCTAACCCACGATTTGCTGGAAGATAGTGATGAATGGGGATTTAGACCTACCGACAGCTTTGGTTCCGTTGACATGCTACTACCGGGCGAAGCCTTTGTTATTGAAAATTTTACAGGGTTGGGAACGCTGCCTCATCGCGGCATTAGCTTTTCAGATGAACATGGCGCAAATACAAGGGTTTTCTTTTTCCAAGAAAACCAAGTTATGCGATTTCCGTGGTCGATGGATATTATTTTGCTCATAGGCTGACCTCCTGTGATTTTGATATAGGGGTATAATTTTCATTTTGCACGCCGCCGTCCTTTCAGCGGCGAGTGGTTTTTGGAGCATAAAAAATAGGACTAACGCGGCAAACCCAGTGTTTTCAAGGGTTTTTCGGGTTAGTCCTATTATTACACATTCCCACCCTCACGGGCTTACGACCTCAAGAACTTATTGCATTAAAATGGGAAACGGTCAATCTTGATAACAAAACCTTATCCGTTGAAAGTGCAGTAAACCGTACACGGGAATTTGATAGTGATGGTAACGTAATCGCTAGGGGACTTGCCGTAGGTAAAACCAAAACACCAAAAAGCGTCCGTACAATTTTAATCCCAGATGCCACAGTAGAAGCTCTGCGTGAATGGCAAGGGTATTGTGAGTAAAATAATATCCACAGCGAGTTTGTATTCCCTTGTACCAAGACAGGGAAAATGCGGAGTACAGGGCTACGCAGTATATTAGAACGTTTCAAAAAACGTTATGGGTTGGCAAGACGAAAACCTAACCCTTTATACCTTCCGTCACACGTTCGCTACAATTCTGCTAGAGCAACGAGAGAATCCTAAAATTGTTGCGGAGTTGATGGGACATACAAAAGTTTCCACAACGCTAGACCTCTATAGCACCGTATACAATACCGTGTACGAGCAGACCGCCCAAACACTTAATGGAGCTTTTGTAAATCTTACCAAAAAGAAAAATCCGCCAGACCCCCTACAGGTTTGACGGAAACTTAGACCCTCTAAAATCTACTGCAATTTTTACTGCAACGCAGATAATTTTAGGCGGTTTTAGAGGGGAAAACCCTAAGCTCTCAAGCAGATTTGAACTGCCGACTTCCTCCTTACCAAGGAGGTACTCTACCCCTGAGTTATGAGAGCGGATGTTGATTTTACTGGGTTTGGCGGTATGCCTTACCCGCTTGGAACTCAAATTGCAGTAAATTTTTCAGTAATTGCAGTAAACCATACGCAGGTATATGCCATCCTTACCAAGGAGGTACTCTACCCCTGAGTTACGAGAGCAAATGTTCTTCTTCGGCACAACGTATAAGTACATTTTATCATGAATTAATAACAATTGTCAATATCATAATTTTTTGAATTTCCCCAACAGTCGTAGTTGAATTGTGGTCGATAGCAACTATATCATCACTTATCCCAAAAAGTTGTATCCTACCTACAGCAACACTTTTGAGGCAAAAATACATTTTGGCCGGATGGGACTTTTATTACAAGCGTTGGTAATTCCGATGAACTTTACTTTAGGTGTGGTTTGTGCTAGTATTTTTGCACATAGGCTGAAAGGAGGCTCTCTTATGCCACCTAAGACAAAGATTTTAATTGTAGATGATGATATCCATATTGCAGAGCTTATAACCCTATACCTTAATAAAGAAGGGTATGAAACAAAAGAAATTTATAATGGGCGTCAAGCGGTTGAATCATTTCCAACTTATTCGCCGCACTTAGTATTGCTGGATTTAATGTTGCCGGAAATGGACGGTTATCAAGTATGTCGCGAAATCAGAAAAATGAGTGCTATTCCTATCATTATGTTAACTGCCAGAGGGGAAACATTTGACAAAGTTTTGGGATTAGAAATGGGCGCAGATGATTATGTTGTAAAGCCTTTTGACCCTAAAGAGCTAATAGCACGAATAAAAGCCGTTTTAAGACGCTATGAAAGCAAGGAACCCTCCGGAAAGATAGTAGTATTTCCTAATCTTTCTATTAGCCAGTCCACTTATTCTGCTACATATCATGGAAAAGAATTAGAATTGCCCCCTAAAGAATTTGAGCTTTTACATTTTTTTGCCATGCATCCTAACCAAGTGTTTACTAGAGAGCAGTTGTTAGATCAAATATGGGGATATGATTTTGTGGGGGATTCTCGTACTGTAGATGTACATATTAAGCGTTTGAGGGAAAAGATGACTAAGGACGATAGCTGGGCTATCAAAACAGTGTGGGGGGTAGGCTATAAATTTGAAGTATAGACCCTACCCCAGGATGTGAATTTTGTGACTTTGGTTAAACTGCTTGTTTACTAATTTGTACCGCGAGAACGTACGGCCTCGGCATATTGCTCTAATATAAACTGGTTTCTAAATTCTTGCACTCGTGGTATGTATGCAGTAGTTTCAGCAAAAGGAGGCACACCACCATGTCTGCGGACGTTACCTGCACCGGCATTATATGCTGCTAGTGCCAATGTTTCGTCTCCATCAAACATATCTAACATCCGTCGCAGATATCTTGCACCGCCATCAATATTTTGAACAACATCAAACGGATTTGTAACTCCTAAAGATGCTGCTGTACCCGGCATTAGTTGCATAAGGCCCATAGCTCCTGCACTTGAAACTGCATCCGGGCGAAAATTGCTTTCTGTACGCATAACTGCTTTAATCAAATTTGGATCTAAATTGTACCTATCTGCGGCGGATAAAATTGCATCGTTGATGGTTTGCCGCTCGGGGTCGTCTGTTTGGGTTGATTCTGCAAAAAGACGCAACACATCATCAAATGTTGAAGGAATAAGGTTTGGTGTCCCGTTTCTATTATTATCTGTAACGATATCAGAAGATTCAAAGCTAGTACCGGTTACTCCTGCGCCGGGGTTGCCAACGGGTGAACGTGTCATATTATGTAGCACCATGTCAGCACCCGGAATACGTGATATAATGTTATTAAATATCTGGTTGTGCATACTTACTGGATCTGTCATTTAAACACCTTCTTAAACAATAAATTTTGCTTCATGCTAAAAATTTAGCACAATACAATTTTAGCTTAAACAGAAGGGTTTCGCAAGTTGTTTCCTTATAAAAAATTCAGGCATTTCCCGGTAATAATTATCTTGGACTCACCGTATAATTAAGCAAATATTGTTTGCGGAGGAGTTTTATGCCAGATGTTTTAAAAAGGATTATTTTGCCAATGTTATTGTTGGCCGCAAGTGTATTAACCGCTTGCCAAGCGGAGCAACCGGCACCTGCACCGGAACCTACAATATATGAGCGCATACACGAGCAACTTGTAAACTTACAAACATACCGCGCAAAAGCAACAGTAGAGTACATATCAAACAGAGGAAGCAATATTTACGAGACTATCCAACATGGCCGTATTACCGGAGAATATCGCATTGAAGTTGTTGCCCCCGAAAATGTGGCCGGAAATATAACCAGTTTTGATGGGCAGCATATTTACCAGTTTAGCAGTAGAATAAATGGACGTGTTACAATTGTAGCCCGTGAAACCAAAGAAAGAAGCGAAATTTTTTTAACTTCTTTTATTAGAAATTGGAGCACCGGTCAGGAGACTTCTGTTTCTGTAACTAATATGGATGAAGGGCAATATACAGTACTTGAAGCTGTTATTCCCGGAAGCCACCCTTATTTAGCTACGCAAAAACTATGGGTAAGCAACGAAACACTACTGCCGGCCAAAATGATAATTTTTGATCCTGACGGAAGTGAAAGAGTAATTGTTACATACCATAGTTTCGAGTATAATGTAGAATTAGATAATAGATTATTTACGGTTTAGCCAAATTAACCAAATAAAATTTTAAAAATAGAGGAAGGATATATGTGGAATACAGAAGAGCATGGGCGGAAATAGATATTAACCGCCTAATACACAATGTCCGCACTGTGCGCAATGCAATACCAAAACAAACAAAATTATTAGCTGCTGTTAAAGCAGATGCCTATGGACATGGTGCGGTAGAGGTAGCAAAAACTTTATTAGAAAATGGTGCCGATACATTAGGTGTGGCCTTATGTGAGGAGGGTATAAAATTACGAAAAAACAACATAACTGCACCTATACTGGTTATGAGTTATACTCCTGAGCCACTTTTAAAATCTGTGGTGGACAATGGGCTTATCCAAACAATCTTTTCTGCCGAAGGTTATAAATCGTTATCACAGGCCGCAGCCCGATGTAATAAAAAGGCGGAAGTACATATTAAAATTGATACAGGTATGGGGCGGTTAGGATTTTTACCTGAGCACGCTGCTGTTGATACCATTTGCAACATATTGGAAGATCCATTCTTACATGTAACAGGAATCTATACTCATTTTGCTACATCAGACGCTATTGATGCAAGCTTTATGTACGAGCAATATTCGCGTTTTAGGTACATATTAAATTTATTGGAACATAGAGGGGTAAATGTAAAGCATTTGGTTAAACATGCGGGCAATTCCGGCATGTTGGCACAAACTTTGCAAGAAAACTTTGTTAAGCCAAATTTTGACATGTTTATGGATATGGTGCGTATAGGGATTATGCTTTACGGCCTTCCGCCTTCGTCAGCAATGAGTCATGTATGCGATACTTTAGGTTTAAAACCGGTTATGCGCTTGATGACCAGAATAAGCATGACTAAAGTTTTACCACCCGGGTCGGGCATTAGCTACGGACATTTATTTCATACAGAAAGAGATACCTTAGTTGCCACTTTACCTATCGGATATGCCGATGGATACCCTCGCCTCCTTTCCAACAAGGGAAAGGTTATTGTAAATGGGCATACTGTTCCGATTATTGGGGCTATTTGTATGGATCAATGTATGATAGATGTCACAGAAGTTCCGGATTCCAAGTCTATAAAACCCGGTGACGAAGTAGTTGTATTTGGCGGCCTTGGCCTATGTGCTGACGATTTAGCTAATGAAATTGGCACTATTGGCTATGAGCTTGTGTGTGGAATAGGCAAAAGAGTCCCAAGAGTGTATGTATAAAAAGAATCTGATGCGGTAAGAATAGAGATGTGTGCCAGGTAAAAATTGTTTATTAATACAGGTAAAATTTTGGAGTTTTTTTAGGATGTGAGTTTGTGTATGTAAGGCGAGGCGACATTTTTTATGCGGATTTAAGTCCGGTGATAGGATCAGAGCAAGGTGGCGTAAGGCCGGTATTAATAGTGCAAAATGATGTGGGGAACAAATACAGCCCCACCGTGATATGTGCGGCTATTACCTCACAAATTAATAAAGCAAAGTTACCAACCCATATTGAAATTGATACAGTACAATCCACCTTAGTACGAGATTCTGTTATTTTATTAGAACAGGTACGTACTATAGATAAAAAGCGTCTGCGTGAAAAAATCTGCCGACTGGACGAGCAGTTGATGCACCGTGTAGACCGTGCGCTGTCTGTGAGTTTAGGACTAGGTTGATACATAACAGCAGCGAAAGAAAACTTGGAAGAGGGATGTGTGTGAAAATCACACACTCTCTTTTTTTAACACTTTTCCAACACGTGTTACATGTGTTAAGATGATTCAATGGGAGGTGGGCGTTTGAAATGACCATGACAGGCAAAGAGCTGGTAAATCGATTAAAAAGAAATGGCTGGAAATTAGACAGGGTGCATGGTAGCCATCATATAATGATAAAAGAAGGCTATCTCCCTGCGACTGTGCCGGTTCATGGTAACAAGGATATTCCAAAGGGAACGCTTAACCAATTGTTAAAGGATACAGGATTGAAAGGACGGTAAAGATATGAAAGTTGTATATCCGGCAAAGCTTATACAAGAGGATAAGGGAGAGTATTCCGTTCTGTTTCCCGACTTAAAAGGGTGTGCTACTTGTGGCGATAACTTAGAACATGCGCTATCAATGGCACAAGAAGCCCTTGGGCTTTACATTGTGGCTTTAGAAGAAAATAACCACCCAACACCTACAGCAAGTAGTCTTGATGCAATCAATGCAGAGCAAGGGGAATATATTGTGCCAATAATGGTAGAAGTAAACGATTACCGCCATAATAAAACAGTAAACAAAACGATTACGCTTCCTGCATGGCTTAATGATGCCGGAGAAAAAGCCCGCGTCAACTTTTCAGGAATTTTGCAAGACGCACTAAAACAACGACTGGGATATTAAGACCCTACGGTCAAATCAAAACAAAGCAATGGAAGAATAGTTGTGTTGTTCTTCTATGGCTTTGTTTTTTTGTTTTAATTTCAACCTGCTTTTAGTCTTGATTGTTTTACATAATAAGGATATAATTTTGTTGTTAATGTGCAAAATATGTAAAATAATAAGGGATTGAGGGTTTTTATGACAAAAAATGATTTTGAAAAATTAATAGAAGAACGTATAAAATATTTGGATAACAAGCAAATTATACATTTTTCATGGCTTTGTGCTGTACGTGCATTGCCATTTTTGGGTACTAAAAAGCCTTTTGAGTACTGGCAAGAAAAAGATAGGCAAAAGCACTTGTTTTCAATATTTAATGCTATTGATATAGTTTTTGCTGTAGCATATCTCCCAAATAATAATGCCGCCTACGCCCCCTCCTTCGACGCCGACGCCGCCGCCTCCTTTAGTGCCGCCGACGCCGCCTATAACGCCAGAGCCGCCTCCAGAGCCGCCTCCAGAGCCGCCGCCGCCGCTTCCTTATCCATTATTGGAAAACGCAATACTAACGCTTTTTATAAAACACTATTAAACGATGTAGAAATAATAAAAGCAGGTAATAAAGCTGAATTTGATAACGAGACAAGCATGTATAAAGGCTATTGGCGTAATTTTTTAGAAAATCTGGCATCTGTGAATTGCGGATATTGGGCACAACTCTATAAAAACTTATTTGAAAGCGGATTTGACCTTGATATAGATGAATTGAAACGTCGTTTAGAAGTATCTGATGAAATAAAAGCCAAGGGAGCCTCTGCTGTTGGAAAATATCTTGATGGTTTAACAGCTTTAGGCGACGATGTTGAAAATATAAACGAAGCACGTATCCTTATTTTGGGTGAAAAAGGAGCGGGTAAAACCAGCCTTGCCCGAAGATTGATTAAAATTGATGCCCCAATGCCCAAAGATTGGGAAAGCACAGAGGGGGTTATCACAAATATTTGGGCATTGCCTAAAACATCAGATCATGATAGCACAAAAGTACATATCTGGGACTTTGCCGGGCACTCTATAACCCACTCTGCCCACCGTATGTTTATGTCTGCACGGTGTCTTTATATTTATGTATACAACGGTCGAATTGAGCGCGACAATGACCCTCGCTATTGGCTGGAGCAAATCAAAATTTATGGTAACGGCTCCCCGGCATTATTTTTGATTAACCGTAAAGACAAGCATCAAGCAGAAGTGGAGCAAAAAGCATTGAAGGAAGAATATCCTTTCATTTTAGGCTTTTACGATGTAGATATTGGTGACAATGAACAAGAACTGGAATCATTTATAGAAACCGTTACAAATACAGTGCGCAATAATCTTGCATGGAGTAGTCAAAAAATGTCTGCATACGGATATAAAACCAAAGAGGAATTGCAGAAACGTTTTAAGGATGATAACTGCGATTATATCACTCTGGATGAATTTAAAGAAATCACAATAAAATGTGGTACCCCGCCGGATAAAGTTGACTGGGTGTTAGAAGAGTTAGATGTTTTAGGTATATGCAGTTGGCATAAAGATGGGAGATTAAATAATTTCCAAACGCTTGTTCTCAACCATGACTGGACAATAGACGGCATTTACAAGATTATCAATATTGGGCGTGAAGAAAAGCAAAATATACATGGGCATACACTTACTTTGCAAGATGGAGAAAAAATTTTGCAAAAATCTGAAAAATACAAATATCCCATAGACAAAGTGGAGTTTTTATACAACTTAATGCGTCGATATGATTTAGCATATTTCAATAGCAACAAGAGCATTTGTGTTCCTTTAATATTACCGCTGGATCAGCCGGAAGATTTAAAACATAAAAAAACCATATATCGTTTTGAGAGTGCGGAAAGCCTTAGAATGACCTTTGAAGTAGATAAATTTTTACCTCCTAATATTATAGCAAGGGTAATAGTCAGACGAAGTGCCAATTATGATATTTTAGATCCTGATTTACTATGGAGAAAAGGGGCAATACTGAAACATAGTAAATATAGTGAACGTGCTAAAAATTACCTAAACACTTTTGCATTGGTGCAAGAGGAAAGCCGCAGGATTATTGTATATGTTAGCGGGCTGGATAAAACGGTATATATCTCAAGCTTGCGGGAGACTTTGCAAGCAATATTTGAAGATTACAAAGGGCTTAAATTTGATTTAAAATATCATGTGTATTTTACCGAAAATACGCATCCTTCTTCCAACAAGGGGGTAGATCTCACCCATGAAACAATTGTATCTCATGTAAAAAATAATCAACCATACTGGGTACCTTCTTTGAATATACTTTGTGACCTTACTAAAACTGCAAAAGACTATGGAATTTCTATATAACACCCTTTAATTGCTTATCCCCTTTGGAGTGTGATATTATGAACCTTATAAAATTTGCAGATTATTTTAATGTATCCGGTAAATAGGAGCAATATAAATGACAACGACCTATGCTAAACAGGCTAAGAAATCAATAGAGCGTTTAGATCCCAATACAAAAAAACGTATAAGACAGGGAATACGTAAGCTACCAAATGGCGATATAAAGCGTTTAAAGAGCTATACCGACCTGTACAGACTACGAATAGGCGATTGGCGCATATTGTTCACCATGACAGCAACAGAAATAGTTATTGAAAATATTCTCCCACGTGGAGGCGCATATCAGTAGGAGGTAATCCAATGACTGCTGCTAGACAACGACTTCATACCCTAGTGGATATGGTAGAAGAAAAAGGGCTTGACACCTTATACAATGTCATGATTAGATTCATCCCGGAAGATGATCCGCTTTCAGATGAAATTACTTCACATGTTACCGCCATGGAAGAATATCGGCGTGGTGAAGTATTCGCAGAAGAAGATATTAACTGGGACTAAGCCGGCAGGAAAGACGCTCTCCAAATATAGGAAGCGTCTTTTTTACGCTGTCAATAACATCCACAAAAACTTAGTGCAAATTTTCCCCAAAAAAATAAGCTCAACCACTAAAAACGTGATTAAACTCACTAAAACTCAACTAGCGCACAAGCTTTTGATACGCCCTCTTCAAACGAGAGCCTGCCCGAGTGTCATCTATAATAAAAAGTAGGGGGGGAGTAAAAATCCAACAAATAATAAAAGCGCGTAGGGACAATGACAAAGTTCGTCATAATCACTCACGCGCATAAATTCAGCTTTAGGATAATCCTATGGGGGGGCACCACATGCAAATCTGTAGCAATACATAAAACAAACCTCGTTTCAACAACCATACTAAAGATGCACCAAAAATACGGGAGTTGAAAATAAAGTCAATTTATAGTATACTGACAGCGTTGCAGCGGCAAGCTAAACTTGTGCCTGTGAGTGATACGCTAAATCACCTACAGCCTCCGTGACATTCGTCGAAAAGTGTCGCGGACGTTGCACCAAAGGGCAAGCCTTTTTCTAAGTTTTCATTTCAAAAACATTCTAACACTTTCCTTGGAACAATTCAAGCTAATATTTCATTTTTTTTGTAAATTTTTGTGATATTATACAAATACAAATACGAACAATGCAGCTATAAATGAAAGGGATTTTTAGATGAAAACATTAGTACTTGCTGAAAAACCTTCTGTTGGCAAAGACATTGCAAGGGTGTTAAATTGCAAAAGTGCAGGACGCTCCGGCCATGGCGGGGGTGGCTATATGGAAGGGGCGCAATATGTTGTTACATGGGCATTAGGGCATTTGGTAACTTTAGAGGATCCTGAACAATATGATCCTACATATAAAAATTGGGATATAAATCACTTGCCTATTATGCCGGATGTATTGCGCCTAACTGTTATACCACAAACATCTAAGCAATATAAAACCGTAAAAGATTTGCTATTGAGAAAAGACATTGGGAGCATTGTTATAGCTACTGATGCCGGGCGAGAAGGGGAGCTTGTCGCCCGCTGGATTATTGAAAAAGCAAAATGTAAAAAGCCAATTAAAAGGCTATGGATTTCTTCTGTTACTGATAAAGCTATAAAGGATGGTTTCAAAAACTTAAAGGATGGAAAGCTTTATCAAAACCTTTGCGATTCGGCTAAGGCCAGGGCAGAAGCAGATTGGTTGGTGGGTATTAACGCTACACGCTGTCTTACTACCAAATTTAACAGCCCGCTTTCATGTGGCAGGGTTCAAACACCAACATTGGCTATTATTTTCAAAAGAGAAGATGAAATAAGAAAGTTTATTCCTCAACCCTATTATGGGATATCAGCAACTGCTGATTCATTTCGTATTACTTGGCTTAACGGTGACAGCAGCAGATGCTTTGATAAAGCAAAAATTGATGCTGTTTTTTCGCAGTTAAAAAGCATAAAAGAAGGTACTGTAACAGACGTGGTTAAAACCATAAAGAAAAAATATCCACCCAAACTGTATGACCTTACAGAATTACAGCGTGATGCTAACAAAAGGTATGGATACTCACCCAAAGAGACGCTTTCTATAATGCAGCGGCTTTATGAAGAGCATAAAGTACTAACTTATCCCCGTACAGATTCTCGATATATTTCAACTGATATAGTGCCAACTATACCGGAACGCCTAAAAGCGTGTTCTGTGCCTCCATATGCAAAAATGTGTACACAAATTTTAAGATCACCTATCCGCCCAAATTCAAATTATGTGGATAATGCAAAGGTAAGCGATCACCACGCGATTATCCCAACAGAACACCCGGTTAATTTGCAATCGCTTAATGATAGAGAGCGTAAAATATTTGATTTGGTGCTTACACGCTTTTTATCTGTATTTTACCCGCCGTTTGAATATGAACAAGTTACAGTAAAAATAAAAGTTGGAAACGAGCTATTTACTGCCAACGGAAGGGTAGTTTTGTCACAAGGATATCAAGCAGTTTATCAAGATATGGATGAAGATGAGGAAAATGCTGACACACATGCACAGGTACTTCCCGGCTTGAAGCGGGGCAACCGTGTATCTATAAACAATATAAAACTTACAGATGGAAAAACAAGCCCACCTTCGCCTTTTAACGAAGCAACGCTTCTATCCGCTATGGAATCCCCGGCAAAATATATGGAAACAAAAGACCGTGCATTAGCCGATACGCTCCAAAAAACGGGAGGCTTGGGCACAGTTGCTACAAGAGCGGATATCATTGAAAAACTTTTTGACAATTTTTTGATTGAAAAAAGAGGCAAAGATATTTTTTCCACGTCAAAGGGTAGGCAGTTGCTCAATTTAGTTCCAAAGGATTTAAAATCACCGGAACTTACAGGGTTGTGGGAGCAAAAACTTTTAAGCATATCTACAGGAAAAATGAATAAAAATGAATTTTTGCTTGATATACGCAAATATACTGCGGAACTAATTACTGAAATAAAAAGCAGTACCCAAGTGTTTCGCCATGATAACCTAAGTACTACAAAATGTCCTGATTGTGGCAAATTTATGTTACAAGTAACAGGCAAAAAAGGTGAAATGCTGGTTTGCCAAGATCGCGAATGTAATACACGTGTAAATGTTTCTATGGCGATACGGTCAAAATGCCCACATTGCCATAAATTTTTAAAGATAATTGGAGAAAATGAAAAAAGGCAAATAGTTTGTGCTTGTGGATATAGAGAAAAATACACATCTTTTGAAAAGCGGAAAAAAGAAGAACGAAATTCCATGTCTAAGAAAGAAGTACAAGCTTATTTAAAAAATGAGGAAAAAAATAAAGAGCCAAATAACAATCCCTTTGCTGCGCTAAAAGGCATGAAATTTGACTAAAATTATAAGAGCCTAAAGAGATATAAGAAGCTGTTTCAATGGGTTGAATACAGCTTCTAACAGGCTTTAAAACAGAAAGGCTAGGCAAAATGTTTAACGGATTTACTCCGCGCACAATTGATTTTATGTGGCAACTTCGCTTTAATAACAATAAAGCTTGGTTTGAAGCAAACAAAGAGGACTTTCGGCAGGATTTTCAACTTCCTATGAAAGCACTAGCCCAAGAAGTATTTGAACGGATCACATCAGAATATGGCGAACATGGCTTTATTCATAAAGTTTCGCGTATTTATAAGGATGCACGGCGTGTACGTGATGGCGAGCCGTACAGGTGCAATCTATGGTTTTCCATCGAAAGGCCAAGCGAAGAATGGACATCTACACCAATGTTCTGGTTTGATTTGACTCCCGAAAGTTGGAGTTATGGGCTGGGATATTATCAGGCAAAGCCAATGACAATGGCAAAATTTAGAGCGCGTATTGATCGTGATCCTGAAAAGTTTGAAAAGTTTATCGCTCCGCTTGAAAAACAGGAGGAATTTACACTTGATGGAGATGAGTACAAACGCAAAAAAGAGGCTCCAACGGCAAAAACAGCCTTATGGTATAACAAGAAATCTTTTTCGCTAATCCATCAACAGCAAAACGGCAAGGAACTGTTTTCTCCTGAGTTAGCAGACCGCCTTGTCAGTGGTTATCAATCTCTGATGCCGTTTTACGACTATTTTATTACATTGGATGCCGACCCTGAGGGTTAAGAAGCATATTTTAACCCCGTGCGTACTTCAGCAGATAAAAAACGTGAGTTTGATGAACAAAAACCGTTCATTAAACTCACGTTTTTTTAGAGCTTATAGCACCTCCACTTCCTTTACAAGCAGTGGAAGCATATTAATGGACAACGAGATAAATATTAAAAGCACAATATTGACCAGCACTCTATTGGTCTTGTAATTAGTATTTTGGATAAGCACCAAGTCTATCCATTTCTACAGATATAGAAATGAATCCCTTTAACTTTCTTTAATTATTGCTCTATCATACATACACACCTTCAAAACCAAAAACAAACAGAGAGAAAGAAAAAAGCAGAAAATTAAATGGATTTACATTTGCACAGAAGTACAATTATAGAAATCAACATAACTACTTAACAATAAGGTCAAGCCCTCGGTCAATTAGTATCGATCAGCTTAATGCGTTACCACACTTACACCTTCGACCTATCTACCTTGTGGTCTACAAGGAACCTTACTCGTTCTTGA
>Ga0123355_10011447_pt1 | contig 13676 bp, 11 predicted proteins | sample TergutEmb28metaG_3_FD_89872 | JGI IMG/M metagenome (GOLD analysis project Ga0123355, IMG submission 89872) | Embiratermes neotenicus P1 segment gut microbial communities from Petit-Saut dam, French Guiana - Emb289 P1 | ecosystem: Host-associated > Arthropoda: Insects > Digestive system > Gut ...
CATCTTTACAATTTGATGATATTGTTCTAGTTCGTCATGGAGAAGAAATAAATGATTCTGCTTTGATGGGCGCGGCTGTATTCTGTCGTTTTTGTGGTAATGAGGCTCTTTTTGTTGGTAATGTTGAAAGGGTATTAGAATCACCAAAACAACCTGTAGTTAATGGGCATAGAGTGCATTATAGTGGCACATTATATTTTGAAAGGATTCTAATGCCTAAAAGTTACTAATCTATATAAGACCCCCTGTAAATATGTTGTCTACAGGGGGTTTTATTACTTTATAATGCGTAGTTCTTATATAATTTTATGCTAAATTCAATAGAACATTTTCTATTTCTGGCACAACTTGTTGTTCATCTTCGCCTTCCGCAATAATTTTGACCACATTCCCACTTTGTAAATCCAAAGAGATTAACCCCATAATACTTTTTGCGTTGGCGGTTTTTTCTTCTGCTACTAGGGAAATGCGACTTTTAAAACGGCTTGCAATTTGTACTAAACTCGCAGCTGAGGATGTTTCTAAAAAAGAATCCATCTGCACAGAGCTTTCAACCAATATTATCACCTACTTTCCAATTCCCTAAGATTCTCTGCAATTTGGCAAATCTTACGCAAGCGATGATTTACCCCCGATTTTCCTACAGGAGGGTCAAGCATAACCCCAATCTCTGTTAGGCTAGAATCTTGGTGTAACAGACGTAAACGCGCAACTTTTTCTAATGGTTCAGATAAATAAGAAAGTCCCACACATTGCGAAATAAACTCAATTGCCTCAATTTGGCTTAAAGCCGCACCAACAATTCTGTTTATATTAGCAACTTCGCAATTATTGGCACGGTTTACATGATTGCGTGTGGACTTTTCTATGCGCATACTTTCAAACACTAAGAGAGATTTATGCGCACCCATTATATTAAGAACATCTGCAATGTCATCTGCTTCTTTTATATATACAACAATTTGCCCCTTGCGGGCAATCTTTTTTGGGTTAAGTTTGAAGTTAATTAGTATGTTTGTGAGGGTGGTGGCAGTTGGCTCTGATAGAGAAAATTCCAAATGGTATGTTGATTGAGGGTTACACACTACACCATTTTTAATAAAACATTCTCGTACCAAATGGCGTTGTGTATCTAATTGTGTATTAGAATTTAGTAATTCTGCCCTAACTTTTTGTGAAAATGACATATTTATTTTCTTGATGGGTCGCGGTCGATATCGCGATGATGTACAGCCACAGAATATTCCTGTAAAGTCAAAGATTGTCGCAATTCTTCTGCTAATGTAACAGAACGATGTCGCCCACCTGTACAGCCAATACTTACAATAAGTTGATTTTTTCCTTCGCTAATATAATGAGGAATGAGAAAATTTAACATACCAAATAAACTGTCCATAAAACGCACGCTAACATCATGCCCCATTACATAGTCATGGACAGGCGAATCCAGCCCCGACAATGGTTTTAAATCTGGATTGTAAAAAGGATTGGGCAAAAATCTTACATCAAAAACTAAATCAGATTCTTCTGGAATACCATACTTAAACCCAAAAGACATAATATTTATCATCAACCGCCCCATATTGGTTTTGTTTGTAAATGCCGAAAGAATTTTATCTTTTAACTGACGTGGCAAAATATGGCTTGTATCCATGATGTAGGTTGCTTTTTCCTTAACATCTTCTAGTAGGGCACGTTCTTTTGTAATTCCCACACTTATCAAGTCATTTTTGGCAAGAGGATGTAAATGTCGTGTTTCTTTGTATCTTTTTAGCAAAACTTCATTTGATGAGTCTAAGAACAAAATAGAGTAATCTATACTCATTAGTTTTAATTCCAACAACCCAGCCGAAAAATCATCAAATAGTTTGCCCCCACGAATATCCAAACCCAAGGCTATTTGTGTTATGCTTGTTTCTTTATCTAGGCAAAATTGTACAAACTTGCCGATGAAAGCGGGAGGAAGATTATCTACACAGTGAAATTCGGCATCCTCAAAGATTTTTAAAGCAGTTGTCTTGCCCGCCCCTGACATACCTGTAACAATTACTATACGCATAAATCATCTCCGAACATTTGTATTTCTGGCTCTAGCCATATACCAGAATCGGCGTGAACTTTTTCGCGTACTGCTCTTATTAGTGCTATAACATCATTGGCTGTTGCATTACCCTTATTTATAATAAAACCTGTATGCTTTTCTGATACTTGCGCCCCCCCCACAGAAAACCCACGCAATCCACTATCTTGTATTAACTTGCCCGCAAAAAAACCAACCGGGCGTTTAAACGCACTTCCAGCACTGGGAAAGTCTAGGGGTTGTGTTGTGCGTCTGCGGCTGTTTAATTCATTCATTTTTTCGCGTATTTCTTGGGTATTACCTTTTTGCAATTTAAAAACGGCTTCTAATATAAGCATTCCGCCGTGTTGGACTATGCTCTTTCGATAGCCAAAACCCATTTGTTCAGTCGTTAAGGTTTTTACAGCACCATTCACAAGCATGGTTACAGATTCACATACATCTTTTATTTCGCTGTCATATGCACCTGCATTCATAAACACAGCTCCACCCACTGTACCAGGTATTCCAGAGGCAAATTCAAGACCAGCCAAACCAGCCAAACATGCTGTTTCTGCTAATTTGGAAAGTCTTGCGCCTGCAAGTGCTGTTATTCGTTCTCCTTCATTTTCATTTTCGTATTTGTTTTCAACTGTAATTGAGTTCATTTTATTTGTAACAACCACTACACCTTTTAGACCTGAATCAGAAATTAGTACATTAGTTCCATCACCAAGTATTGTTATAGGAATTTGGTGTTGTAAACAAACATCCCAAATTAAACAAAACTCCTCCGCTGTTTTAGGGCGCACAAAAATTTCCGCCGCCCCTCCAATACGAAATGATGTGTGTTTTGACATTGGTTCATCTGTTAGTATTTCAAGATTTAATGATTGTTGTAATGGTTTGATGTACTCAATATACGTCATCGAATTTAGAACCTCCATTATTTGACCTTGCTACTCTCATTACACGCTCTGTAAGAGCATCCGCGGCATTATATCCCATTTTCTTTTGACGATGATTTATTGCTGCAGATTCACAAATTACAGCTAAACTTCTACCTGGTCTTATGGGTATAGAGTGACTGCATACACGATTACCCAAAATTTCTGTAAATTCATCTTGTTGCCCAAGACGGTCATAAATGCGTGATGGGTCCCACAATTCTAAATTTATAATTAAATCTATGGCTTGTGTTGGCTTAATAGACTGCACCCCAAACATTTGTAAAATATCAATAATACCAATACCCCTAAGCTCCAAGAAATAACGAATATTTGCCGGACATGAACCAATTAAAGTTTCTGATGATACGCGTCGTACTTCAACCGCATCATCTGCAATAAAACGATGTCCGCGTTTAATTAATTCTAAAGCAGTTTCGCTTTTGCCTACGCCACTTTCCCCAATAATCAAAGTGCCTACACCATAAACATCAAGCAAACAACCATGCATGGTAATGCGTGGGGCAAGTTGCACTTTCATCCAACGTATTACTTCACTGATAAAATCTGTAGTTGCAGAATCTATTGACAAAATTGGTACATCATAACGTTCTGCATAATCAAGCATTTCAGGAAAAAGCCCAAGTTTCCTACACATTATTATTGCGGGGATTCTATGTTGAAAAATACGTCGTAAATTTTCTTGACGAAAATTGTCATCCAGCTTTTGCAGATAAGTATGCTCTACCATACCAATAATTTGCAGACGCGCGGGGTCAAAATAATCAAAAAATCCAGCCAATTGTAGTGCTGGTCTATTTATATTCGCTTGGGTTAGCATTTTAGTATCTATGTCAACCGCTGGGGTGAGTAAATCCAATTGAAATTCACTTACCACGCTTGATAGTGGCACAGAATACCCTGTGCTAGGGGTATTAAATGCACCACTTGCAGATATACTCATGTTTTATAATCATTCCTTTCTAAGACCTTGAGGGTTTCACCCTCAAACTCCCACAAGGGATTTCATCCCTTGACCCTTTCCTGAAAAACGCATACGCGTTTTTCTTTTCAAAGTTTACAGTTCTTCGATTCCCTCAACAACACGATGGATTTTAAATCTAACTTTGTATAACTTATTATCTTGATGTAATTTAATGTCAAAATCTTCGCGGGGGGTAACTCTCATTTTACGCAACACGTCATCTTCAAAGCCACTAATTACTTCGTCAATTTCTTCAAGGCTCATAGAACGAGTAGGCATTAGCGTAAGTAGTTCTTTCCCATTTGCTACTTCAAGGATTAGTCTCCCACGGTGAAATTCGCCTGTTTCTTTTGATTTAAATACATATTCTTGCTCCAAGATTGGTTTCATTGTTAATTTTCCTCCTGTAAATGATGAGACTCTTGAAAATAATCATATACCGCTTGGGCGGTTTTTTTATTCATTGATGGCGCTAAAGTTAATGATTCTACATCAGCCAAACGAATGGCATCAATGCTTTTAAAATGTTTCAGAAGCTCTTTGCGGCGTGTTGCACCTATGCCTTGAATGTCATCCAACACAGAGCGTACTTGTGAATCAGAACGCAATTTTTTATGATATTCCAAAGCAAAACGATGTACCTCATCTTGAATACGCGTTACAAGTTTAAAACCTTCACCACTGCGCGGAAGAGTTACTTCAACACCATTATATAAAAGCCCCCGCGTGCGATGTCGTTCATCTTTAACCATTCCGCACACTGGTACAAACAAATTTGCTTTTTCCAGTGCTTTTTTAGCCACTGTAATTTGCCCTTTTCCTCCATCTACAAAGATTATATTTGGAAGTTTGGCAAATGCAGAGTCTGATTCTTTATAGCGGGCTAATCGACGTGTTAGTATTTCTTCCATTCCTGCATAATCATCAGGTCCAAACACCGCTTTTAAACGGAATTTACGATAATCACTGTTTTTTGCCTTGCCGTTTTCAAAAACTATCATAGAGCCTACCGATTCATAACCTTGAATATTTGATATATCATATGCCTCTATGCGTGTGAGGGCAAAGTCTATACCCAAAGCCTGCTCTATTTCTTTAAGTGCTAACTGGTTTCGCTCTAAGTCACGTTTAATGTGCGCCCCAAAATGTGATATTGTTAATTCTGCATTGGTTTGGGCTAACTTTACCATATCACGTTTTTTGCCTTTTTGTGGAATTGTTATGCTTACTTGTCGCCCTGCAAGCCCACTTAACCACAAGGCTATTGAATTTTTTTCTATGGGGCTAACTGATAAAGCTAACTCTTTGGGAATAAATGCGGCTTCACTATAAAACTGTTTGATAAAAGCCGCCATTATTTCTGATTCCACAGATTCCACATTTTCTGCTGTTTCCGTTGCCTCATTTGTTTCGTTTGTTTCGTCATTGTGGGCTTGACCAGTTACCTCTGCCTCCGCATCTATTTCTATTTCTATTTCGCCTGTTGTGACATTTAACAAAAAATGTTCCCGCCCTGTTAATTTTCCATCCCTTATAAAAAATATTTGAACAAGGGCTTCCTGCTCTTGGCGAGCTATTGCCAAAACATCCCTGTCATCTTTGCCAGTTTCAACCTTTTGTTTTTCCATTAGCAGATTAAGTGTATTTATTGTATCTCTTAATTCTGCGGCTTTTTCAAACTCCATAGCCATAGAAGCGGCTTGCATATCGGCTGTTAATCGCTTTGAAATACCTTCCGTTTTGCCCTGAATAAACTGCTCTGCCTCAACCATATGCTGCGCATAGGTTTCTTCATCTAAAAGACGCACACAAGGGGCGCGACATTGCCCAATATGATGATTTAGGCAAGGTCGCTCTTTGTCAAAATCCCTTGGGAAACGTTTGCTACACTTTCGCAAAGGCCATAACTTATGAATCAACTCCAAAAGCTCTTTAACCCTTGAACGAGAAACAAAAGGCCCGTAATACTTAGCTTTGTCTTTGCCACGTTGGTTTGAGTATAAAATACGTGGCAGTCTCTCTTCTGTGATTTTAATATATGGATATGCTTTGTCATCTTTTAGGCGAATGTTAAACTTTGGATGATGGAACTTTATTAAATTGTTTTCCAAAATAAACGCTTCGTTTTCTGTGTCTGTAACTACATACTCAAAATGATTTGTTTTTTTTGCCAATCGGCGCGCCTTGGTGTGTGCAGATTCCTGAAAATAACTACGCACGCGATTGTATAAATTATTTGCCTTGCCCACATATAAAACTACATCGTTTTCGTCCTTCATGATATAAACACCTGGGCGGTGAGGCAATTTTTTTAATTCTGTTGTGATATCAAATGTGTTAATCATGGTGGTGGTAATGGTGTATTATCTGTAGGGGGTGGTGGTATTGATGGTGGTAACGTTGGTAATGGTGAAGGCGTTGGTGTTGGCGGCAATTCTGGAAGGTCTTGGAAAGGTGTTGGTGTTGGAATTGGTGTAGGTTGTGGAGTAGCGGGCATTGGTGTAGGAAGTGCTGGCGGTAATGTTGGTGATGGTTCTGTTGGTAATGATGGTATAGAGGGCGTGGGGGCTGGTGTTGGCTGTGGCGTTGGGAATGGTGTAGATTGTGGGTGTTCTCCAGGGTGATGCGGAGGTGGTGTTATTGCTGGCTGTGGCGTTGGGGTGGGAATTGGTTCTACAACATGTGGTGGTACAACCCATTCATTACCTACTGTTGTTGATAATAATAAATGCCTTGTAATTGCTTCTGTTGTTCCCTCTGCAACATAAACAGATGAATTTGAATCAATATGCCCAGGCAAACGCGCTGTAATATGGTGTGTACCAGGGTGCACTTGCACTGTGATTGTTGAATATCCTACCAACTCATTGTTAATAAAAATTTGTGCATTGGTAGGTGATGTGAAAATAACCAATGTATAATCACGAACTATACGCACCAAATCAAATTGGATGTGGGCATTATCCCTGTATATATGAATTGTTTGCTCTTGTGGTAGATATCCTTCACTTTCCACGCGAATATGCTGCTCTCCAAATGTTAAAAGTGCTGGTCCTGTTCCATCAAATAATTCACCATTAATAAATATTTCTGCATAACTAGGTTGCACATGCAAATGCAATCGTGCAGGACGTAAAATAACTTCACCCAAGTTTAAATCATACGTTCGCCCTTGCTCTATGGTGATGTCTTGAATAAATGTTTCAATGTTTGCACCTTCAATAATTATTCTGTGAGTGCCTTCTATAAGGGTTATTGGCTCTGTAACATCTTCAAGTGAACGGAAGATATTTGTAGCATTGTTGGTATCTACCCGTATTCGCCCATTAATAACAATATCTGAATTAACAAGTTGTAAAAAACCATGTGCGGCATCCACTGTAATTGTCCACACAGTGTCACCAATGCCTGTCATTGTGATTGTATCGTTATGGGTTATTTGTGCTATTGAGAATAATTCACCACGATAGGTTATTAATGTTTGGCTATTAAAGTTAAATACTTGATTACCAAGGGTTGCTGTAGATTCTTCAATATTAATTTGAACATTGTTACGCGAACGATGTTCCCACGCTTGCACACTGTCATTAATTATAAATACCTCTTGGTTGTTTCCATCATAAGCTACTTCTACCAGTTGACCAATACGCAACTCTCCAAATGTCATAGGTCGTCCATGGCGGGTACTTAATGATACATTGTCTGCCACTGGAAAGTGACGTATACGCCTGTCACTAACATCCATAAAAGTGATTATACGTGGGTCTGAAAAATGGTCTATTTCTGATACCATTGCAGTAAAATCGCGCCTATCAGGTCTTACAATTGTTGGTAACACAGGGGCAGGTGTTGGTTGAACGGGTAAATTAATATTCGAGTTATTCCCGCTATTTCCACTTCCAGAGCGCCCTACAGCTTGTGATACCGCTATAAATATTGTTAAACAGATTCCTACCCCCAAAATTAACATTGTTATATAAAAATTCGTAAATTGTGATTTGCGCTTTGCAGATGGTTGGTCATCATAGGAATCACGTCTTCTTCTTGTTGTATTGCCTCCTGTATTAGAGCGTGGTCGCCTTCCTACTGGTGCATTATGTTTTCTTGTTTTGCGGGGGTCGGTTGGCATTTCGCGTTGACGTGATGGATTTGGTGGTAACACCCCCTCACGATAATTTGCGGCTGTGCGTTCTATTGTTTCCCTACGAGTTAGTACACGCCCATCTGCTCTAGTTGTTTCATAGGTGTCAAAACCTTTGTCAAAGCTCCCGTCATAGTCGTCATCTTCATCATAATCGTCGTCGTCATCATCAAATGCATAAACACTTGTTGGTCCAAATGAAGCTGGCGCTTTTTTGTCGCTTGTATCTTCTTTTCCACTCCTAAATTCTCTATCGCTCCAATATTCTTTGTCCACTGGTTTTGTATCTTCAAATGACAGACTATAATCATCATCGTCGTCGTCATCTGTAAAGCGTGTAAAAGTAGGCTCTATGGGTTTTTCCCCAAATTTGCCAAAATAGTCATCTCTATTATCTGGCATTATTTTTCACTCCTTCCTTTATTATAAGGTATAGTCAATACTATACACACCAAGGTTTTTTTTGGACTACCAAAAGTGAAAGTGTTATAATATACAATATATCTGTTTTGTGTGATATTGGCAAGTGAATGTGTTTTTAAAACTGTGGGGTTTTTATTAGTAATGGGATGTTGCCCCAACCCCACCCTCCTTTGGGAAAAACGCAAATGCGTTTTTCGGTTTTTTGTTAGAAGTTTTGATGAAACTTTTTCAAAAGTTTCTCGGGGGGTGGGGTGAAACCCCACGGTCTTGAAATAAGCGGGCAACGCCCCATCACTAAATTAGAAAGAAGGAGCAAAAAATGTACACACGAGTAAAAGATTTGTATCGCAACACAAATGATTATCTAGGAAAAAATATTACAGTAGGTGGATGGATTCGTACCACTCGAAATAATAAGAATTTAGGATTTATAGAATTAAATGATGGTAGTTTTTTCCGCTCTGTGCAAGTAGTGTTAGAAGATAGCGATTTAAACGGAAATGAAGGAATGTTATTTGATGAAATTGTTAAACTGGGTGTAGGTTCATGTATTACTGTGAATGGGTTGGTTGTGGAAAGTCCTGGAAGTAAACAGCCTTTTGAAATTAAAGCAATATCTGTGTTACTAGAAGGTAGTTGCTCTTCTGAGTATCCACTGCAAAAAAAGCGACATGGTTTTGAATTTCTACGAACCATTCCACATCTTCGCCCACGCACAAACACTTATGCCGCTGTGTTCCGTATACGTTCGTTAGCCTCACACGCGTTACACGAATTTTTCCAAAAGCGTAATTATGTCTATATTCACACGCCAATCCTTACAAGCAGTGATTGTGAAGGTGCAGGGGAAATGTTCCAAGTTACAACAATGCCTTTAGATAGTATTCCCAAAACAGATAAAAATGAAGTCGATTATAATAAGGATTTTTTTGGAAAACCCATAAATCTAACTGTAAGTGGTCAATTGGCTGTAGAGCCGTTTTGTCTTTCTTTGCGTGATGTTTATACTTTTGGACCTACCTTTCGTGCAGAGAATTCAAATACAACCACCCATGCAGCAGAATTTTGGATGTTAGAGCCTGAAATGGCATTTGCAGATTTAGATAATTATTTAGAAACAGCAGAAGCTATGTTAAAATATGTAATTTTTTATGTGCTGGAATACGCACCCGAAGAAATGGAATTTTTTAACGAATGGGTTGAAAAAGGGTTGGTAGACCGCTTAAAAGCAATAGTTAATGCTGATTTTGCACGAGTTTCTTATACAGAAGCAATAGAGTTATTATTAAATTCAGGTGAAAAATTTGAATTCCCTGTAAAATGGGGCGCAGACCTACAAAAAGAGCACGAGCGTTATATTTGTGAAAAAATATATAAAAAACCAGTTTATGTAACAGATTATCCACGAGCCATAAAATCTTTTTATATGCGTGTAAATGATGACAATAAAACAGTTGCCTGTGCAGATTTGCTTGTACCAGAAGTTGGCGAAATTATTGGCGGAAGCCAAAGAGAAGAACGCCTTGATAAACTTGAAGAGAGCATTAAAATGTTTGGGCTAAATGTGGATGATTATGAGTGGTATTTAGATTTAAGTCGTTTTGGTGGGGTAAAACATGCTGGGTTTGGCTTAGGTTTCGAGCGTTTAATAATGTACCTTACAGGCATGAAAAACATTCGTGATGTACTACCATACCCACGAACAGTTGGACAATTGTCTTATTAATGGGATTCACAATAAAAGCCTGTTTAATATCTTAGGGCACGCAAGAGATATTAAACAGGCTCTTACCCATTTCTGAACTTAGGGCGTGTTTCAATTCCGTCATTCCGCACTTGATGCGGAATCTCTTTCTAAAGTCGATTTTACAAGAAAGATTGCGGGTCAAGCCCGCAATGACGAATTACAGTGTCAACAGGATTTGAAACACGCCCTAATCTTTTAATTTATAGAAGTCGACAAGATTTATAAGATTTTTTGATTGCGCATTAAATTCAGTAGCAATAGCAGAGCATTCTAGGCTAGTGGTGGTGATACTTTGCACGACATCAGAAATGAGTTTAACCCCTCTTGTAACTTCTGAAATAGCCGCCGCCTGTTCAGTGGATATTTTTGCAATTTCTGCAATACTTTCATAAACTTGATTAACACTATCAACAATTTTTTCCAATGAATTTGCGGCTTTTTCCACCCTATTAGTACCATCATCTACACGTCCAGTTGAGTCTAAAATAAGTTCTGTAGTTTCCTTTACAGCTTCTTGGCTTTTATAAGCTAAACTACCAACCTCTTCTGCAACAACAGCAAAACCTTTGCCATATTGTCCTGCCCTTGCCGACTCAACTGCCGCATTAAGAGAAAGCATATTAGTTTGGAAGGCAATGTCTTGAATTGATTTTATAATGTAGGAAATGCTGTCACTAGATTGTTTGATTGACTGCATAGAATCTAACATATAATTCATGTGCTCTGTACTAATTTGTGCTTGTTCATTCGATTTACCAGCCAAATCACTTGCACTGTTTGCAAGTTTGGCACTTGAGTTAGTTCTTTCTTCTATTAAAGAAATGGAGGCATATAACTCTTGTACTGTGCTTGCTTGATGATTACTACCCTCTGCAAGGTTTGAAGCTGATTGAATAAGGTTGTTTGAGGCATACATAACTTGATGAGCAGCGTTGTTAATTTCTTTTATTTTACTGTTAAGGTCTGATAAAATGGTATTAAATGCATGGCTAATTTGTGCGTAACTGCCTATATATCGCCTTTGTGTAACAACTGTTAAATCACCGGCACTAATAGAATGTATCACTTGGGAAATATCATCTACCATAGCTCTAGTATTTCGGCATGTGTTATTATAAGCATCCCTAACTTCCGCAAAGCGTCCGCTATATTCGCCTCTCATGATGTTAAAGTCACCTTCAGAAAATTTTACAATACCCGCTACTACTTCATCAAGAGGGTGTTGTACAGAATCCATCAAACGATTTAACTTTTCTATCATACTCAACCATTCGCCCTGTTGATTTGTCACATTTGCTTTTGTGTCAAATTTTCCCTTAGTTGCATTTTCTGCCAAAATACTAACTTCGCTGGCAAGGTCAATAAAAGTTTTACGGAGGGTTTTAAGTTCATCATTAGCCCAAACCCATTCCCCTTGATATGTTGTAACTCGTGGCTCAAAATTACCTTTCCCATATTCCGAAAATACACTTAAAAGCTCTTCTGTATCACGAACATACATGTCCACCATACGATTTATATTTTTAACCAAAGCAAGGTGCCCACCTGTATACAATGCTTCATTAAGGCGACGTTTGGGGAATCCTCTGAGATGTTCTTCAGACATATCTGTAATATCTGCTATAAGAGTCCTGAAAGATGAAAACATTTCAGCAAAATTATGATATACAATGGCAATTTCATCTTTGGATGAGGCATCTTCCGTGCGTGCTGTAAAATAACGGCTCTCATCTTCAAATGTATGGTCTGCTTGCACAATACGACGCATACAAAACGCAAGAGAACTTGAAATGATATAACGAATCACTATCCATATTGTAATTATAACAATAAGAGCACCAATAGCAATTATTCCAACAAACATATACACGCCCCACAATGTATCACTTATATCCATTGTAATAACCACAAGACCCATTACTTGCCCATGTGCATTAACAACAGGCGCAAATGCAGGAATTATATTATCTACAGAGGATGTATCATAAAACATGCGGGCTTCACGCACAGCATCCCATGCATAATTACCATGTCTGCCCCATTCATCTGTAGAAATAAGTTCTCCAAATGGCATTCTAACTTGTTCATTCCGCCTATTTCTATGCGTTATTAAACCAAACATATTTTGTAGAGTTCGAGGGGGTTCTTCGTAGCTTGGTGGTCTGATTACATGTATAACATTAAAAAATTCATCACTTAACGGGCGTGGAGCTATAATCTTAACACCAAGAACATTATCGTTTAATTCATTTAATAAATTGCCTAATCGTGTTTCCAATTGGCGTATGTGCTGGTCTGGGTTGTCGCTTTGCATTGATGTCCAAAATAAAAACTGGTCTATTGCATTTGCAAACCCAGCCGCGGTATATCCCGCTCGTTGTGTTTCAGACGTAAGGGCTAGATTTCTGTACATAAAGAATGTAAACAGACAAAGTGCAACTATTGCCACCAATGTTACAGACAAAACCATTGATGATATTTGTGATTTTAATGTTTTCCTTTTATAGGATTTTTTAAAAGATAACATATGGCTTCCCCACTGTTCTTTAAAGGTATACTTTTGGAAAGTATACAGCATATTTTAAAAACTTAAAAGGGTTGTTTAATCAATCTAAATAATGTTAAAACTCCATGTAAGAGTATACTTTTAAAGAAGGTGATATATTGTGGGAAAATTTGAAAAATATGAATACCATTTAATGATTGGTATTCTTAGTTTGTCGGCATTATTGGGTATTGGAATGGGTTATCTGGTATTTGGACCATTATATGCTAGAACAAACAACGAGCAACAAGGTGTGTATTACAATTATGATGATAATATCATGCTTGCGGGGTTGATGTATGATAATTCATTACATTTGGAGCAACAAAGTTATTACAATATGGAATTGGAATATAATGAAGTTGGCGAAATGGTAGTATGCGAAGATGAAGAAACACATAGTTTTATTGTTACCTCTTATGATGGTTATGTAATAATACTTTATTCCGAGGCAAATGGCAAAGCGGAATGGGTTATACATGAAATAACCACAACTCCAGTAAGTGGGTTACCCTATGAAGAGCAAGAAAGGCTTATATCGGGCATTCCTGTTTACACAGAAGAGGAATTAATACGCATTTTGCAAGATTATGAAAGCTAGGGGAACGCGCCCCTGCGCGTCCCGCCAATAATAACATGCATCCCACCCACACCATCATTTTGCGGGACGCGCGGGGGCGCGTCCCCTACATCAAACAATCTTTCGTTTCACGAGTATAGGAAATTGCCCAATGAGGACGAAATCTTCACGTTTTTTTATGAGTTCTATATTTTTTCTAGTTTACATATAATCCTTTAGACACACTTAAATACGAGTTTCGCACTTGCA
>Ga0123355_10011448_pt1 | contig 13675 bp, 11 predicted proteins | sample TergutEmb28metaG_3_FD_89872 | JGI IMG/M metagenome (GOLD analysis project Ga0123355, IMG submission 89872) | Embiratermes neotenicus P1 segment gut microbial communities from Petit-Saut dam, French Guiana - Emb289 P1 | ecosystem: Host-associated > Arthropoda: Insects > Digestive system > Gut ...
CCGGCGCGAATACGCCACCGCCAAACAAGCGCAAAGCGCGGCGCACCAATTTGGCCGCGAAGGCGTGCTGAGCGAACTGTACGGCGTAACCAATTGGAATTTCGACTTCCGCGGGCACAAATTACAAGGAGATTGGCAAGCCGCGCTGGGCGTGACCTTACGCGTGCATCACCTAACATGGGTAAGCATGGCCGGTGAAGCCAAGCGCGATTACCCCGCCAGCATCGGTTATCAATCGCCGTGGTACAAGGAATATCCGTTGATCGAAGACCACTTCGCACGGGTCAACGCCGCGTTGACCCGTGGCAAACCCATCGTGCGCATTGCGGTCATACATCCCGTGGAGAGCCTGTGGGCGGCATTCGGCCCCAACGACAAAACCGCCGCACGCCGCGAAGAATTGGAACGGCAATTTACCGATGTCATCGAATGGCTACTATTTGGGCAAATGGATTTCGATTTTATTTCGGAATCCCTACTGCCCGACTTGCACCGCGCATCAGCACACGGCGGTTTCCGCGTGGGCGAGATGACCTACAGCGCAGTGGTCGTACCGGGTAATATAACCTTGCGCGCCACGACACTAACCGCACTAACAAACTTCGCCGACGGCGGCGGTGATGTTGTATACATGGGCATCCTACCCGTGCTGGCCGAAAACGGCACACCGTGCAACATAAACGCATCCCCCCTCCCCTTCGCCAAGACGGCATTACTGCAAGCCTTGGCCCCCCACCGCGAGGTAGAAATCCTACGCACCGACGGATTAGCCGCACCGCGTTGGATTTATCAATTGCGGCAAGACGACGAAACACGATGGTTATTTATATGTAACGGCACAAAACCGGCCAACCCCGATTTAGCCTTTGCAGAAGACGTCGTGATAACGCTGCACGGTACATGGCAAGTGGAATTATATAACACAATGACGGGGGATATATCACCGTTAGCGGTCGCACACCGCGATGACAAAACGCAATGCACACGCACATTGCACATGCACGACAGCGTGCTGCTTCGGTTGATGCCTGCAGCGAGTAACGGCATCCGCTCAGCGGCAAGTGACGCAACCATACTACACGCGCCACTCATAACAACAACTAACGCTGCGCCTACACCCGCCCACGAAGGCACCGACCTCCCCGCGCCCCATGCCTATACACTCAGCGAACCCAACGTCCTGCTCCTTGACCGCGCTGTTTATGCCTTTGACGACGGCGCATGGGAAGCCGTCGCCGAATGCGGCGAGGACATCCTGCGCATCGACAATGCCTTCCGCGATAAACTCGGCTACCCCCAGCGCCGCAACCAAAAAGCCCAACCGTGGACACTGGGCACACAACCCCCACCGGAACACACCCTTCGGCTACGCTTCACCATCCAATCGCAAATTTCATTGGAAAAAGTTCACCTGGCATTGGAAAACGCCACACTAACGCAAATTATTTGGCACGGCGAAAATATCGCATCTGCTCCGGACGGTTACTACACGGACAAATCCATCCAAACCGTACCGCTGCCGGAGTTAAACATCGGCGAAAATATACTCGAATTGCACATCCCCTTTGGCCGCGCCACCGATGTGGAGAATTGCTTCTTGCTGGGCAGCTTCGGCGTAACGGTGCACGGAGCAGACGCAGTGATCACTCCACTGCCCGTTTCGCTGCCCTTTGGTGATATCACGCACATGGGTTTCCCGTTTTATGGCGGAAACATTACTTACCATTGCCGTGTGCCGGGCGGTGAGCGCGTGCAATTGGCGGCTACACATTTCACCCATCCGCTGTTGACGGTCGATATGAACGGCCGGCGCGTCGGCTCGATTGCGTTTGCGCCTTATCATGTAGACTTGGGCACATTGGCGGCAGGCGTGCACGACGTGGACATCACCGCGTTCGGCAATCGCGTCAACACCTTCGGCGCAATACACAACGCCAACGCAAGCGAAACATGGTTTGGCCCCGACGCTTGGCGCACCACGGGCACATCATGGTCCAACGAATATCGCTTAAAGCCCACGGGCATTTTGGTATCGCCTCGGTATTTCATAGGTTAAACAGTTGCCACAACCGGTTAAAAATATTATGCTGAACAAATAAACCCTATATGGGTTACATATTGCAAAATCGTGGAGTGATTTACGTGGAATTTTTGTATTATCCGGGTTGCACCTTATCCACCACGGCAAAAATATTGGACAAACAGGCGCGCAGCATCGCGGCAGCGTTGGATTTGTCGTTCACAGAAATCGAAAATTGGCAGTGCTGCGGCGCAACGTTCCCATTAAACGCGGACGAAATTGCACCCAAGTTGGCAGCTGTACGCGCGCTGATACAAGCACGGAATCAAAATAAACCCTTGGTTACATTGTGCGCTGCATGCCACCATGTGATGAAGCAAGTAAACCACCAAGCAAAAAACGACGCCGATTTCCGCACCGCCATTACATCGTATGACGCTGATTTGTTTTATGCCGGGGAGGCCACGGTGCTGCATTTTATGGAGGTACTGCGCGATTATGTGGGTTTTGACGCGTTGCGTGACTTATTGGAATATCCGCTAAAGGGGCGCAAAATTGGCGCCTATTACGGCTGCATGTTGTTGCGCCCAAGCGATGTGATGGGCTTTGACGATGCGGAAAATCCGCAGATATTCGAAGAATATATCCGCGCGTTGGGTGCCGTGCCGGTGAGTTATCCCATGCGCAACGAATGCTGTGGCGGGTACCGTGCGCCGGAGGATGCGTTGGGTTGCGCCAATTTGGTGGAGCGCATCGCCAAATCTGCCGCCGGACGCGGGGCGGAAACATTAATTACCGCGTGCCCCTTATGCCTGTATCAAATGGTCGAGCACAGCGGCGGTGCCGTAGATGTTTGTTATTTTACGGAAATCTTGGCCGAAGCACTGGGCGTGGATGACGACGATGACGACAGTAATGATTGAGCGCTGCATGACATGCGGGCGATGCTCCGCCGCATGCCCGGTGGCATTTGCCATGGACGTGCCGCCCCATTTTTGGGCCGTGCGTGTACGCCAAGGCGAGGGTGAGTCCTTGGCACGCGCCGAAGCGATTTGGTCGTGTTTGGCATGTTTTTGTTGTGCGGCACGCTGCCCGCGCGGGGTGCGCCCGGTAGAATTGGCCGAACAAGCGCGTTCTGTAACATTGCGCAAAGAAAATCACACCGCCACCTTCGCCGATGAAACCGTCTTGCAAATAATCAGCAAAAAATCCGGCAAAGCGATTCCGCAACAATTAATCGTCGCCGCAATGCGGAAAAAACGCGCATGACACGCGTTATCATAAAGCGCATCGGCGTATTCGTATGCCATTGCGGTAGCAATATCAAAGCAACCGTAGACACCGCGGCTGTCGTGGACGCCATCCAATCTGATGCATCGGTCGTACACGCGGCGGAATACCCCTACTTTTGCGCCGAAGGCGGCCAGCAAAGCATCATCAACGCCGTACACGCACACGCATTGGATGCAGTAGTTGTATGCGCATGTTCACCGCGCATGCACGAGGCTACCTTCCGCAAAGCCGCCACACGCGCAGGCTTGAATCCCTATTTCGTAGAAATCGCCAACATCCGCGAGCAAAATTCGTGGGTACATAAAAATAAAGAGGCCGCCACGCAAAAAGCCGTGCAATTGGCGCGTGCCGCTATCGCCAAAGTCAAACGTGCCGTTCCCCTCTTCCCCGGCGAAAGTGCTGTGACCAAACGCGCGTTGGTGATCGGCGGGGGCATCGCGGGGATACAAAGTGCGCTGGACATTGCCGAAGCGGGATTCGAAGTGGTACTAGTCGAACGCACGCCCTCCATCGGCGGCAAAATGGCGCAACTGGATAAGACCTTCCCCACGCTGGACTGCGCGGCGTGCATTCTCACGCCCAAGATGGTCGAAGCCGCCACGCACGAACACATCGTCCTGCACACCTACACCGAAGTGGAAAAGGTCGCAGGATACGTAGGAAATTTTTCCGTGACGCTGCGCAAGCGGGCGCGGAATGTAGATATGCAAAAATGCACCGGATGCGGGGATTGTTACGCTGCATGCCCCGTCAAGCGCATCCCCAATGAATTTGAATGCGGGTTGTCCAACCGCGCGGCTATTTACGTGCCGTTCGCACAAGCGGTGCCCAATGTGCCCGTTATCGACCGCGAACGCTGCGCGTATTTCCGCTCCGGCAAGTGCGGTCGTTGCGCAGAAGTTTGCCAACCCGGCGCGGTGAATTTTACGCAGGAAGATGAAATCCTGACGATCGAATGCGGCATCATTGTGGTGGCTACGGGATACCAGCTCCTTTCGCCGGATATGTTTGGCGAGTTGAGCTACCACGACAGCGCGGATGTGATTACTTCGTTGGAGTTGGAGCGGTTCATGAATGCGGCGGGGCCCACGGGCGGCAAATTGCTGCGCCCGTCGGACAAGCAAGTACCGCGCCGCGTTACGTTCGTGCAGTGCGTCGGCAGCCGCGATACCACACGCGGCAAACCCTACTGTTCCAAAATCTGCTGTATGTACACCGCCAAACACGCCATCGCCATCAAGGAAAAATATCCCGATAGCGATGTGGAAATCTTTTATATAGATGTGCGCACGCCGGGCAAAAATTTTGACGAATTCTACCGCCGCGCGGTGGAAGCCTACGGCGTGCGCTACATCAAGGGGCAGATCGGCAAGGTTGTCACCACGGGTGACAAACTGCATTTGCAAGCCGTGGACATGCTGGAAGGCCGCAGATATAACACCACCACCGATCTGCTAGTATTGGCCACTGCCATTGAACCCGCGCGCGGTGCTAAAACATTGGCTCAAATGTTAAACACCGCCACCGACACCAACGGATTTTTCTCCGAAGCGCACCCCAAACTGCGGCCGGTGGAAAGCGCCACGGCGGGGGTATTCCTGTCCGGCGCATGCCACGGCCCCAAAGACATCCCCGAAACCGTAGCCCAAGCCAGTGCCGCCGCCGCCAAGGCCATCGGCGTGTTGGTGAAGCCGAAATTGGTGACCAATCCGTGCATCGCACAAGTAAACGAAACACAGTGCAATGGTTGCACAATTTGCAATGCGGTTTGTCCGTATTTGGCGTTGTCGCGGGATGGCGAGCGCGGTTGCACCACCGTCAATGCCGCGCTTTGTCAGGGTTGCGGCGGCTGCGCGGCGGCGTGTCCATCGGGCGCAGTTGATTTACTGGGTTTCTCCCATGCGCAAATTCATGCGGAAGTGGACGCGCTATGCTTGCAACCAACAACGCATGCCAACGCCGCGCCGATAAAGCACACCAACAACGCACACGGAGGTACCACCGATGATTAACATCGTGGCGTTTTGCTGCAATTGGTGCAGTTATGCAGGCGCAGACTTGGCCGGCACGACGCGGTTGGAATACCCGCCCGAAGTCAAAATCATCCGCGTGCCCTGTTCGTGCCGCGTGGATGAACAAGCCGTGCTGCGCGCGTTCGCCCGCGGGGCCGACGGCGTCATCGTATGCGGTTGCCACCCCGGCGACTGCCATTATTCCACGGGCAACGTCCACACACAGCAGCACATGCATACGCTGTTCGGTTTGTTGGAATTTATGGGCATGGAGCGCCAACGCATGCGCTTAGAATGGATTTCTGCCGCAGAAGGCGCAAAATTTGCGGCCACCATGCGCGAGTTTGTGGCGCAAGTGGCCGCATTGGGCAAAAATACACGCTACGGCGCTACGCTTGATAGCGCTTACGACAACACGCACGCAATCAAACTAAATAGCGCCACTATAAAGGAAGCAAATCATGCAGTGCATGAACAAATCCTACCCCACATGCGTGCACGCGCAGAAGAAAAACTAACCAGCGGCGCAGTTGCACGCGTGTTGGCGTGGGGTAGCGGCGCGTTTGACCCCTCCCCAGCGCCCATGCTCTTCACCGATACGAAAACGCTGGCGCGGATGGCGTACAACCCGTTTTGCGCGGCCAATCATAGTAAATATTTAATCGAAGCCAGTCGTGAATCGGGCCGGACATTGGTGTTTTTGCGCCCCTGCGATGCGCATAACTTCGCACGATTGGTGACGGAAAATCAAATCCGGCGCGATGCGGTTTGTGCCGTGGGGATAGCCTGCGGCGGTTGCTTATTGGAAACATGCCACACTTGCGCCAAAATTGATCATCCCATGGTAGACGAAACCATTGACATCGCATTGACTGACCGCACCGCCGCCAACCCCGATGCTCGCTTTGCCGATATTGAACACTTGGACGGCGAAACACCCGACGCACGTTATGCCTTCTGGCAGGCACACTTGACACGCTGCATCCGATGCAATGCCTGTCGCAACGCCTGCCCCACATGCCATTGCAAGACTTGCATACGCGACGGCAGTCATCCCATGGAGCATCTTCATTTTCATATCACGCGGGCATTCCACCAAGCGGGGCGGTGCACTGACTGCGGGCAATGCGGCCGCGTTTGTCCGCAGCGCATCCCCCTGCATTTATTAAACCGCAAACACATACAAATCACAGAAGAAGAGGCTGCCACATGAAGCCGTACCTCCTGCCCATACGGGCAGCGCAAGCCGACTTCGTAGAGAAAAAGAGCCGCTTCATTGGCCACATTTCACCCGTGGCATCGGAAGAAGAAGCACGTACATTTTTGCAATCCGTGCGCGAACAGCATCGCGAAGCAAACCACAACGTATACGCCTACCGCTTGAAAGAAAACGGCATCATGCGTCATTCCGACGACGGCGAACCTGGTGGCACGGCGGGATTACCATTGCTCAACGTGTTCCTCAAACAAGATATTTATGATTTTTGTTGCGTGGCTACGCGGTATTTTGGTGGCATCCACCTGGGTGCGGGTGGGTTGGTACGCGCGTACTCGCGTTGCGGCACTATCGCATTGAATGCAGCAGGCGTAGGCGCAAAGCGTGAATTGGCATTGTGCGCAGTAAGCATGGCCTACGGGCAATATGAATCCGTTAAACGATTATTAATCGCAAGCAACGCGTCGATAAGTGACGAAGCATTTGGCGCGGACGTAACGCTTACGTTCTCGCTCTTGTCCGAGGGCGTGGATGCATTGCAACACGCATTAACCGAACAAACCGCAGCAACCGTACAAATCATCAAATTGGGGGTGCACTATGCAGTTATTTGATGCCATTGCCAAAGTCATGCCGCTATTCGTGCCCTTAGAAGACGAACGCGGCGTTTATTTTGCACAATGGGAACCGGGCGCAACCCCGTTGCAATCGGTCGCATTGAACGCATCGGATTTTGCCCCGCGCAAGACAGCGTTGTCGCCCAAAGGCTTTTTTCTGCCCATGGTGGAGCATTTGTATTCATCACATTTTTCGCAGACAAAGCACGGCGGTACGTGGCAAATCACCCCCGCCGCTACACCGAATGCGCCATTTGCGGTGCTGGGCGTGCGCTCTTGTGACGCAGCCGGGCTGGAATTATTGGACGAGGTTTTTTTAGCAGAATCGATAGACATACCGTACCAAGCGCGTCGCACGGCGGCGCACATCATCACCGTACCTTGCACAAAACGATGCGCCACTTGTTTTTGTGACGTTTTTGGCATCGACCCAACCCAACCCGGCGGAGATGTGACGTTACACTTTGATAACGACACACAGCGCATGCCCGATGACCCCAACCGCCAAATCACTGACGATATGCTACGCCTACAGGCGCATACCCCCAAGGGTGAAGCACTGTTAAAAATTCAGGCGAACAAATTGATTCACTCAACGGAAAATCAAATACTACAAACTGATTCGTCTAGCAGCGAATCAATTGGCGAAAACCACTTTAATGAAGCGGCAAACAATTCCACCAAAACGTTTCACCCTCCCGTCAATCAAAAAGCGGCCTCTATATTAGCGGACTTCGAGGCGCGGTTCTTCGGCGGCGACAATCCTGTAATCACGGGCACGGACGCTACTGCGCTCTTCCATTCCCCCGCGTGGGATACGTTGTACCTTACTTGCGTGGCATGCGGCACCTGCGCATTTTTGTGCCCCACTTGCCAATGCTACGACATCAACAACGAAACCGCGCATTGCCACCGCCATTGGGATACATGCCTCAATGCGTCCTTTACGCAGATGGCGCACGGCAACCCCCGCCCTACTAAAAAAGAACGTTTCCGCCAGCGGTTCATGCACAAGTTGGTATATTTCCGGCAGCGGTACGGCGCATTGGCGAGCAATCAATACAGCTGTGTAGGCTGCGGGCGATGCGTGGAATTTTGCCCCGCAGGCATCAACCCCGTGGATGTCGCGCGGGAATTGTACGCCGTTCACGCTGCCACTTCCCCATCGGAGGCCACCCATGTGTAATCCTGCCAACCATCTCATGCCGCAACCCGCACGCATCACTCATATCCAATCCGACACGTCGGACACCAAAACCTTCCGCGTAGTGGATGCGCACGGCAACATACCCTTCCCCCACCGACCCGGCCAATGCGCCATGCTGGGCGTACCCGGCGTGGGCGAAGCAATGTTTTCGATTGCGTCGTCACCCACCAACACCGCGTGCTTCGAATTCAGCATCAAAGCCGTGGGGCAATTGACATACCACTTGCATGCCATGCAACCCGACGATGCACTTACAATCCGCGGACCGTTCGGCAGGCCGTTTCCCGTAGATACGGTGCTGCGCGGTCAGGATTTGCTCTTCGTCGCGGGGGGCATTGGAATTGCGCCGCTGCGCTCGGTGATACGGTATGTATTGGATAAACGAAACGATTACGGGCGGGTGGATATCGTGTACGGCGCACGCTCCGCCGCAGATTTGGTGTACTTGGACGAAATAAAAACGGAATGGATGGACGCACCCAACGTGCATATCCACCTCACCATCGACCGCACCGAAATCGGTTGGGATGGCCACGTCGGTTTCGTACCCGCATACATCAAGGAATTGTACGACATACACGCCCCCGCCAAACGTACCGCCCTCATCTGCGGCCCGCCTGTCATGATCAAATATTCCTTGCAAGCCCTGCTGGAATTAGGCTTCGCCAAGCATCAAATCTACACCACTCTTGAAATGCGGATGAAATGCGGCATCGGCCAATGCGGGCGTTGCAACGTCGGCCACAAAATGGTGTGCATCGACGGTCCCGTTTTCCGATGCGATGAACTGGAGGAATTGCCCGATGAGTACTAACATTGTAACCGTCCACTTCGACGGCAAGGCCTACAATGTGCCTGCCGATCTCACCATCATGACCGCCATGGAATATGCGGGCTTCCGCCTGGTGCGCGGGTGCGGGTGCCGCCACGGTTTCTGCGGTGCGTGCGGTACGGCATACCGCATCAAGGGCGAATCGCGCGTCCATTTTGCGTTGGCCTGCCAAACGCAAGTGCAGGCCGACATGTATGTGGCCACGCTTCCGTTCTTCCCGCTCAACCGCAAGGATTATCGATTGGAAGAATTAACCTCCGAGCACAACACAATGCGCTCCCTCTTCCCAGAAATTTTTGGCTGCATCGCGTGCAATTCCTGCACCAAAAGCTGCACGCGCGGCCTGTTTGTCATGCAGTACATCGCCTACGCCAAGCGCAACGACCTGGCCGCCGGTGCGCACGCATCGTTTGATTGCGTGGCGTGCGGCATATGCTCGGCACGTTGCCCGGCGGATATATCCCACGCGCCCGTCGGCCTGTTGATGCGGCGGCTCACGGGCAAATACTTAACACCTCCCGCCGCCCACAACCAACAACGCACCGCAGAAATAGAAAGCGGCGACCATGAAGCCGAACTAAACAACCTCATGAACTTATCCCGCGGCGAAATCACCGCTCTATACAACACGCGCGAAATGGAGGTTTAATCCTATGTACACATCAGCCATGCAAGCGCAAATCAAAAAAATCGAAACCGCCCGCGGCAAGCATACCGAACCGCCGCGCAAATCCGCCGATGAAAAAAATAAACTCCTCGCGGCTTTCCATCCCGATTATCAAGCCGCATCTTTCGCCACGCTCCAAGTCGGCCCCAATGCGGGCGAAAAAGCTCCCATCGAACTGGCGGAGCAACTGCATTCCAACAGTCGCCTCTACACCGATGGCGCACTCACCCCCATCGACCTCAACGCCGCGCCCCACTACGACACCGATGTCCTCATTATAGGCGGCGGCGGCGCAGGCATGGCGGCCGCCATCGAAGCCCACCACGCGGGCGCACGGGTCGCCATCGTCACCAAATTGCGCATGGGTGATGCCAACTCCATGATGGCCGAAGGCGGCATTCAAGCGGCGGACAAGGCCAACGACTCCCCCGCGCAACACTATTTGGACGCGTTCGGCGGCGGGCATTATAAGGCCAAGCCCGAACTGCTCAAACGCCTCGTGCTGGACGGCCCCGGTGCCATCGATTGGCTCACGAACTTGGGTGTACTCTTCGACCGCGAGGCCGACGGCACGATGGTGACCCACCACGGCGGCGGTACCTCGCGCAAGCGCATGCACGCCTGCGCCGACTACACCGGCGCTGAAATCACCCGCGTACTGCGCGACGAAGTCCAAAGCCTAGGCATCCCCTGCATCGAATACACTTCAGCCATCGAGCTATTATTAGATGAATCGGGATATATCGGCGGCGCGGTACTCATGAATATGCTCACCCATCAAATTGAAATCGCCCGCTGCAAATCGCTTATCCTAGCCACCGGCGGTGCGGGGCGCATGCATTACAACGGCTTCCCCACGTCCAACCATTACGGTGCCACCGCCGACGGCCTTGTCTTGGCCTACCGCGCAGGTGCACGGCTCTTGTACCAAGACGCGCTTCAATACCACCCCACGGGTGTGGCCTACCCCGTGCAACTTTTCGGCGCTTTGGTGACGGAAAAAGTCCGTGCGTTGGGCGCAGGCCTGTATAACACACAAGGCGAAGCCTTCATCCACCCGTTGGAAACCCGCGACGTAGTAAGTGCCGCCATCATGCGCGAATGCACCGAAAGCCGCGGCATCGCAGTAGGTGAAGCAACCGCCGTATGGCTCGACAGCCCCAACATCGAACGCATCCACGGCGACGGCCACATCGAGCAACACTTGCCCGGCATGCTCCGCATGTTCATGAATTACGACATCGACATGCGCCGCACCCCCATCCTCGTCTACCCAACCCTCCACTACCAAAACGGCGGTATCGAAATCGAACCCAACGGCGCAACGCCCAACATCCCCAACCTCTACGTAGCAGGCGAAGCCGTAGGCGGCATCCACGGCCGCAACCGCCTCATGGGCAATTCTCTCCTGGATGTAATCGTCTTCGGTCGCCTAACCGGCAAAAACGCCGCCGCCCAAGCCCACAAATCCACCAAAACAAAAAACGCGCTGCACTTGCAACACATCCTTGACCACGCCCAATCCCTGAAAAAAGCCGGCCTCAACACCAGCAAAATATCTCCCCTACTGCTTCCCAACTACGCTCGCAACTCCAGCTTATAATCGCCCGCGGAACCGCAAAAAAAATTCCGACATAATCACGCCGCATTCTTCCCCCAACACGCCCTCCAGCACATCCACTTGATGGTTAAATCGCGGCTCTTGCAAAATATCCAAAATCGACCCCGCGCATCCGGCCTTCGCATTGCGCGCGCCAAATACCACCGTGGGTATACGCGCTTGCACAATCGCCCCCGCGCACATGGGGCACGGCTCAATCGTTACATACAGCACGCAATCATCCAACCGCCAATCGCCTACCACTCCGCAAGCCGCATTTATCGCGGTGATTTCTGCGTGGTGTAGGGCGTTTTTATTTGTATTGCGCTCGTTGTATCCCCGTGCAATCACTTCCCCACCCCGCACAATCACGCAGCCTATGGGCACTTCGTTTTGTTCATATGCCTTACGCGCTTCGGCCAACGCCTCACGCATAAATATTTCATGATCCATGAAAATAAATCACCTGCTTGTTTTTCGAATTGCTGTATTATATCGATTCTTACATTTATATGCTATAATTACGCAAATGTCTTTTCCGCAAGGGGCTGACAGTATGAAAAATAAACGCGGCATAGTAGCTGTTATATCGCTGGGATTTCTGGGCGTTATGACGGCTTTTTTTGTATTTGCATGGCGGGATTTTGATTATACGTTGCAATCCGTTGTTATCGTCGTCGGCAACAGCACAACCGCTGATGCGTTCTTGCTTGCAAACCAGACTAATATACACGCTCATTTTAACGGAGATATAAATTTTGACACGGTGGGAACGCACAGCATCCCACTAATATTACAGCAAGGCAGATGGCGCTCCATACATACAGCGGCGACATTGTATGTAATAACGCCTGTGGATTATTACATCATAGAACTGGGCACCGATGAAGCGATTAACCCCTTGCAATTTATTCAAGACATTTCAAATGTTCCGTTGGAATTATTGGACTTACAATTTATTAACATGCCGCCGCCTTCGTACACCATGGCAGTGGGTCATCATCCCATAACCCTGATGTTAAATGGAACGGTTTTTTATTCTACCGTGCAGGTAGTGGACACGACGCCGCCTCGTGTGTGTACACAAGACATTGTTCTCGCAATGGGCAACCCCGTCGATGTATGGGATGTGGTAACAGACGTGTATGATGCATCCCCCATTGCCGAAGTCATCATCGTAACGCAACCCGATTATTTCGTACCCGGCGAACACATCGTACCTATCCGCGCAACGGATATCTTTGACAACTACACATACAGCACCGCGACGGTCACTTTTTTACCTAACACGCAGCCGCCCATATTTTATGGCGTGCGCGATCTTTATGTATCATTAAATGAACCCATCCGTTTCCGTGAAGGCGTAGAGGCCTTGGACATATTTGGCCGCCCCATTCATTTTGACATTGACAACTCCTATGTGAATATTCAGCAACGCGGCATATATCCGGTGACGCTCACCGCTACCGATGCCTGGGGGCTCTACACCACGGCAGTGCTCTATGTGAATGTTTTATACGCAGACCCCGAAATTGTACATGCCTTGGCGGATGACCTTTTGGCGCAAATCCTCACCGACGACATGACGCAATTTCAAAAAACCCGCACCATTTTTAATTGGTTGCAAGCGAATGTAGGATTCGCAGCGGGCAGCGTGGTTTATTATTCTATGTATGAAGCCGCACACCAAGGTTTAATCCACCGCCGTGGTAATTGTGCAGTTTTTGCTGCGCTCATGGAATTACTACTGACCCGCGCCGAAGTTCCAAATATCTTGGTACGCCGCCAAGGCGGCAATCATCGCTGGGTGCTCGTCAATCCCGATGATATGGGCTGGCACCACGTTGACCCCACGCCCAACCTTGTACTGACACCCAACGCCCGATTCATGATGACACAATCCCGCGCCGACCAAAACGCGCAATACGTGCATTACCATTTCCCCACAGGTACAAGACATTTCTACACCATTGACTTTAACCTGCTACCGGGAATTTATACCGTGCCATAATATACTGTCCACATACCTGCTATATGGTATCTTTTATAAATAAATGCTTGACATTACAAAACCATTGCGGTATCATCACCCTCGGTTCAGGGAGCATAGCTCAGTTGGGAGAGCGCATGCCTTACAAGCATGATGTCGTTGGTTCAAGTCCATCTGTTCCCAGTACAAAAATTGCCCCACGGGATAACTCGCGGGGCACA
>Ga0123355_10011449_pt1 | contig 13674 bp, 5 predicted proteins | sample TergutEmb28metaG_3_FD_89872 | JGI IMG/M metagenome (GOLD analysis project Ga0123355, IMG submission 89872) | Embiratermes neotenicus P1 segment gut microbial communities from Petit-Saut dam, French Guiana - Emb289 P1 | ecosystem: Host-associated > Arthropoda: Insects > Digestive system > Gut ...
AAGTGTGTAACAGCTGTCAAAGTTTCAAACTTCACTGGCCATTATCTCCCAAACCGTTCAACTTTGGATATAGGTGTTTTGGGGTTTTTCGGTATAGTTTAACATAAGGAACACCGTCCCGAAATCTGGTCCGTTCCTCCTGTTACACCCTGTATATGTAAAATGCCAATCCTAGATTTTCTCAAATGCCAGTGTTAAATTTCAGTTCAGTTTCTGCCCTCTTCGAGGATGGCTTGAAATCTAAGATAAGCAGGATGCATAAATTCGCCTGTACAAATAAATGTAGGTAATTCCTGGCAGTTCAGTGAGATAATGATTTTTGCCTAACTTACTACAAGTAAAAAGCTTCATTCGCATACTCAGCGGGGGTTGGGGGGAGGGGTACAATTCCAACTGCAGTTTGATATATAGAAATAAAAAAACTGATCTGTAAATATTAGAGTGATAAACCAGCTGAAAAAATATAGCATTTCATTGCGTTAACACTTGTTCCAACTTCATTATAATAAGCCGGACTGAATGTTAATTTCTGAGTTAGCACTCTGCAGTGTCTGTGCGTAAGAGAGCCGGGTTCCTGTCCCCAAACCGGATATCTGAAATGGTTTGGGACTGCGAGAGTGAAGAAGCAGGGGCGTCGAGTGACTGCATCATTTATTTAGGCAATGGAATTTTATACATTTTTAGACAACCGCTGATACATCTCTGGTTTTGTTACTCATACCTTGACGGACTAAGAAAATATGTAGACTCGATTCCTTCTAGTGGTAAAGTATATTGGAAATGATGGCATTAGTCGGTAGACTCAAGCAGAACTCAACAAAGTTTGGTTAGTCTCGGTTCGTGATGGGACGCAGCTAAAATGTCGTGTGTGAGCTGCGATTGGTGTGAAGAAAAAGCTGTTAGTGAAGTTTTGAGACAGTATGGGGTGCGTGTGAAGTAAGATGATGTTTCTGACACTACCAGGCAAAGGCGTAACTCCACAAATCTTCACGCTGAAATTTCCTGTGCATACATCAGGCCCGAAACAGAAACGTAAGTAAAATAAATTGATAATTATAAAACTTTAAAATTAACTTCCTGCGTGTAGGCACTCAACATTTCTACTGAATCAGTGGCATACCCAGGAATTTTGTTCGGGGGGGGGGTTCAACAAATTCAGTTGAGGAAAGAGAGAACGGGGATCTGTGGGCAGTAGCCCCCTATTCAGGGGTTCTGGAGGCAGCTGTAATTTGGTACAAGAAATTTCATTTCTTATAGTAAAATTTTCTTAATTTTTGGTACTTTAAAATTATTTATGATGACAGCCAATTTATTTGTAATTGCTAATGTAAAACAATTGCGAACCTATGAAGTTTTAGAATTCTACTGCCTTTTTTCCGAACATCTTGGAGCGGTGGCATCCTAAATTCAGCAATTTTTAACAGTTTTCACAATCGGGTTGGGTTTGGCACAATTTTGGAGGGTCTTCCGAATTTCGGGGGGGGGTTTGAACACCCCAACACTCTCCCCTCGGTACGTCACTGTACTGAAATTTTTCTTGAACTGAAATATCTCTGATTTATTCGCAACAGTGCAGATTATTTAATTTTTTCATCACCTTCGGTTCATAGTTTATAAACGTCTATAGGCAACCACGCGCAACGATTTAAATGGCCATCTAATATAAACACCGTACCGTGGGCAAGAAAACTAAATTGAATGCCGTATGATAAAGGTTAATGGGGGCTGCATAAGAACAGATGACATTTGGCATTTTGTGTGTAACATTTCCGCGTATTGTATATGTGATGTTCTGTTCCAAAGAGTTTAAAATCCCACACAGGTTGTTCATGCATGTGTAGATATACTGTGGTAATGATTTCCAGGGTTGCTGTGTTTCCATTTCATGTTGCGATATTTTCTCTTTTGGGACTGTGTACCTATTGAAGTTACTGTATCTTTGACAATCTGAGATCTGCTCCGTGGGTGTTCTTGAAATTTAATATTGGGTATGTCTATGAAAACTCGAGCCATTTCAGTTTTCATTGTGATTGAACAGCTGAATGACCACTATACATGAAGATTTTTGTTTCTGCACACTTGAGTACTCAAAAGCGTATTGTGTGCACATGGAGAGCATTGGTGTCACTGCTCTGTGCATGCATGTTTCTTTTACTTTTGGTCTCTTACACAAGTTAGGAAAATAAAATTTCCACTTTGTAGCATTTAAATACCTTTTGCAGAAAATGTAAATCAGATTTTGTTTTTGGTATCCTAACAACAGCACCATAGGTAACCGTAATAGGAAGTGCACTGTTGTTTTTGTAAAGGCATAAATGTGCCGTGAGAGTTATGCTGTGTGTACATTTTTGAACTTGTCGCTGAAGTGTTTGATGTAGACTGATTTTTTGCTGTGTTTGTAGGTAGTCTAAGAGGGCAGATAAAATGCAGGAAGCTATGTCTTTTGAAGAAGGCATTATAGTTTTCACTTTAATAGTTTGATTTTTCCTGTAAATCCAACTTGAATTTTTATATTTATGAATGGGCATATTGGGACAGTAGTTATTACCAGTATGTGATAATCATATTGGATCTTCGTACTGCGCCGCCACCACCATCATGTATCTATCTCTTGTGGGATGGGTGCAGTGGTGATTGTGCATATACACAGCATCAGTGTACCAGTCATACCATTAAAGTCACACCTAACAGGTTTATTATAACAATAAATAAAATAACAAGAAATAATTGCATTTGAATTTGCTTTGAAAGAACAGCCAGTGCTAAATAATCAGTTCTGTACTTGACCTCATAACACAAACATTATGCTCCAAGAAGAGGCTCCACATTCCAAAACCAAACACTAGACTTGGCAATGCCAAGCGTAAAACAAGAACCCACATAGAACTGTCAGGGACCCAGTGACCACTTCCTAGCTACCCCCTAACATAATTTTGAGTCAAACACTAGATGAAACAAAATTTAGAAGTTATCAGGCAGGAGACTAGTCACCAAGTGAGTTAGTGACCCTTCAGAGGTAGGGCTGGAAAACAAAGGGTGAGAGGAGGGAAAAGGAAGGAGTGAGGCTTAAAGGAAACAGATGAGAGGGCTTATTGGTGGGCAGTACATAATTCTGTGCCTGACATGGTACAACATATACTGTAATAGTACTGATTTCTGTTCCATTTTTGAGGGGTTTTCGTAATAAGTACGTGCCGAGTTGTTACAGGAGTCTGTTTTACTGTGCATGTTATTAATCACAGTTTAATTTTACATTGGTTCTGATTTATCTGAAATTGTTGGTATTACTTTAATTGATGGTTCACAACAATATTGCAAAATAAGTTGTATGCTTGTTCTGTATTGGTGTTTTAACATAGACCCACACTGCCCATGTGCTTCCCACCTGTCTGTTCAGTATATCGCTTTCACCTTATAAAATTTTGTAAATTATTATGTTGTACTTGTGTCATTTGAGGCTGTTACTGTGGTGAGTAATAAGATTGTAGTTCATGGAAGAGTATCTATGTTTTAAAGAAGCTACCACCTTCAGAATGGTAGCAGGGCTTCTCTGTCTCTCTGTTGACATAATACACATACTATGCAACACTGTTTTTTTTTACTATAAAAATCAGAGTGTTTCCTGACAAGTGTATTCTCTGGGTTTTGGCCATCAGTCTTCTCAAAAATAAAAATAATTATGTTTTTATGATCTGTGAGTAAAGAAGAAATATTCTTTCATGGGTTGTAGGGAAATTGAAAGATTTGAATTTTCCTTGAAAATGTATTCCAAATGTAAATGCAATCAATTCTTGTCATTTTACTTTCTAATCCGTGTTTTGTAGTGTTCTGCAGTAATGCTAGCATGATCGCTCTTCATTTTTGTATGTCCTTCAGCCATTTCAGCAATGGTATTATTTTAAGCACAGTTAACAATAAGGGGTTGTATGGTTGAGGATAGATAAAGCATAAAAGTGGTTGGAAGAGGATGAAATTTACAAAAGGCCAACAACTACACTTTGTGGCTTAACAAATACTGATGCAACTTTATGCAAAATATTGCATTAAAGTGTAAAAAAAAAAAACACCCTCTAATTTTTGCATTATGGTATTAAGAGGGCAAATTTTGAATTTGATCTGAAAATGTTAATGCTGTCTCCTGCTAAGTCGGTGTCATGAAGAAAATCTTTTTGTTATTTTGTAAACTAGATCTTAATAATTAGATGCCAATTCATTGTTCTGTTGGTCTTCGAGTAAAATCAAAGCACATATGAGGCACAGTCATACATATGCATTTATTTTGTCTGTTGTTGTTTTTCACCTAGGAGAGTTCTTTGTCTGTTTCCTTTTGTAATTTACCTCAGCTAGCATAAGTGGAATGTTAACATGGTATACTATAGTGATAATGTTTGTGACAAGAAATTACCTAGATATTATTGCTTTTTTATTTCATTTGAGTGAAAGAAAGTGTCTACTCTTGTAGTGGCTGTTTAAGAACATAATTATATACTTGTAATTCCTTTTTTTCTCATAATGAAACATCCACCCTTGGTAGTTTATATTTTTACATTCTTTACTTTGTGTTTTCACAGTGGTGAATATTCATAAAATGTTGCCTGGCTTAGGACATCACGGGGTCTGATAGATGGCTATCAGTGCTTCAGAAGACAATACTGCCTCAAGTTTTAGCAAACCACTTGAAATGGAGGTAGTATGTTCTTGCAGAACTGTACCCACCCACCAGATTAGGTAGTGTGATAATGCAGGGCACAATTTCAGTTCTTTTTGGATTGAATGTCAGGCAATGCGATGTATGGGGCTGGTGAGGAGTAATACGTCCGCATTATGACATTACATTGTTGGTAAGCAGCGTGAAGCTAAAGGAATCGGATTTATTCCGGTCATTAACACAGCTATAATTGTGTAAATGCTGCAATTTTCTGATGTGTTTTGCCTGTAGCTGCTGGCCATCTGTAAAGAAAATAAGGCCTCATAATCTTCATGCTGCAGTATTCTATTCACATGATTGTGTATTATTAAGATTTTGTTTCATAATTTACTTTAAAAAATTGTCTCTATTTTGGATTTGTAGAATTAAAACTGATTAGCAGTTAATTTAAAGTATTGTCTATGTGTTGGACCTCTAAAATTAAAGGTATTTTTACAAGTGCAACACAAACAGTAATAGCCACAATTACTGTAAAAATAAATTACATTCATATTCTCTGTACATAATAGTGCAGTGAAAATGAACTGAGATCTCACTTCCTTGGGTAACATGAAATACAGTACATATTTAAAACTGTAACTCAAATTCCCCTACATGTCATTGATAAGTCACAGACCTGAAGATGGCCAACACCAAGAGCCAAAACGTCATAAGAAATGTGTGTTATATTTCTGATAGGACAAATGTTTCCCCTGTAGTATTGCAGAAATAGTAATGGAACGTCATTGTGGTTACAGTCATAGGTGTACATCTCAATGTGCCTAATAAGAGTGCGGTGTGACAAACCGATATGCTTCTGTTCAATGGACAGCAGCCGCCCTTCCACGAATTAGCATTGACGTATCTTTACCTCTGATCTGTGCCCAGACCCATGTGTTATACCGTATTCAAAAGCGAAATGGCAAAATTGAGGGTGGCGTCTGAAATTGTACAGAATGCGTATGTTCTGTGTGTATTTTAACATTAATGGTTATATTCAGTGAACAGACACAGTACAGCCTTCATGGTAATGTAAATTTCTATACCAATTGCTATGGTATGCAATACCTATGATGTGAATATTTGGTAAAGAAACATTAGTGTGCACGAACTTGTGCCTGAAATGTTATTTGTGAATTATCTCGAATATTCTCCTAATCGTAACATTCTTGTATGTGCGGATTTTATTAACTTATGTTTCGTATGTGGGATATCATATAAGATGTTAAATAGATATTTTAACTGTTTAAGACCATGCACCACAAGTAACGTGTTGATTCCTGGTGTGCTAATGATTTTTTGAAACAGTTTTTATAGAGTGTTGTTTTGTTAAATTTCATGTGGTTTTTTAAGGATTGAATTTTCTATTTTGATACTATAAGTAATGTGTGACTTACATTAGGTATGGTATTTCCCGTGTTAGATTAGGGTGTATTTTGTGTAGGTCTAGGTTTGAAAGGGGCTTTCGAAGGTATATTTATTGCCAGTTTATGAAGGAATACCGGATGTCCTGACAGATGTGTGGTGGTTTTCCACACACACACAAAACTGGAAACCCCATTACCATGCCACTTGTGTGCCACCACTATCGCACTGAAGTGGGAGTGGCAGTAAATTTAAATTGTTACTTCTGTTTTAATATTATGCATTTTCCATGCAACTATATTATATTTATGAAAGTTCAGTATAGCATATTTATTCACAGTGTATACACAACACACCAAATATCTGATTCCAAAACTTTCCATACATGAAGGAAGATCAAAATACAGATGGTTGGACACAACATAACTTCATGTAATTTTATATTGTATTTAATTTTATTTTAACTGTATTCAACTGAAACTACAACCTCAATTTTAAGAAATTTTAAACACAGCAATAATTTAATTACATGTGAGAATTTAACAGATAAGTTGAAACATATGCTGCATATGTCATAGAAGACTCCTTGAATATGGCCTGTAAGTCAGGCCAAAACATGTTGGAGAATTAACTGATAATAAAAAAGTGTTGTGCAACAAGTTGATATTGAACTTATGTAAATGTTCTGTGTTTGCTTTATTTTTATTTGACTTAATATGATATGTGAAGTAGTCAAAAGGAAAGGTACAAGTATGTGTGTGTGTGTTTGTGTGTGTATCTGCATTTAACTGCTGCTGTATAACAGTAAAATGTCACATGTGTTCTGACTATAATCTAATCTGCTTGGAACAAAATATGTACCAATTTTTACTTGAACTTTATTTGTCCCGTGGTAGCACAGTGGTTAAGGTGCTGTGCTACAAATCGGAAGGTCACTGGTTCGATCCCAGCTGGTGTCATTGGAATTTTTCATCGCACTATGGCCCTGGGGTCGACTCAGCCTCTAACATAAATGAGTACCAGAAGCACTTCCTGGGGGTAAATGCGGCCGGTGTGTAAGGCTGACAACCTTACCACCATCCTGTGTCGTCAGGAAATCTGGGAACCTTAACTTCCTGGAACCCTCTGGGCCACTCCAGGCCTGTGACTGTTTTACCTTACTTTATTTGTCATTTCTTAAAGAAATGGGATGAGTGGGAATGGCTTTATCTGGTTTGGTGTAAGGACAAGTGGTGGGCTTTTGTTAACACAGTAATTAAGCTTCAGGAATTTTTTGACTTCATGAGAAACTATTAGCTTCTGAAGAAGTACATGGCTCCAAGGAGTTATTTAAGAGTTCTCCTTTATCATTTTACCATACATAGTGGAAACTGACCAACATTTATCACTCTCCTTCCCATGTCACACGGACTCCACATGTCATGACCATACACAGTCATTATATTCAAACTGAAATGTGTTTATATATGTTAGTTCACATTATGAAAGAGACTACTGGCCTTGTCAAACAACAAAAACAGGGGTTGATTTTAAATTATCCTACAAGATTTCTTGGAATTTTAATGGAGATGGCAAGGTACCCACAGACTTTCTTCACAATTATGATATGGAATTGCTGTTCATATGCTTGAATGGATGTCTTGCAAGGGTGGCAGTACACTAATAAGGCTGTACTGACAACAAGGCATTCATATAATGGGTTGCCTAGTTATATCCTCAACTGGTGCACAGTTGTGCAGGTAGATCAGCTATAGTACCAATAATATATTCAAGTGATTATACTATTTTGTTCAGCACATTTGTGAGTAATGTCAATTCCTATGCACATATATCATTCTGCTTGGTTTTTTCTTCACTGCTAAGTTAAGAGGCCCCAGTTACAGAGATAGAGTCTAGCATCTCATCATCATGTATAACTACCAACACAAATATATTGCTTATAACTCTTTCTACAAATATGAACATGTCTTCAAATAACCAATTTTGTAGTAGAGCCAGCTCTTTTGTAAATATGTCAACAATTCAAATATGAGAATGCTTGAAGTGTGTTCTGCCACAATAAAGCAGTCCTTTTATAAAATTGGAAAATGATACAGACTTGTTATTTCCGTAATTATCATTTTCATTCATACCACAATCCAGTGCTTCTTATACAACAATGACAAAGAAATGGTTTCCACTGCAGAACATATAAGAATTTCATGACTTAGAGACCACAGTCCCATTTATGCAAATGAATGGCACCACATGAAAGTGAAGCTGGCATTTGGATATGAGAAATATTATGCTCCATGATATGTCAAGACAGGCTAACAACCCTAACATGTCAGGTGGTCATGTGTAGAAGATGAAGGTGGAAAAGAATGCTAGAATGTGCATGTCACAAATAGCTAGGTTCATAACTACATATTCAACTATACAGGCAAGTAGAATGGGAACACCCAATTTTAAAAATTTTATATGTTATTATAGATGGTTTTAAGCTTGGTATGTACTCTGTGAAGATGGTACTGTCATGCTGAAACGTGTGAGAGTGAAGTGACTTCAATATCATGTATTGCAAGCACATTTAATGGGTACATTAAATTAAGATAAGGAACATCCTATGTTCAAACCGGGAGTTAACTCATGACCTCACATTAATAAATATTCACCCCTTTTAAAGTTTAAATGATAAAGATGTAAACAAAACCTACATTAACCCTTGAAAGAAGGAATAACATTCAGCCAGAAGGTGAAGTTCACATGAGCATTTGGGGCAAAAAAAATCTGAACTTAGCCCATTGCCATGTACTCACTAATAGTTGGGCCCTGGTCCAGCAATGATGTTATACCCCTTCAGGCCACATGTTTAAACCTGGAAGATAACTCCTTAGGCCCTTGTGTTTATAAGCAACCCTTTTAATGTGTAAATCTCCAAGGTCACAACCCAATGCAGGTACATAAATAATGCCTACATTAACACTTGAATCTTTAAACTAACTACAAAAACAGAAACCATGTTGGCAAATGTGTTTGAAAACAAATGTACATGGCATAGATATTACATAGACTTTGTCCCTTTCATTAACCCTGACCAATTTAATGTTTTGCCTACAAGGTATGGTTTGAACATGATCATTTTATGCTGAGTACCAAACTGTAACAACATTCAGTAAGACAATATCACTGTAAACCAAAGGATATGTTAATCCTTCATTTTTTAAATCTATTTGTGGGAACAATACGTACACAGTTCAGACTTTCAATGACTAATTTCAAGGAAAATATATTGTTACTGTGTTGGAAACCACAGAAGCCTTTTTTATGTTTGTGGCATATATTTGTTAAAACACACAGGACATACCAAGCACTGAGACTGAAAACAACACATTAAAAGTTTGTGTACTGAATCAAATGTCATAAATTAAAACATATGTGTACAAAAAAGATGTTTTTCCATAAGGATCATTGAAAACTTATAACAGTCAGATTTTGACAACCAGTATGCTATTCACAATTACTGCATTCAATTAACATCACAAATTTCTGAGTGCTATACATTATTTTATTTGAGTTTTTTCTATGAAATAAAGTGAAATTCCAACTTGAGGCAACTAAGTAATTTAATTGATGTATTCTTAGCTCGACATGTTTCAGGTACATATGCCCATCATCAGGAGCATTAGATGTTGAGTTACAGCATATGGTTTTCTGCACCGAGTTTTTGGATGGGTGGTGGTCTTGAGAGCCGCTGTGTAGGAAGTGCTTATGGTGCAGATGGTGCCGTGTTGCATGGCACCATCCTCACCGTAAACACGACCTACACAGCGGCTCTCAAGACCACCACCCATCCAAAAACTCAGTGCAGAAAACGATATGCTGCAACTCAACATCTAATGCTCCTGATGATGGACGTATGTACCCGAAACTTGTCGAGCTAAGAATACATCAATAAAATTACCTAGTTGCATCAAGTTGGCATTTCACTTTATTTCTTGAGGAAGATGCAAGATCAAACAACCCTCACGTTTTTTCTATGTTTGTTTTCCTTACTGTGTTGGCTCTGATGTTAAAATGAAGTGTTTCTTCACTGAAGAAGACTGCATAGCACAAGCTCTGACATGTGGTTCATACTACTATTGTGTTACACCTTTAATGTGGCATATCTTGTTGGGTTTTGCTCTGTGGATGTTACTGGCTCAAGGAATGAACACTGACTAGAGTATACAATAGTACACAATCCTCAAACCAATAATGTTCCATAGAACAGCACTATTATAAAATATGTCATATTATAAACTGCAAATATAGTGACATGGTTCAGACTCAGAGTCATTTAATACTAACTGAATGACTAAATGTCACATGCCTAATTGTGACATCCTACTGTGCCATAATTAAATACATATATAACATATAGTAAGCACAGATGTATACAGCACTCATTTTTTATGTTTTCTACCTCCTGGCTAAAACACAGTCACATTCAGGTAGTCCATCAGTTACATGTAAACCAATACTTTGTAAGCAGGGTCAATTTAATAGCTACGGGATCCCACATCATTCCACCAATCTTATAGAAAATCATGAAAGTATTTAAAATGTATGTATATTATAAAATAAGATTTCAATTGTCTGTACTCTACATTAATTATGGCAAATTTTGTTTTGCTATCAAGCTGTTACTTTAATCTTGTGTTTCTTTCATAATCTATTTATTCTTAATGATAACATTCTTCAGCATAGATAATGACATCCCTACACACACCTGAAGGCATAAAGGGGCAGTGGAGGTACAGTTCCACTCATTCTTAACCTTGGCACTAGTTTGAGGGGAGTGGTACATTCAACACAAAGCAAAAGACTGAGTGAAAACTTGTAATTCATGATCTAACACGGATGATGTTTCAATGATAACAAAACATGCTTTTATGAGGCATGTTCATGAAAAAACACCCAAATATTGCCTGACTGAAGGAATATCTTGCCCTAGCCTATAATTATATGTATCACAGATATCATCTTACTTATAAGTATAATGATAAAACTGATTGAAGTAGATGACTGTTTATGTGGAATAAGATCCTACGGCAATGCATAAGCAGTTCCCCTTGTTTTGAAGGCACGTATTGCCTTCGTCTTCAACAGTTTATAAATAAAAATGAAGAAATGCTTGCTACAATTCTATGCAGAATTTTGTGTCCCCTGTTTGTTGCTTAAAAATATTAAGATTAAAATATACAGGCCTTTAATTTTATCTGCTGTTTTCCGTGGATGTAAAGCTGGTATGTCACATTCAGGAAGAATGTAAGTTGGGCATGTTCAAGAATATGGTGCTGAAGAAGATACTTGGTCTTAAGAGGAACAATGTAACAGGAGACTGGCAAAATCTGCATATTGAAGAACTGCAAGATTGGTACTCCTCACCAAATATTATGGTAGTGGTTTGGTCTGTGCCCATTCATTCCATTTCCTTTTCTATTATACCAGCCTATCATTTCCTATAATACTTTATTCTATCCTATCTAGCCTATCTTATCCTACCATATTCTATTCTAGCCTAACCTATCAAAGAGGATGAAGTCCGAGGGTTGTGGTATTCATGGCAGGGAAGAGGAATGTATAAAATGTTTTGATGGAAAAACTTGAAGGAAAGGGACAAGTTGAAAGCCACTGGTATAGATGGAAGGATAATATCAATGTTCATGTTGGAGAAACAGGATGAGAGAGCATGCAATGGACTGATCTGACTCAGGATAAGGACAAGTGGCAAGATCTTGTGAACATTAAAATGAACCTTCAACTTCATAACATGCAAAGAATTTCTTGACTCACTATCTGAGGAGCTATTAGTTCCCAAGAATGATTCTGCTCCAAGGAGTTTGACAGTCAAAGGAATTACTGTACACACACATCTGACATTTACAGTAGAGATGACTTAAGGAGAGAAAAAATATACAAGGCAATGTGTATGCACATATTTTAAATGTTTTGTTGTAGGAGTGGCATAGTCCTGTGATGATATGTTTCCAATTGTGCTTGCAGGAGTGGATTATTAATGTTCATATTCTGCATATCTGATGTTTCCATTCCCTATTTACAGTGCTGTCTAGGCCTAATGGTAGGTGAATTCTCAGGCCCCCGTTACTTTCATTTTTACTCAAGAAACTTTCAGAGGCAAAGTCAAAGGTTCAAACCAAATGGTATAAACCGTACATACAGATGACAGGAACTTCATGGTTCGGGCACAAAACCTTAAAGAATGGAGTACATTTTTTTAAATACCACCATACATTTATGTGGATGTACTCACAGATAAAACTAGTTAAGTTCATGAACCTATAATTAAAGCAACATCTGCCCCAGCAAAGTATTCTGAAAACTAACATAGTATTTGCTTCAGCATTGGGATAAAAAACCAACAATGGCATTAATAGATTGCCACATGTCGGATGGTTCACTCAACCCATAAATGCTTATGAAGAAGAGGCTTATATATCCACTTCTCCTTAACCATAGCATTGAATGCAGTGATCAGCGTCATTCACTAGCTGCTTACTCCCCAACCAGAAACACCAGTACAAACAAAACAGGGTGCCAGGTGTGTCCAAGAGCTGGTCTGGGCGCTTTGGAAAAGAGAAAAATCTCTTGCTCCTACCATGTTCAAACCAAAGCATCTGATATGTGCAGTCACTATACCAACTAGGCTACCTCAGCTCGGCATTGACAGCTGAAAATATGTGGTTTTGATGGGTAAGACTACAACACAGCAATCAAGAAAGATAGCAGAGTATAGGCTACAATAATACAGGCAACATTAAGCCATTGGGCTCCAGTGTTACAATGAGTAGAACAGGTAACTCACAAAGTAATATTACTATTGGATAAAACTTGTGCTGAAAACCAGCACAACATGTTCCATGATGTTGGTTCGGGTGAATGACTTCCCACTTCGATCCTGTACTCTGTTGCTGGGTTGGGCATGATTGATCCAAGAACACTATTTAAAAACAATTCAACGCTCAAACGCATCATAATCAGTTCGTATCACTGTAGTTGGTTCTGTGTAATGGTCACTCAACATTTTATTGTCCCTGTATATAACATCATTTCACAAAACTGTAGCATTCACTCAATCTAATAACACATACTAGAAACACATTAGTAATTACCACAATCGTTTTATATTACAACACAACAATAAAGATTCCATACGAACACACAAAACGTGGAATGCATGTTTGATATCGTACCGAAACCAACATATGCATATCAACGCCACAACACCAAACGGATTATTTAAAAATGCAGTCTATATGTTGATCGTCATCCATAATTGCCGCTAAATTAAAAAAAAGGCGTCATATTGTCACAGAATACAGCATAACAGAAGCTGAACAAAAGCTCCACGCGCGTATGGCTACAGTATTGCCAACGTGTGTGAACGGGATGTGGGCTTTGGAAACGAGTAACCCGTGGAACCTGCACCGAAGTTTTTCCCCACAAAGATGGCGGCGTGCCGCTGTACTCCGTGACAGCGTGTTTTCTGTGATTTTTTGAAGGAGTAGTGAGAGAAATAGGTGGATGTGGAGAAGGGTGATGACCGATGAAAACGGAAGCGTGAACCAATACTTCTTGCC
>Ga0123355_10011450_pt1 | contig 13674 bp, 6 predicted proteins | sample TergutEmb28metaG_3_FD_89872 | JGI IMG/M metagenome (GOLD analysis project Ga0123355, IMG submission 89872) | Embiratermes neotenicus P1 segment gut microbial communities from Petit-Saut dam, French Guiana - Emb289 P1 | ecosystem: Host-associated > Arthropoda: Insects > Digestive system > Gut ...
GCTGCGGGTACAGTTTTTAATACTCCTGATGATGGGTGCTGTGACACCCGAAACATGCAGAGTAGTTTTGCAGTAAATAAATATCTGCATACTGTTGCATCTGTTGGATTTTTATTCACATTGCACATATGTAGTTTGTTGGGATGTGGAGCAGAAACACTCATATGTGTTTCTGTATGTACATTCCAGACAATCCAATTGTGTTTTAAAATTTACAAATATCAATGTTATTGTCATTCCATGACATAATCTAAAAGAGCATTAACCAGGGAATTTATCAATGAAACCAGAGTTATTATGTCAGTGAATATTTTACTATACATAAGTACTGGTTATCAGATTTAAATCTTGAAAGCACTGCTGACCAGACATTTCTAAAAGCATTAGGCCATGTTTCTTGGAGAATAAATTATTAAAAAGCACATTCTACAAACAACTCAAATTGTGTATTTCATAACTGTTATATAAATCTGCAATGCGTTTACTGTGCTTGGAACTTAAATACAGAAAATCCCTCAAGCATATAATTGTTGAACTGTCTGAGTCATGGAGAGAGTTGCATTAGTAATGTGATCAGTGCATCATAAGCTATAATCCTTCAGAATCTAAAATGTACCACTGATTGTTCCTGTAATCATATTTTGAGTTTGTGAAACTGTAGGTGTAATTTTGTGGAACTATGGAACAAAATTATATGGACTTTGAGTTACTGCAGCGTCATTTCTTTTGAACGTATAAGGTTGTAAATAATTCTTGTGTTGAAATTATTTGAGACTAAATATTGAATGAATACTGAATTTAAAACATTACTTTGTGTTTTTGACTTCTGAAGTTAATGATTGTTTCAAAAACACAAAATTATTTTGCAAGTAAAAGGTGCTAAAATTGTGTGAACATAGAAAGTGATTTTAAAAAAGTTCAGATGATATTTTATTTCACACTGAAAAAATAATTCTTTGTTTCTTCCTTTATGTGTTTTTTTTTTTTTCGGCTGTGTTTCTCTTAATTCTTGCAAGTTGATCACAGGCTGAAGGACCAATAAAAGTAACGTGGTGGAACATGTGATTAATTTAATGTATTTAAGTGTATTACTTATTTAATGAAAAAAAGCTATCAATTGATCAGTATTACAGAGCAAAATATTTACAATACAGTATGTTCCTAATTTATCATTCCCAGTACAAAAGCTAACTGAACCATGATCACTGAATATGAAATGATGTAAAAGGTAAAGGTAAAGCAATCCCATTACAAGCCTGGAGTGGCCCAGAGGGTTCCAGGAAGTTAAGGTTCCCAGATTTCATGACAACAGCACAGAATGGTGGTAAAGTTGTCAATCTTACGCACCGGCCGCCTTTACCCCCAGAAAATGCTTCTGATACTCTTTTCTGTTGGAGGCTGAGTTTACCCTAGGGTCATAGTGCGATCAGAAGGTTTTTATGTCAATGAAAAATTCCAGTGACACCAGCTGGGATCGAGCCAGCGACCTTCTGATTTGTAGCACAGCACCTTAACCACTGTGCCACCGCAGTCCCCTATAGAGTGATGTAGTTGACTATATTTTATATCTTCAAGTATAAAATTTTTGATTAGCTGATAGTAATGTATGCCTCTTCGGTAGCATGCAACACACAAAATTAAAATATACATGCCAATGAGTCTGGTGCTACACTTGTGATCAGATGTGTGAATCAAGGAGAATGTGGAATGTGATTAGCATACACTTTGAAATAATGTAATGTGATTGTCCCCTACAGGTGTTTGGTATACTTGTTCTTCATGTAACCCTAATGTCAGAGGTTAAAAGGGGCTAACACAGTGTTAGGCAGTTGTACAGGTCATGGGATTTGCCCATTCCATCCAATGCAACCTGCTGGAAAGGTGGCATTTGGAAATACCTTTAAACTCCATTACAGTGTGGCATCAAATTGGAAGATAATTAGAGGCTGTAGTTTTCTTCATGTGTATTGCAACAAGCAATTCAGTCACATCCAGATAGTCGTCCTATCTATGCAATCTTTAGGTGAGCCATCCCCATCTTATGTTTATTGCACCGTGCATCATCTTGATAGTTGAATAAAGAGAGACCAGCTTGATGTCACTTGCTTTATTATTTCTTTACTTAATGCTGAACATGTTTCAGATGTTAATACATCCGAAACATGTTCAGCATTAAGTAAAGAAATAATAAAGCAAGTGACATCAAGTTGGTCTCTCTTTATTCAACAACTAGTATCTTAGGTATTTTATTTATTTATGGTGACGACATGTTTTGGCCCCTGTTTTGGGCCATCATCAGGTCGCAAGTATGAATTGCGGAAGCTATACAATGTAAGTTATAAAATAATCTATATTGATCTATTTTATAATTGTAGAGGAGACGGTTGGTGTGTGTTCGTTGTTGACTCGTAAAATAAGTGTGGTCTAGTTCTTATTGTCTCCAGTTGAGGTATAACTCTCACTATAGAGTTGAGTTTGAAGTATCTAAATGTTTCGTGGTTGTAGATCAATATATACCATATATTCTCAATTCTAATCCGCACCCTTTTTACAGTTTCAGAGGGCTAAAAATTCAGATGCAGATTAGAATCGCGTGAGGATTAGATTCGCGGTCGTGAGCTTGATTTTGGAAAAATGATAGAGCCGCTGTACGTGCTGTAAGAACAATACAATACAATAATTTATTATTTATAATATTTATAATTTATTATTCATCAGACTCGCTGTCATCACTCATAACTGAATCGTTATCCATCACCCGGTCACTATCATCTTTATCTTCACCATCGTTCTCCCATAAAATGTCATCTTCGGATCCGTCCAAAGCGTTGCTTATGCAATGGATAACGGTTAAAGCATTGGTAACATCCAGTATTATTCAATCAGTCTGCCTTGTAGGCAAGGGGCGGTTGAAGGATAGGTGCAGATTAGAACCGTGAACTAACTTTCTTTTTCGTTTAAAAAATCGGCAAAAACTTGTGCGAATTAGATTCGGGTGTGGATTAGATTCGAGAATATACGGTATTATTTTGTAACTCACACTGTCTGGCTTCCTCAGTTCATACTTATGACCTGACAATGGCCAAAAACAGGAGCCGAAACATGTTGTCACCCTAAATAAATAAAATACCTCAGATACTAATTGTGTCTTAACTTATTTAAGCTTATTCCTTGCTCACATGCATATCTGTGGTCCCTTCTTTGTCAAAGAATAGACCGGTTATCCTTCATGTACTTCTTCTTGTTAAAGGCTACATAGCCTTTATCACAATTGTTGTTTTGTTCAAGACAAATGCATCTGAATGCCTGTACTGACATGGTCATCAGTGTTTTCTATAAATGTGAGTTGTATTCATTACATACCTCTTCCTTCCATGTATTTATACACACTACACATTAAATTTTTGAATTGTCACCAATGTGCTCAACAGCTGCTGTATTTGTGGACCCCCACATTCACACGTGATGGCAGTTGGCTCTGCCACAGATGTGTAAGGTCACTTCTTCTGAAAACAGTACCTGCACAAAGAAACCATTGTCTTCGCCTACCATTTCAGAATGTCACCACCAAAATCCACAAATTTCAGCCAGTCATCCAGTTTAAGTAACAGCACCATTTTTAGTGTGAACCCGTAACACTTAAAATGTTCATATCCATGTCTTCATAAGTGGGTTCAGTGTATGTGAAACCAGACAGACAGATGTGTGCCTCCTTTATTCTGTAACACCCTACATGTCACAGGGCACTTCGTCATCTCCTTTGATACATGGTTTAGTTTTAAGATTGGATTCTTACTGTACTGTACTGTACTGTACACAGTGATAATTTCCCTGTACTGTTGTCATTCATTCTGACTCTTCAAGCCTTGGCGCTTTTTCTGTTCAGTTTCCATTTTGGTTTGTGACAAGTGACCATAGTGCCATGACACTGATCGATCACTTCACGTGGGGCGGACAAAACTGCGTATCATAATGTATAAAATGCGGACAACTACGTTGTTTTGTCTTCAGCAGTTTAGTTTATGAGACACTCTGTGATAAGAAAGATAAATCAGGAACATGCTATACACATATAAAAATGTATTGTTTGTTTCTTATTTGTAGTTTAGTTTTTTTCATATTGGTTGTGTAAATGGTAGCCAACATGCAATCTTATTTTTTTCCCCCCCACTGTAATAATATGCTTGTATTTTTCATGTCAAAATGTTCTTTCAGCATAGCACCAAAGTTACAGAGCAACATTCAGCATGGTTGCTGCTGAGTTGCCATCCACTTTATCACAATATTGTCACCTGATGTGAGCAAAATGTTAATTGTAAGCCACTTTACATTGTTTAATCGTAGAAATATTAATTTGTGTGCATATACAGGGGTGCTGATAAGTCCTTAGCCTGAATTGATAATTCTTACGAAAATTAAACATATAAGTTACCTTCCATCCCTCTAAAGGTTCATGAGAGTCTGCAGCAAGCATATATTATTTGATCTGAGCAGTAGATTAGCTTCCAATGACAATATCGATTCCATCCTACGACATCGGGACGTAGGCCAGGCTAAGGACTTATCAGCACCCCGGTACATGAAGCTTTGTGCATGATCTGATGTGGCGTATGGAACCTTATTGTGTAAATGGAAAAGGTAAAGTTATTCTTGTCCACGCCATGCAGCGTATGGGGACAGTAGAGGTATAGCTCCACTCATGTTTAACCTTAGGACTGCTAATAGGCGAGTGGTTAACTCCAGGCCTCAGCCACTTTACACACAGGAAAGTACTCCAGTACCCATTGCATTAGAGGTCCAGTGGACTCCAGGACTCCAGCATCGGTCTGGATGGTTTTGGAAAAGATAAAATCTCTTGTCCCTGTCAGGATTCGAACCCTCTACCGTTCAGCCAATAGCTGTTCTGTATACTGATTACATAATCCCAGCTCATACAATGTTGTGTAAAATACTTATTTTAGATCCACTCTGATTCCAGTGAAATGACTTGCTCATTTTCGTTCTACTTGATGTGGTTGCTATTATAATCGGCCATCACAACAATACAAATTAGAGGCTAAATAAAAGTGGCTAGGTAAAGTACAGTGTATAGTGGAAAGTTCCAGAAACTGTCTTGGGTTAGAAGTCACCTCTCAGCATCCAAACTAACCGCCTATGGCTAATGGATTAAGGTACATTGAACAAAATAAAGTGGGCAACTGATGTATCATGCTGCTGTTGTTTTACTGTGTAGTGGTGTTTATATATGTACATACAAGCATATTTCAAGTTACCATTATCTATGAACAGTGTTGTAATTCACATATCTGTAGGAATTGGTTGTAACTGTGAAGGGATGTAATGTAGAATGTAACATATTATTCAGTCACTTAAAATCGCTCCGACATGTTTCGATCCTAAGATCATCCTCAGGGAGCTACGTTGTTCCTTGCTAAGGTCATTTTAAAAACATTCACAAAATAATTCCTTTATATTAACGGTGTTGTGGCAACATGTCGTGTTGTGTAAGGGTACGTTGTTGAGAATGCGCCTGGCTATGGTGTGCATAGTAACACACTATGCACACCTATAGTCAGGTGCATTCTCGACGACGTACCCTTACACAACACGACATGTTGCCACAGCACCCTATTAATATAAAGGAATTAATTAGTGAGTGTTTTTAAAATGTGACTTTAGCAAGGAACAACATAGCTCCCTGAGGATGATCTTGGGATCGAAACATGTCGGAGTGATTTTAAGTGTTTTAATGTGAAATTTTATATAAGTGCATTAGTTAGTTGATAATTAAAGTGATTCTACGAAATGCACGGTGCAACAAGAATGATATTATTCGGTGTTCTTTGATATTTTCAACTGTTAGATAGCATGAGAATAAGCCATATTCATTTGTAAGCCATTAATTCATGTGCCTTATCATGAGGGACATAAAAGGGCCTCCAAATAGTTGACTTTCACTATACACATTAAGACATACAGCATTACCGTGATACACAACACACATGTGAAGGAAATGTGAACTTAAGCGTGAGGTCTGATATGTAAACATACACCCTAGTTAACATAAATTTTGAAATCGAACATTGAATTTAGATGGCCTAGTGTGCCTGGGAGTATCCGTACATGCAGATTTAAATGTCTGTTATGTTTCTGTGACTGTCTTGTTGAACACTTGTCATTCCATATGAGCCACATCAGAGCACAAACGTATGTTCACTAAACATTTGCTGTACTTACAGACTTTGTTCTTGAATGGGCAGTACCCCATGTTTCAGAGACAAAAGAGATAAGGTTCTCCCTATAACTTGCCATGCAGTCACAGAGGGAAAAAGGCGTATAGCTCTACTCTGTATTTAACCGTAGCAGTAGATGTTGGTGAGTGGTTAATGCCGTGCCCTAGTGTCACACTGGACCGGTGCCAAAAATCTCGTCCCCACCAGGATTCAATACCCGGACCATCCAGCCCAAAGTGAGTTTCTATACCAACTAAGCTATCCCAAATCTCAGCCCAGAGTCCAGGTAGCATAAGGTTTGGCATGGTTTTTCTCATTCCCTACAGGCAGATGCTTCAGTAGTACATATGATTGGACCAAGACTGCTTCTTTCCAATTCATTTTTACTAACCATGCTAGTATTTGATGCTTTATAGTCTGAGGTACCAACTGCCGTTAAATAAGTCATAAATAATTAAGAATAATAAAGTCCTCATTTAACATTTCCCTCAACAATGTGCCACTTTGACATTGACAAATTTTAGTGACAAAACCTTATAGGAACGCAGCCCGGACCCAGTCGTTATTTTCACTAGCAGCTAGTGGGATCTTAAATGGCCAGACTCCCAGGTGTTGTAATTAACTTTATGAGGAAAAATTTTACATTCCCCATTGTTTCAATCTTTGTTGGAGTTTTCAGGAACATAATCCCATCATTAAACATGGACTTTGTTTACTTACAACTGAGTCAAAACAGGAAGTTAAAACCTCCATTTGGAGGTGAAGTTAGAAAGAATTATTCAAGAACATTGGTGTTTTGTTTCTAAGTATTATTAATGACCCCAAAATCCAATTCAGAATTTTCTAGTTACTCCCTATATGTGTGTGTATATATATCTCAGGTAACTATGTCAATAACATGTTTTTTTTTTAATTCATTGTTTATAAGATTTGCATTCAACACATGCATTCATAGGAACAGAACATTTTTGTAATATGAAGGCATACGGTATTTGTTAAAGCAGCTCTGACAAGTGATAATTCATATTTCTTGTAACATAATTTTAAAATTTTATCATTTGAGATCCACTGTCAAGCCATATTTGTAAACACTGGAGAATTAACTGTTGTAATAGTAATAAATATGTGCATCATCATGTTTGTAGAATTGTATGTGTGTGTGTGTAAACTTTATATATAACTTGAATTTATTTGTTAATGGTTTGTTTTTTGTACATGTATTAATGCTAAACTATAAGGACCATTTTCATTATAACTGGTCCCTTGTGTGGTATATAACAACACTGGGACAACAGGTTTAACAGAGGTTCCGTGTGAGGATGAGCAGTATCTGAATTTTATGTAGGGAGAGCACAGTAAAGAAAGCTTGCATACTTTGTTAAAATATGTGGTTCCTATTTGTAGCAATAAAAGAAATCTTGTCAGACCAAGGGAGCAATATGTGGAATTTGAAGAGTACTTGACTGTGCTTTGATATTTGAAAGTATGTAACTAATGCATATTAAATGATAGATGTATTGCATATCAAATTTACATACGCATATGTATTAGATAGAAACTTTGAAATTTTAATACTTGTGAAACCAGGAAGAGATCGTTCAGTCACAACCGCTAAGGTCAGCAGTACTAACCAGCATGAACCCGGCAGTGACTTGATCAGATCATTATACTTTTAAGAATGCATGACTTGTCAGCTCTTCTCTATAAAGCTTAGCGCAACATAGTAAACGCCCTCACTCGCTAACAAATTTGTTGTCGGCTGTCACGTATCTACGATTGAAGAATTACAGTGATTGAATACAATTATTACAAAGATTGTTGTAACGATACTGCGATGCTGTACCGTCTACTGTTTATTGAAGGTAAGGAATATTGACTGGTATTCTAAATTCACTGTATTTTGAGTTGAGCAGTTTGACAATCATATTTAGACTTTATTCCAAATTTACACGTTCGATTTATAGAAACAGAAAAGGGCAAGTTAATTATCTAAATAACTTACGTTACATTTTGGCAGAGTTTGATTTACTAATGAGATTGAATCAAACGATTGCTCTGCGAATCCTTGAATCCTTGCTATAGTTAGGTTCGCCAAATCTCTTTGGCTTTGAATCAAACAATTGCTCTGCGAATCCTTGAATCCTTGCTTTAGTTAGGTTTGCCAAATCTCTTTGGCTGGTGGCAGCGAAATTCTACCAGAAGTTCTATTGTCTTGTCCAAGGAAAACTTGATGGAAGTAAGGCCATCATTTAGGTAGGAAAGCACTACAAACTAATAGTCAGTGCCAGGATATACAGATAGAAGTATCAGGCACTACATAACCATACGTTGTAAATCAGCACCTATTATGTAAAGACACTGTTAATCATAAGACAGATTTTATATTCTTACAACATGTCAAGAACACCTGAGATATGAAGTTTTGATTGTGGTGAGTGTCATGAATCGCGTTTTCCACAATGTTGGTTAGTGTTCTGCAATTTTGCTTAGTGTTCCACAATGTAGGTTAGTTTGGTGGATGTGCACCAGAGTGCTGGAAGATCTGCTACCTGTAATGTCACATTATCCTAAACACCTACATGGCATTACATCCCAGAAGACCGTAATATTGAATATTAATTCAACTGAATTCATTTCATGCTGAGTCAACAGTCAAGTGGCCCATAGCAGCACAAAATACAGACACAAATAACAAAGGACAATAAACAGGACACACATGAAATAAACACAACAAAGAAAACAGTAGTTAAATAATTCATTAGGACACCTTATGATTTAAAACTAAAAATTATTTCAGATCTGACTAACATTCGTTCTGTCATGTTTTCTGTAAAAGTGGTACAAATTGTATAAATACGTGCAGTTGTAGTTAGAATATCCATGTCAGAGAGCCATCAGCCTAGAAGAATATAATGTCCTGAAGATTACGAACCTGTGGGATGTAAAGTGATGTAGTTTTGTAGGTAGGTACCCAGCATATTGTAAGAAACTGCCATCTGTGTATTCAGTTAGAAGAATGAAAATAGAGGCAGTAGATAGAGTCAGAACATCAGTACCCATTTACCAAACTGTTCATAATCACTGTCATGTGAATGTCAGATGTCATGTATGTTGTTTTGTACATAAAATATGTGCATGTGATCTTATTACCCATTCGCTGTAACAAAACGCACATTACTGCAGTGATGTATTCTTATGTGTAATTAACACTGCTTTGTTGTTACAGTTACAAATGTGTGTTTCTCTTACATATAGTACGTACATCAGCTAGTTATTGAAAAACTTTAAATGTATGTGGAAGTTTCAGAATGATGATGTAACAAAGCTACAGACTTCTAAACAACAAGCTGTTTAATGTGGAATAAGAAACCAACTAGATGTCACTTAGTATTCCACAAACATGGCAATCTCATCTCTGAACAATCCCCTGGCAGCCCAAACCCACTCTTTGACCTGGCCATCCACCCAACCCAACCCCACACCAACAAAGTTAGTTGTGCTACATACTTCCCAATGGACACACAACCAGCCAACCTGATCTGACTGCGTACACAGCCACGGGTATGTAACTTAATCAACCTACACATTAGATCACACCTATACACTACAGCTGAAACCACCAACCACAATAACCCACCACACCACACAACGCACCTAACAAAACGTGAAAACAGATGAACATATCGACCCGCAAATATGAGACATGTATGGAAATAACACTGCCCATTGTTAGAGCACTACACCACACGCAAAAAATTACCACTAAGTTGTCAGCTCCTGAAGATGGGCACAAGGTGGCCTGAAACATGTTGAGCAATTTATAAAGGAGAAATAAATATAATACTAAGTGACATCTAGTTGGTTTCTTATTCCACGTTGAACTACAATGCACGGTCAACCACACATCAAACAAGCTGTTTGTAACCAAAAGCAAAATATTACTTTCTGTAAAGCTTCACTCCATAGAGCAGACGGCTGACGGTGGATGAAAATCAGACCATTTCTGTTACAGAAATTATGGTTCGCCCTGTGTTAATTCATGGTTTTAATATTTATATATGTTTGATACGGTTTTATTCATACTGTCAGAATAAAATGTGTCTGACACATTTGTTTATGAAGTAAATGTTTGGGTCATCTAAAATAAATGCAGTAGTACCACTGAAATCAATGAATTATGGGTCACAGAAAACAGTTTATAGTTTAATGGGCTTAAGTGACACCATCTAACTGAATGGAAAAGCGTAAAAATCGTGAATGCTGTGGAAAAATTGCCAAATAAATGTTGGCTCCATATACAGATCTTCCCCCGGCCCACAAAATTCTGAAAGAATGTGAAGCCACTGTGTTACCCTGGGCAATACACTGAGCCTCTGATGTTTCCAGTGGGGAGTGCGCACATACTGTGCTTGTCTGTCCTGTTTCAGCTGTGTGTAGTACAAAGTCCTTTTATCTGACAGTTGTCATCTGTCACTTCCTGTTGCTACTCTGCCACATGAGTGGTTTGTGATGATATGATAAATGAGCTGGCAGAAAGTGGGAACTGATCACTGTCAGATGAAAAAGTAATTTTTTTTTTGGTGGAAAGTGTCCCATAGCACTGTGACATGATTGTATGTTTCAAAAGGCCATAAAGTTGGCTTCACATTGTGGGGTCCTTCTGTCAATGCTTGGTTTGAAAGTTTGCATAAAGGTAAATGGTGTGCAGTTTAATCTTAGTAATTAACCAACTTGATGCACAAAATCTTGTTTTATAATAAGTTTATTAATTGCCTCTACATGTTTCAAGCACTATGTGCTCATTATCATGGGGTCAAAATTGTATTATGCAATGTCTGGTATCGTCACACCTGTAGGTGGCTGTCCGGTGCGCAGGTTGGGAGAGGACTGTGCAGGTTTTGTTATACCAGATGGCTGCATTACTCTTATACAATTTCATCTTCGTGTTCTTGTATCGATGTACATGCTTTACCTGTTTTGCATCACAAATTTTGATGTTTTGCTGACCGCATCTCAGTATAATCTTAGTTATTAACCAACTTAATGCACAAAATCTTGTTTTATAATAAGTTTACTACATGCCTCTACATGTTTCAAGCACTATGTACTCATCATCAGGAGGTCAAAGTTGTATTTTACAGCATCTGTTATCGTCACACATGTAGCTGACCGTCCGGTGCACAGTCCTCTATCAACCTGTGCATAGGACGGCCACCTACAGGTGTGATGATACCAGATGCTGTATAATACAATTTTGACCTCCTGATGATGAGCACATAGTGCTTGAAACATGTAGAGGCATATAATAAACTCATTATAAAACAAGATTTTATGCATTAAGTTGGTTAATTACTAAGATTATACTGAGATGCATGGACAGCAAAACATCAATGGTGTGCAGTTAGTTGAGCAGAAAAGTCGCTGCTAGTATCGTTATGTCTTGGTTGTGCAAAATTATCTTGAGGCATAATGTCATAATGTTCCTTACTCCTATTTTGGCCATTTATATTTCAGGTCAACATACTTTTGAGTGGGCCGGGTAGCTCTCAGTCGGTATAGCGACTGAACTACGGGCTGGACGGTCCGGGATTGACGAGATTTTCCGCCCGTCCAGACTGGCCCTGGGGCCCACCCAGCCTCCTGTAAAATGGGTACCTGGTCTTTCCTGGGGGTAAAGTGAGGCCGGGGCGTGCTGCTGACCACCTTCTAGTGCCGCGGTCATGGAAGAGTCGAGCTATACCTCTACCCACCCTCTGGGCCACACCGGGCCTGTAAAGGGATCACTTTGCCTTTTTTTTTACATACTTTTGAGCACTACCCCACAAGTTGGAGCTTTTTGTGGAATGCCATTTCTCTCTTGCTACAATTCCTGTCATATTGTCAGTATTGTCAGTATCCAATTTAATTTACAGTTTTGTGCTACTGTGTAATGATATGAAATTATTGATTTATATATTTCATTTATTTTTGTGTATCCTCACGATTAGGAGAATCCTGACACTGTATGTGGCTTAAATATATTTCTTCAAGAGGAACTGTAAGTTTGTTACATGTTTTGTCCATTATCTTTTTGAAATTTTTGTGTAATTATTTCTTTTCCCCATGTCAGCTGCAGAGAAGCTTCAAAGACATACAGCGAGTTGCTCTGATTAATAGCAAGTTTCAAACTGCAGCAAGGTTCATAACACCATTCTTTAGAACCAGTTGATAATTCTGTTGATAAACATCAAAAGCACCTGTTCTTATCCTCTCTTACATCCTTCTCCTCCTTCTCTTCCTCTTCTTCTTCATCAACACTACAGCCCTTGAAATTTAGTCATGGCTTCCCTCACAATAGATGCTAGTTGTGTTCTGTCCAGAGCTCTTGACCTTCATCTCTTTACACCCATATTCCTGATATCCTTCCCTTCTTTTCAGGGTCTTTTCCTTTAATCATTTCAGCTTCTTTGGCCTCTCAGCATTATTATTTTGCCTAGATGACGTTATCAACCTAATGCCCAACCCAAACCTCAAGGACTAGGCGTTTATATTTGTGTGTGCTCCTCTAGGGAGGTTGGCAAGTGCCTAAAGAGTCCTCCCTACTCTTCCTTGTGGGACACTCTTTGTCTGGCTCCTCTGCTGAAACCTGTCTGCCTTGGGTGACCCCTTTCTCACCTACGTGCCATAGTCTGTAGTTCAGGTAAATTACCGTGTCTGCTGGTCCACGTATGTGTACCCATTTATGATGGCACTGCAGGCTGGTGTGGCCCAAGGCCTCTGGTTTGCCTGGTTTGTGTCTCGTACTTCAAATTCAACATTAAGGTAAAACAGCCCATACAATAATATTTTATACATCTTATGTGTATTGGATCGTGCATCATTGTGATAGTTGAAGAACAGAAGACCAACTTTATGTCACTTGCTATTTTATTTCACTTCTTATGTGCTCAACATGTTTTGGACATTAATATATCCATCATCAGGAGCTTGCGGCTATTCTGTTGAATTACCACATTGGTTGTATTGTTCTTGGTTTGATGTGTGTTGGAGTTTTGGTGTGGTTGGGTTGGAGTGGTACCCGTGTAGCAGGCATGTCACTTGCTATTTTATTTCACTTATGTGCTCAACATGTTTCGAACATTAATATATCCATCATCAGGAGTTTGAGACTATTCTGTTGAATTACCACATTGGTCATATTGTTCTTGGTTGGATGTGTGTTAGAGTTTCGGTGTGGTTGGGTTGGAGTGGTATCCGTGTTGCAGGCTTTTTGATGCCACTTGCTATTTTATTTCACTTATTATGTGCTCAACATGTTTCTGACATTGTTGCAGGCTGAAGCAAGCTGCAGCCTGCAACACGGATACCACTCCAACCCAACCACACCGAAACTCCAACACACATCGAGCCAAGAACAATACGACCAATGTGGTAATTCAACAGAATAGTCACAAGCTCCTGA
>Ga0123355_10011451_pt1 | contig 13674 bp, 7 predicted proteins | sample TergutEmb28metaG_3_FD_89872 | JGI IMG/M metagenome (GOLD analysis project Ga0123355, IMG submission 89872) | Embiratermes neotenicus P1 segment gut microbial communities from Petit-Saut dam, French Guiana - Emb289 P1 | ecosystem: Host-associated > Arthropoda: Insects > Digestive system > Gut ...
CTAACCACGTGACACCCCTCTATCCGCAAAAGTTGGCACTAACTTCGCCTACCGGCGGCGGCCGCTCTGTCGGTATGGTTCGCTCGCGGACTAAAGCCACGGAGTTTAGTTTTTTAGTTTATTGACATAAGGTGAAGACTAAAAATTATTGACCGCTTCATTGTTGCATTTTCTGTATCCTCTTTTCAATTTCCTTTCCGTTGTGGACAAATAGACCTGTTCTTCTCGGTACACGTTGTCAGACACTATGAGGATCAAAGTGTGTTCTTATACAGTCATTGTCTAAGTAAACTTAACCAAGCTGCATTCGGCTTCGGCAGGGGAGGTTTTGTGAGTTCAGAACAACATGGTGAAATACGCAGAATCTTCTTCTGCCCGATTGGTGTGCTTGGAATGTGTTGTACCAATGGTGAAGAAACGAGAGTTTGCTGCTTCTGGTCAGGAACCATAGAGAAACTTCAGTCATTGTGGCTACACTGTATTCCGTACTGTACCAATGTTTAGCTTCCGAAAGTCACTTGCAAGGGGGATTCCCGCTACACCCAAACTCTCGTGCCAGACGGGTCACCTGATTCAAATGAGAGGGGAGGAGGCGGAGAGATACAGTGAGAGAGATATAAAAAGAAAGAGAGAGAGAGAGAGAGTGTGTGTGTGTGTGTGTGTGTGAGGGTGGTAGACCCGAAAAATACTGACGCGGCCGAAACCTATATAACACGAGTAGATGAGAGAGGATGTGAGGCGACACTACTGGGTGCGGGTTTTGTGGCTATGATTTAGATTATGCTTCGTACGAGGTGGTGTATGAGGATGTTGTATTGTTTGTAGGAGGGGCTGAGAGTGACGTTCTTTCAGAGTGTGAAGTGGACTGATATAAAAGTGGATGATGCGAGTACGAGCCACTATATTGTTACGGTGAGTATATTACGAATTGTATCCTACTGCGGAAATTGCAGCTTACCTTATCGTTCTGCGTGTTAAGTCCTTCCTTCCCCCCTAATAATGTTTAGATGTCTAGCGGAATTTCACGGATGTTCGCTTGAAATTCAGGACACGGAAGACCATATTATTTGTTTTCTTAATTTTCCTGACATCATCAATACTAATTTGTTTGTCCAGCGAACTACCGATTTTAACATGATTCTCGCCACTTTAGACGCACTGTTGACATTTTACTGAGTAATTACGAAAACTTTAACTTATTTTGGTTATTTTTCAGAGAAATTTGGGCAGCTTTTCGAACTCTATATGTTGCTCTTTAACTGTAAATAGTAAACTGCTGGCATCAAGTTACTTATGGAGACAGGGCATTAACAGACCTTACGTCCCCCCCCCCACCCCCCACATACATACATATGTATTTTATCAGCATGTGAAAAATTAAGATATATCTTAAACATGGCTGATGATTTATTGTAACCAACATTTTTAGATCAGTAAGCCCGGTAGCTCAGTCGGTATAGCGACTGACTACGGGCTGGACGATCCGGGATTGAATCCCGGTAAGGACGAGATTTTCCGCCCCTCCTTACCGGCCCTGGGGACCACCCAGCCTCCTGTACAATGGGTGCCGGTTCTTTCCCGGGGGTAAAGTGTGGCCGGGACGTGCTGCTGACCACTCACCCCCCTTCTAGTGCTGCGGTCATGGAAGAGTAGAGCTATACCTCTACCCACCCTCTGGGCCACACCGGGCCTGTAACGGGATCACTTTACCTTTACCTTTAACATTTTTAGATCACAGTTATTTTTCGGAATCAGATAGACAGATCTGGTCAAGAACAGCTGCGCCTTTCATATAATCCGAACGTCGTTGTCTTGTTGAAATCATGTCATTTGAAGCATCACTGAGACATTGTAACTTATCCCTGATGTACAAAATGTGACTGATGATGTAATTAGTACACACCTGAAATCTGCGCTCTTCTGGGATAAAACGTGTCTTCTAGCAGTATTAGTTACACCAAAATTTTCTATGTTTAGTACGTATATGTACCTTATTACTTCTTAACCTCACGACATTTGGACCTTTCTAACTTAAATATTATCAAGAAAAGGAAAGGACTCAGAAGAACTTGTTTTCTGCTTAGCGCAGTTCCCAAGCAGTGCTTCGGCAGTGCTTGTTGTCACCTGATCTTTCGTCCCAGCCCATCTTGTAATAACAATGTTCATGTCTCGGGTAAATACAAGTGTTTGTGCCAAAACGTGTCACCAAATTCATATACACTAGACTTTTCGTGTTGTCAATTTTTTTTAGGTTGGAACAATTTATCACAGTACCAGACTACAGACTGCTTTCGTAATGCTGTGAGTGGCTATATTCAGTGATAAAAGAAAACTTCACGGCACGTGTTGGTGGTTTCACATTTTTCATACCTTACCATTACTTCCGTGATTAGCTTAAATATATAAATATATTATTCTATTCTGTTGGAGTCATAGTACTGATCTAAGTTCTATCCTGTTCACCCAGTATTAGAGATCCAACGACGTAACCGTATCCTTCATGTTCGTTTATACTTTACCTTTCGATGGAAGCAAATCCAGGACCCGAAACATTCTTTGTAATAATAAGAAGATGAAGTGATGGGAAAAGTGCAGTATGCGAGTCAGCTTAAGTGTCAGATATTTTTATGACTTTCATCATGTGTTTTGTATGTAAAAGCTTTGTTCTTAAGACTAACGTGTAAAATCAAGGTTTGAAACGGAAAAGAACATGAATCACCGAGAGGAATTGTTATTATTGGCCATGGGAAAGGCCTGAATTACAAGTAACTAAACTTTCAGGTCAGTGACCTATAAACCTAAATGTTCGTGCCCTAACGGTTACTGCAAGCCATAATTGTTTCTCATGAGAGTGAAGAAGTAATGTTTTTATTACCTTTCTTTCCTTGTTTTATAGAAAGATATAAATATAAGATAGCATTAAGCACTGTCTGTCTGCCCTGTAGAATTTTTGAACCAATAGATGCATTTTAAAGTAAAATAGTATCATTTCCTGACACTACTGCCACTGCTAGTCTTGATTCTGAAGTGTCGTGTGTGTGTCGAAATAATGTCTCTGAAATACATGCAACTTTCTTCAAATATTTCGTTGCGTGATACGAAATAACAAGATGGTGGTAGGGCGAAATATACTTTTATCTTTCATTTTGGTGTCAGAAATGATGTGTTGTTCATTGTGTCCATGCGATGATCTGTGTCGATATATGCCAAACTATACCGGTATCGATATGAAATATGTTTTTATTTATTTTAAACGCGTAGCGCGCTGTCAAATTTGATGTTAAGACAGTTTATGGCATTTGAGATTCAGAGATTAACGCCAGTGAAGGTTTCCGTTTTCTGCAATAAGATAACTTTTAAATTGGTACGAAAATGCAACTTTGATTCTGCATGAGTGAGATTGTGTACACCAATGGAACGCTAAATTTTAAATATGGAATAATTCATTCATTTTTCCTTCTTTTCTCATTGCGCAGGCAAAAGTTTTGAAATCGAAATAACGACAAAAGTCCTTAATTTCTTCTTGTACACGATTGGATTAAAATGTGGCTACGAGTTTCTGTGTGTGTGTGTGTGTGTGTGTGTGTGTGTGTGTGTGTGGGTGTGTGGGTGTGGGTGTGTGGCGGGTGATAAAATCGAGAAGAATGAGATGGGCTGGGCATGTGGCGCATATGGGTGAGGAGAGGGGGGCGTGTAGGTTCTTGGTAGGGAAATCGGAGGGAAAGAGACCACTGGGGAGACCTAGGCGTAGATGGGTGGATAATATTAGGATGGATCTCCAAGAGGCGGAATGTGGGTATGTGGACTGGATTGGGCTGGCACAGAATAGAGACAGGTGGCGGACGGTTGTGAGTGCGGTAATGAACCTTTGGGTTCCGTGAAATGCGGGGAATTTCTTGACTAGCTACAAACCAGTTAGATTCTCAAGAAGGACTCTGCACCATGGAGTAAGTAAGTGTGTGTGTGTGTGTGTGTGTTCGTGAATAAGCATCTGTGATGACAAAAGTATATTTTATGATGTCTGTGTGAACAGACTTTTATATCACTTTTTACTAATGACTAAGTAATTATTATAATTTTTTTACTTTGGCGCGTCGTAGTATTGGAATCCGAAGGATTTCCTTCCAGTACCTGAGTAGTTTTAATGGTGGAAATGCAAATAATAAATTAGGATTAGCTTCAAGGTATATACGGAGTTGAAACTGAAGTCTTTTACTGCCATCCTTTATTTTGCGGAACAATATTTTCGATAAAAATACAGAGTAATAAAACCGGAGTTCAGTAGTTAATATATTTTTAAATGAAGAGCACAAAGTATTTGGAGATTCAGCATTAAAAGGGCCTACATTATGTACAATGTTATGACGTGAACATAAATCCATACAAGTCAGCAGGTGCGACAATCGGACACCCCAAGTCAGAAGGAACTGACGGCTGCAACAAAGCATTTGCAGAATACTGGCCTCCGTCCACAGCAGCTGTCTGCATGGTATTAACAATTACATTATACTCTAATATTATAGTAATTTTCTAACCAATATTTATTCTGTTGCAAGAAGTAGAGACAGTACGTGAATTGCGCGTAACTGGCCAACTAAAGACCCCAACTTCCTCCGCGCCTGCCCTACAATTTTTTTGTCGATGAAGCACTTTGGTACAATTTCAGACGTTCTCACGGACAGTATGTTGTCACGTTTTTCCTGCAAGAGGCTAAAAAGTACGAAGTTGAATGTCCTCCAGTGGCATCATGTTTATGCATAGTTTTACGAAAATTAGACACTTAGTGTGCAAAACATAAATCAGACGGCAGATAGACGCATAAAGCCTGCTAAACCTCGTGCCGCGAAACATGACATCCATCTGCGCAGATAACGGAAGTCGATGTGAAGCAGTAGTGTGGTGGGGGTAGCTCAACCTGCACGTAGTGCTGGTCATGTACTAGAAAAAAAAAGTGTTATTACGGTTAAGAAATGATAGGCTCTAAACAAAGCAGTGAGACCTGTTACACCCCTTTGCGCACCGTTCGACGAAGTCGACTCGTCCATTGACTTGACCCTGCGGAACAGGACGGAACGTCATTTCTGACCGCGTATCAGTCAGTTGTAGCATTAAGATCGCTGGGATTGATTTCTATGGTAAATAGTACGGCGTGCAACTCCTCTACAGATAGCACACGTGATATCAATACTCCAGTTTTGCTCGAATGACGTCATTTAATTGTTTGTATCATTTTAGGCCGGTAATTGCTTTATTGTCGACCATACACGGATTTGTATTACACGGAAAGATTATCACAGTGGTTACTTTAAGAATTTAAAGGGAAGATGAACTTGGGGTGGGCGAAAGTTTGCTGCCGCCCGGTGCAGGGTTCACTATTTTGTAACTTCCTATCAAACGCCCAAATATTAGAGGAAACAAAACCTGCGTTTTGTCTGATTTTTATGTGGATGTCTGGTTTTCCACCCAAAGAGAATACATAGACTTACTCTTACATCGTTGCATATTGCCACGTATTTACCTTTAAGTCAAAGAAATTCAAATCTAGAATATGCACTTTATCTAGGGAAAACCCGTACTTGTGTACAGTTAGCCTTCTACATGTCTCGGCCCCCTTGGACCATTGTCAAGAAGCGTGTGTGAGGTGTGTGAAGATATGTCAACACAACGCTTGTGCATTTGTGCGTATACATAAATAAAAATATGCAAAAAATTAAAGATTGAAATAATTTAAATTGGCCAATATTTGATTACTGTATCTTTGAAACTTACATGTTTGGTTTCAGACAACCTGTCAGTTGCAAAATTTTTGGTTAAGTTTATAGCGTACTTCGGCCTATGACAGACGAAGTAACGGACGTTCTGAGCAAGTATGAAGGGAGTGATAAGTTGTGCTATTGTGATATTCATTGAAAAATGTCCTAGGGATCGAATCGGTAAGAAAGATAATAGGATGTGTACTACGCATGGGGGAGACGCGGAATGTGTGCCAAATTTTGATAAAAGAACTCAGGAAATTAATCAGTTTGGAATACCTTTAACGAACATTGAAGACGAATATTGAATTTGACGTTAAAGGGGTTTTGATCGCGCGGTCTGTAACCATAAACATATCGGGATATGGTCTAATGCTCTTGTGGGCACGCTAAAGGATCCGCACGCTCCACACACACACGGCAGGAATTATGTTGAGCAAGTTACTTATTATCAGCTTCTTAAGAAATGCTCTGCAAATTTTATCGGCATTGGATGGCTGTTTAAAAGAACTTAAGTTTTGAATTTCGTGTGCTTTCTTCAGTCTTACAGGAAAATTGGAATATAATATTCGCTATACACGATGGAGTTTCTTTAAAATTTTATCAACGTAATATTGCTTCAGAAGAACATATAGCGTCGTTAAATAACTTAAGAAATAGAAGTTACTGGAGGGTGCGATCCGGGGTAGCATTTTCGGTATAGCGAATAGGTTACTGACTGGAGTCTCCGGGTTTTGAATCCCGGGAGGATCAAGAGATTTTTTCTGTTATACATAACTTCCAGACTGGGATTGGGGTCCATCCAGTCTCCTACTAAATTGGTGCCAACTCCCTTTTTCAAAAAGTAAAGTGGCCGTAAGTTGAAGTAAACAATTGATCGCAACCTAGTGTCGAGGTTGAGAATGCATGGAACTTGTACTTTTTGGTATGCCTTAATAGCATGAACAGGAACAATTATACCTTTTGGTTGGAGAGTACATACAAGAACGTTTGCTGTGTTGTATAATCTCACCTTCATTACACTCTGGAGTCTGGACTGCAACCAAATAATGTGGCAAAAATAGTGTTTCGACACAGTAAGGGGGAAGTTTTGAGGTTAAGAACTTACTTATGTTCGGGGCGTGTCAGATAAAATTCTGAATTGTTGTCCAGCTCATATCTGTGCCCTGTGTATAACCTTGCAGAATACACTTGCAGCCATTACAGATGAAATTTGTTCCCTTGTTGAGCTGAACTTATCTCGTCTTTGCCCGTAGTTGACAATTCATACAGTTAAAGTTAGCCCGACAGCAGAGTTCACTCTACCTTGCAGCCAAGAGGCTGTCAGTCACAGAGATGACGGAGTTCTGTATATTTACTGCTTGTCCGCTCTGAATGTATAGCAAGTACTGGCCACTTTGTGGTCATAACCTGTGTGCAGTTAAAATAAATAATTAATGCACGGTCTACAATGGTACGTCGCCACAGCTGCTTTTGTACGGTTTACATTTCGTAACTTTCGTAACATTCTTCCTCTTTTTGTTTCACGTGTAACAATGACCGTTCTGACTTCTGTTTTAACCCTTTTGTGGTCTCTTTGTTCAGCATTTGAAGCTTTCTGAATGTTGTAAAGAAATGCCACTTCGGCCATGTCTGTACACATTTTAGAGGAAAACTGAATCATCTCCAGCTTTCTGAAATGAGAAGTCGGTTGTGGAATAAAGCGGAGTACAGAATTGTGATTTCTTTATGAGTTAGCTTGTTTTGTTGTTCTTGTGCGACCGTTTATCAAGAGCTGAGATTACGTAGCTTATTGGTGATGCTTCTTGATGAATGGATACGACTGATGGAAGCTGTCTGTTACGTTAATGCTCTGGAACCTAGGCGTATACCGCAAGGAATGTCACAAAATGTTTCACTGCAGAGTGTGTGTCTTCGCCAGGAAACCACGATTCTCGTAATACGAGTCAGAGGAGTTACATCTTTGTCTTGTCGTGTTTTGCAAAGTCTTTACAGTGTTTCATAAAATATGGGACGCTAAATATTTCTCGAAACATTAATAATTTCTTGCCTTGTCGCAACCCACATGCTATATTTTTCATGGCTTGAACCACCCCCCTCCCCCAGTGTGCCTAGGCCTCCTCATTGTTGAGATTTCGGGATCACACTCAGACACACCATATTCGGTAAGACCTTCTGGACTCGTCCAGTGGGTCTACGACGAACCGATCACGAGTGATCGGTCCGTCGCAGAGGCCTCTACCCGGCAACACACATCACTCATAAGAGAGAGAAATCTATACCCCTGGTAGGAGTCGAACCTGCAATCCCGAGAAGTGAGCTGCCTCGAACCCACGCCTTAGAAGTACGACCACCAGATTCGACATACGTTCATAGACTTACTCATAAAATCCCGCCAAAGATTCTAACCTAATCAAGTTCAATCCAATCCACACTCTCACACACTGTCCGATGTGTGTCATTTACGGTCTTTGTTTCTACATGCCCACATGCTTTGTTAAGAAAACTGTATAGAGGCGCATATATTTTGCACCTTCCGCTGCTGGTTACATGTTTAACAAACTGAGATCTGGACACAAAACGCGAAAAATTGAAGGTTTGTATACATAACAGTATGATTAAATTTTAACGTTATCTTATATAAGGTGGTTGTTAGGGGGTAGTCAGGATCAAATTGTTGCACAATGTGGACCATTGATGGGTTTGTGTAAAGACGGCAATTCTTCGAGTTTCATCCAAATCGCAGGTGATTCGTATAGACAACTGCGAACACAACAAACGAGTTATTTTAAAAACATCCAGTTCGTACACAATTATGCTGCACGTTACAGCTATCACGGCCGTAATCCGGCAAGATCTCTACAAAAAGGGATCAGAGATGGTAAATATTGTTGAAAAAGAGGCGTTTTCCCCTTAAAAGTGTCATCATACTAGTGTATATACTGTCGTAGATAACATTGCTGTGTTTTCTTTGCGTTATACAATAAATAAATGTGTTTATTTCAGAACAAACACGACAATCAGAAGCTGTATATTGGATTCCTTTATTGCTGATATACTTACAAGCTGTACGTGACTGTTTCTACAGTACTTCGTGGCATGTTCCGTGAACGCCATTTTGTTTTATGTACATTATTTCACAAATACTTTTGGGTCCGTTTTACCTTATCGTTAATATTTCGGAAAAATTTTGGTAAGTGAAAAACAAAATTCTGAGGTAGAGATTTTGAATTTCGCTATTGTGACTGCTTACTGCCATGAAGTAAGGCTTTCTTACGTTAGTTAAACCAAGCCTCAATTTAGTTCCTTCTAAATCTAATGACAAATAAGGGGGCCTTTTTCCACCATAAAAAATTCTGATACCTTAACCCACTTTTGTGTTTAATCCACTTAAGTTATTTTGCCACTCAGTGCATCAAAAATATTTCATTGCCAACTTCTTAATATTTGGCGACTAAAACGGTATGTACTAATATTTGGTAACTAAAATGAAACGTAATTTACGTAAATATTCAGTGCCTACTGCTCAGTAAACACATTCCGCTTTCATTTCAACAACCGATCTTTCATTCGTTAGTATTCAGCCTTGAATGCCTGACTTAGCAGAAACCAGAACCCAGTCATGTGACGGGTATGGCTTTGGCACACTGCATCCTGGACAAGTTCTTGAGGGTAGTTTGTCATTGCTTTCCCCTGCCTTTAGACGTTCCCACTTTAGCCGCCAGGTGCCTCCGTCCGCAACTGTGGGCGAGAAAGCTGTCCGGTAGTAATTTTGCCTAAATTCCGACTTCCACATAAATTTAGGGATCTTTTATATGCCGCAAATCTACGACATGGGACCGACGGCTTTACTTCCCTTCCGAAGGAAGGCGTGCTGAGGATTTTTTCGCCCTAAAACTCCGACGGCTTCGGCCGGGTTTGAACCCGCAAACTTGGGTACTAACGGCCAGCACGCTACCCCTAGACCACCGAAGCCTATCATTTATCAGTAATTATTGTCCGGTATTTATAACACGAAATGTATAAGAAATAAATAATCCTATTCTTTGTAAGTAGAATGCAGAGTTTTTGGAAGTTAAATCTGGTTGTATATAGAGTAACCGCTGAATTGTAACCCTTCAATGCAGGTCTCGGTGCACTGCACAGACCTTTACCTCATCACGTGCTATCGGACTTGGCGCACCGTGCTGTCGTGAATGCATTCAAGGATATCATATATGTAAAATGTATCTGTTCTGTTCTGTGTTTGGAAATTTAACTCCATTATTTAGGGCTTAAATTGTTACAGAATCTGAAACTTGTAATTTTAGTCTTACATTCTACCTATATTCCATTAGTAAAAATTTCTTTGAGTGAAGGCCAAGAATTTCAAAGTACCTTTTTGCATGAAGCTGTATAAAACACTTAAACAAAGCCACTGTGGCCTCCAGGGTTTAGAGAAAGTACTAACATTCTTTAAAATTGGTCAGATAATACAGACGTTTATAGGTACCCATATAAACGAAATACGGAATACTTGTAGACAATACAAATCCACTACTTTTCAATCAGAAGAGAAATTATGCTGAAGCATAAAATTCTATACATGCCACGTATCTAAGTATTGCTTTTGTCATACATAAGAACGAAATTCTTTCTAGGTTGAAGTCGTATTTCAAAGACAGAAATTTAACGTTCCTTTTAAGTCCTTGTTAGTGTGTTGGGGAAATTTATTTCCGTTTCGCTAAGGTTGTATCTTACTCAGTTTCAGTGGGGGAGAAAGAGGGGGATTTATATCCTACATACTTGAACTTGTTTTCCTGAGAACACAGCCCTCCGCTGATATACCCCAAGCATTAATCCCCCTATCCCTGACACTGACTTTCGCTGCCTCTGGAATCCATGAAATAAACAATTCGCCAGACAATTACAAGTAACACTTCTTCACGAAAGGAGGGAACGGAAAATGTTGCACTCTTTATATTTTGGCCGTATAAAGTGAGATATTTTGTGTTTAAGTTCTTTGCTTGTTCTAAAAATTGTGTTCATGTATTCTGTACACCTTCTTCACGCATAGACGCACATTAATTAAAGATTTTGAAAGATATTTAGGAAATGTTCTTCAACTAACAGTCTGACTTCTGTGTTTTGTTTCTTTCTGTCCGTACTCAAAAGCGTGATATTTTGACGGCTGATGGTCCTTTAATTGTTCATGAAAATTTAATCCTTACCTCACAGAGAACAGTCTCCGTTATAAAAAATCTGCAAGTAAGGGTATTCGTTGTGAGAATTATACAAAACACATAAATTCAATCTACCGGCAAAATGCAGAATTTCTTCTTGTTGCAGCAATAGGCATATGCACTGGTAGTTACCACTGGGCGCAGATACGTCGTTCTGCGAACGTCACAGAGTGTACTTACACAAACGTAGATAGTATAGCCTACTACACACCTAAGCTATATGGTATAGTCTCTTGCTCCTAGGCTACAAACCTGTACAGCATGTTACTGTACTGAATACTGTAGGCAATTTTAACACAATGGTAAGTATTATAATATTATATTACAATATTATAATATTATAATCTTACGGGCCCACGGGTATATGCGGCCCGTCGTTGACCGAGACGTCGTTATGCGGCACATACCTGTATTATTATTATTGTTGTTATTATTATCATCATCATTATAATCATCATATCCACGTATGTTACTCGTAACTACACCAAGACGTGTCGAAGCTGCAGCAGGTCCTGTTTGTTGCAATATAGTCAAGCAAAAAAGTCTTCTGGGCTTAGACATTCGCTCTTACCGCCATCCTGAAGTGTAATAAATTCTTTGCCTAAACTTTGTTTTTTTTTTTTTTAATATTTTACAACTACAAGAAAGGGGCCGGGATGGCGTATTCGGTATAGTGACGACGCTACGGGCTGGATGTTTTGGGGTTTGAATCCAGGTGAGCGGAAGGGATTTGCTCTACTCCACACCCGTCCGACTCTCTCTGCCGACCAGACAGCTGTCTCTAAATGGGTACCGGCGTTCTTTCCAAGAATTAAAGCGGCCGGTGCGAGGAGTTAACCAATCATTCCACATATCGTCGAGGTTAAGAATGAGTAGAGCCTATACCCTTGTTCCCGTCTACGGCTGTATGGCTTGTTATGAAGAGACCTTCACCTTTATCCGTAATTAAAATAATCTGATCACGTATTGTTGTTGCTATTTCTGGTAAATTCTGGAGTCATTTACTGTTAAACCTGTCACCCAATTGCCGCTTCTCACAAAAAAATAAAATCCAGTTGCCTAAAAATGCGGGAAGATTTATATCTACATTTTTCCGATCGCACTATGGCCCTGGGTTCGACTCAACCTCTAACAGAAATATGAGTACCAGGAGTATTTCCTGGGGGTAAAGGCGGCCTGTGCGTAAGGCTGACAACCTTCCCACAATCCTGTGCCGTTGTCATGAAATCCTTCCGATCGCACTATGACCCTGGGGTCGACTCAGCCTCTAACAGAAATGAGTACCAGGAGTATTTCCTGGGAGTAAAGGCGGCCGGTGCGTAAGGCTGACAACCTTACCACAATCCTGTGCCGTTGTCATGATATCTGGGAACATTGACTTCCTGGAAACCTCTGGGCCATTCCAGGCCTGTAACGGGACTGACTTAACTTTTATGTCTGTATTATTGGTTCAGTGTTTAAGATCGCTTTTGAAGTAAACTAGGAATAATACTTTTTCATTTGTTTCTTGTTTACATTAATATTACTGCTGTGTTGCTGGTGCTGGATTGGTGATATTTACATCCAGTCAGGCTGCGCTTTGGTTGATGTTGAAGTGCACATTGAATTTAATTCAGAGTACGTCCATCCACGTGATGGACCATGAAATATTATGTGGTCAATGGAAACGAAAGGAATTGGGTTTGTCCATGAAAGCAACTGGTTTCGATACAGGCAATAATATCTAATTACTAATTTACCGTGCATCCTTTTTGGTGACCCACGGCGTGATACTGTGACCTTCCTTTTTACAACTGAAGACCGCAGGCAGGGGGGTGGGGGTGGGGGGGTGGCTGAATAGGAAGAAAGAAGCTTCTCTTGGAGATGTCAGATGTTATGAGGACGAAGTTTCGTAAGAGAGAGATGAGAGAAGCCGAGACGTCAGAGATCACAATTCGTTCTTTGTTTCCAACATTCGCTCTGTAAATATTTTGATCCCAGAAGGATGTGATTTGAGATTGCAATGAGACAATATGACCTTTTCCAAACTCGAGATGTTTAGATATGAAAATCTGTATTCGTACAGACAAACAGTTTTCATGTATCATTCAGTGCGACTAACTGTTTGCTATTCACTCACGTTTTGCTATCTTGCATAGGATAAAATTGGAATCAATTCACGATTAAGACTTTTGAACTTGTTAAGCGACTGTTCGTATTTCCTGTCTTTCGTCTAATATAAAATAGGACTGAATATAGTCAAACAGAACTAAATGATAGGTCAAATCAATGAATTGAGGGTTTTCGATATCTTATGCCAAGAACAGAATTGTGTACTTAGGGTTGGAAACAATTATGGTTGTTTATGAATCATACGCTTTTCCACTGTCTAGGTAGCTCTGTATGTTTCGTATTTTAAATCAAGAGGAAGACAGCTAGATGGCAGGACGGGACAACAGATTGGGCATTGCTTTTGAGGAAGTACAGTTGATGGATAGATTTTTTTTTCTTTTTCTTTTAATCCAATCCCCCCACATGTCCTTGACGGACTTCGTGGTCTTCCCTCCTGGCCATGGCAGAAGTGTAACCGACTTCTCAGGCTGGGACGCCCATGAGGCGCGGTTACGTTGTCCCGATGATGTGAGTGGTGATATAGGAGGATGTAGTGCCAGGAGGGCCCTTAAACCTAATTTCTACTAACCTACCCAGACCATGGTCAC
>Ga0123355_10011452_pt1 | contig 13674 bp, 10 predicted proteins | sample TergutEmb28metaG_3_FD_89872 | JGI IMG/M metagenome (GOLD analysis project Ga0123355, IMG submission 89872) | Embiratermes neotenicus P1 segment gut microbial communities from Petit-Saut dam, French Guiana - Emb289 P1 | ecosystem: Host-associated > Arthropoda: Insects > Digestive system > Gut ...
GGCCGTCGGAAGCTTCTATTGTTTGGCCCTTTTTGCCTGTACCTTTCACATCTTCAAGTAGGATTACTTTCATTGGGAATCACTCTTTCTCATGATATAATTGACATATTCTAAGATTATGTCAATTATATCATGAGAAAGACATAAAAAAAAGCGGCATGGCCGCCGCATTTAATTTATATACAAAGAACTAGTTTGTATGAAGCATGTAGCATAACTGCTTTCATGTGTCTATAACTTCTGTGTTCGCAAAAAAATTTTCAAAAGTTTTTTCCAGTGCGTCTGTTGCTGCTTCCAGCTCGTCTGCAAAACCAATAGGGTCTTGCCCTTGGCTTGCACTTTCTTCTATTCTATCTACAATAGAGTGTAGCGTAGGCAAACTTAAATTGCTAGCAGCCCCACGCAACGCATGAGCTTGCTGGATAATTTTATCCACATCGCCTTCCAAAATACTGTCTATTAGCTGGTTCACCATTTTACGCCCGTCAAACCTTTTAAGCAACTTTATATACAACGCCAAGTTACCCATAACCCTTGATTTGCCGTCATTTACATTTACATGCGGTAAATATATCGAATAACAGTCTACCATAATAATCCCCTTTATCTGTTGCTACCATGCTATAAGAATGTAGAAAACCATATTTAATTTCGCAGGATAATATAAAAACTATATCATAGGAATTATATCGTGTCCACTGAGTTTTTACATACGTTGCTGTAAATTAAGATTTAAGGCAAATGCATGCAAATATACAAAAACCCCAATTTACAACTCATACACATTATCGTCGGAATATTGCCACGTCTGTTCCATTTTTTCAACATAAACGGCTACATCAAACTGTGGGTCTATTCCCCAATCCGTAAAGCCAAGGATGGCATTTACAAACGCATTTTTGGAATCTTCATCTCTTTTTTCGCTAACTGCTTTTGCCAACCCAACTATTCCATTTGGTTTATGCGGCAGGCGGTTTGCATATTCTACTAGCCGCAGATGGCATGGGAAAAATATTTCATTGTATGTGTACAGCATACGCAATCCCGCATACACTATTTCAAAACGGCATTTATCCAACATATATTGGTCATTGTTCCGCACTGCGCTACTATAAAAATAGCCGTTCGCATACCGCAATATGCTATGGAACAACTTAATACGCTCCCGTTTTTTCTCTTGCGGGTAAATTGGTATTTGCTCAATAATTTTTTCAATGCTCGGGTCTAGTGAAAATATTACCTTGGCTTTAACAAAAGAATTGCGAGTAGGGTCGCTGCCACGCTCTGCTGCAGCTTCCAAGTAGCTTTTGTTAAAATATTTTACGTCGAAGTATCCGCCCGGGTAAGTGCATTTATCTACAATGCACTCTGCCAGCGTACCATCTGTTTTTCGTTTATGATACGCTTGGTCGGCAATTATCACCATTGCATCCAAATCTGAATCCGAGCGCTCTTCGCCTTTTGCAACAGAGCCGCCCAATATAAGGGCTATTACGTCTTTATCGCTCTGGAAGTACTGCTTCATTATTAGCAAGGACTCCTCGTGGTGTTTATACATATACAGCCTCCGCAAAGTGCTTTAATACAACAAGTGGTTCAATCTCTGATGGGTTGCTTATTGTTACCCCACTTTTTGCAGCGTTTTCGCTTACAAAGTATTCGTCTGCTGTTGGCTGGTTAAATCTAATCATTGTTGGAGTTTCTGCGTTATAATTGCCAAACTTTCCACGGCCTTGCACAAATACACAGCCGTAAGCTGCATTATCTTTTATTTCCACTTCTTGTCCCGGGTAAACCGTTAGCTCTTTTGCGGAGAAATATTCGTTATTGTATGTTATCAATTTTTCCACATGGCTTTCCGATTCGGAGCAAATTACAGGCGGCCTGAAATAGGTTTGCTTGAAGTTAGGATCAATATTTTTATCCCAGTCTATTAAGCTCATGATGTAATCCATATCATACTGTTTATCTTCTGGGCAACTATTTCTTATCCACTCCATAGTGTTAACTTCCCCTGCGGTAACATTTTCGTATATTGCACCAGAGCTGGAGTTCCATTGAGGTTCGTACGTACAGTAAGAGCCAGGTGCGTGCAATACACCGCCGGGTATAAACCAGCCCGTTCCCAGCTCCAGCCTAAACGCACGGCTAAGCTCCGTTATTCGCATGTCTTTTTTGTCAAAATCCATTAACCGCTCCCGCACCATTTCCTTGGTAGTAGAAGGGTCGAACCCAAAATACGTATGAGGGAATGTCCCAGGGTGGTTGTTCATTTGAGGCGGATAGTAGTAAGCTTCTGGCTTGCCTTGCTGGCCAATACGTGCGGCAGCTTCAAACGTAAGATGCAGGTGATGAAAAAGTGGTTCTCCGTAGTCGAAAAATTTTGCATGAATAGGAAATGTGCCGTGCTTTTCCATTAAGTCTTTGCCTATCATATCTGTGCCTAACTCTGTTATAAAGTCTGACAAAGGAGTTGTATTGTCTCCTGCGTCTACATAACTTGGGCGGTTTGCCATAACCGATGAAAGTAGCCGCTCTTTTATTGCGCCCTGGTTCATTCCAAAGCCATAGCAGTCGTCTGGGTGAAGCTTGAGCCTAAACCCCGGTTTGGAGAATTTGTACGCTACAAAATTGGGGCGAAGTCGCAAAATACCTTCACCTTGCTCAAATACTTTACGAATTTGCATGTTCTAGCCCTCTTTCATAGTATTTTACACGAGCGTCGATATCTGCATAGTCAATAAAGCCGTCTTGCAGAAAACGAGTGACGGTTGCAAAGTCCGGTATTCCAGCTCTGCCGCCGATGCGAGTACATTTTATCGCAGCTACCGCACAGGCAAAGCGGGCGGCATCTTTTACAGCGTATTCTTTTAGCAACCCTGCTAAAAATGCTCCGTGAAAAACATCCCCAGCACCCACAGTGTCCACAACATCTACTTGGAAAGCCGGGAGCTTAAAGAAACCCTGTTCGCTCACACCAACACAGCCCTTATCACCCAACGTAAATAGGACAATTTGCGGCCCTTTAGCCATTACTGTACGGCAGTTTTCTTCGTAGTTATCATTGTTAAACAAAGTGTTGTAAAAATAGTTAGAGCCTACAAATATATCAATTTTCGGGAGCATACTCATAATATCTTCGGAGTATCCATCTGCATCAATAAATATTTTTGTTCCTGCTCCCCTTGCAATGTCTACGGCATGGTTAACCGCCGGGTCTGCTTGGCAGATAAAAAGATATTTGGCGGAGCGCAGCATTTTTTCATCCATATCCTCTTTTGTGTACAAAGGAGCTGTGCCCGATTTGCTTAAAATAGTACGGCTCCCTGCTGCAGCTTCACTAAGTACTACGGATAGGGACGATGTGTCACCTTGTTGTATTTTCAGTGCAGATGTATCTATGCCGTGCAGTTTAAAGTCATGAATGATAAATTTACCAAAAATATCATCCCCTACAGAGCCCATCATTGCGCATTTTGCACCCAGGCGGGCACAAGCTACCATTCCACTGGCAACTTTGCCGCCACCCTGCCAGTTTAACTGGTTAATGTTCTCGCCAAAGTCCGGTGTGGGGAACTTGCTGAGGTTTACGTTTAAGTCCATACATGGCATATCTATGCCTACTACTTCGCACATGTTGTGCCTCCAGTCAGCCCGTGTTGGGCGTTTTGTTCTTTGCAAGGAAAGTGCATTATTCAAAATGCACAGCGGAACCGCTTATATGCACTTTTGTAGAAGCGAACTGCGTTCGCCCAGGATTTTTAAGCTATCATTTATAAAGTGGTCATTACTGTGTTGTTCCCAAATGTTATATCAATAACTTTTCTAGTTCCGTCACAAGCTCCTCAAACACCGTCAGAGCCTCCCGTACAGGGGTTGGTGTGCTCATATCTACACCGGCTTTTTTCAAAATTTCAATAGAAAAATCGCTACTGCCAGCTTTTAAAAAGCCCAGATAATCTTCTAACGCTTGCGAGCAGCCAGATTGTATCCGCTTGTTAAACGCCACTGCCGCAGAATATCCTGTTGCGTACTGATATACATAAAACGCTCTATAAAAATGTGGGATTCTTGCCCAGCCGAGGTCAATTTCTTCATCTACAGTCATAGCAGGGCCAAAGTATTTTACGTTTAACTCTCGAAAAATTTTGTTTAACGCATCCAAGGTCAACGGCTCACCACTTTCTGCCATTGTGTGGGTTATTAGCTCAAATTCCGCAAGCATAGTTTGACGAAACAGCGTACTATGAAACTGCTCCAGATATTCTCCAAGCAAATACGTACGAACTTTGGGGTCTGTGGTGGTTTTTATCATATAGTCCGCCAGGATAGTTTCGTTTACTGTGGAAGCTACTTCTGCTAAGAAAATAGTGTAGTTTGCATAAACATCTGGCTGGGTTTGCCATGTGTAATAGCTATGCATTGCATGACCCATTTCGTGGGCAAGGGTAAACATATCGTAAATTTTGTCATCATAATTCATTAGTACATATGGGTGCGCCTTGGAAGAACCCCATGCATATGCACCGCTTTCCTTGCCTTCATTTTCGTATACGTCTATCCAACCACTTTCCATGCCTTTTGACATGGCTTCTAGGTATTCTTTTCCCAGAGGTGCAAGGCCTTCCACTATTTTTTTCTTTGCGTCTTCGTAGGTTATTTTGGTGTCTACTTCGCTAACTAGTGGTACGCTTATGTCGTACATACGCAACTCGTCAAGTTTTAATACTTCTTTGCGCAGGGCAATGTAGCGGTGCAATACAGGCAAAAATTCCCCAACAGTTTCGATTAACTGCTCGTACACGGTACGAGGGATATTGTATGTGGCAAGTGCCATGTCTAATGCACTGTCAAACTTACGGGTGCGTGCCAAGAAAATATCGTTTTTAACACTGGAGTTAAACGTGGACGCAAATGTATTTTTCAATGCCCAATAAGATTTATAATATGCATCAAATGTATCCTTACGAACACGACGATCTTGAGATTCTATCAGGCTGGAGTATCTGCCCTGCGTTACCTCCACAGTATTGCCATTTTCGTCTGTGATAGTGCCAAACTTCAGGTCTGCGTTAGATAACATGTTGTAGATATTACCTGGAGCCATACCAACTTCACTGCCATTGGCCAGTATTTCTTCAATTTCTTTACTTAGGATATGAGCTTTTTGAAGTATGAGTTGCTCCAAATAGTGCTCATATAACTTAAGCTCTGGGGTGGTGGCTATGAAGTTGCGGATCGTATCCTCGCTAAGACTTAAAATTTCCGGTGTGATAAATGATGTTGCAGCGTGAAATCTAACATATGAACTTTGGGCAATATCCGCCATTCCTTGGGATATAGAAATATTTGCGTCTTCATGAAATTTCATGTTAGCGTATACATAGGTCGCACCCATTGTTTCGCCTATGGCAAAATATTTGCTTAGGCAAGCAGCTAAGGTTTCCCCGGTGGTTAGTTTGCCCTGATAGTTTGCTAGCTCTTCCATTGCGGTAGCCATGGTATCAACTTCTTTACGCCAATCAGCTTCTGTCTGGAACAGATCTTCCAGTTTCCATTTGTATTTGGCAGGTATTTCGCTACGTTTTTTCGCCCTTATCTCCATGTTTGTCCTTCTTTCTTTGTTGTTGTATTTTTATTTGCAAGAAAGTGCGCTGTATGAACCTTCGATGGAACCGTTTTTATCTTGTTCGTTTGTCATAAGCCCGCTGCACGGCATGACGGAAATCCCATATTGCATTAGCATCCCAGTTCCCAAGCCAAAGCGGTACAAAGTCGTGGTCGCTGTCTACATACAATGGGAGTTGAGGCATTGCATAATTAAAGTGAAGTTGGAACGCAAGCCACGCCGCAAGATATCTCTCTTCCCAACCGGGATATGAAGAGTCGATATTGCGCATTGCCCATGCCAAGCGGTGCAGTTCCCAGTCGCCGTGCCATGTGGTACTAAAGCCGGGAGCTTGCTGCTCTTCGTACAAGCTCCATTGGTTCCATAAACGAGTTGGAGAAGGAACATTTATTGCCAATGTAAAAATATGATGCGTACGAAACTTATCGCCATCAGGTGCATAAGGGGAACCCGGCATACGCTGCCACGCAGGGATGTTTGTTGTGCCAACAGGGTACAACTCTTCAACAATATACATTCCAAGACTTTCTGCAGTAGAGGGGAGGACAACGCGCATGATATCAGAGAGCCGGTTATCGTTTGCAGCCCATATCATTTCAAGGCGCATTAACCAGCGGTCGCCAACATTAAACACCATTGCATCATCTTTCAGTGGCTCATTTTTCCAGTTAGTCATACCAGTAACGTCTTTGTAGCGCCACCTGTCAACATCTGGGTTAAATGGCTCCCCATAAGAGTTAAGAACCCAGCCACCGCCAACAAGCTCTTGCAGGGCGTTTGCAGGGTAAAATCCGTAGTTAGCAAAATCAGGATGGTTGTACAGGTAATCTCCTACAGTTTGGAACTCCCAGCCTTGCAATGCATACGGCCCATGCTTAACATCTCCAAAGCCCCATGTAAACTGCCGGGCAAAATCTTGTCTGTCTAACATCCATGCAATAGCGCGGCGCACTTCAGGGAATTGGGAAGGCCCATGGTCGCCATGGAATCCTAGGTAACCATAGCCATGTCTTGGAAAACCCACTCCTCTGTGCAAACCCAGTTCATCTATAATTGCCCAGCCATCATTGATATCAACACCATTGCGTATACTATGGACCATATCAATATATCCGTAGCGCAAAGCATCCATAACAAATCCGTATGGGTTACTTACCAGCACAAGAGTTTGAATTTGCGGCATAAATCCATCCCATGTACCTTGGAACAACGGGTTTCTTTCTAAAATCACATCACCTGTATTGGCATCCCAGTAACTAATCATATAAGGGCCCGAGAAAACGGTAGGGTTACTGCGGATACCTGCCGCAGCATTAAGCCTTTGTGTCAGCCATGCTCCTTCAAGGCCATCAAGTCTTACGCCATGAGGGGTGTCGGTAATTACCATATTACCACCCTGGTTCCAATAATGGAACGGTAGCGGCTCCCAGGATTGAAAAATAAAATCCCAAATATACGGCAACATTTCTGCTCTAATAGTTACGCTGAAAGAATCCTCGCTGTACAGCCTAACTCCACTGAATATATCTGCACCGTCCGAAAATTCTTCAAAACCCTTAATATTAAGACCTGCAGTAGCATTTGCACCAATGGCACGCATTTCAGGTGAAGAATATGCCAGAATATTAAACACATAGTCGGTGGCGGTTATTGGTGTGCCGTCGCTCCACAAATTATCTGTGTAAATTGTGAATGTGTATGTGCGTGAACCGTCCCGGTGGTTAAGATGTTCAACGGGTTCACGCAGTACCAGCGGGTTAGGAAGCCACTTACCCGTGCGGTCCATTACCATTGTTCCCACTCCGCCATACAAAAGCTCCAATATCCATTGTTCAGGAAAAACTGTAGCTCCAGAAAATCCTCGGATAAAATTATTTTGATTCCATGTGCTATGTGCGTGTCCAAGCACAAGTTTGCCGGAAGGTGCGAGCATATCTGCCGCATGTGCCAGAATTTCTGCACGAGTGAAAAGTGTGCCGTTTGTGTGAGCTAGCAAATTACCACCAGTTGCTGGTTGTGATGTCGTAGGAGGTCGCACTGCCGGAGGATGAACAACAGCAGGTCTTATTGTCCAAAACTCCCCTGCGGCAAGCCGTAGAACCAAGTAGTTTACGTCTTCCTGCGACATGTATGCCCGATTGTTTATTACCACGATAGGATGGTGAAGCAACCCCGGCTCCGGCGAAACATTCGTAACATATACATCGCTCCCGACTGTGAAGGAAAACATCAGTGCTGCTCCATCTGGCCCATTATTTTCAAGGTACGCAGCAATGATTGGCGTGCCGGGATCAAAGCCTGGCGGCCAACTTGGAACGTCGCCATACCTCAGCCAAAAAACATGCCCCCCAATTTCCTCAAAAAGTTCTCTCATGGAAACCATCGGTTCACTTTCACTTACAGCAAATGATGTTACTGGCATAATCAAAATTACCATTAATGCCATCATTGTCAGAGCTAAAAATTTTCTTATTTTGCTCATGTGAGTTATCCCTTCTAAGATGTGTTATGTGAATGATACATTAACAAAGCGCATGGTGCAATGTTACATTTTTACGGCTATAATAAGTATTACAACTCTGCAAGCCATGAATCCATACAAGCATCGCTAGGCATATCAACCCCACCACTGCGTGGCGAAAGGGAAACATTTACTACCTGCGGTCCATCCGGTAAGCAATTTCGCTTAAACTGCTGCGAAAAAAATCGTCTGTAAAATGTTTTTAACCAATGGCGAACTTCCTCTGCCGTATATTTTTCTGCAAAAGCAGATCTTGCCAGAGCAAAAATATTCGTTGGCCTGTAATACATTTGCACATGACAGAATATAAAAAAATCATGTAACTCATATGGGCCTACAACGTCTTCTGTAATTTGTGTAGTTTCGCCATTATGTGTTGGGAGCAGTTCTGGGCTGACTTTGGTTGCCAGAATACTTTCCAGCACTTTTTTTAGCTCATCTGACGCATGTGTTCTTGCTACATATTCCACTAAATGACGCACCAATGTTTTTGGTACACCGGAATTTACCGCATACATACTCATATGGTCGCCATTATAGGTTGCCCAGCCCAATGCAAGCTCTGATAAACTGCCTGTGCCAACTACCAAACCACTTACCTGGTTTGCCACATCCATTAGTACATAGGTGCGCATTCTAGCTTGGGAATTTTCGAAAACAATGTCATACAGCCCTTCTGGGTGGTTGATGTCTTTTAGATGCCTGGTTACAGATGCATGGATATCAATTTCCCGGCAATGAATACCCAAGGCTTTGCAAAGGCGGTGGGCGTTGGTTTTTGTACGCTCTGTTGTACCAAAACAAGGCATGGTTATGGCGTGGATATCCGACACGGGTTTGCCTAAAAACTCATAAGCTCGTACGGTAACAAGCAGTGCAAGACAACTGTCCAGCCCACCAGAAATTCCTATTACCGCAGATAAACCAGTGTGCTTTAATCGGCTGGCAAGCCCTACGGCTTGGATGTTTAGTACTTCTTCCGGGTCTTGGCATTGGCATATGAACGGATGCTGGTTTATGACGGAAGATGTGCCGTCTGTAAGGCTGTCACTTTGTTTTGGTGGACTTATAACTGTGTGGTTGAAGATTACATCCGCCATAGCCCAACCATTCCCAAAGGGTTGAGATTCTTGTAAAATTTCGCCTTTGTTTACTATTATATTATGCCCGGAGAAAACATAGTCTGTAGTACTTTCCCCCCAACCAGCGTTGGCTTCAACATATACGCATTGGTATTTTGCAGATAGCTCTTTTGCCGCTTGCTGCCGTCGTTTTGTGGAACCGGCAAGTGCGGGCCCGGCGGAAGGGTTTACAATAATTGTGAGATTGTCTGCCGCCCAGGCAGCAGATAGATCTATACTACACTTGGAGGTTTTGCAGTAAATGTTAAGCTCCCAGCCGTTTATGGTGAAATTCTGGTTTGCAGTAAACGGGATTTCTTCCCCTTCCCAAGGGATGGATTGCATTGCAAAAGTCTTAAATCCCGAGTTGCATACCAAAGGAGAGCTGCAGACAAATGGCTTAGGAACAAACCCAAGTATCTGACCCTGTTTAAATACTACAATGGTGTTGTGTACTTCATAATTATTATTAGTGTAAATATTACTGGTTGGCAACCCAGCCACAATAGCTACATTTTTGTTTTTGCTTGCTTCTACCAATTTGTTTAGTGCTTCTTTTGCGCTGTTTTGAAGTGTGGGGTAAAAGAATAAGTCTCCGCAGGTAGAGCCGGTTATGCATAGTTCCGGCAGTATTAGTAAATGGGCTTGTTCCGCTTCTGCTTTTTCCATTAACTCTATGATTTTGGCTGCATTGTGTTGGCAGTTGGCAACTTTTATTTCCGGGGTGGCTGTTACAATTCGTAAATTGTGGATGTTTTTATTCATGCAATATCTCTCCTGACTGCTCCATTTGAATTATTCTCATTTTTGGCTTTCATAATAACATGCAAAAACTTTTCCTGTGTTGGGGGCATAGTCCATGCTCTCTTAATGCCGTTTTATGTACAACTGTACCATACCCCTTGTGGTGGCCGAACCCATACATGGGGTATTTTTTGTGTAGCTCCAGCATCATAACGTCCCGTTGCACTTTTGCTAAAATGCTTGCGGCCGCAATTGTGTGGCTTGCAGAGTCTCCTTGTTTTATGCAATAGGCTGGGCACATTAACCCTTCCGGCAGCTTGTTTCCATCAATTAAAATTGCGCTGGGGGTAACGGCTAAACATTCTATAGCGTTTTTCATTGCAAGAAGTGAGGCCTGTAGAATATTTATTTCTGCAATTGTGCTCACATCTACAATGCCATATGCATAAGTTATAGCTTTTTCTTTTATTAGCTCGGCTAACTCTTCCCGGCGCTTTGGGCTTAGCTTTTTAGAGTCGTTAACTCCTTCAATAATTAGCCCATACGGTAAAATTACAGCACAGGCAACAACTGCCCCGGCTAATGCGCCACGCCCCGCTTCGTCTACACCTGCAATACAGGAATAACCTTGGGTTGCAAGAATCTTTTCATACGTATTTGGTGCTGTTACCATATGTCACTCCTGTTTTAATTATTTTAAAAACCCCAAGCACAATATGCACCTGTGTAAAAAATTTCGATTCTACTTTCGCTTGCAAAACCGCCAAGCCTTAGTATATCCCTAAAGAAACACCAATATGGGGCATAAAGTTCGCCGTCAACCCACTCAAAGGGTGTATAAATTCTAATCCACCGCTCTTCTTGCATAAAAAATTCTTCGGTATCTGTATCGGCGGTATCTGTATCGATGCATTCTATTATTCTGGCTTGTTCACCGCATGGGGAAATGGATATGGTAAAACCCAAAGCCTCTGCCAGTGGCCTGACAGGCAACATTATATTATACCCACAATCCGCTAATAATGGGGGTGGCGCTTCTACTCTTTCACCATTTATAAAAATGGGAAGCTGCGATACGTCTGTAGTTATCTGCCTTTCCGTTTCTCCGCCCCACCCTGCACGTGACGAATGACCATGCAATGCACACCAGCCCCGCCTTATAATATGAATTTCATTATTGTATATAAATGCATCTGTAAGAAAAGCAGGGCTTACGCCTGCAAAAAATTCAATAAGCGGAACGTATAAAACACCGTCCACCAACATAGTTGGGGTAGTAAAATTAACAGAAAGCCCGGTTCCGCTTGCGCGTGTACCGCCAACTGCCATTTTAGCAGTTTCGCCGCTGCCACCCCCAGAGGTGCCAAACATTAGCCCGCTATCACCCAACGAAACAGATGCGCCTATGAATTGAAACGCCCAGTCTCTTGCAATGGACATAAAAGGAACCATAACCGTAACCCCGTCGTGGTGCAGTAATGGGGGCGTGGATGAGATTAGCAGCTCCTGCTGCAAAAATATTGGCATGTCTAATGCTGTAAAATCGGAAAATGAATACATTTCGGGAACATGAAACTCAGCACCTTCCCAGCCGAAGCGCCAGTCGAAATAAGAATCTGCAATTTTATGAATTTCTGTTATTGCAATGGGCTCGTTTGTTTCATATTCAGGTTGGTTATATATAAAAACTAACCCGTCACGGACATTAGAGAGCCATTTGTAGCCCTCTAATAACTCCATACGGTTATATGCAAATACTGTGCCACAGTTAGTTGTACGGATAGTACCATCGCTGCATACAAAATCGTACTCGCCGCTATCAAAACTGTAGAAGACAAAACTACCGCCGCGCCGTTCTAATTGCTGCTCTATAGTTCCAAAGTATCCGGTATATACGCCTACTCCCCCTGGGACATTAATTACAAGCACAGATGCAATATAAATAAGACGGTCGTCTACAAGCCTTGCAGTGTTTGCATTAACATATGCTGTAACAACTTTTCCAACAAAAAAGCCATCAAACGGTACGACTGTCCATCTTGTGGCTACTAATGTTACTGGTTCGCCGTTATTGCTTTCTATATGGATTTTTAGCCAATCAACATCTTGATGAATTACACCGTCTGTTACAAGGCCTTCAATGGATAATATTGTCCCGGTTATTTGCCTGTAGCTCATGCCGGCGTCGACGTTGTGAGTTGTACGTGGGCGGCCTGTAGTTGGCCGCACGATATAAAATGACGAATAGCCTAAATCTTGAGCCGAATATTCAGGGTCAGGTTCTATTAAACACTCATAGTTAGACGCCTGGACTGCATACTCTATTTCCTCTGGTTCAAGATATATATCTGCGTACTCAAAACGGTTCCCACAAGCTGCTATTAATAATAAAGATGTAAGCCCAAACCAAAATGCTATTTTCATATAGATATTTCCTTCCGGGGCACGCGCCCAACCCTTCCCAAATACACGTATAACCCAAGCCCAGTAAGCGCGGCAAAAACAATCTTTAACCACGGTTCAATCGGTAGCGGTGTAAAATATCCTTCTATTATACCGGCAATAACCAACATGATAATAATACCAGGCAAGAGTTCTGCAACTTTTTTGCACATTGCAACCAAGGCATGTTTTCGTGTAAACTCCCCGGGTAGCAGCAACCCTTTGGCAAGCATAAGGCCACAGCCCCCAGCTAAGAATATTGCCATCAACTCAATAACCCCGTGCGGTAATACCAAGGCATAAGCCACAATCATGTCTGCCCCAGCACTATGGAAAAAACCAAACAGCCCTCCTACAACAAGCCCGTTGTAAATTAAGATATATACCGTTCCAAGGCCTGCCAACAAGCCGCCCGCAATTGCATTAAATGTTACAACTATATTGTTGGTGGTAATAACCGCTGCCATTAACGAATATTCCCACGGTACGGAACCATCCCCAAGATCAGGTACTTCGTCGGCAGAAAACCCGTACCCCCAGCCCGGCGGCAAAAAATCGTGTAGGCGGCTAAGGTCTGCCGCCACAAACACTCCTGCAAAAATTGTTCCGAGTACGAAAAGCGCCGTCGCAAAAAACCAATAACGCCAGGTTTCACGCACGGCACGTGGGAATGTACGGGAAAAATACCTCCCAACATCGGAAATTGCTCTGCTTTCCCTTACATAAAAATGATTATGGGTTACGCCCAATACTTTGTTTAAATAGGGTAGAATGTGACTGGTTGGAAAATGTGTTTTTACATATGCTAAGTGGTGGCTTGTAAGGCGAAAAAGCCGGGCAAATTCTTTAACATCATCCAGCTGCAACCTACGGATTCCGCCCTTTACAACACGGCGGTTAAAAGCTTCAAGGGATTTCCAAGAATCTTCGTTTTTTGCGATAAAATTGGTTTCTGTCATGGCGGCCTCCGAGATATTTGTGGCTTGTTCTGTTGTTACAACGGGAAAACATCCACTATAAAAGATAAGCCACCATATTATATCATGTTCTGGCTTCTTTACGGTAAAAATATATTTCACTTCAACCGGTAAGAGATTCTTAGAAACTGTTTAGAATCTTCCGAAATCTGATGATTTAGGGTATAGTAATGCAAAAAAGGTGATTCGAAATGCAAAACTACCCAAGCAACATAACCCGAGAGCAGTTTGATGTAATAC
>Ga0123355_10011453_pt1 | contig 13673 bp, 11 predicted proteins | sample TergutEmb28metaG_3_FD_89872 | JGI IMG/M metagenome (GOLD analysis project Ga0123355, IMG submission 89872) | Embiratermes neotenicus P1 segment gut microbial communities from Petit-Saut dam, French Guiana - Emb289 P1 | ecosystem: Host-associated > Arthropoda: Insects > Digestive system > Gut ...
AGTAGGCCGGGGGTTCGAATCCCTCTTGGCGTGCCAGCTCACTACCGGGTTTGCTATGCGCAGTTTCCGCCACCGGCCTACGGCCTTTGGCGAAAACTGCGCGTCGCAAGCCCGTCGTTCGCTTCAAAATCGAACCCGCTTCGCTGGGCTTCGATTTTGTTTGTTGGCCTCTCCTCCTCTCCAATGCCGACCCACGCTTCGCGCTGGGCTCGTCATTGGGTACGGGGAATTTGTCGCGGACTAAGGCGACATTTCGTCCGCCGCGGAAGTGGCGGGCATTTGCTTTTGTTCTGTACTTCAAATTTCTGTTTTTTGTGGACGACCGGGGTCGGTCGCCCCTACAACTGTGAATAATTAAAGGAGCGTAAAAAATGAAAAAGAAAATCATCGCAATATTACTAATCGCAATCATGCTCATTGCCCTTGCCGCCTGCGCGGCAAACAATGAACCGACCCCTCCCGCGCAAACCGAACCTCCCACCGAGGCTACCGCAAACGGCGGCGACGAAGTCGCCCCGCCACCCGCGCAAGTCATCGACGAAGACAGGGAAGGCAATCCGATCACGCTGCCAGAGACGATAACCACAGTTATCTCGATGGGTCCGGCAACCACTGAGATCCTCTCCGCGCTCGGCTTTGCGGACAAGATTATTGCCGTGGACACGTTTTCCGACAACATAGCCGGAATAGACCCCAGCATTGCGATACTCGACATGATGGCCCCTGATGGAGAGCGGATCATCGCACTGCAGCCTGACGTTCTTTTTGTCGCGGGCATAAGCAGATACGGCGCCGACGACCCGTTTCGGCTCATAGCCGATGCGGGCATTTGCGTAATATTCATTCCCTCGAGTACGAGCATAGCAGGTATCCAGGAAGATATTCGCTTTATTGCCGCGGTGATGGATAACGCGCCCGGCGGGGAGCAGCTTATTGAAAATATGAACAGGGAGATAGACGCCGTCCGGCAAGTTTCTGCGACGATAACCGAACGGCGGACGGTCTATTTTGAAGTTTCCCCGGCGCCGTGGATGGTCAGTTTCGGGTCGGATACATTTTTAAATGAGATGATCGAAATAATAGGTGCGGAAAATGTTTTCGCAGCAGAAGAAGGCTGGATGTCCGTCTCCGATGAAATTATCGTTGTGACAAACCCCGATGTTATTCTCACTTCGGTAGACTTTATCGACAACCCGGTCGGCGAAATTTTGAGCAGGCCCGGCTGGGACGCGATCACGGCCGTTCAAAACGGCGATGTGTTTTATATAGACACCGATGCAAGCAACCGCCCGAGCCATAACATCGTACTCGCCCTTTTTGAAATGGCCATGGTCGTATACCCGGACTATTTTGGCGGGTGAATGCCTAGGGTGTGCCTTGACACCCTAAGAACCCGTTGGTTCTAAGCCAATCTGCGGAAGGTTTTCCGCTTATCGCCGTTTCAATCGTAAACGTTACGGCTGGCGCCATCTCAGTTATCATGCGGAGCAGTGGCGCGATATCAATACTGCCGTCGCCGAGCGCGTTATGATTATCGCGCTCGGCATAATTATTGTGTAAATGGACATGCCCGAGAAGCGGCAGCATCCGCTCTGCCCATTCGGTGAGAGGCGTCTCCCTGCCGACAATCGCTGCGTGTCCGATATCAAGGCACAGACGAAACCGCGGATCATCCACCCCGGCGACGATTTCGCAAAGCATCTTTGGCGAGTCTTCAAGCACGTTCTCTAAATATAGGCGGAAATCCCCCGGCTTATCTGACAAAAACCGCTTCCAGAATTCGATCGACCTTGAAACGAACCAGTCTTCATAATACACCATCGGGATAAACCCGGAGTGTACTACCATGGTGTTTATGCCGTAGCCGCACATAAGTTTATACGCTTGCTCGTAACGCCTCTCCGCGACTTTTACAATCATCGGGTCAATCGCGGCGGGACACAGCTCATTAAACGGAGCGTGAAATATAAACCGCTCCGCGCTCTGCATTTTTGCACGGACCTGCGCATCCCACGTTGCAAAATCCTCATCCATATTAAACGCGGTGCAAAACTCTGCAATTTCCAAGCCGAAACCATACTCACGAGCGACATCTTCCGCGTCGGTTGCAATTGTGGATATGTATATGTTTAGCATTTTCCTCCTCTTCAACGCCGCCCCGGCTTCGCCTGGACTCGTCGTTGATTTATTCAAATCTTGTATATCATATCATGCTTCGCGGTTTATGGCAAAACGGTGTAAATAACCAACAGCGCAGGTCGGGCTTTGCCCGACCTGCGCTTTGTTTCACGGGCTGGCGGCGGTAAAATTTTGAACTTTCTGGAAATTTTCTGTGAAAAATTGCCAATATAAGGTTGGTGTTTTTGTGAATTAGTGACAATTAATCTGTAAAATATTATAAATAATTGACAAAAATGTCAGTTGCATGATATTGTAGATGGGAAAAATATCTATTTTAAGGAGGGTTCTACGTATGCCAACAATACCGATATCCACCCGCAAAAAAAATAGAGACATCCTACACATTGCAATCGCGGTAGCTATTGGTCTGATTTTCGGACTGGTGCTACAGCCCGGCAACGGCATTACACAAGAGGGGCTTACTGTGCTGGCGATTTTCATTCCAACGCTGTACCTCTGGATGGCGATCGCTCCTACGACATGGGTTTCTATTTTGTTCCTTGCGGCGTTCGCCATGACCGGGATTAGGACACCGGGGGCATTGTGGCAGCAGTCAGTCGGTCATTTCACGTTTATGCTGGTCATGGTCTTCATGATGTTTGACAACTGTCTGAGGGAGACCGGCGCAACCAAGTTCCTTTCTAACTGGTTTATTACGAGGAAGTTTACACAGGGTAGACCGTACTTATTTTTAACAATGTTCTTCGCATCAAACCTTGCCATTGGCTTCTTTGTGCAAAACGTGGCCCTGGCTATAGTCTTTGTCACACTGACCGCACAGCTTTGCGCGGCCATCGGCGTACCAAAGGGACACAGACTCTACACCCTGATGTTTGTAGGCATCGTATGGGGTAACGCAGTAAACCACATCGCGTCGCCGATCGGCAAGTCGATTCCTAACATCATCATAGGACTGGTAAACAACAACATGGATGTCGGTATTTCATGGGCGCAGTGGATTATGGTTGGTATTCCGTTCTTGGTCGCCATGCTTATAGTCTCCATGGTTGCCGCGCGGATTTTCCTGAGAAAAGAAGATCTTGAGCCACTGAAGAACTTTAATGTCGCCCAATACAAGAGGGAGAAGATGGAGCCTTTGGGCGCGCGCGGCAAAATAGCGCTTATTGCGCTGCTGGCCATTTTCCTGGTTATCATGGTTCCCGAAACCCTCCTTGTCATGGGCGTCAGCAACGCTGTCACACAGTTTATACTTCGCATGACAATTACTGTTTGGGCTATTATGATGGTTGTTATCCTCTGTTTGATTCGCATTAGAGACAAGGCAAGCGGCGAAACAAAACCTGTCTTGGACTTTGTCGAGGCGATGAAGGATGTAGACGTCGGGATACTGCTGTTCATCTCTTGCGTTATCTTCATCGGCGGGCCGCTGGGCGCACAAAGCGCGGGCATCGTCGATTGGATGGGCAACATCTTTGGTCCGATTGCCGCGGCGCTGCCCACCGTTGCGATATTTGCGTTGCTTGGCCTTCTTGCGCTGATTTTAACTCAGCTTATGGCAAGCACTGTCGTCGCGACGATTATGTTCTGGATGGGCGTCGCGATATTTACGGCGGGAACGGTTGTTATCGGCACTAATGCCGAAGGCGCCGATATCACCAGATTTATAACCAACCAGACATCACTCGCCTGGGTCATGATCGGATCGTTTGCCGGCTGTATCGGCATTTTTATCCCCGCCTCAACCGCAACGACCGCACTGTACTACGGGCCGCATATTGAAGTCAGCAACACTTGGAAAACCAACATAGTGTTTATCTTGCTGACGCTTGTCGCCGTTGTCGCGATGATTCCGGTCGCGCTCGCGGTATTTGGTTAAAAGACATTTGATGATTTATATTAGAGACGATTATGGGGGCGGCCTTTGGCCGCCCCCATAATCGTGTATTGATTGCCATCGCTCCCAACGCAACAGCGCGCTGAGGGCGTCGCGCCCTACAGATTCTTCTTAATCTGAGTTATCGCGTTTTTTTCAAGTCGCGAGACTTGCGCTTGGCTGATTCCGACTTCGTCCGCGACTTCCATTTGGGTCTTGCCGTAGAAGAACCGGAGCGCGAGGATGCGCTTCTCCCTGTCACCGAGCCGGTCGATGGCATCGCTCAGCGCGATTTGCTCAAGCCAGTTTTCGTCTGTGTTCTTCGTGTCGCTTACCTGATCCACTATGCAGATGTTCTCGCCGCCGTCGGTATAAAGCGGCTCATAGAGCGAGACGGGGTCTGATATCGAATCCAGGGCGAACACTATTTCCTCGCGTCGCGCGCCGAGCGCCATGGCGAGATCGTCCATCGTCGGCTCTTTCTGTGTTTCATTCATCAGTTTCTCTCGCATTTGCAGGGCCTTGTACGCCATGTCGCGCATACTGCGGGTCACCCTTATCGCACTGTTGTCGCGCAGGTATCGCCTTATTTCTCCGATTATCATCGGCACTCCGTATGTGGAAAAACGCACATTCATGCTAATATCGAAATTATCTATGGCCTTCATCAAGCCGATACATCCCACCTGAAATAAATCGTCAACGTTTTCACCCCGGCCTATAAATTTCTGTATGACCGACAGTACCAAGCGCAGGTTTCCGGCGATCAGGTCTTCACGCGCTTTTTTGTCTCCTTCCTTGCTTCGTTTTAAAAGCTCGGTCGTCTCGTGGTTTTTCAGTACCTTGAGCTTTGCCGTGTTAACGCCGCAGATCTCGACCTTACCCGACATAAGAAACTCCTCCTTTGACGGAAATACTGATTCGTGTAAACCTCAGTATTTCCCCAAGGGAGGAGTTTAATACTTGTCTGTTTTGTAGAGGCTGCATTTTGCCGCCTTTAAAACACCCGCCGACTGCGGTCGGCACGCTCTTTCACCGCCCAGTGTGGTTATTAACCATATATCGGCGCAAAAAACCTCCCGTCAATTTCAGACGGGAGGTTTTGCTATTTTTGAGATATTACTCAACGCGCGGACGCTTCTTGTACAATACGATCACGGCAATCAAAGTGAGTGCCACGAGGCAGACGATACCATGCCAAAAAGTATTGTTAGTATCTCCGGTTTGCGGATTAACTCTTGGTCTTGTTCCCGGCTCTGTCACCTCTGTCGGCCGATAGGCTAACGGTATTGTTGGTTCTTCGATTTCTATCAGCTCTGTCGGCTGCGTTGGTTGGGTTGGTTGCGTTGGCTGTGTCGGCCGTGTTGGTTGGGTCGGATCTGTCGGCCACGTGTCATATGTTGGCTGCGTCGGATCTGTTGGCAGTGTCCCACCTGTCGCTTCTGTCCCGTTTGACGGCGGCTGTGTCGATTCTGTCGGACCTGTCGGATTCGTCGGCCATGTCGGCCTATTCAGTACGCGAAATCCTATGGTGACCACATCGTCCTCGACACGACTCTCGCACACTAGGAAAACATTGTTGCCGATGGTTCCGCTACCGGCGAAACTCACGTCCCACCCATGCCCATCATCGATCTCTATTAGTCTATACATCCGTCCGTCTTGCAGGGCGGGCCATGTGTCAGGCATACTGGTCGTGCGGGCTGCGTCGGAGTACCAATCGATCAAAGTCGGCACGGCGCTCTGATTCACGATCGCACGACCCCACGCGACTGGTTCATCTGCCACAATATCAATGATTTCAAATAAGAATACGGTGTTAGAGAGCTGGAAATCACTATCTCGAATACTTTCACAAACTACTTTGTATGCGCGGAAGTCGATGTCATACCAGCGTATGTCGCCGCCGAGCTCCGGTCTGACTGTCATTGTGTAATTTTCGTCAACTCCGCCACCTGTCAAGCGCGCGTTATTGGTATAGTAATCCTGAGGCTCTACGATTCTGGTGGTGTAGATAATTCTCACGGTTGTTGAATATGGGAGGTGGCTAACCGGATGTGCCGTGGATGAGCCATAAACCAAGTTGCCTAAATCAACAATAAAGTAGTTAGAACCCACGTCCAGTCTGCCGTACTCAGCGGGGAAGTAGTTGCAATCCTCAAAGAATCCACCATTCACCATACGGCCAACTTCTACAAATACATCAGGGAAACCATAAGGAGTTTGACGTAATTCTAAGCCAGGTGGAAGCGTGTCACGAAACTCTGCATTGTAAATATCAATGCCTTGGACATTGACTCTTACCATCCAATCTATGTAGTTGCCGCAGGCGCTGTACCATCCGTGTTTCCATAGAAGCTCATCGTCTGGAATATAAATCCCGTCACCGACAATGATATCTCCTACACCACTTCCCGGAAGTTGGATAGAAATTTCCTCACCCACATTGACTTCGTTTCTGTCCCAGATGATTCCAACCCAAAAGCTGCCTTGTCTGCCACGGGCGCCATCCGACAGGTCAGTTATAAATGTGAAGACTGCATTGCCGGTAAAAGGGTTTACCGTGAGATTAGCAATGTGGTTGTTATCCTGATCAAAAATTGGAGCTGATGGGGCGCCCATCAAAAGCAATGGAGATGGAATCGGAACCGTCATGGTATCTCCGTTGTTGATCGGTATGCCATCTGGAATCGAGAAGGTAAAATGCGCCCGGAAAGATTCGTAGTAACCAAATACCGTTTGCGGAGTACCGGTCGAGTCAAGCAGTTGACTGCTTGTTATGAAAGCCGCGCCATGGTCGATGCTAAAAGGCTGGATCTGCAAGTACCCTGCCGCTTCCACTTCTTCGAAAGTCATCGTTGCGCATTCGTCTGATTCTTCTTCATATTCGTCTGAATCGGGCGCGTCTGTTAACTCTTCTTCGAGTATGTATGGTTGTGTTGGGTCTTGCGGATACACCAGGGGGTTTTCTTGCAGGACGCCTTCTTCGTTTGCTGGGTATACGTCATACGCATCGTTTGCTGCTAGAGTAGCGATCGGGAATATGCTGATGATCATAATGATCGCTAATATCAGACATATCCTGTTTTTTCGGTTTATGACTTTACTCTTGGTCTGTTGCATTGTTCTTGTAACTCCTTAGGTTCATAATAGTTTGATTTTGTATTTGTCAGTAGTATAGCAAGTATTTTGCAAAATGGTGAAAATCTGGGCAAAGCGTTTTTTGAACATCGTTTTCTTGAGAAATTATACTCTATTATATATACATATATGCGTCGTGCTTGGGGTACGCATTGCGCATGATGTGCAGAATTTGAATTTTCTATTGAATGAGCCTCGCATTGACCACGAATCGTTCATCTCTGACATCGTTCGTACAGGTAGAGAGCGTTAGCACCCGGTCACCCGGACCGACCGTTACATCGCTGGGATGCATAGAACGCGCCGCCATTTCTGCTAAGAGTTCATAAAACTCCTCGTCAGAGTTAAAATGGACTTGGATGTAGAAAAAGTCAATGTGCGTTCTGTAGAAGGAAAATATCTCCCAACGATATTCTCCGTATGCGGTGTTGAAAGTAATGTACCTGTGTGTGTCAAAAAAGTCCCTGTTTTGAAAATGACGGATGCCATGGAATCGGATATTCTGCCGCATATTGTGACCATAAATTATGGTGTTGGGGTCCTCACGTGTGAGGTCATTCTCATAATCCAGAAACACCCAGCCGGCACGGTCAGGTCGTCTGTGTATATCATGATACAGATAGAACACGTTATCGGTGTGCTGTGTGACCACGTAGCGAATATCCGTTCCTTCTATATATATGTAACCCACGATCTCGTCATTTTCATATTGTTCACGCAAAGCGACGATATACGGGTTAACGACCCATCCTTGCGCTGTCTCCTCGGGCGGTTGCTCTATATCGTCGTACTGATCCGCGTTTTCTGTGTCGATAGGCTCATCTGCGTCATCTACATGCGCAACTGTTTGCACTTCTACTGTGTTAAACACAGATGTAAATCCAAAAGCTGCGGTGACCTGTTCCGCTGTCGGCGCTGTCGGTGTTGTATAGGCGCATCCAGTCAAAAATAAAAGCGCCGTAATTAATATTATAAAGTACACGCTTTTGTTAATCATTTTTCGCATACTGTGTTTTCCTTTATATTGCGTCGTTTAAAACCACGCCACCAACGTTTTTCTGCGGCCGTCAATTTAACTCTACCACATTTGCATTGTCTTTGTCAAGCGTTTATTTCTTTTCGGAACTATCCCATGGCACACAGAGCAGTAGCGTCCGATATCGACGCCGCCAGCATAACTGACGGCGTCCAGTTGTACTTATCACATCCCAAGTGAGGAATTTAATACTTGTCTGTTTTAAAGGCGTTGCCTCCGGCGGCTTATAGGGCTTCGCTAAGTTCGATTGGTGATGCCGTGTTGTGTAGAGGGGGCATTCTGCATCTATTGATTGACCCTGAAAACCCCGACAAAACTAAAATGGTCAGCCCAGACGCCTCTTTGGCCGCCCACCAAAACCTCAATCTCCGTTACGTTCGGCATAGTGGCCAGGCTGTCTATAAGATTGCGGGTGCGCAGGTAGCCGCCGGTGCTTCCCCAGTTAAACGGCAGCGCACCCGCAGGCGTCAAGTCCGCAACTAGGCGACCATCTTCGTACCACAAGCCAGCGAGCTGTATACCGTTGACAGCCCGCATATGGTCTATGACCTGCAACTGCCAGTCTTGGGCCGAAATTTCTTTGTCGGAGTATTCATAGTCGTCATCGTCCTGATGATTGTAAAAACGCATTGTGAAGCTCTCCTCAATCTCCTGCTCCCATTGCCAGAGCGACCTGCCGGCGTCTAATGGCCCCGGGCCAACGATTGGGCCGATCGCATACTCAAGCAAAATCCACCTGATCTCCGCGCCCACACGCCAATATCGAAAGGTCAATACCACGTCGTTATGCATATAGACGCTTCGCACCGTGACAAAATCTCCTTGTAAGGCGATATCAGCTATGTGAAAATCATCTATGCCCAAAGCTTCCGCCGTCGAGTCCATGTGGTCCATAAGACTGTCCAAAATTTCATCTTGCGCGGCGATCTCCGCATGATCTTGCTCTTCCTGCTCTTCCAGTTCCGCAACCAAACCCTGCAATTCAATTATTTCCTGGATTTGCTCGTTCGCCACTTCAATCAGATGGTCTCTCTGAACCTCCAAACTGACAATTATTTCTTCTAAGCGGGCGACTTCATCTGCCTGATCGCCACAGGCCGCCAAAAGTAAAATTAATGGTATCCACAGTATCAACAAAAGCTTTTTCATTTTATGTCTCCTTAATTAGTGCAAGTTTCGCGGACGTCAAGCTCCTACAACAGGGCAATCAGATCGTCCCAGTTGTTCTGCTTGGGATTTTCGATCACATAGTCAAGCAGTCGCTCCAGCGTCTCGCCAATCTCAGGTCCGGGCGGCATACCAATCTCGACAAGGTCCCCGCCGGTGACGGCAAGGTCGCGCAGCGCATAACATTCGCCGCTTTTGACGATCTCGTCGATTTTTTTATACTCACCGTATACCACGGCGGCGCAGAGGGTGACCGGGACTTCGCCGTGCTTCGCCAGCAGACGCTTTATCCCCGCGCGGTCATCGGGAAACCCCGCTCGCGCCAGAGTTATCGCGGTCGCGCAGTCTTTTACCACTCTTGCGGGCAGCCGCAGGCCGCGCAGAAACTCCTCCACATCCACATTTCGCAGCGTGGCGGCAAACGCACACCAGCGCCATGTCGGCAGCCATTCGGGGCATACGGAAAGCTTCGCCAAATCTTTCAAAAGCTTCGTATTATGCACGTTGATGTCCGGGTGCGATAGGCGGAGCAGATCATAAGCGACCTCCGGCATTGGCGAGCGCAGGGTCTTCTCAAACTCGTCGCGTATACGCTCGGCGCTGATTTTTTGCGCAAGGTCGGCGCACTCGCCGATCGCGGCCAACGTCCCCGGCTCTATCGCAAACCCAAGCTCTGCCGAGAACCGAAACGCGCGGAACATTCTAAGCGCGTCCTCAGTAAACCGCTCTGTTGGGTCACCCACACATCGGATTATTCGGGCCTTTAAATCCAAAAGTCCGCCGAACGGATCGTAAACCTCGCCCGTTCCCGTCGCGGCCATCGCGTTGATCGTAAAGTCGCGTCGACGCAGGTCTTCCTCCAGCTCCGTGACGAACTCAACGCTCTCCGGCCGGCGGGCGTCGTGATAGTCGCCGTCTGTCCGAAACGTCGTCACCTCCACCGTATGCTCCGGCAGAATGACGCTAATGGTCCCGAACCGCTCGCCTGTATGCACCGTTTTCTCAAAGAGGTGGGCGACTTCGTCCGGGCGCGCGGAGGTCGCGACGTCGTAGTCGTGTACCGGCCTGTCCAGAACCACGTCGCGGACACAGCCGCCGACTAAGTACGCCTCAAACCCTCCGGCGATAAGTCGGCGGAGTACCTCGGCTATTGCCATCGGTGGAGCGGCCATTTTCATATAAATCACCCGCTTTCTATCATTTGTGTCAAAAAACACAAAATCTCGCTATTGTAAAATGTTGCTTACAGTATTATAATCAATTTGCAACCTTACGACAAATGCAGGGGGTTATTATTCTGGACGGATTTGAACAACATATAAAAAGCGGACAGCGGTGCCACTTTGTTGGGATCGGCGGAGTGTCGATGTCGCCGCTGGCGGAACTCTTGCACGGGTCCGGCATCGCCGTATCCGGGTCTGACCTTGCGGAGAGTCCGGCGGTCGAACGATTGCGGAAACTCGGCATACCCGTGTCGATAGGACACCGATCTGAGAACGCACATGGCGCAGGATTTATCGTCCGCACTGCCGCGGCGCGCGATGACAACGCCGAGGTGGCTTACGCCCGGGAGGCCGGCATACCGGTTTTTGAACGCGCCGAGGCCTGGGGCTATATCATGCGCGGGTATAAAAACGCCGTTTGCGTCGCTGGCTCACACGGGAAGACGACGACGACATCTATGCTTACGCACATCCTGCTAAAAGCGGGCGTTGATCCCACCGTTATGATCGGCGGCACGCTGCCGGTAATCGGCTCTGGTTACCGGATCGGCGGCGGCGACACGATCGTCGTTGAGTCCTGTGAATATTATAACTCATTTCACAACTTTTTTCCAACTATCGCGGTCATTTTAAACATTGACGCAGATCATCTAGACTTTTTCGGGAGCCTTGATAATCTTATGAACTCTTTTCGCACGTTTGCGGCGCTCACGCCCGAAGGCGGTACGATCATCTGCAACGGCGATGATGCGAACACATTAGACGCGCTGACCCCGCTCGGGCGCGAGCTGTTCACGTTCGGAATGGGCGAGAGCGCCCCTGCGCGCGTGCGCGGTGTGAACGTGAACGCCGCCGGGCGCACGCCGTCTCTTGATATCCTTGTCGATGATCAGCCGTTTTGCAAAATTACACTCAGCGTACCTGGTTTGTACAACTTGAAAAACGCGCTCGCGGCCGCCGCGGCCGCTATCAGTCTTCAAATCCCGGCTGAGGATATTCAGGCGGGTCTTAAGGCCTTTACCGGGGCTGGGCGGCGGTTTGAATTTAAGGGCCGCATTAACGGCGCCGATGTGTATGACGATTACGCGCATCATCCCGAAGAGCTGCGCGCACTTATTGACATGGTTTTAACGCTGGATTACAACCGCGTTATTCTGGCGTTCCAACCGCACACGTACTCGCGGACTAAGGCGCATTTTTCCGATTTCGCAGAGCAGCTTCGCCGCGCGGACGTGACGTTTCTGACCGAGATTTTCGCCGCGCGGGAGAAAAACGAATCCGGCATTACATCCCAGGATCTGGCCGACGCCGTACCTGGCGCACGGTGTTTTGGGACGCTTTCCGCGATTGCGGATGAGGTTGCGGCCATTGCCTGCGACGGCGATATTATTCTGACTGTCGGCGCGGGGGATGTTTTTAAGGTTGGGGAGTTACTTTTGGGGTAAGCATGACCCCGATCGCCCGCGTCTAGGTTCAACGTTCAAATAACGGGCGACCGGGTCGGTCGCCCCTACATGGCCCGTGCATGATTTTTATACCGCAAAAAGGCCGCCCGGTGGGCGGCCTTTGCGTTACCTTTACGCTAGAAATAGAAAAAGAAAAAGTCCAAAAATGCAAGACTAAGCCCGATGCCAATTATGACAAGCAGCAAAACCAGCGCGCCGAATATCGTGCCGATCAGCGAACATACGAATCCGCCGGTTTGCAGACCTCCTGAAAACCCTTCTTTTCTTGCGCCTGAGGCCATTACAAGCCCGATTATGCCGACGATCAAGCCGAAAAACGGCACTGGGAAAACAAGCGAGACAATGCCAAGCACCAATGACGCTATAGCTTTGCCTTTACCCGGCGGCGATGCCGGTTGCTGTGTGAAATTTGGGTCCATATCTTATATCCCCCTATTTAAATCTATGTTAAAGGCCGCGCAAAACGCGCGGCCTTTATTAAGTTTTCGCTAAAACATGCCCCACCAAAGGAAAGCGGCGGCCCCGCCAATGATCCAGCCGAGTGTGTACAGCGCGCCCCATATCGTACCTATAATTGAAAGTACAAAACCCGCTGTTCTCAGTCCACCTGTGAATCCCTCTTTTTTCGCGCTGGATGCCAAAACAAGCCCGACTATACCACAGGCCAGGTCAAGAAACGGTATCGGCAAAAATATCGCGATGATACCAAGCACCAGCGCCGCTATTGCCTTGCCTTTGCCGGGCTGGACTCCGCCTGGTTGTTGTGTGTAATTAGGATCCATGTTCATCGATATTCCCTCCCAAAATTTTTATATTTAGCCTATCGCCGTAAGTCCACCGTCGGGATACAGTATATTCCCGGTCATGAAGTCAGATGCCGGCGCGGCCAGGAATACCGCCGTACCGACTATATCTTCCGGCGAGCCCATCTTGCGCATCGGGTTGCCTTCGCCCTGCTGTTGGAGATATTTCTCTACGCTGACGCCTGCTTCGGCGGCGCGTTTTTCGAATATTGCAACCATCGCCGGCGTTGCGGTGATGTTCGGCCCGATTGCATTGACCGTAATGCCGTACTGACCAAACTCGCTCGCAAGCTGTTTCGTCAACATATCGACCGCGCCTTTAGACGCGCAGTAACCGGCGTTGCCGGAGCCTTTTGTCGCGATTCTGCCGCGCACGCTTGACAGATTGACGATCTTGCCGTAGCCGACTTCTTTAAAGTGCTTTGCGAAATGCTTCGCGGTGATCAAAAATCCGGTCACGTTCGCGTCGAGCATCGCGCGGAAATCGTCGATATTGAAATCGAGCGCGTCCTGCTTTTTGTTAAAGCCTTGAGCATTGACAAGTATCGTGACGTTGCCGAGCTTCTCTACCGCGTACTTGACAAGAGCCTCGACCTGCGCTTCGTCAGTTGCGTTGCCCGCGAAATAGTTTACTTCACAGCCGCCGCGGCAGCAGTTCGCCTCAAGTTCGGCTTTTGCGTTTTTCAGGGATTCTTCGTTAAGGTCCGCGAGCAGTATTTTCGCGCCAGCTTCGCACAGTCCCTGCGCAATAGCTTTGCCAAGTCCGCCGGCCCCGCCGACGACAACCGCGCCTTTTCCAGTTAAATCAAATGATACCATTAT
>Ga0123355_10011454_pt1 | contig 13673 bp, 16 predicted proteins | sample TergutEmb28metaG_3_FD_89872 | JGI IMG/M metagenome (GOLD analysis project Ga0123355, IMG submission 89872) | Embiratermes neotenicus P1 segment gut microbial communities from Petit-Saut dam, French Guiana - Emb289 P1 | ecosystem: Host-associated > Arthropoda: Insects > Digestive system > Gut ...
CGATGGATGCGGGAATAAATAACGTTATTTATATGGAACTTTATTCGGGACCAAAAATGGCGAATGGTAGATGCGGGAAAACGATCGATACGGGAACGATAGATCGAGGTTCTACTGTATTACTTGAAGACTTGCATTCTGGACTAAGAAAGCCAGGCTGCAGAGTTTTCTAGATGTGTATGTGTTATGTGTTCCAGTCAGATGGTACACACTAAACATGCTATATACATCTTATTCTTGGGTGCTGAATGGAGATCTTTGTGTCCTTTATATGTGAGGCTGTGTGGGCTTCTGAGTAGTTGTGAAGGCAGTACTAAAAGGAAAATATCACTTTCGTTACCAACAGTCAGTCCCTGCTTTTTTCCCCATAGCCTCTGGGGTTAATGCTGTGTCTTTTCACAGCCAAACCTTAAGTATGCTTTTGCTAACTAGAAGCTTGTTGAGTAATTTAATGAAGAGGTCTGTATCTTGCCATGTGGTCACTTTAATCCATTTCCTGTAACTGGGGAGCATGGGTCTCCCAGAGAATGATAAATTGGTCATCCCCCTGGGCAAGAAGTTGACAAAAATAACAACTTTTTTTATTCCAAGGGACTGTAGCCATGGTTTTCCTTCTGCCAGTATACTCTTGAATGTCATTTTCCTGGGTGTTGTGTGGTGCAAGTCCATCTGTTGTTGCTTAAATTTGTCTTCAGAATGGTCTATCCAGGTTTCATCTCCCATGACAATGTGTAGTTGCAGGAAACCTTCCCTGTTTTAGTGCAGCAGAATATCTGTGGAAGTTGCTTTCCTAGCACTCTTTTTGCAACATTTGTGGCACATAACAAGCAGAGACCTTGGTTTAGATGAAATCTTCAATGATTGCCTCTATACTGCTTTTACCAGTGGGTAGGATGGTTGATAATTCATCAGTTATTATGCAGTGATTGTGTCATATCAGTTCATCAGCTTCACAGTACACTTTGAGCAAATGTTGCGTAACCAAAAACTCCATGAGTGCTCATTTTAAATCTCTGCAGTTTTAGAACCAACTGTGGTGCTGCCATCAGGTGAGTGAAACAGTTACGACTACTAGGAAATGATTGAGTATATTAAAGGACTTCACTGATGTGATTATTTCATTAAGTAATATTGGAGGAAAAAATGAGAGATTTCTTAGTAACTGCCCTGTATGTGCCAGTTCAATACTTTTTGTGCATTTTTATGTTCCGTGTTGGTTGCTACAGTTGGATTTATCAAGGACTGACAAAACTGTTAGTAATTCACTTGGGGTTATTTATCTGTTTTTTTTTCTTTTTTTGTGTATTTGTAGTTGCAGTCAGATCCAAGCAATACTGAAAACACCATTAAGTTTTTAATAGACTTTGGAATTCTTTCTCTGTGTTCTTATGTCTAGTGTTCATGGCCAGTGGACAGTGTCATGACTGGATTACATGCTGGATGACTGAGGAATTGTGCTTCAGTTCCTGGGAGGGCTTGATATTTTTCTCAAAACTGTTGCTGGGGCCCATTCATCTGCTGTTCAATGGGTTCTGGGGACTCTTTTTTCACAGTAAATAGGCCAGTATGGAAAGCTGCCTGCTGACCTCCATTTAGGGTCATTAAAAATGCATGAACCTGTACCTCTTCTCCCCAATATGCCTTCATGGCATGCACAGGGACCACGTTACCTTGGTGTTCGTGGCTATGGCTAGACTGAGCATGACTGAAAACAATTCATTCGATACTTTAGTGTTTGCTGTGGTGTTATGTCCATGTTTGTGCCCACAGTTGGATGAAACAGGACTCAAAAAATATCATTTACTTTTTCTTTTTTTGTGTTCTTATGCTCAGTGTTGGTGGCCACAGTTAGACCCAAGCAAGGCAGATGACACAATTAATGTAAGGCAAGATGAGCAACCAGTTCATGCTCTTCTGCTGGCAGACACACATCTTCTTGGATCCCGCAAGGGCCATTGGTTTGACAAGCTGAGGAGGTAATTACATTAGAGAGAGTTCAGGTGTGATAGAAACTAATTTTCTGACCCTTGTGGTTGTCATGCATTGGTAATTCATAAAAACTGAGTCCAGTTTGTATGCTTGTAATGATGAAAATGCCATCTTCTGTGATGTTTTTCCGTTTGTGTTGCATTAAGAAATTTATGATGCCATTGATTCTTTTCACTGTAATGATTTCTCCTTCTAAGTGTTACTTATTCAAATGTGGTTACACTGTATTTTGGTATCATTTTATGTCAGAAACAAGGAATTATGGCTGTAACTAACATGACCATACTCCTGAATCTTAGACAACTCTAATTTTCTTACTGCTTACAACTGGAAATATGTTTTTTTGTTTTTGTAACATTTTTTCCATCACCATCATCTTTGTTGGTTTTGTCGTCATCATCATAATCATCATCATCATCATACTCAATTGTTTATTCATTATTGCACATACTTAACAACCTAATAACCAACTACATGTCAGTATGAATCAAAACAAAGAACAAATGACTAGGTAAGCTAAAAGTTATCCCTGTACATGCCTGAAAGGCCCTTATGGCTCCAGGAGGTTGAGGCCCCCAGATTTCCTGGACAGGTGGTGCATGAAGATGGTAAGGTTGTCAGCCCTACACACCAGCTGCTGTTACCCCCAGGAGATATCCCTGGTCCTTATTTCTGTTAGAGACTGTGTTGACCAAGGTGGTCGGCAGGATTAAATCAATGAAAATTCCAAATGACCCCATCAGGAATCAGACCCATAACCTTCAGGCTTGTAGTGCATTACCACAATCAACTGCTGTTGTGTACCATGAACAAATGAACAGATAAAAATGAAGTCCAAGGGGGCGGGGGGTGGGGGGAAGTACAAGAGAACCCCCATTTAAGATTTGTTTAGGGGACAAGCTTTTTGTACTTTAAATCAAGAGAAATCTTAAATTGCGGTGTGTCAGAATCAAACAGAACACTACTACTGCAGTTACAAAAACATATTTACTCTAATTTTAACCCTTATGATGTTTCCCTTCATTCCGTTTTACACTTATAGCTTTATATGTTTTTATGGGGCTCAAAAAAACTTTCGCTTTTCCTGCACTAGACGTTCTGTGAGTCCATTCTTCTGTCAGCGTGGTGAATGATGATTGTCATAAAGTAGCTTGTGGTTACCAGTTGTAATCAACTAGCAGCAATGTTGAGTTACAAATATGCTATATGTAAGTATCTCCAGCCACATACTCTGACCAGTTACAAGCAAACTTCCTTTCAAGAACTGATAGTACACTGCTGTGATAATTTGCACTAGATTTTGACATCAGTTCACTTTCATTGTTCATAAATCATGGCGTTATTTACATAACCATAACTCCAGGACTGTAAACACAAACCCCAAACTGAGGCTCCAAAACAGTGCGGGCGCTGAGTTTCGATGTCTGTAATGCTTGAAGAACCTGAAACTGAGAAACCTTAAAATTGAGAACAGTTGTACATTATTTATGTGGGGATTTGGCTGGGACCACAAAATATGGACCTAAATTGCAGGGTAATGTTAAATCAGGATTCTTCTGTGTTTTCGGTGGTGGCTGTTGATGCAAAAATTCCCTTTCTGTTAGTTGTGCAGATTTAGAGAACAGATCCTTTCTATTAATTATAGTTTATGTTGGCTGTGGTTATTTTTCTGTTGTTGTTGTTGTTTTTGTTTTTGTTGTATTTTCATTAGTGTTAATAATTGTACTACTTCATCCTCTGGAAGGACTCATTACTGCAGTACAAATGTGGATTAAGTTAAAATTATCAGACAGCCTTGCAGATTCAGCCATCACCATGTTTGTAGTTGCTGAGTGATAAACAGTATTTTCCATTCTAAATTTGTGGGTACGGTTTTCATCTATATCCTTATCTAGTTTCACGTGCCTGGTTGTGTTGTACTGTTTCTGTAGTTGTTGTCATTAGCATTTTTTTTGAGGGGTTTCTTTTGTGTCACTGTCATTTTCTTATACAGTGTAACATCAAATGGTAGAATGCCTGATGAATGATGAGATGGAAAAGACCTGAAGAGAAATAGATATAGTCTAATTGTTACCATGAAACCACAAGCTAAATGTAAAATTACCCTCCCAGAAGTTCACATATTTCAAACATCTGTTCTAGATGCGATTCCATGATCCTAGGTGAAGTGGTCCCGGTGACCCTTCCACCTTCTGAGGTTGTAAGTCCACTGCATTTGTTTACTGGGTGTAGTTAGTTAAGGAGTGTATTTTGGAGTGGCCCCATATGGCATAACTTTAATACCATATTTTGTGAAAATTCATCACTTGGTTCAGTAGTTAAGATGGACGTACAGATACACACCCTTACAGACAGTATGGTGATCCCATAAGCTCGCTCTTTATTATTAAGTAATGGAAGTGAGCATAAAGAATGCTACAAGCAGTTTGGTGAGACCTGCACTTGAGCTGAGCAGTATGACACTTCTTGCTGCTAGTGGAGGTGGACAGGGAGGAGGCTTTCTGTCTGCTGTTCACCACAAAAATCATAAGTAGAAATTGACATGTGTCCTGTGGCAAAGTGTGGTGTCGTTCATTTCATGATGTTTGGTCTCTTTAGGTTGTTTGGTTTGTGCAGCATTGAATATCAGATAAATATAACATCAGCATCAACTAATACACAATTGTGCATTAGTTGATACTGTTTGCACTATTGTGCATATATTAGTATTGATATTGATATTGTTATTGATATTGATACTGAATACCAAAGTTTTCATAATATGTTCAAATTTATCCAGTGTGTGATGTTTTGAATACGGTATCACCAGGACAGTTTATGGCCAAACTCAATATTTTCATTTACATACCTGACACTGGTGGCTAACAAATTTTCATTGAAGTCCTTGTTGAGCTTGCCAACTGCTGCATTAATTTGGATTGTGGGTCAGTTCAAACCTGTTGTTAAAAAATTGTTGGATCAAGTACGAGGTTCAGGCATAATTTATTTTAAAGCTTTTGCTCAGTCTGGCAAAACTTTGTAGTTGAGTTTTCAGTTTGTAGTTTATTATGATTCAGAGCTCTTTGTATATGTGATGGTAGCCTGTCCATGTGTGAATATGGGATGTATCCAGAAATTAGTTAAAATGAAAATTCATTGTACTTGTAACAAAACTATTAGGATGTTACAGAAGTTTGTTGCCAGTTTCAAGAATATGAATTGGTATGTGGGCAATTCCAAAATCAACATCCAATTGGTTGGTAAAAAGAAATGCATTGTCATAGTGCCAAAGCGCACGCTCAGTAGTAACGAGTAACGTTTATTATCGCTGAACACCTTCCCTCATATATTTTCACTGCGTAGTGTAGGAGGAATTACTGATGAAACATAGACACTATCATTGCCACTCCCACCTGCTGTGAGGTACATCCTGTGTTCTGTTTTCTTCACGCAGAAGGTAAAAGCACGGCCGAGATCATCGTTGATTGTGTCGTGTATACGGTGATAATGTTATGAGTGACAGTTGTGCGAGAGAATGGTGCAGAAAATTCAGGGATGGGCACATTGATGTGCATGATGAAGGTGGTCAAGGATGACACTCAATTGTGATTGATGAACTGATTCAAAAAGCCGACCAATGCATGCGTGGATAACGTCATTTAACAATATCAGAACTTTCTGAAGAATTTCCACAAACTTCAAGGATTACTTTGTATCAAATTGTCACAGACAGATTGAGTTACCATATGTTCTGTGCATGGTGGTACCAAAACAGCTGACTGACTTTCACAAAACTCAAAGAATGGGATCAGCCTTGACACTTTTTCGGCGCTAGTGGGGAGAGGGGGATGAATTTCTTGACAGAATCATGACTGGTGACAAGACTTGAATACAGTTCATGAATGTAGAGACCAAAGAGCAGTCTAAACAGTGGATGCACACCCATTCTCCCAACAAGCCCAAGAAATTCATATGAACACTGTCGAACAAAAAAAATGATGGCTACAGTATTCTGGGACCTTAAGGGAATTTTGTTGACAGAATTCATGGCACCAGGGACCACAGTAATGTCAGAGGTTTATTGTGAAACTACAAAACTACAAAAACTAGTGTCACGGTACGACAAGTGCCTAAATGTGGATGGCAACTATGTGGAGAAGTAATGCAGTTATGTATGTGACTGTTCCATATAATAAAGTTTTGTTCTGTATTGTATTTTTTTAACCAGTCAATTGGAGGTTGATTTTGGAATTGCCCATGTAGGTTGCTGCAGAAATTTATTGAATGTTTCAGGAAAAATTCATCAGAAAGTAATGACTAATAATGTTGTAAAATGGTGTACTTTCAGAGAATGGCAGATGTATCGTGCTTTCCAGACAGCAATGGTAGTGCACAAACCAGATGTTGTATTTTTATTAGGTGAGTTCCTTATTAAATTTGGCAACCTAAACCATGTAGTAACAGGAGTAATGGTTCTTGGTTGAGCTTTGGAGAGTCCATTAGCTCTTGCTAGCATGCTCATTTTTTATTTCAAAACTGTGGATTTTGACATATAAGACCAATTATCGTAGTGGATTTAGATAGTTATCATAGTCCATAATCCTTGAAGCAAAAATGTGGGGTGTATGATATTGTGCTACTTAGGACAATGACCTGGGGTGTCTGAGTCATTAGAACTGCATGTAGACTGGAGAGACAGGGTTAGGTTCCTGGGTGGGGCTGGAATTTTTCTGTTTACCACTACATCTGGTTTGGCTATGGGATCTAGCAAACATCCTGTCTGAGAGGGCTGGGGGCAGTTTGCCTGGAATAAAGTGGCCTGAGTCTGGGGATTTTAAGATGATATGGAAAGTTCACATCTGCTCCCCACACTTCATGAAATGGTACTTGAGCAGAATCACATCTTTGCCATGTTTCTCAGTTTTACTTCTTTTCCAGATTTCTGGTACAAAGTGTACGTGTGAGTGTGTGTATGTGTGTGTGCGTGCGTGTGCGCACTTGTTTGTGCACGCTTCTCTACAGAAGCACTACACCATTGATAGCAAAGCAGGCATGCATCATACATCTGAAATACCAGTTTCATGTTCTGGCAATTTAGTTCCCTAGAACAAACCCTTTGATGCATTTGTATGTGTTTTGTGTGCATTTTAAGACGTATATTTTGGTAGGTATTACAGGATTGCAGCATGTTATGAACTTTATACTTCGAGTATATTTTTGTGGGAATATTTTTCTTCCATAGAAGTTTTTAAAATGTATTGAAACATTGTTATAGCAAGGATGTTGCTTATTTAATGGTATTATAGAGTTTCCAAAACATTATTGTAGTCTTGATCATTATTGCCATTTTTTGCCACTTACCCTGTTATTTAATGTTGTGTCAATTTTAATAGTCACAGATAAACAGAAAAGGGGTGGTAAAAATTTGTGACTTGTGAGTTGGAAAGAGTGTGACAACTGTTGCAGCAGGTTGTAAAGTTTTTCCCAAAGTTTTTCCCAGTATTTACCTGGTTGGACTGGGTGTCTCTGTGAAGACTACATACATTCCATACAGATGCTGGCTCAGTGCTAACTGCTGCACTATACAATTTTTTTGGTATCAGGGGACCAAACAATGTCACAAGCAAGTTGGTATAGCAGTAGTGTGTATGATTTGGCCTGCAGTGAGCTATCCTTTGAGGTTTACTTAATTATCACACTTCGAGTCACATGCAGGGATAAATTGTTAAAATGGCCACAACCGTGTTCATATCCCTCCTGCTTCCTCATTCACTGTTCCATTATGTCACATTAACTACTCCATACTTCTGTCATAGATACAGAAGCATAAAGTAAGAACTGAAAGATATCGTACAGAAATAAATGGCACATAAGTGGTCTTCATTTTGAGGGAATACTCTTTCTTCTTCTGTAGGGGATCTATTCGATGAGGGCCTCTGGTGCAGTGAGAAAGAATTTGCATACTATGTGAACCGGTTCAATGATTTGTTCAGGGTGCCAGCAGGATCGCAAATGTTCGTTGTGGTTGGCAATCATGATATAGGTTTCCATTATGGGTGAGTAAGCCTTACATTATGACAGTCCAGGTGAGGAACTGCTCCTTATAGGAATCCAGTCCTATGGTGTCTAGTTGCATACACTTGTCATACCTTAATGAAGGACTATTTCTTTGGACTTTTTTGTTGTCATAATTTTAATAAAGAACAGTGTTTCAGAAGCTGGTGCTGCTTTCGTCGTCTAGGACCTAAAAAGTCCTAATCTGATGGACACCTGAGAAAAGCTGTTCTCAGTGACTGGTTATTTAACTATGCATTCTAATGACTAAGAATAGCTTTTTCTGAAGGGTCTGCCAGATCAGGTGCTTTCGTTTTTGTAAATACTGGAGCAGAGTCTCATCTGGTGGACCTCTTAAAAAGAGCTGTTCTCAATCACTAAGCTGCACAGTTATGTAAACAGAGACTGAGAATAGCTGTTTCCTACTTGCATACATACTTACTCCTTGGCTCCACGGCTATCTGAGAGCCTTGGCTTCCTTCATTACAGGTGCCCATTCTTCCCTGTCCACTGCCTTCAGTCTCCATCTTTTAACCTTCATCTCCCAAGGATCCTTTTCAGCATCCTCCAACCACCTCAATCTAGGTCTTCCCATTCTTCTTTTCCCTCCCAGTTTTCTCTCCAATATTTTCTTATCTACCCTTCTGTGATCCATTCGTACTAGATATACTGTCTATTTCAATCTATTCTTTGAATGTCTGCTACTATGTCTGAATCTTTATGTAGCTCTTGCAATTCCTGATTAGGTCTTATTCTCTGTATTGTTTTTTTCTGCCACTGGTCTATATATCCTCCTTAATATTTTCCTGTCCCATGTCTTCTGCATTTTCATATCCATCTGTGTCATAGGCCATGTTTCATTGGTATGCACTACAACTGATTTCATCATTGTTTTGTATATTTTAATTTTAACTGTTTGCTCTTAGCTTGAGACGTAAATATTTGTCCTAGGGTGTAGCAATATCTGTTACCTGCAGCAATCCTTGATTCTGTTTCTTCACGTACTACATTTTTTTTTTTTGATCATCATGATACCTAAATATCTAAGAGTTTGAGCCCCTTCAAATACTTGTCTATATATTATCAAATCTTGCTCAAAAATTGTTATATTTTTGTGTATTTTCATATCTTTTATTTTGCTTTTTTTGTATCATTAGTCCAGCACTTGCATTCTTTCTAAGGGGTCCATCAGATTAGGTCTTTCCTTTACAGAAGCAGAACCTGCTCCTGAAACACTGTACTTTATTAAAATTAAGATGATAGACAAAGTCCAGAGAAATCCTGAGAAAGAAGATTACTAAGTCATGTACCATCATCAGAGCCCTATATACAGACTTGTGATACCTGTACAGTATCCCTTTAATATTTTGGATTGTGTAGGCCACATTTTGATTTCCTCATTGAAGGGTTTAATATAAACTCACCACCTGATGTGGTTATGTGCAGCTGTCTGCTCATGAAGACTTTGATGTAATTTCAAAACCTGAATTAAGTATAAGATTTCTAGTTTTCATAGCAGCGAGTATTGTGGCTTTGATCTTCTGGAGGTCAGCATTCTGTACTGTTGCCAGTAGACACTGTTCTGGAAAAACATGCTACCTCCACCTTCAGGACTGAAATATCACCTCTTCCTCTCGGGTGGTATGAATTACCACCTTTTCTGTAACCTGGTCACATTTCATCCCATGTTCTGATGCTGAATATGGGAGGATTGTTCCTATGAAATGTTGCTTTCCACATGCATTGTTCCATATTGTCACACCCAGGTGACTGGAATGTGAATCTGTTTATGGCCTTGTGGGATGTAATGCTGTATAGCTTCTAATGGAAAATTGAAATTCTTTCATTTCTAATTGATTGATTTGAAAAGGTAAATAGATGGTGTCTTACTGGGTGATACCTGTGTCACAAGTTGTGATGTCATTCAAAGTAATCCAAAACAGCATTCCTAATGGCTGATCATGTCAAAACAATTTGACCTAAAAACATTTCACTTGTGTAATATGGACCTAGCATACAAAAAACAGCCTGCAGCACTGTGGCCATTTGAAAGTGTCGTGTGCTTGTGCGTGCAGGATTAGCCCTTATCTGCATGAACGCTTTGCATCGGCTTTTGATGCCCAGTCTGTCCGGCTGGTCTCGGTCAAGGGCAACCACTTTGTGCTGGTGAACAGCATGGCAATGGAAGGGGATGGCTGTTTTTTGTGCCGTCCAGCAGAGTTACAGCTGCAGAAAATCTCAAGTAAGTTCCCTACCTTAATTGAAGTTGAGCCAGTTGATTGATGGACAGTTATGGACTTCGCAGTTGGGGGTAGATCCTTCGTAAGGATTTTGGTATTTTTCTTTTCACCACATTGGGAATATCACTTGACATTATAACCATCTGGCTCACCTTCCTCACTCAGTCATTTTGCATGAGACCTACTTTACAGAGACTAAGGTGGTTTGAGTGTTATAAAATTAGTAAGGAAGAACTATTAAGACAATTTATGTTTAATTGATAATGTGGAGTGTCTTTTAAAAACAGATTGACTAATACATGTCAGCACAACAAATGTTTATTAGAGTATATAGGCTACATGTTTCGACCTGTTAACAGGTTGTCATCAAGCCTTCAGCGAAGAAAGTCACAGGTAGATATCTAAAACAGCATCTGTGACTTCCTTTGCTGAAGTCCTAATGATGACCTGTTAACAGGCCAAAACATGTGGCCTATATACTCTAATAAACATTTGTTGTGCTGACGTGTATTATTCAATTTGTTTTTATTGTGTTAGAGCACTTCGTGATGCCCTCTTTTAAAAATGGAGTATCTTTTGTTTGGGATAATATGAGTCAATGGGCGCTAATTTGTTACATGTTCTGATGATACGCGATAAACGTAGCATGGCCCACTTTGTTACTTGGCGTCTTCACTGCACATTAACATTTGTGAAATAACAAACATTGATATGGTCCAAAATTTGGTAAAACCACTTAAATCTGATTTGATCACATATTTTAACATTATAATCCCCCCCATGTAATAACACTTATTAATTTCTTTTTAGCAAATTTAGTCCATATGTCTGTCCTAAATAAGGAGTGATGTAATCACACGTCCTTCCCCTACGAAAACCGAAAAACTTGTGCATCATTTGCTGCAATATGTGAAGCAAAGTTGGTTTCTTTGTTCAGAATCCCCCTACTCTGATTTTACTAACTAGTCTGATTGGTCCCATATAAATTTAGCATTCTTGTAATAGGCCAAAAACTTAAAAATTTTATATCCTATCTCCCCATTCGTTCCTAATGACTGATGCGTTATCACTTAACATAATATATGTAAACCCTGTGTGAGTCTTGTCTATTGGACAATTGTAATGTGCTACCGTAACTAGCACGGTATCCACTCTGTCTTGATTTACATCTCGGAAAAGTGTCAAACCCTTGAATTTTGACTGTCCAGCAAAGTTCAAACCCCCATTCAACTTGACATTGACAAAAGCCTAACAAACTAAAATCCTCTTTGTAAATACATGCAGCCTCTTCTATCCCATGCTAACCTCTACTTCTCTCACTCTCCAGCTCTGTCTATCCTTCTTCACATGTGACTCCATCTCACACTCTGCTCTTGTAAGCTATCCTTCCCCTACTATCATACAGACCTTTTGTATAACTACCAGATGCTACTGACCTCCCTCTTATGTAAACATTACGTATCACTACATTTCAGAAAATAATTTTGATCATTCTAATTAAAGTAATTCTTTCCAGTGGTTATAACATTTTGGAGAAATTGTGGATGCATATTTTGTCCTTGAACCACTAAATATATTTTGCTAAAATTGGCTGTTAGGGAATGTACATGAGAACTACCATGTCCTGTACTACTTATGATTTATGTTTCTCATTTGCTTTTCTTTTTTTGGTGACCACTGTAGGCTTTGATATAGACATTTTCTTCCGTTAGAGGAGAAGTTACGTGTACATTAACATAATAAACCACTGTGTATGCACCAGGACTGTCCACATGCCACTATTTTTCAACATGTATATGCTTGTATGTTTTTGTGGTAGCTAAGGCTGCCTCATGAAATGTGAACAGGATTTAGACTTGTCCAACTTGCAGTCTTATTTAGAGCTATCACACAGTTTCCAGTGGCCAGAAAAGTGTTGCCAGTAATCATCCATATCCTGACCCTAGACCTATATGGAACCTACAAGTAGGTGTTGCCTGTGATAAAAGTGACTTTTCACAATTAAAATAGGCTGGGATAATACATTTAAGGGGGATAATAAAAAGTGAGGAAGTTAAAAAAATAAATGTATAGTTTTGTGGGTCCGATAGGATGATACATTTCAGTCATGCAACACTTGTATTGGCATAATATAAAGTAACATGTAAAATGAATGGCTGGATATAAGGCAAAAAGTAAGTTTATATGTATGATGCATAGATTATTTATTGAGTCTGTCATCCAGAAGGGCCCCCAGCCGTTTTGGGCCCTGATGCATTGCTGGGCCCACATCCCCAGTCTTTTTGTCCCTGAAGAAGCGACTGTTTCACTGTAGATATGTATGCTTAACAAATTAACATCAGAGCCAGTGAAATAAACACACTAACAAAGGAAAAACATATTTTGAAAATATTTGTTCTTCATAGGTATTATGGTTGGTGTTGTAGAAAAGAGCATGCTGTAACATAATTGTCATATCTGTCATTACATTAATTGTTTTACAGAGAGGTTAAAGTGTACTAAGGGAGTAGGCAGGTGTGACCGAGGTATGGATCTCACTCAGTTCAGTCGCCCAATTTTATTACAGGTGTGTATTAGTTTCTCTTTTCAAAAGTGGGTTTGTTGCATCAAATTTGAATATGCATTTAAACAAGTTGTTACTGTGCTATTAAATTCCTATAAAAATTGTTCCATAGTCTGATATAAAATATCTTTTGTCAAGCATTTTATAACTTTCCTATAGTGCCAATGTTATAGAATTTATTTTTTGTGTGAGTGTTTTTGGGCTACAAAAAATTGACTTGTGTGTCTGCAGTTTGCCCACTTTATTTTAAATAATGTGTCAATGACAGATGCCAGCAGAACCACTCAACAATCCTTATGTTTTTTGTAGAAGTATGCTTGTGGTGGTGATAATGATGTTTGCCATGGGAACATACAGGTGCTCTGAGATGCAGCAGAGCTCTTGCCATTGTATTATGTTTTGTTTCACTTAGTGTAATGCATACTAGAATGCAGTAATACAAGGTTTTATAACTTGATGGCTGCTTCCAAATTATGTGTATGTTCTCAATGTGATTTTCTTTGTGGCACTATTGTAATTGTTGGAAAAACTATAAATATGAAATATAGGCGTGTAAACATGGAGGAAGCGCAGACAAGAGTGCAATATTAAAATATTTGACAAGAAAACTGTGTTAACTTAAATCAAGTTTGGTTGGGTTCTTATCGGATTGGTGGTAGGAAGTTACTATGGTACCTGGGAGGTAACAAGTGTGACACTGTAAGTGCAGAACTCTGGAGAGTTTTTTTTTTTTTTTTTTTTAAATTTTTTTTTTTTTTTTTTTTAATTTTTTTTAATAGTTTTTCCTAATTTACGGGGGGTAAGTTCTTGATTGAGGGGGACCTGCCCAAACACCTGGGGTGGAAAAG
>Ga0123355_10011455_pt1 | contig 13673 bp, 14 predicted proteins | sample TergutEmb28metaG_3_FD_89872 | JGI IMG/M metagenome (GOLD analysis project Ga0123355, IMG submission 89872) | Embiratermes neotenicus P1 segment gut microbial communities from Petit-Saut dam, French Guiana - Emb289 P1 | ecosystem: Host-associated > Arthropoda: Insects > Digestive system > Gut ...
TCGGGTAAATAGTCAATAACATTGGCAGTAGTAAGCGCTAGTTCAAAATTGTAATTATATCCACGAGCAGCCCATTCATCTGCTATTCTGCTTTCGGCCTCCAAAAAAAGAGGTTCAAAAAGACTGACACTAAGTAAAGATAGCGTACGCACAGGCAAATCTTCCCTGCCTGCATGTATTGATTCAGCAGGTACATATGGAATAGCTATGCTCTCCCATTTGCATATGAGATTTTTGTAGAACTTGTGCGATGCAAAAGTTGTGTCCTTTATGCTGTCGCACTCAAGTTGCTTTCTTATAGCGTCTAAGGTACTGTAACCCTGCCCAATATAGTTACAAATACGAGCAGTAATTAAAGGTGTAGCAAAGCTATTTGCACCGCTCATCTTTTCAATATGGTTGTTGCCAAAACAAATTGGTTCGTCTTTTACGCAGGTTACTACATCTATTTGGTCGTATGGGTTATGTAGATAGGCAAAATTACCCTCCAGTTTCTCATGATTGGAGTGGCGCACGCCAATTACGTGCGGCAAGCAAGCCGGAAAAGTTAGTTCATTTTCATTACTGCAAGCTGCCACAATAATTGACTTGGATATACGGCTTACCGATGCGGCTATAGGTGCGAAGTCTGTATATTGCCGTGTTCCCATGCTCATGTTAATGACGCTGATATCTTGGCTTGCACACCAGTTTAATGCGGATAGAAGAGCCTTGTGGCTGCCTAAGCCTGTTGCATTATCCAACACTTTAATGCTTATAAGACAGTACGGGATATGTACATTATTGTGGAAAATTTGATAACACATTGTACCGTGGCTTTTTTCATTTACGAGACCGCTTAAATACACACCAGTTTCATCTGCTGTATAGTTTTCAAATGATATACCTGACGTGATAAACTCAGAATTTATTCCATCATCTATAAATGCTACTTTAGGTATTTGGGATTTGGTAGCCATGCTACTGTAGGTTGACATTGGTTTACCTTCCTGCTTTTGGAATTTATAGAATTGTAGCCATAATTGGTATTAATGTCAATGTGTATGTAGTGCGAAAGTAGGCACACAAACAAGAGCCAGATAGGTAGAAGTATCTGCTGCATGATTATTTGCCTACAGTCGCTTATATTACTATGTTTACTAATGCTACACATGCCAAGCTTGCGTGAAGACCGGATACCGTTTTCGTATCCGTAGATGTACAGCTTCGCCAAGGGGGCCCGCCGCATAACCAGGACGTCCCGTTTCCGCAGAACGGGTTCGTGTGAAACCCAGCGCGGCTAGGTCACGGGTTTCTACAAATCTATCTATTTCTCGTACCATGCTTTCTGATGCTATCATATCTTCTAGAGACCAGAAGCTTTGTTGGGTTCGGTCTAGCCCTGTTATCTGACCCATTTGCGTTCCTCCTATAAGTGTAAAAAAATATTTATTAAAAACCTATTGACATTGACGCAACGTCAATTTATATAATAAGTTTGTGAGGTGGTTCGCTTGGATTTAATTAGGATAAATGACGTAGTTGACAGCTTTGGCGTGTCCAGTAGAACGCTAAGATATTATGAAGAAGTTGGGCTTCTGTGGAGTTGCCATCCCGATAATAAAACCCAACGATACTACGATACCACCGCGCTTGAGCGATTGAAGCAAATTATTGTTCTTCGCAAGTTTCAAATCCCTGTGAAGGATATCATAAAAATATTCAAGAGTGAAAGCATGGCAGCATTGATTCAAGCGTTTGTGCATAAGCTGGAAACCCTTGATACGGAAATTACTGCATTGTCGAAATTAAGAAAATTGGTGGACGAGTTTCTGCATGTGATGTTGATGAATGGAATCAAGAAAATTTCGGCTATCACTTTGCTTTATGAAGAAACAGAAAGACGTCTGACTATGACAGAAATAAACGACCCGATTACATTTGAGAAATTGTCTGAGATAAGCCATGAAGCGTTCAAGTTGAATGACATTCGGATTATTCGATTACCACCAATGCGTGTATTAACCTCTCGACATAAAACAGGCGAAACCGAAACTCTAGACGGAGATAAAATGCAAAATTTATTTGCTGTTTATGGCTACGTGCCTACTCCCGGACTGAGAGATTGCTTTATGCGTAAAGAGCCGGACGGCGAGTGGGTTATGTTAATGAAAATTCCCAATGCTTACGATAATGAAACAAAATATTCAGACGAACTTATGCCAGGCGGACTGTATGCCGTTGCATCCACTTTTTTTGAAAATTTGGATGACACTTTCGTGCTTCTAAGGGAATGGATAAATAGTAGCAATGATTTCGAGCCAGATGCAGAGCGCTGTGAATTTCTTGAAGAAATCCTACCATGGGATATTGTAGCAAAACTAAATAAATGGCAACAAGACGTTTTTGTACCGGTAAAAATAATAAAATAATCGAAAAACAAAAGGAGCATGATTAAAATGGCTGAACTTCCTGAAATCGCAAAACTCGCAGGACAAATGAGAGAAACGCTGCATGGAAAGACGCTTAAAACAATTACCTTACTACAAGAAAAATGCGCTAACATCCCGGCCGATGAATTTCAAAGACGAACCGCAGGAGCAAAAATTACCAGCACCGGGAACAAAGGAAAATGGATAATCACAACGCTTGATAATGGCGAAAATATCCTGTTGTCGCTTGGTATGGGCGCAGATATTTTGTTCTTTGAAAACGAAAAAAACGAGCCTGAAAAATATCAAATCAAATTACTTTTTACCGATGGCAGCGGTTATACCGCCCGATTCTGGTGGTTCGGTAAGTTTTTGCTGGTTTCGGACAAGGAGCTTGCATTGGAAACGAACACAAAAGACATAGCCATCGACCCATTTGACGAAAAATTTACGCTTGAATATTTTTATTCGCTTCTTAAAGGCAAAAAGACGCAGGTTAAGGCTTTCTTAATGAATCAAAAAAATGTCGGCGGCATCGGCAATATGTATATGCACGATATTTTGTTCAAAGCCCGCTTGCATCCGCAAAAGAAAATATCTGAAATAAGCAACGATGAAATCAAGCTCCTGTATGACAGCATAACCGAGTTAATGAATCTTTCTTGGGAAAAGGGTACATTTGCTTATGAAAGTGATTTTTTTGGGCAGAAGGGCGGGTTTACAATGGATTACTTCCTTGTAGGCTACAAAGAGGATCAGCCCTGTCCGGTTTGTAGCGAAACAATAATCCAGATAAAAACAGGTAGTACATCAACCTTTATATGCCCTGTCTGCCAAAAACTATAGTGGGGGATAAAATGTTAAGGAAAGAAAACAACCTCACCATAAAAAGCGGCTACGCCGGGCGTTTCGTACAGACCAATTTCCTAGCAAAACACAAAGCCCCTACTCTACATGGTTTAAGCTGTGTAGAGCAGGGGCTTTATGTGTTTACATAAACTGTTTTTCAAACTCCTTGTAAGAATTTGTCAAAATCTTTTACTTCCCCCGCACAACCCGCAACGCAATTTGCAATTGCACATCTTCCTCTAATGGCAGGTCGCCAATTCTGCGGGTCAAGCTCTCTTCCATTTCTACTGCAAAGTCCGGTTCAAGTCCTACCCCATGTATAGACCTGCCGTTTGGTGTAAAATATTTTTCCACGGTTAATTTAATTGCGGTTTCGTCGGAAAGATAGTATATGTGCTGCACAATACCTTTGCCAAATGTTTGTTGTCCTACAAGCGTACCAACACTTGTATCTTGAATTGCACCGCCCAAGACTTCAGATGCACTGGCACTTCGCCCGTTTATTAACAGTACCAAGGGTATTCCCAAATAGTCACCGGCGGAGCGGCGGTATGTCCGTGCACCGTTTACATCTTCCGAATATACGACAATACCTTCGGGAATAAGCCTGCGGGCAACACGCACTACACTGTCCAGCAACCCGCCCGGGTTGTTGCGTACGTCGATAATTAAGCTATCCATACCCTGTTCAATAAGCGCCTCCAAGGCAGATGTAAACTGACCATACGTTGGGCGTTCAAAGGCTTCTATACGAATGTAGCCCGTAAGCCCCGCATCTGTTTCTATCATTTCATGGAACACAGACGGTACGATTACACGCGCTCTGGTAATATCTACGTCAAAATGCCTATTTTCATCGGGGCGGTATATCCCAAGATTCACGCTCGTGCCTTCCAACCCAGCTATTAAGGCCATAATTTCTGGCTGATAAAATTTTGTAACATCAATGCCGTCCACGCTAACAATTTTGTCACCCGGCAACAGGCCTGCTTGCCCCGCCGGTGTATCACCGAAAACACTTACAAGCGTAAGTAAATTATCAAGAGGATCCATAAACACACGCACGCCAATACCCACAAATGTGCCTTCTGTACGGACATAAAACGCCTCCAACGCTTCCCGGCAAAAATACTGAGTATATGGGTCGCCAATACCTGCCAACAAGCCACGGTACATGTTTTCTATCATTTCTGACCTGTCAAATGGCATTATAGATCGCGCACTTACTATATTGTAAATCTCACTAACTTTGTCATTAGGCCTCATTTGGCCATCCCAGCGCACCTGCCTGTCATATAGGTCATACCCAAAAAATATCACCAACATTAGTAAAATGCCGGCAGCAATCCCAATTCCAAAACTTTTTTTATTTATATTATTCATGCATTACCTCCAACTATATACGTAACTATCTATATGTACCACCTTGAACATTTATTATATAGCTTGCCCCTTGGTTTGGAAACATAAAAACACTTTTTTATTAATTTTGCCATTGACTTCCACCTTATTTTTGTTATAATGACGAAAGTGGAAAAAAATTACAATATTTAGGAGGAAGCCCAATGGGTGAAAAGAAAATTACAATACTTATGGCAGATGACAACAAAGAATTTTGCGATGCAATAATCAGTTATCTGGAAAAGCAGCAGGACATGAAGGTTATAGATGTGGCTTATGACGGACAGGAAGCCTATGAAAAAATCCAAACACTAAAACCGGACATCGCTATCATAGATGGCATTATGCCAAAGCTTGACGGCCTTGGTGTATTAGAAAAGCTTAACTTAAACGAGGCAGTAGGCTATTCACCCATTTGCATTATAATTTCTGCAATTACGCAAGACAAAATCACACAAAAAGCCATGGAACTAGGTGCGGAGTACTACATAGCCAAGCCCTTCGATTTAGAGTCCTTGGTTTTACGTATACGCCAGCTTAAAGAGCAAATAAAAACCCCAATACAAATAGGCACAGGGGTTCGTAACCGAAAAAGCCTTGCAATAAATTTAGAGACAAAAATCACAAGCATACTACACGAAATTGGTGTGCCGGCTCATATCCGCGGCTACCATTATATGCGCGAAGCCATTATGATGGCGGTGGAAGATTTGGATATTCTCAATTACATTACAAAAGAGCTATACCCCACAATTGCTAAAAAGTGCAACACCACAGCCAGCAGAGTCGAGCGCGCGATCCGCCACGCCATAGAAGTTGCATGGTCCCGCGGGAAAGTTGAAATTATTGATAGTATGTTTGGGTATACGATTAGTACCCACAAGGGCAAACCTACAAATAGCGAATTTATTGCACTTATTGCAGATAGGTTGAGGTTGGAGTTGAAAGCGAGTTAGAAATAGAGAATTATTGAACGGGCAACTAATAAAATTCTTATTAGTCGCCCGTTTTATTAATTTCTCACATTCACCAACTGGCTGCTCACATACCCCTCTGTACCGCTTGGCGACAACACACGCAACCAATACAGCCCTCTTACATATGGATCCGGATAAAATGAATGCAAGTACACCAGTTTGTCATTATCCCAAAGTATTTCTATTACGTTATATCCGGCTATGCCCGGGCCGTTGCGTAAACGGGTTTCATTTGCCCCTGCTTCATTTAGGTACAAAACAATTTCTGTATCAAAAGGCCATGCAGCGGGGCTTAGCCACCCATATTCGTAATGAACAAATGGCCCTTCCGGCTCGGTTAACGATAAATCCATATCTATAGAAGGTATAGGTGCATATTCATAGGAAAAATCGCTTACAGCAGTCTCGGTTGGCTGATCCGCTACCGCTACCATAACAGGCATGGCGTATTCTTGATGCAGCCCAAATGCTGTCACCCACAAGGTAGATACTATGCCGCAAATTATCATCAGCCGCAAAGCGACCTGCTTGCTGTAATGCACCAGTCCTGCATACCTTACATTGGAAAGTTTCGCCCGGTTTTTTTTAATCCGGTCGCAAAGGCGTGCATACAATCGGCTAAAATTTGACTTATCCCTAGAATGATAGCGCGTGTATATAAATCCTTCCGGCAGTTCCGCCGTAAGATAATTCCACGCGCGGAATATGACGTGGTAGTAAAACATCATTGCAAGAGGCGAAACTACATATTGAAATAGCTGTGTAAAAAGATAAATGATTAACCACAGCATCAAAAGCAGCAATACAGTGCGTATAAGAAAATCTATATGCAACCAGTCGCTAAACCACCGGTTGTACAATTCACCAGATCTTTCAAAAGTAGTGCGTATTATTGTCACGACAGACCTCCTGATGATTCATTCACACAAATAATACAACGTACAACCGGCAATGTCTATTGAAATAGCATTTTTTCTTTTGGCATTGCAAATAATATTTACATTTCAATTCCATTACACTATAATACGAGCGAGTTCTACAAAAAAATTTGGAGGAACATAATGAACACATTTCAAAATATATTATTAGCGCTTGGCGGTTTGGGGCTGCTTTTGTTCGGGATAAAAATGATGTCGACAGGCTTAGAAGCAGTCGCGGGCGATAGGCTACAAGTTATTTTGAAAAAGGCAACATCCAACCGATTTTTTGCGGCAACCGTTGGCGTACTTGCGACAATTATTATCAATAGCTCAACTGCGGTGTCTATTATTACAGTCGGCTTTGTAAATGCGGGGCTGATTAACTTAACGCAGGCAATGGGCGTACTGTTAGGCATAAACGTTGGTACAACATTTAGTGCCCAGCTTATTGCATTTAGAATTGATGCATATGCACCGATATTTATGCTCATCGGCGTTGTGATGTATTTATTTTTCAAGAAAAGAAATATCCGGAACATCGGCTATGTAGTACTGGGTTTTGGCATTCTGTTTTTCAGTATCACAGTTATGGGCGATGCGCTACGTGTGTTTCGTTCACACCCAGCTTTTGTGGATATGATTTCGGGTATCGCAAATCCGTTTCTGGCACTTTTGATTGGTTTTCTTTTTACGGTTGCCGTTCAGAGTTCGTCGGCCACAATGGGGCTTTTGGTTACGCTGCACTTAAATGATGTTCCTATTCCGTTTGAAGCATCTGCATTTATTATACTTGGCGCTAACATTGGAACAAGCGTCACTGCGGTCATTGCGTCTATTCCTGCAAGCCGTGATAGCAAGCGCACCGCCTTATTTCACATAACCTACGATATCATTGGCAGCCTTGTGTTTGGCTCTCTAATCCTTATTGTGCCCGGTATTTTGAATTGGTTCCAAACAACCTGGACGGAAAGTGCCCGCCAGGTAGCCATGTTCCATACATTGTATAATGTGGCCACACTTATGCTTCTCATACCATTTGTTACTTTGCTTGCCAAATTAATGCAAACTGTAATCCCAATAAGGCCGGAAGAAGTGCGGGAGGTTCACGAACGCAATTTAATTTACCTTAACACATTAAACATGCAAACGCCTACGTTGGCAGTGATTAATGCCCACTTGGAAATGTGCCGCATGGGTAAAATTGCGAACGAAAACTTAACACTGGCAATGGCCGCATTTTATGAACGGGATGAGGATAAAGCAAACAAAGTTTTTGAAAATGAAAAAACCCTTGATTTCTTGCACCAAGGCATAACAGTCAAACTGGTTGAAATTAACAATTTGTCTTTATCAACCGCCGATGCAGAAAAAGTCGGCGCAATGTTTGGGGTTTTATCTCACTTTGAAAGAATTGGCGACTATGCTACAAACATTGCCGAGTATGCCGTAAAGGTCAAAGATAAGAGCATGAAATTTTCCGAAAAGGCAATAAAAGATCTGCGGAAATTAAGTGACTTGGCCATCGTAATCACAAACAATGCTTTAGATATGTACGAGCGTAACGATAGTTCTCGGCTGCCACAAATTGAAACACTTAAAAATAAGATAGAAAAATTTGCGAAAGCGTTCACCAAAAGCCATGTAAAACGGTTGAAAGCCGGCAAGTGCAAGCCCAAAAGCGGCATTATCTATATCGATATCATTAACGATTTAGAAAGATGTGCCGACCAAGCGGAGAATATTGCGGTGTCTATCGTGCCTGACGGTAAGCGGGTAAGGAGATAGGCGAAAAACGCCTGATATCAGGCGTTCAGATTGTAGACAAACCCTAGTACGGGCGAACACAGTTCGCCCCTACGAGTAAAATGCTGTATTTCCGGCACTTGTAGGGGCGAACTGTGTTCGCCTGCGGTTTTATAGGTTTCTATTCCACACCCTGCAATTTCTTGGCCTGGTCTTGGGTTATACAATTATCCAAAATTTCGTCCAAATCCCCATTCAACACCGCATCAAGCCTGTGTAGTGTAAGGCCAATACGGTGGTCTGTAACGCGGCTTTGGGGGAAATTGTAAGTGCGTATACGCTCGCTGCGGTCGCCTGTACCAATTTGGCTGCGCCTATCCGCAGATAATTGGGAACGCTGTTTTTCCTGCTCTAAATCGTATAGCTTTGTACGCAAAATTTTTAATGCTTTGTCCTTGTTTTTCAATTGAGATTTTTCATCTTGGCAAGTGACAACGATACCCGTGGGAACATGGGTTACACGCACTGCAGAGTCTGTGGTATTAACGCTTTGCCCGCCGTTACCGGATGAACGGTACACATCCACGCGTACATCGTTCATATCCAGGTTAACATCTACATCTTCTGCTTCCGGCAAAACCGCAACCGTAACCGTAGACGTATGAATACGCCCGCTGGATTCCGTTTCCGGCACACGCTGCACACGATGCACGCCGCTTTCATATTTCAAGCGGGAATACGCCCCGCGCCCTTGTATCATAAATACAATTTCTTTGAAACCGCCAATTCCATTTTCGTTCGCACTCATTATTTCTGTTTTCCAGCGGCGGTAGTCTGCATAATGGCCGTACATACGGAACAATGTATTTGCAAACAATGCCGCTTCGTCACCGCCTGCGCCGCCGCGTATTTCCACTATTACGTTCTTCTCGTCATTAGGGTCTTTTGGCAGAAGCAGGACCTTCAATTGCTCGGCGGTATCTTCCCAAGCGGCTTGGCTTTCTTTCAGCTCATCTTTTGCAAGCTGCCGTAAATCCTCATCAGAGCTTTCGTTAAGCAGATTTTTTGCTTCTTCAATACTTTCACTAAGGCGTTTGTGCTCCCGATATGCGTCCATCACAGGTGTTAGATCGCTGTGTTCCTTCATTAAGGTACGCCAGCGCCCGTTGTCTGCAATGATATCCGGGTCGCTTATCTGGTCAGATAATTCTGCAAATTTAGTTTCCAGTTCGTTCAAACGGTCAAACATCACATTTCACTCCATATACAATTCTATTTAATCCTGCATAATCTTGCTTCATTACCACATCTTTGAACCCCGATACCACCATTATATCCTTCACCGCCACAGGGCCAATTTCTAAAAACAATGCCCCGCCCGGCTTCAAAAATTCTAAACTTTCCGGTATGAGCTTGCGGTAAATATCCATGCCATCTATGCCGCCGTGCAGTGCCAAATACGGTTCGTAGTCTAACACCGTAGAGGAGAGCGTGTCCATTTCTGCACTTGTGATATACGGCGGGTTGGATATGATTACGTCAAACAAGCCTTTTATTTCACTAAACAAATCCGATTGGATGAAATTGATATTAAGCCCTTCGCCGTTTTCCTTAGCCAAAGCCAATGCATCTGCGGAAACATCCACAGCGGTCACGTTGTACTCCCCTGCCCCGGCTATTGCGGCGGCAATACAACCGCTACCGGTGCATAAGTCAAGTACCGTCATCTGCGGCTTAATGAAGGCCAACGCTTCCTCTACTAACAGCTCTGTTTCCGGGCGAGGAATTAACGCACGGCGGTCTGTCCGCAAAGTATGCCCCATAAAATCCCACTCGCCGATTATATATTGCAGCGGTTCGCCCTGCTTGAAACGGTTTACATATGATAAAAATTCTGCGCCGTTTATCAGCGGTGTACCTTCATGCAGCATGATATAGGCACTGGTTTGCCCGGTTATATGACGCAACAACAATAAGGTATCCCACCGCCCAATAATTTTTGTGCCGTATATTAAAGCTTCATTTATTGTCATGCGGCTTCGTCATCCTGGGAAATTGCTTTTTCAAGCGCGGCAACTGCAATTTCAATTTGCGCATCGTCCGGCTCTTTAGTGGTCATACGCTGTATTAACATTCCCGGGAAAATTATCGCGCGTACCAGCCAATTATCACGCTTTCCTGCCCATTTTACACTAACTTCGTAGGAAATACCGGCAATAACAGGCAACAGCAAAATGCGGGACGCAAAACGCAGCCAAATTCCATCTATGCGGATAATCATAAATAATATCATTGTGATAACCATAACCACCAGCATAAAGCTAGTACCGCAACGCTTGTGCAAGCGGTTACACGCCGACACATTTTCGGTAGTCAGCGGCAGATTCTGTTCTTGGCAGTTTATCGCCTTATGTTCTGCACCGTGGTACTGAAACACCCGCTGAATATCTTTATTACGCGAAATGATAAATACATATCCGACAAAAATTACGATACGTATCAAGCCTTCGATTACCCCTGTAAATGTTGCAGAAGCAGGTATCAATGATGCCAAAAACGTGGGAAGCAACATGAATAACCCCACCGCTAAAATAACCGCCAACACCATGGCAAAAGTCATTAAAATCTTGTTCAGCTTATCGCCAAGTTTATCCTGTAAAAATTTTTCAAACCGCGAGGCCGGTTCTGTCTCTCCCGCCATTGCAATTTCTGCCGACTGAGACAACGCGCTAAAGCCCAGTGCCATAGAAGAACACAGGGCTACAGAGCCGCGTATAAGCGGCAGCTTCAAAAATGGATACCGCTCGGTTATTGTTGATATGGGCTTTTCTATCATTTCAATTTCGCCATCCGGGCGGCGCACAGCCATTGCGTAGGCTTTTTTGCCACGCATCAGCACGCCCTCCATTACAGCTTGACCGCCGTAAAAAATTGGCTCTTCTGTTTTTCTCATAATACCCCTACATTTCCTCTGTATCTTCCTAGTGAATTCTCAATAAGAATTTCTATCCCTCTACAAAATCCCCTGTGTTTTGAATACGCAAAATTTCTTCACTATTCAGTAATGCATCCTCTTGCATCCTATTTATACCCACAAGAAAACGGCCTGAAACATGACTTCCTTCATCTATAATCACCGAAGGGGTCCGTACATCGCCTAAGACTTTGGCTGTAGATACCAGATGCAATTGTGTAGTACATTGGATATTTCCGTTTACTTCCCCGGCAACTAAAAAATAATTGGCACTTATATCACCGGTAATACTGCCGCTTTCCGCCAAAACCAAGCTTCCTTCAAGGTCAATCAATCCTTTGTATATGCCTTCGATACGAACAGATTCTTGCCCAGTCAAGCACATGGCCTCGATATACACATCTTTACCAATTACGGTATTTGGGCTGTCTAGTTCTGCCGCCGCTACCGGCACTTTTTTGAAGAACATACGAGCACCTCCCATTCATTACTATGTACATTATAACATAAATATTGCAAAACTATTGCAACTCTGTCAATTTTTAATTATTATATTCAAAACTACTAAATTTTGGCAAAGGAGACACAAATGGGAATTCAAATTGATAAACAGGGGCGCATACTCATAGCCGCCCCAGAAGGCGAACTTGATCATCTTCAAGCTGAAAGGCTGCGGGCTCAAATAGATGCGTCATATGACAAATCGCCATGCAAGCATATTATTTTTGATATGGCAAAAGTAAGTTTTATGGACTCCTCCGGTATCGGTATGATTATCGGGCGTTACAAAAACGCAGAGAAGCGCGGCGGGCAATTAGCACTTACAAACATGAATGACGGAATATCCAGGTTATTTGAAATTTCCGGCCTATCAAAAATAGTTTTACGCACTAAATCCCTAAGTGATGCGCTTGCAACGCTAAAAGGAGGCATGGAATAAAGTGAATGATAACTATGTGAAGGTAGAAATGGCCGCGATTGCAGAAAATGTAGGCCTTGCCCGTATTGTGGTAACAGGGTTTATTGCTCCTCTTGACCCGACTATGGACGAGAATTCTGATATTAAAACAGCCGTTTCGGAAGCCGTAACCAATGCGATAATTCATGGATACCATAGAGCGGAAGGCACAGTGAAAATGTCTCTCTCATCAAGTTTTCAGGAACGCAAAATCATAATAAAAATTTCTGACGATGGCGTTGGGATAGAGGACGTGGACGCAGTTCGCGAACCAATGTTTACCACAAAACCGGACATGGAGCGCAGCGGCTTGGGCTTTACCGTAATGGAAACTTTTATGGATACTGTGGAAGTAAAATCTGCACCGGGGGCGGGAACAACAGTCATTTTGACCAAAAATCTGGGAGAAAGTTCTTCATGACCAGTGAAACTTTAGCTCTAATCGCGCGTGCCCAAGCGGGGGATGAAAGTGCGGCAGAGCAGCTAATAAAGGAAAATAACGGCCTGATATGGTCTGTGGTTAAAAAATTTGCCAAGCGCGGTTACGAACTGGACGACCTTTATCAAATTGGGGCGATTGGCTTGTTAAAGTGTATTAGAAAATTTGACACCAGTTTCGATGTAAAATTTTCGACATATGCCATACCTATGATAATTGGCGAAATAAAACGGTTCTTGCGTGACGATGGTATGATAAAAGTTTCGCGCCCCATGAAAGAAATTGCCACAAAAGCGCGATACGTTACGGAAATGTTAACAGCAAAACTTGGACGCCAGCCCACAATAAACGAACTTGCGCAAGAGCTTAACATTAGCACAGAGGAATTGGTGGTGGCAATGGAAGCCGGGCTGGATATAGAGTCTTTGCACGCTACAATATATCAAGGGGATGGCAGCCCAATATTTTTAATAGATAAGGTTGCGCACGGCCAGGACGATGGCGACAAAGTCGTGAACATTCTTACATTGAAGCAGCTCATTGAACGGCTAAAACCTAAGGAACGGCAGGTGATAATACTACGGTATTTTCAAGATAAGACTCAAATGGAGGTAGCAAAAGCAATTGGTGTCTCACAAGTTCAGGTTTCCAGGATTGAAAAAAAAGTGCTGCAAGCCTTAAAAGATGGCTTGACAGCGGAGTAAAATAATAAGAAGCGGAACTTATGGCTGTTGTATGTTTACAAACATATAACAGTCATTTTTCATTTTCATTTCAAAATACTTAAAAAATTGTTGACAAGATATTACGAAAATGTTAACATATCTTCACGGACGATTCTAAAAAACAAAAGTGAGGCATACATATGTACATTAAGGCGTTTTTAGCAAGTTTATTATTTTGCATTATTCTGCTGCCAACAGCAGTGTTGGCGCAGGACTTTGAAGTTGAAGGTTTTAACTACGTTTATTGCGGCACAGTAAATATTGGAGAAGATGAAA
>Ga0123355_10011456_pt1 | contig 13672 bp, 12 predicted proteins | sample TergutEmb28metaG_3_FD_89872 | JGI IMG/M metagenome (GOLD analysis project Ga0123355, IMG submission 89872) | Embiratermes neotenicus P1 segment gut microbial communities from Petit-Saut dam, French Guiana - Emb289 P1 | ecosystem: Host-associated > Arthropoda: Insects > Digestive system > Gut ...
TAAAACAGTACCAGAAAAAGTGGCTACAACATGTACAGAGGATGGACACAAACAGACTATCAAAACAAGCACTACAATATAAACCAAAAGGACGAAGGAACATTGGACGACCGAGGAAGAGATCATCTTGAGGATCAAGGAACAGGAAACATGCCTAACCCTTCAGGAACATGATGATGATGATGACTCTTACAAAAGAAGGCATATCTCATAAGCTTTTCCTTCAAATTTAAGGAAATAAAATTTTACACTCTGTTTATGAATTGGTTAATTTTGGAAAAATTTTCACACATTTTTATAATAAACAGGCCTGTGAATTGCATGCATTATACAAGGTGGTTCAAATATGACCGGGACTGATGTCGCCAGATTTACACACAAATAGTCCCAGTCATATTTGAACCACCTTGTATAAAATGTGATGTAAATAGTTCATTACTCAAGTAATTCTGGTTGCTGCAGAAGGTCTGTGGCACCATGGAGCACTGTTTTATCATGACATACAGTATTCATGGGGGCGATTTACAAATTTACTCTCTTGTGATATTCCACAAAACAAGGCACTACGCACAGGCCCATGTCACATTTGGCGCATTAATGCACTATGCCCTTTCTCTGGCCACAAGATGAACAGAGATGGCAGTGGAGTTTGGTGGATTATTTTGCTGGCCAGTGTTGGTTATGGCAGCTCTTGAGCCACACAACATTTGTTGCAGCCACACTTGGTCTTCGAACCAATCTGGGAGTGGGAAGATCTTGACGTTTGACAGCTTCTTCAATCAAATTCCTCACCACAAGGAGACCGAATTCTTGGTGGGTATATTTAGCACCACATGAAGATAACAGAATCCAACTGTTGAGTACTGTTAGATCCAGAAGATGGACAAACAATTTCGTGGTCCATTTGAAGATATGTTGACTCATCGAATAGCTGCTGGCCATGCGATCAGAATTGTCGACATAACCCAAGGGCAGGTTGTAACGTTCCACAATGTGAGGTTTCATGGGGCCGTTGCTCTCATCACAAAAATTTCTTGGTATTGGGTCCATGTTAGTCAACATGTAAACTACTTGTCTGTTCTTCCAAACTAATATGTTCAAACCTCCCCTGGTCCGCACCCTTATGTCACCCCTTTCCAATTTCAGTTGTTTTGGTCCACAGTCAAGGGGCATGTCTTTTCTATTGGGCTGAACTGTGCCACATGAATTTATTTTATGTCTGCCCAAGTTGTAAAAAGTCTTGGGATGAAAAGAAATTGTCCATAAACATTTTGTGTCCTAAGCCTTCAACTCTGCAAGCCAAATGTCTAACAGTTGTGTGTGTTGCAGTCATTTCGTCAGTGGAGGAGTGTGAGTCTCTACCCAAGTACTCTCATGTCATATGTATACCCTGATTCATCAGAGTGTGTAAATTTTGATTCTGAAACGTTTTCTTTTCTTTGGAATGTACTGCCTGAAAATAACCCTGCCCTTGAATTTTACAATTACCTCGTCCACTGCCAAATGCTCCGAGGGGTTACAGAATTTAGCACAAGCCTCATTCAGCATGCCAAGGACAGTCCTTAGTTTCCATAGTCGGTAATATTCTTCGCCTTCATCAGGTCTCTCTGAAATGTCTGCAAAATGCAGAAAATGCAGTATGTGTAAAAATCTGTCTCGTGTCATGGTCTCGCCACAAAACAGAGTGTGTAGCTGTCTAAGTTTTGACCAGTAGTCATGTAGTGTGGCTTTCAATTTGTGTCCAATCTGCAGTGCTAAGGCAATGAAAGTCATCATGTCTGGCAATGTAATGTCAGGCAGTCAGCGGCTAGGTCTGGCTTGTCTGTCTAAGTGTTGCTGGTAGTATACGTTTGTCTGTTCCACCAGCAGATGAAAAATTTCTGTGAAAAACAACATCAACACAGACAGTGGTGAGCTGTCTTTGTTGATATGTGAAGCCTCACTATTTTTCACACCTTTTGCTGTAACGACAGAAAGGATGAGTATTTGTTTTCCTTCACTGAGGCAGTTTCCAGGTTGGTAATCCGCCACTTGTTGCAGCCTGTGGTTCGATTTCTGCTGAGGCTTGTTGTTGTTGTTCCTCTTCTTCTTCCTCAAAATTGTCTTCAACATCACTAGCCTCAGCACCGGTTTCCAAGTTGGTGTCAAAAACCAGAACTTCACTGATGGCTTCCTCCTTGAGTTTGATTTTCTTGGTGGCCATTTCTGAACACCTACAATCGTCACCCTTATTTAGACTCTTCTCTACAACTGGGCACAGCTGCAGAAACCTAATGCCATGAAGATACGAGCTTCTTCTACAGTGACAGCAAAACAGATCTAAAGGTACAATGTGACTACTGTATAAAATTCCAGCTCTTGAATGATGCCCAAGACGTTTTTAGTATATTAACGTCTGTGTGTTACATGTTACTGCCCCACAACCCCTACAGAGTACCCCAGCACTACAAGAGGCACATCTGTTGGCCCTCCTGTAGTTGTAAACAACGATGTTTGTTGGTATCTCCAATTTTTGAGCATTAATTTTGTCTGAACTATACGGGTACAGTACACCACCAAATACTTTTCTGGTCAACAATTAGTGTTCGTTTCATAGGCCAATGTTGATATTTCAACCCACACTGAACTCCAGTGCAAGCGAGAAACAAAGATAGCAGTGTCTGAGCCTTATTAGTCAGCTGTGATAAATGCACAGTTGCTGTTTGTTGACATATAAATCAGGGTATTTGGAGGGGTTTAGGAGATGGAGGGGGTTCATTCTGGCTCGACTAAGAAATTGTGACCTTCAAGGGTACTGCAGCTTAACAAATCTCAGACATATCTGATAGGAGTGAGCAAAATTCCTTCAAACTTCGACGTAGTGTCTGCGACTACTTTATAGGTCGTTTGTCAGGTTAAACGGCTCACTGTGCAAAGACTTTATAGGTTGTTTGGCAGCAAGAGGTTATACAACACAGGGGGCAGCAAACCAATATGTGGCTAATTAGCCACATCTTGGTTGAGTGATTATAATCATGCAACACTTTTGTGTTCAACTGTGATGTAACTCATAACAAATCACATCACTGTAGAATTTTAATTTAGTTCAGAAAAAGTCATGTGTTATTCCCAAATGGATACCCATTTAAGAACTGCTTAAATGACAGTGATACGATAAGAATGCTGCTTTCAGTATTTTATAACAATAGCCAAGTAAACTCACGTGGGGTTACTGCAGGAGTTAATGGTGTTGTGAACAGTGCTGTAGCAGCAGTTGGGACAGATGGTGTAGTGCATTCCCTCTCATCATCAGGACAGTCTTCCAAACCATCACACCAAGATGTAGCATTGATACAAATGTTGCTTGTTGGACAGAGAACTGTACCAGGTGGACAGGGCTTACAAATGCAGCCACATGAAGGAGTCAGCACTCTCTGCAGATACTACAGCAAAGAGAAATTAGGTTCATTTGCAACCTTCTTTTTCCAGGTTAGTTCAAAGATTTACCAGCAGGAAGAAGAATTTAATGTTCATACATAAAGCTGAAATAAAATAATAAGCTTAAAATTATATTTTTTATCTGTCGGCATCAACTAAGTAACTGCAGCCCCTGATGACATGTTTCAGCAAATAAGGTACCATCATCAGACCACTGTGTTAACACACACAAAAAAGGAGGCATGTACATCATTATTTGATGTTTCTTTAACACTTTAAAGAGTTATATCCACCCACATGTACTGTAGGTGTATAAAACACCTGTTGACCAAAATTACTATAAGCAATTATATAATTCATTATCAAAATTTAAATATTAAATTACTTAACTATGGTCTTGTTCTTGATTCAAGTAAAATACATATTATGTTTCTACTCACCCATTGCATGTCTTACTACACCACTGTGCTTTTCTTCAATACTGTTTATTCAAAATTCAGTGCAACCCTGTTGAGAACTTTTTGAAAAATTAATCAAATTTGGTTTGTTAAATAAGAAGACTTCTTAAAAGCCATAATTGGTTAACTGTCTTATTATTTCATAATTCTATACTAAAACTGACATTAACTGTACTGGAGTATTATTCCATATAAATTTTGTATTAAGTAAACAACTGTCACCATCAAACCATATATTAAACCCCCCTTCTTCAGTGATTCTGACAGATAATTGAAAACAGGAAAACACATCTTTTATGGGAAGAACTGATGGACGAAAAATGCACTGCTTGCTGAAACCATTCTATAACTATTTCTCATATTTTACCATTTTTATTTCTTCCTGGCTTGGCTGCCCACTTAAAGTGTTTGAATATTGTATCTTAATTTGATAGAACCATGTTTACATGAAGACATAAAAGTGTCATTCTTTTAGAGAGTTTTGTGACAGGAACATTGGTGTAGCATCCACCTTACCTATACTGTCCAGCTTTTTCTGAATTCAGAGCAGCTTAAAATTTGTGCCAGTTTTTAACATAGTAACCATGGTGATCATGTGTTAAATAAGTGAACATAAAATGTGTTAAATATTGCACATAGAATACTTCAAAGTAGAGGAAAGAAAATAGTTGCACCAGTAATGGGCAACCCACAGACTGATGGACATATCTGTGGCCCACAAGAATATTTGAACACACTGAATTTATGCTCCCCCACCAAAAGGAAGGACAACCTATTAGTGATTTAGTGACTACCATATGCACAGTTGAACTTGGTAAACAATACTGCAACTGTAATGAGATTCATACATATTTCATGGGTAAACATCATACAATGAAGACAAAGACTTTACAGTGGTAGGAGTGAAATACAGAGTGGTAAGCATCATCATCCCCCTCAGTCTTTCAGCTTTACATATGGACTACTACTTGATACAATTAGAGCAAATTCATTTTTAAAGAAATGAATCCTGTGTGCTTCTTAAAAAATATCAGCAACAAAGGAATAGGCCAACTTCTGACATTATTCCATACAACAATAATAATTTAAGTTCTAACAAATTATAAATTCTTGATATATTAATTTTTACTAATAATTAATTAATTAATAGTAGATTAGACACTTAATTTTCAATATAAAATAAAATGTCACTAAAAATAATACTTTATAGTTGATTCCACTAATATAAAAATGCTATAGAGGGGCTCACATTATCACAAGGATCCACTATAAGCCATGCATAGTAGCATTAACAGGCTTCATTAACAAATAAGACGTACACATTGCCAGCAAGTCACATTAGACATATCATGTGAAATGAAAATTACCTTGGAGAGAAGCCTTCAGAAATTGAGAGCAACATTTCATTGGTGTATATTTGAAACAATTGAATGAGTGGAAAACTGGGGAATTAATTTAATATTTTAATGTGAAAAATGCATTCAAGGGGTGGAAATTCATGAAGGTTGTTTTAGGATGGAAACAATTTTAAATGGGAATTGTATGAAAAGGGCAAAGTATATGTTAATCCAATGGGAAAATTTGGTTCAAAATTATTCTGACATCTAAGGAAGAAAAACATCTTAAGCAGTGTCATCATCAGTGAGTTCCTCTGCGTTATCCAATTTTACATATGCACTACAGAATACCTGTAATTCACTGAATTACCAAATTTTATCATACCTGCTCACAGTGAGGACATATTTTTTCTTTGCAGCTTGGAATCCCTCCAATCTTACAGACACACTCTTTGCAATCCTGCGAGTCATACAACGTTCCCACCAAATAAGCAATATATCCCACATAGCATGGACATTCTGTTCGATTTACACAGGTCTCTCCATTCCAAAATTTACCCTGTGGACACTGGCACAGTTCTGCAGTTACAGATTCTTCATTATGCCACCCAGGGCAAGAGTTGCATTCTGGAGGGGCTGGAGTGGAAGAAAGCACTTCTGCGGCAGGTGGAGTTGCTGTAAAAAGTTAGCCTTTTATTAAATTTAAACTAACTCCATTCAAATTAACTGCACTGCTAGTCATCTAGCATTTGGATTTTCCTGGCTACCAACAAATGACAGCAGCTCTCAGACATGTAAAAACTCTCACAGCTATAAGAGTTAGAGCTGGTGATCAGGAGCCGCCCGTCACATGAGTTAGGCAACCATATTTGAAATCTGATATCTGAGTGGAAAGAGTTAAGAATTCTGTCATTGCAACATGTAACCATAACACACTTAAAGAAAATGAAACCTACAAAATTCAACATAACATAACCTACTGATGATTCATAAGAGACAGAAGTGAATATGATAAAAGATTTGAATAAGCAAATGAACTGGATCTTAGGGAAGACCTATTATGACAACTTCTTAGGCAGTAAAACTCATTTAGGACAATTCCAATTAAGAAATTTTCCCACCAAAGATGTCAGGATAATGCAGTACCAATATTTTCCTCCATGATGAACATAAGCATTGCCCTTTTAATATCTTTGCCATGCAGAAAATTTTTTCACCCATTTAACTCATTTTCCATATAAAAATCTTAAACAATTCCTCCAGATTTCCATTCAATCCACCTGTTCCTAACATACAATATCAAAATGATGGTGTCAGTGTGTATAGGTTAATCTCCAAGGTTGTTCCAAACATGCAATTCACACTGCATGATGCAACATATGGAATGTGGCTTTAATGGAGTGCATTGTGATTGCAGCTGCTTTGTACTGTATTTCAATAACCTGAAGTATTCTGTGTATGTGTGCAAGTGTTCATCCTGCAGAGCGATTAATTATTGAACAAATGACAAACATTTCTACTATTGCTCATCGAAAATCAGTTTTCTCCTAGCAACATGCTACGAAATTTGTGTGTAACATCTGTTTTTGAATTTGTAAAACATAAGAATCTCTGGATTCAACCCCAAAAGGTGTGGGTAAAATTACATGTAGGTGCAGCATGGTTTCTAACCTGATATTGTTATGGTTGTTTCATGTCAGTGTTAATTGTGAACTGAATGCTTCAATTAACTGAGTATAAAGCTGCATTATCTCTGTCATTAGTTTTTTCATTACTAATTTTATAAAACATGTCCTTTAGCATGACCATATCAAATATGGACGTAAAACGCATACCACTCCCAATAATCAAAAAATGGAACATAATACAAAGGTGATGGCATTTCAGATGTCCCTCAAATAAGAACTGCTGAAGAACTAGGCATTCCTCGTGACAACTCTTAACACAATCTTGTCGAACAGAAACAAAATATTTAAATAGCTACTAACAGAACAGCTGGGCACAGAAAAATGAAAACAATGAAATGTGAAATGGTAGAAGCAATTCTTATGAACTGGTTCTGACAAAAATGGGTGCTGACCTTAAAAATTGATGGATCTATTCTTAAAAGCAAAAGGCAGAAGAACTTGCAATAATATTGAATATTGAATTCAGACTATCCAGTAGATGGACAGATAGGATTAAAATGTTCTGGTCTTGTTAAAAGAAAGTTAAAGTGAGATATACAGCATTAATCCAGAAGAAGCATAAGACTGGAAAGAAACATTTCTTCACGAATCTCGTGGCAAAGTATTCACCCAAGGACATCTGTAATGCTGATGAATGTGGATTGTTCTACGACATGCCGTCAGACAAAACATACATACTCAAAGGAGCAAGCTGCAAAGACATGAATGTGAATATAAAAGGGGCTCATCATTCTTGTGTGTATGAATTGAGATGGCACAAGTGAGTTCTCACTCCTTGTCACAGAACTATCAAAACAACCATATTATTTAAAAAATATGAAGTGTCTGCCATCCACCTACAATAATAATAAGGCAGCCTGGATGACGTGTGAGATCTTCCACGAACTTCAGCTTTCTCTTGATAGGAGAATGGCATCAAAGAAAAGCAAAATACTCCTATTTGTCAACCACTGTCCTGCTCACCCAACAGATATAGGGAACTTTAAAAACATGCAAGTGGTTTAACATTCCTGTAAACATGACATTCGTTCTGCAACCTATGCATCAGGGTATCATCAAGACCTTGAAACAGAAGTTTCATAGAAGCTTTGTTCTGAGATAGCTGCAAGAGACTTAATTTCACTGAAGACAGTTACAAAATGTATTTGTTCGATGCAGTGTATATGCGTGCGTTGGCCTGGAGCTCAGTTCATAAATAAAGAATTACCTACTGTCTTAGGAAGGCTGGATTCATCATAAATGCAGTACCTACAGAACAGGAGGATAGTTATAATGAAGTAAGCCGTGATGCATCATATAGCTTCCAAAAGAATCTAAATATAAGGTCCACTTTCAAATAGTCTGTGCTAGCAGATGACACCCTCTCATCATGTGGAGTGTTAGATTTAGACCAGCTGTGTGGCAAGGTCAATCATAATCCATATGAACTTGAAATGGGTGGTCAAGTGGCTTATGACTGTCAGTATATTCCCACATGTTATGAGGTCATGGAATACTTGGAAAAGTATGACCATTTTCTACATAGCAACACACACGTCCCAGAGAAAGTAGAGAAAATCATATTGAATACAAAGATGTATACTGTAACTGTTGTTGAAAAATGCAAAAGAAAAACTACACTTGACAAATACTTCAGGAAAGCATAAATTTTAAACAAAATGTGAACTTGTGAGTAAAAAATTAACAGGGTAATTCACAGCGGGGGGGAATGAGACTGAAGATTGCTGAAAAATGGATGAACGGTCAGATATAGGTGAAAATGTGTTAAGATTTTCATTTATCCTTAAAACTGCTGCAAATTACACTAATTCAGCATTCACATGCAATAAGTTCTAAAATATTTTAAAAAAACTTTCTAGTCCTACTCTGCTGAGATATTCTCCAGTTTAATAAATCCAAATTTTTTGGTTTTTCCAAAAAATGTCTTAAGACAGTTCCACTGTATTGTAACATAACTACTATAAACAGCTACAATTATGTAACTTGTTTATCAAAACACTTATTCTTTCCTCCCTCCCCCAATGTACATCACCCAACCGCCATAAACCACTGATATGACTTGTGACAAGGTGTGAGGAATACAAGTCTAACAGAAAATATACAACATCAATAAGTAGGCACTGTTTACCATCCAATACAACCACTACAATCTATATTGTTTTCACACTATATCTAGCATGTTTAAATTTGTGTATATTTCTAGTCTGACTGGCCTCTAGAACTTTTATATTCACTGACCTACCACTGTATTGTTGAATACACAGGCATTCTTCACTAATTCAACCAATATGTTTGTTACTGCCTTCACACCATGGTGGACTATAACAAATACAGTGGTCGCATCAGGTGGTGAACAGTGCATATTTATCCAACAACACAAAGATATGTCAGTGAACATAAAATTTTCACTGGCCAATCAGGCTAGAAGTATACATATGCTTAAACATGTCACACATAATGCACAACCTGAAACAAATATAGAGGTTGTTTTAACAGTAAATAGTGCCCATTTATTCAACAATATAATGGTACATCACTGAATAAACAAGTTTCACAGACTAGTCACCCTAGGAATGCATACAGGTTTAAACACACCAGGCATAATGCAAAAAAGCAATGACAAACAGATGGTTGTACTACATAGTATGCAATGACTATTTATTTAACAATACATCATCCTGTCAGGCATAGTGTATATAACTACAAGCAATAGAGTGCTAAAACTAGACTATTCAACAATACAAGGGTGTGAATAAAATTCAGTCTTAATGCACTTATTGGAATGGCAAAAATGATAAAAAGCTTCTATAAAAAACTTACGGTAAGGTTCGTAGCATCCCAACACTTCTGCTCTTAGTGCTATGTTTTTGTGCCACTTTCTGGGGAAAAGCCTCAAGTAACGTGTACGCAAGATCCTGTCCAATAAATTTTGGTGTGGTGTGACACTGTCAAAGTTTGCCAGGAACACCTACAAGAGGATTACCGAAAACAGTTATGATACAATCAGTGATAAACAGTTTGATGCTCTGACCATGATGACAGTTTATACTCATACGTTGTTTAAACAATACCCAAATCATTAAAATGAAGTATAATCAAACAAATGTACCACAAATGCTTTCACAAACTTAGCAATGCCTGTGTCATGCATAATTTAATTTCAAAATTTTACTATTAATTTAACATAAATTTTAAACATAATAACTTTTATAATCACATTAAAAGAGGACATTGTTAATACTGATTAGTTCAGATAGTTTTAAATTCACACTTGCATCTGTTATGGATGGAGCTCTTCATGTCACACAAGACCATGCTGTGCAATGAAATTGGATCTAGTCTTCAAAAAGTGTTGTGACATCAGCTCCATGTTTACCAAAAAAGTTCAAAGAATAATAGATATAATGAAGCTAATTTGTGTCTGGACAGTACTAAGACATAATCTTTAAAAGAAAGAAATGATTGATATTAAACGTACTGTGACATGTAGCAGCCAGCAGCTTTAACACAGTTTAGTATAGAACAGTTAGCTCTAAATAACATAATGCAACAGTACATATGCAACCAAACATCAATGCTCGGCACCATATTTGTGTAATACTAAATCAAATGTAGCCATTCATATAACACAATTACCTTTTCTGAATGTGAAGCTGAATCAAGGACAGGATTCCAAACTTTACCATCAAGACTGTGCTGCACAGTGTAGGATTCAACCCAACTGTTTATATCTTTATTTCCCTGAGTAACAATGCCAGTTAAGTTCCGTGGTTCCAAAAAGTCAAACTGTCAAAAAAACAACAACAAAAATCTATACTCAGAAGCATGCATAAATATGAACATGTTAGTCCTGGTCCAGTAGAATTTTATCGGTGGAAGACACACAGGTACTCCACCAGTTCATGACAGCTGTGTTCCCAAGAGGGTTGCGTAACACAAAGTCATGCAACTTGAAACTTCTATTGTTTCTTTGGTGACAGTGTTTTTAATTGTCATTGAAGAGTATATCATTCAGTTACCGCTAATACCTTTCATTTCACTTATATGGCAAAAATAATTTCACAGTTTTTCAATCTTCAAATTAAACAAACTGAATTAAAAGGTAATATAAAACTACACCAAAGCAAAATATGTGCGATCTTAAGCTGAGACATTTAGCTGTGCAGCGGATTGAGATATACAATAACTCAGTCTTTTTTCACAGTCAGCACAACCAAACATAATTTATTGTCATTATTTTACTACGTGTTCTGGCTAGTAGCTGGTCATCTTCAGATGCTACATAACCTTATGTAAAAGACATGTTACATGCAATGTTGAGCTCCTGTCAAGTTGGGGATCCATACTTATTACACCAAATTTGTGTGCAATTATGAATACTTCCTAAAATGGGACAACAGACCTTCCTTAAAACTGTACTGAAATATTTCATATATTAAAATTTGCAGCATATGATTATCTATACGTAGACTTATCTTTCATTTCTAATAGGTGAGGGTATACCGGATTTTGCAGTTATCTTAATATTGTAATTTTTTTGTTGCCCACTACTGTTCTCTTCAAAGTACTTCTTACATACAGCATCCTTCTTCTTCAGAATGTATGATGATGATGATGATGATGATGATGGTAAAAGAAATTGGGAAGACAGATCAAAAAATGAGAAAGCTTCTAACTGTTGAAGGAAACCACCACCCGAAGGCAAACATTAATAGACCCTACCTCAAAAGACCAAATGGTGGACATGGATTAGTGAAACTGAAGCCCACATATAATGCTACTATTGCTGGTCTCAGTGAGTACAATAAGCAAGGAAAAGATAGGCTTACCAGATTAGTGAAAGAATATGACGCCAGGAAAACCAAATACTCTCTATAAAAATAAGCTAATCTAATAAATCAACAATATATGACATAAGAAACTGCTGCCCAAAATATCAATTATCAACATAAGTCCAGCAATGAAAACGACAGGATAGATGAACTCAAGAGCAAACCAGTGGATGGACAATTCCACCAGGACCTTCAAAGACCAGCAGCAACTAAAGAAAAGTCCCTGGCATGGTTATGTAGCTCGGGCCTAAAGGAGAAATGGAGAGTTTGATAATAGCAGCCCAAGATCAGGCACTCAATATGCGTTATCATCAGAAGAACATCATGAAGCAACCAACTGATAGCAAACGTAGAATGTGCTACAATGCAGAAGAACACATAAAACATACTGTTATGGGATGCACAAAACTTGCACCACCTGAATACTCTAATATATACAATAAGGTGTCCGGTTACATCCACTGGACAATACGTAAACAGATGTGGTTACAGGCTACTAACAGGTACTATGAACATACACCAGAAAGGGTCATAAATATCAAAGGTACTACTATTATGTGGGATGCACCTGTTGTCACAGATTGAACAATACTAACAAACCAACCTGATACAGTACTTCATGATAAAAAAGAGAAGACTTGCTTACTGATCGATATTGCCATACCACATGATTCAAACGTTAACACAAATGAAACTGAAAAACTAAGCAAGTACAAAGACCTGGAGATTCAGGTCAGCAGGATGAGGAAAGTGAGGACAAAAATTGTGCCAGCTATAACTGGGGCATTAGGAACAAGTAAGATGGGATTAGATCAGAACTTTCAGTTGCTCCCAGGTCAACCATTGGCTATAGAGCCACAGAAGACCACACTAATGAGCACTGCACACATCATTAGTGAAGTGCTGGGGTAAATCACTTTGATCACCAGTTTAGATCTGGACATAACCAGAAGACCGTCACCTAACAACTAATAGGCGAGAATAAATTTAAACTAGTAGTAGTAGTAGCAGTAATTTAGATTTTGCTGCATTATGTGTGGAGAAGTGCATTGCTCCACACTTAACCTTTAATGTACAAGAGATTTAAATCCCAAAGTAGCCGCTGATGGCCAGGGTACTCTTCACTATAAATGTTCGTTTTTGCACTTGCTGATATTATCTGCTGTATTTGATAAAAATGTGGAATAAAAAGTACAGATTTAAGAATGAATCCATCAACCTTTTCCGCACGTTTGAAGAATATTCACCAATTTTTTTCAAAGCTTAGTTGAAGGTCAGTTTTTATTTTATTTATTTTTTAGTCTCAGTTACATTTTGTAGACTTATTCTTCACAGTTTGCTCCTGTCGTGAGTGGAGACCCTGTACAATAAAATTTGGAGCTAGCTGTACATGTCATTATATATCCTCAAACTACGATTAGATTTCAAACTCAAAATGATGTTTGTGTATCATGGTAGAGTTGGCTTATTTGGGTGTTGTGGCCAGTGAGTTCTTATGCAATCAGTGGGAGAGGAAATGCGTGCATACAGACATTTATTTCTACGTTTAGTGCAATATGAGACCAGAGACAAAAGCCCTTCATTCTCTTGTAAGGATTTCTTTGTGACTTTTTTGAACTGTACGTTCATACTTAAGACCATCTTCAACTGAACACTTCAGTCTGTCCTTCTCAGAGCAATAGCTTGCAACAGGCCAGGTATTGCTGACACTTGAATCACTGAATCAGAAGGTGTTGGGTTTGGTGTGTGTTGAGTTGGGACGAAGTGTGTTTAGCAGTGTGGCTACAAAAAGAAACCTAAGAGACCGAGACATCACAGAACTGACACAAGAATTGGACTCAGGCACACATTCATCAGAAGACGAAAACATTTCTGCTCAGAGTGACACTTGCACTGACAGTGACACAGGTGACATTACTGACACAAGCGGACTGACAGTA
>Ga0123355_10011457_pt1 | contig 13672 bp, 11 predicted proteins | sample TergutEmb28metaG_3_FD_89872 | JGI IMG/M metagenome (GOLD analysis project Ga0123355, IMG submission 89872) | Embiratermes neotenicus P1 segment gut microbial communities from Petit-Saut dam, French Guiana - Emb289 P1 | ecosystem: Host-associated > Arthropoda: Insects > Digestive system > Gut ...
AAAATATCACTGAAAAGAATGTACATTTCTTGATGACGTCATCCAGAGATTCTTTACGAGTTCAGGAAAATGTATGAAGTCTGTCATATTTATCTTCCCTGGAAGTTCAATGCTTTTCTCTTCTGTACGCACTGATATTGAAACAGCATATGCAATAAACTACACGCAACATAACACTGTAAGGCGCTTGCTTAACCATTGTTTTCACCTAAAATCAACAAAACGTTCTCCTTGTATTGTTGACCTACACGTAGCTGTTAACAACGTACAACGTAGACACGGCATCGCAATAATGGGTTCTCTTTGCACTGTTGCCGATCTGCAAAATATTCCGTACTGTTGTCTACAAAATAGCCTACTTAATTCTTCACGTAAAGTGCCCGACACTTTTTGTTCGATTTTAAAGAAATAAGGAAATCCCGACAGATTTTCTTGAAAGTCTCCTATCGAATTTACAGGAAATCCGTCCGGTGGGAGCCTCGCTGATACAAGCGGACAGTAGGACGGGCAAACAGACAAACGGATGTGACGAAAATAATAGGCGCCTTAAAAGGAATGTGACATCAAATCCTCTTAAACTTATACACTTTCGACATTTTATTTGAAGTTCCACACCCCACAGATATGTTTTCACGCAAGGTTATTGTCATACGGTTTAAAGGATTTCTTTCCTTCAACTCTTCGCATAGAATTATTTTACTAAAATTCTCATGTTAACCTCTTTCAGGTTGAAACAATGCTACTGGTGAGGTAAATTTCAGTCAGGAAACACAACTATGGTAGTATGTTTTATGGTGGTATTTAATAACAAAACGATAACCACTTCCAATATAAGTACTAATCACCCACTACCTTATATACAAAGACACACGCCATATTGGTTTACCGTCCCTACATTCTTTCACATTTGATAAGTATGTTTTCTCTCCCGTAGAAATACCAAATGCGCCAAGCCACGCTCACACACACACACACACACACACACACACACAACGGAAACCTGAGGCCAAAAACCCCCGCCAAGAACAACAACCCGGAAGTGAAACCAGAAGACGTCGAACATACTAACCCACAAACCACGCACCCCCAAACCATATTGAAAACCATAGACAACGCAACTTATTACCACGGCCCGCAAATTACCCCCTCCCCCCTAATACCTACCCAAAACACTCACATCCTACCAGTCACTGACCATTAGACATCCCACTAAGTAAACTTACTGTAACCCGTAACGATGATAACATCTCAGCATCACCTTGCAATATAGGCATATATATATATATATATATATATATATAATACTCTTTGAGCAAAATTGTAATAACCTGAAGATGGCCGCTATTGATCGAAACATGTAGTTATTTCTTTGCTATTAAATACCATCATAAAACATACTACCATAATTGTGTTTCATGACTGAAATTTACCTCACCATTAGTCTTTCTACACACAACGGGGATAAAACACCTCAGAGTTTCTGTAACTTACTCAGTATCTGCTGTTTTCTATCGTTTTTACTTTTAATATCCATTTCAATCTCACAAGCAGTAAGCTCAAGTATTACTGGCTCAGGACTATGCATTTCAGGCTGCCTAACATTCCTAAAGACAAGTACATTCAGTAACCCAGCGCACTAGTTTTTTCACCTGTTCGAAGTGCTGTAGGAATTTGCAAAGCAGATAACATTTCTTATCCTACGTAAGGTGAAGAGAGAGAACCAACAAGATGCAACTAATTCGATGTTTATTATCAAACTTCTAAATCAACATGTTTCGGGCATTATTATGCCCATCATCAAAAGAATAAGACCGTGGCCTACTGCATGCGGTATTTTGCCTAGGTGTGTAGGCTGTGATTGGCTGTGGTCTTGTGGAGCTACGTCGTTAGCCGCGTGCACTGTTTGGAGTTTACTGTTCGACTCAGTAACCTCCACACAGTGCACGCGGCTCACGACGCAGCTCCACAAGACCACAGCCAACCACAGCCTACACACCCAGGCAACACACCGCATGCAGTAAGACACGGTCTTACTCTCCTGACGATGGGCATAATGATGCCTGAAACATGTTAGGATAGAAGTTCGATAATAAACATCGAATTAGTTGCATCTTGTTGGTTCTCTCTCTTCACCTTATGTTCACGATGCACGGTCACAAGATCCTAAAACTTTCTTACCCTACATTTAGTTCCAAGCAGTAAACCATACTTAAATCTACTTATAACTCCAAGCAAGCATATAATGTTCGTGTTCTTTCTGTTGGTTTCATGTTCCTTGGTTTTATTTTTAAAATATTTTCCTTTTTTAAAAAATGTGTCCTTGACTTTGAAATTATAGCACTGAGAGCACTGCTTTCGCAAAAGCTGGTGTATTTACTTTCATTGAAGAAAGTGGTCTGTGATCAATAAATAAAATAAAATAAAATAGGCGAAGTAAATGAAGTGTAAATTTTAAATTGTAAGAAAATTGCTGCGTAACGAAATGTAAAACTCTGAGGTAGCAAAATTTCGTGTTTAATTGTAGCCATCACCTTTGTATAGCAGCTTTCCGCTCCATTGTCTAATAGGTAGGACTAATTTGTTGCATCACTCATCCGAGTTACGTATTCAGCACATTATAACACGTTTTATGTGATAAATCTATAAACATATTTAGAGTGTATAAACTATAATGTTCCGCGCTGAATAGCATCATCCTTTCCCCCACTTATGTCGGTTCTTTTGCCTTTTACTATTTAGTGACAAAATGTACAGACACCTCCAGTTCTCATAATCCTATTACAACACGAAATCATCTGTGAAATATTTATGACCCCTGTCTCGTATTTGAGAGTTTATTAGTAGGAAATGTTGAAGGTTATTTTAATCTCTCCAGCTACGTGCGGCCACACATTTCTGGTGGCCCCGGGAACCTGACTGTATTTCAGAACTTCTGTCAAGTATATTTATTTCGTGTCGTGATTCGGCCTGTCTTTGGGTCACGTCCTTCAATTTCGAGGTTTTACCATTACACTCAGACACACTAAAATCGGTAGGACTCCTTTGGACCACTGGTCAGTCTGACGCAGTGACAATACACAACACTCACATCCATACCTCCGGCGGGATTCGAACCCACAATCCCAGCAAGCGAGCGGCCGAAGACCCAAGCCTTAGACCGCAAAGGCACTGAGTTCGGCAAGTGTCAATTTTGTTTTAACTGCAAATTCTGACCTAGTTCAATCTCCAATGTCAGTTCAGGGGTGGGCCCACAATTTTATATTTCTTTGTGCCCAGAAAATTTCCAAGCCGGCCCTGTTATCTGCCTTAAATTTTTTACAGTGTCGGATGCATGAATATATTGTTTTATAGGATTTCTTTTTCTGTCCAAGAAAATTTTTACATATTATTTTGAGATATTACATTAATAGGGGTCACGACCGATTCCTTTGCATGTCTATAAATTCGTAATTCACAATAATCCGATATTTACATATTACACAATTTATGATAAGTGATTAAATTCTGTAACTGTAAAATTCTTTTATATTCCATTTTGAAGGCACAGAGTAGCTTTTTCTAATGAGACCTGCTCAGTAGACCTCCCCCTTCTCTTTCCCTAAAAACAGAAGCAGATCCAGTGTCCGAAATAATGTGTTTATTTTCAAGGAATTCTACACAGACAAACTTTAGAACCAATTAGCTCTAAATAAAAAACACAACAGGATGGCATCTATAAAGGATTGCTCTAAATGACGTATACATCTGAGAATCTTCACTATGTAATCAAATTTCGATGACTGTATCCTTTGGCGTTACGGACCAGGTGAGAGGAAGTCATCAGTGATGTTTACAGTGATATGAAATCTACAAATCTGGCTATCAGTCCCTCGTACCCGGACTCAAAACACGTCCGCTGTATGTGTGATGGCAGGCTACCGCCGCGACGCAGATGAGAACCGCTCTCTTCGACGCTTTTACGCAACGAGTAGTGATAAGAAATTACTTCTAGTCGCGTCGCAGTACTTACTTACTTACTTACTTCCTTACTTACTCTATGGTGCAGAGTCCTTCTTGAGAAGCTAACTGGTTTGCAGCTAGTCAAGTAATTCCCCACATTTCACGGAACCCGAATGTTCATTACCGCACTCAGAAGCGTCCGCCACCTGTCTCTATCCTGGGCCAGCCCAATCCAGTCCATATACACACATCCCACCTCCTTGAGATCCATCCTAATATTATCCACCCATCTATGTCTAGGTCTCCCCAGTGGTCTCTGGCGGACGCTTGTGAGTGCAGTAATGAACCTTCGGGTTCCGTGAAATGCGGGGAATTTCTTGACTAGTTGCAAACCAGTTAGCTTCTCAAGAAGGATTCTGCACCATGGAGTGAGTAAGTACTACGAAGCGACTAGCCCAGAAAAATGAAATTCTCATGTCTGTTATAAATTAATAGATTCGGAACAGGAAGTAAAACTTGTAGATTGGTGCTTAATTTCATGAAATCGCGGTCAATATAGTGAGAAGCCTGGTACAACTTTGATTTATCGCGCCACCGGTGCAAGATGATAGGATCGACTTCCATATTTTCGGAAGGTACAGTTCATCCTCAGTTTTGTTCCAGAAAACCTGCCACTTATACAGGGGTGCTGCAGTATGTACATTGAAATAATCCTGTGATTAGAACTCCTCTTCAGTGCTGGATGACAACACGCCAAGGAAGCCGGGAGGTAATTTTCAAGTTTGCACACAGACAATAATTCGCTACTGTGCCGTCTATGTACGCATTATATTATTGAACATCTGAAAATCGTCTTTTATATTATTTCAACCTTGTTCCTTTGGGGATTTAGAACGGTTTTAAACCTTTACATGGGGATTTAAACAGTGATTCTTGCTATGGGCTTTTGAGTCAAGACAATGAGTAGATAGCGTAATGAAAGAGAGAAAGAAGTGAATGAGAAGTGAATTGGAGAAAGAGATAGGGAAATATAAAAGGGAGAGAATGAGAAGAAGAGCAGAAGGGAAATCAACCGAATAATTAGTCCAAATATTAGACTATCCTTTATCATATAAGGTTATAGAATAAGGCTGGAATAATTGGATAAATGGTAGCGAGGGAATATGCACTGAAATCAGTAGAGGGTTAAGGGTGGGTAAGGGATGGAGAGGACACATCCTATAATATCTCCTCAATTCCTTCAACCTCTCCAACCAACCCCTAAATACATCCCACTTTCAACTCTCTATTATTTGCAAAGAACCTTTTCCTTGGTCGAATATAGCCCCCTATAATTCGTTGAACCTTGTGTCTTTCCCGTCTGTGGCTCTTATACCTACTATTCTGTTGAAAGCAAGAGAATACTAGTAAGGTCAGGAAACGTGCACAATCGGAAGAATTATTTCAACAACATAACTAGTCCTATTTCAAAGTTAAGTATTACACATTTTTAGACTTAACTGCCTTTTGCTATACCGCTGCAGGTGCAGCTGGTCAATTCTTCCTGCGAAAAGTGTGTTTTCGTTTTCTGTTTCCTTATCCTGCCCGTGCTTCTTCTGTACGTGTGTTGTAGCTGCTTAATCTACCGCTCTTGAATTTTACTGACAACCGTGTAGAGTGTTGTACCGTGGTGCTGATAAGTCCTTACCCCGACCAGGAAGGAAATAAGCTCGGAAACATGTCAGGGACGCGCGCGATTTCAACATCGAGACGCGAGCTGTCATAAAGTTTTTTTTTTTTGCAAGGCAAGGCGCCGAAGGAAATTCACGCCATTCTGACAGAAACATTAGCTTATTTCCGTCTTGGTTGGGCTAAGGACTTATCAGCACCCCTGTATTGACTTCTGAAGTGGGTTTTACATTGCGAGTTAAATAGTACGTAAAATTATTCAAATTTGTTCTTTCACTTCATCAAATAAGTGTGTTTAGATCCACATGGTCACAGCATAAACTTAGGGATAATAAACACTGTCACTTTTTGAAAATTCAAGTGACAAGGGGCCATTTAGCTTGCATTATTAAAATAGTCGTTATATATATATATATATTATTTTGTATTTGTTTATTAGTTTTGTCGATAAAACATATACAGTTGCAGATAATATTTGTAACTGTGAGTCAGTAAATATATTTATAACACGAAAGCCCTTTATATACCCTAATATTAAAGAAGCAAAGTGCTGAAAAATGACATCACGAATTTGAACCTGGTTTAAAGTTTAGGTTTTGCCGCGATTTGTCTTTTACTTGAAGATGGAAAATTTACAAGCTGCTGTTTCCCCAGTAAGATCTCTTGTATAGTAAATCACAGACCAGGTTCATATAGCAATAACAATTTTGATTTGCATTCGGAAGGCCTCCTTTTCGAACCTTGGCCAGAATACTAACTATCCTGAATGAGGTCCTCTGTGATGTACCTCAATTAGTCCATGCAAAGTTTGGGATGTTAGGATACATCGACTGCTTCATGGCAATTTTCTCACAAATTCTTTCTTTTCTCATTTACTCGATTGAAATTATGAAATATGAAGCCCCGATAATATTTTTTCATATACATGTGTCCGTGCATCGTGAATCGAATTTAATAACTGTCCAACAAGATGCAACGTATTCAGTTTATTACATTTTTGTAGGCAGCTTTACATTTTTTTACGTTTTGCTGACCGTGCATCTCAGTATATTTATCTCAGTAATTAACCAACTTGATGCACAAAATTTTTGTTTTACACTAAGTTTATTTCATGCCTCTACATGTTTCGAACACATGTGCTCATCATCAGGAGGTTAAAATTACATTACACAGCCTCTGGTATCATCACGCCTATAGGTGGCCGTCTCGTGCACAGGTTGAGAGAGAGGACCTGTGCACGAGAGACCACCTATGGGTGTGATGATACCAGAGGCTGTGTAATGCAATTTTAACCTCCTTATGATGAGCACATGAGCTCAAAACATGTAGAGGCATGAAATAAACTTATTGTAAAACAAACATTTTGTGCATCAAGTTGGTTAATTACTGAGATAAACAGCTCTACGTGTTTCGGTTGTTGACACCCATCATCAGGAGCTCGTACAACTGTAATTACAGCGTCTGGTATTGATTAACTGCAATGAGTAAAATACGCTGCTATTAATATTATATATTAGTATTAATAGCAGCACATTTTATTCATTGCAGTTAATCAATACCAGAAGCTCTAATTACAGCTGTACCAGCTCCTGATGATGGGTGTCAACACCCGAAACATGTAGAGCTGCCTACATAAATGTAATAAACTGAATAAGTCGCATCTTTTTGGACAGTTATTAAGAACCTGATAGCATCATTAAACAAAGAAAAGTAAAAGCGCAGCAGAGGTTTAACTGGTTCTGCAAAGCTGATAGTATTGAAACTATTAGGGAAATTTCCCTTACCAGTTCTATCAAAGCAATGTTCGAACCACCCACAGTCAGTTTGAAGTTAATGTTGATCTCGGGGCTAAGTGGGAAAAATTATTAGGAACTAGGGCAAATGCCTGTGGGATTGATTTTAGTAGTGCCTTCTGGACATTATAAGTACCACCAAGCAAGGGACAGTAATTTCAACCGCTGTTGTTTATGTCGGTTTAAAGAGTCCTTAAGCGGAATATACACTATGTGGATCTAGCAAGTACCAAGCTTTTAGGTGTACAAATGTAGACAGAAAGCACCAGCACTATTTTACATCACGTTTTATAGTTCTGACTGGCGTTTCAAAAGCTGCTGTGTTCTTAGTTTTAAAAGTATTTTTCTTTTATTAACTAAATTCGTATCTACTAGGAGCGAAAGACATACCGGTCGAAGTCTGTGTTATTAGATGAACATGGCTAGGAAATAATCAGAGAAACTTTTTTCAAAAACACTTATGTTCCAGATAACCTTAAATAATAAATTATTTAAGAAGTCGTTATTTATTAACCTACACGGTGTGTATCCCAAAAAGTTAATAGCTATGTGGCTATAAGAGAATTATTCAATAGATAGAAATTTTGCTGTACATCTTTAGTTGCATGCTTCCGATTCAAGGACTGCCGTCGCATCAAATCCTAGACTATCAGTGGTCCTGGCTGGCACATGTTAATATCTTGAAGGAAATGTCTAAATTGTGTCTGAAATTGGGTTACTAAAAGAACTGATTGAACCACAAGAAACAATGTGGCTAACATCTTGGCGGTTTACACAAAGAAAAACGTTGTCATGTGTTAAGCCATGTAATAGAAACTCCGCAATACAATACGCAGGGAACGTCATTAGAATGGGCAAGTAACATATTTCACTAAAATTTGTGAAATATGCAACAGAACGTTCTGAGAGAAATTCAAAGCCTTCTTTCCTATAGTTTAAATTTCTATCTCCATGTATTTATTATAATATTTGTTATTTTTTAATTTTGTTGAACTAATTACCTCCTAGCAAGTCCTGTATACCTCAAATATGTGGGAAACTTAGGCGTTGACTTAAAAATGATATATTACACACTGTAAGTGTGTTGGTAATGCATGTCCGTGCTAAAGTTTGCATGAAATACCCAAGTAATTCGTTACATAGAATTATTAACACAAAAGCTAAAAAGCTTTCCACATCAGTTGAAAAGAGAGAGGCCAACTTGATGTCACTTGCTTTATTATTTCATCATTTAATGCTCAACATGTTTCGGATATTAATACATCCATCCTCAGGAGCTTGCGACTTATTTGTTGAGTTATTTCATGGGTTGTATTTTTCTGGTTCGATATGTGTTGGTGTTACGTTGTGGTATGGATGTGGTTGTGCGGTATCCGTATGCAGGTTGAAGCCTGCATACGGATACCGCACCACCACAGCCAAACCACAACGTAACACCAACACACATCGAACCAGAACAATACAACCCATGAAATAACTCAACAAATAAGTCGCGAGCTCCTGAGGATGGATGTATTAATATCCGAAACATGTTGAGCATTAAATAATGAAACAACAAAGCAATTGACATCAAGTTGGTCTCTCTTTATTCGACTATCAAGATGATGCACGGTCCAATAAACATAAGATTCACTTTCCACATAATTTATTTCCATTTTCTTCAGAATCATCATAGTTACAATACTGATACATTTGTTTTATCTTCCTTATAGTAATTGTATTAACAGCTTTTGATATTCCTCCAAGTTCCAGCAGAATACATTCCGATAAAGAACATATATACATGTCACCAATATCGTTACGGCCTCCACGTTTCAACGTCCGCTGTATTGTTGTTACTACAGATAACAGTAAGCTCAAAAGTGAGGCATTGGGGTGTCGTTCGTTGGCGTAATAATCATAAATACTTCGTTAGTTCAGTTAACTAGTTCTATATTCGAAATGGGGAAACATACTGATCATAATTATGTTATAGCTCTACATAATATTACTTTCCCGTTTAGAAAGGAAAAAGGCTAAAAGAGATTCTCCGCACGTTTATGGCGACATTTTGGTAGGTCATATTGCCTTTCTACTAGGTAGGAAAGAACATATTTACAATACCTTTGATTAATTCCCTGAAAAATAATCAGTCGGTAGAGACTATGTGCTTATATTAACTATAAATTACTTTCCTTCGCTGCTAAATAATGCAGAAATCTAAACTGGCCCGTACCTTATCCACAAAGTAAAGAAGCCATCAATGAGTTCAAACATTTCCTTCTCACTCGTCCTAACAATCTCTTCCCAAGAGAGTTCCCTACCAAATTTATGTACATGTGTCTTGCTTCTTCCATTCCGGCTGCAGTTCATTGTAAACTGCTCGCATATTGAGACTCACCTGTTTCGGTTTAGCCGAAAATTGGTGAGGGTATGTAGTCGATATTGGTGGCAAGGATAGTATCCGTGTTTATACAAACGGGAAGAAAAGTTTTCTTTGCTCAAGGAGAATATCAATTGCCAAGGTAGAAGAAGAGGAGGAGAGGAGAGGCCAGAGAGAATAAGCTAGGAACGAAACGGTTCAGGATCCAAAATCATTCTATTCGTATGTTCTGCCAGAAGATCTGAATCCCCAAGCAAAGCAAATGTTTGGACAGATTTTTATAGAGCACGGTAAGACGCGTATAGATTTCACTACCCCGTCCTCCTTTCCTCCTTCCACCTCACCTTATTCTTATTATCTTTCTCCTACCGACAAGTCAAGAATAGAACCCAAGGGAGTTCTATTCAAATGTTCAAAATTCTACAATAAGTAAGGATGGATTTAGGTAGTATCCTACCCAACCAGTATTATTTTTCCCTCTTGGTGCAATAACACTTACTGGGCCAGGGTTTCCTCATTATCGAGGCCTCATGATCACATTCAGAAACATCACAGTCGTTAGGACTCCTCTGAACTGGTGATCAGTCCGACGCAAAGAACTCTACCTAACAACACACGACAATCACAGGAGACTGACTTTCATGACACCGGCGGGATTCGAACCCACAATCCTAGCAAGCGAGTGAACACAGATCCACGCCTTAGACCGTGCGGTTACCGGGATCAACGACGCTCATAGCTTCAGCAAACCTCGAGGTTTAATGAGTTCCTTTAGCCCATATTAATAAATAAGTGGAAACGCGTTCTCGTATGTTCTGATGATTTATATATTTTGAGTTGCAGGCTGTACATAAAGTATCGAAGCCATGAAGTCTGTCTTAGGGAGAGCCGTGCCGTGTGAAAGGCAGCACGTTCAGTGCAGTAACTGTTGCTTTGTGCTTAGATTGTTTAAAACCTAAATAGAAGAGACATACATGTTCAAACTTCGATTTCTATCATCAATTGTATGTATTGTGTAGCCTGTAGCGAGTCTTACAGTCGGATGGGTCAAATATTGAAGAATAGAATTTTAAGACTGCGTTTATTTTAAGGAAGGAAGAGACGCTGAGATTAAGACAAATATTCTCAATTTTATGTTTTGTTGACCGTGCATCTCGATACATCCGTGCAATGAAAACCAACATATGCACTATTTATCCTCAGCTTATTTCGTCAATCAACCTCTACATGTTTCGGACATATTTGTAGCCCATCATCAGGAAGTATGATGTATATATGCAACAATTGGTACGTGTTGTGTTTTTCAGCAGACAATCAACTGAAAAACACAACACGTACCAATTGTTGTATATACAGTATACATCATACTTCCTGATGATGGGCTACAAATATGTCCGAAACATTTAGAGGTTGATTGACGAAATAAACTGAGGATAAATAGTGCATCAAGTTGGTTTTCTTTACACGTACAAATATTCTCCTATTGTCCTTTCTTTGTCTTTCCTTCGCCATTGTCCTTGAACTCTACATTTTCCACTGTAACTTCTTCCTTCCCTTCTCGTTTCCTCTCTTTTTCCTTTCCCTTTTCCATGTCCACTTTTCTTGCTGTTACCTTCTCCGCTTGTACATCTTTACCCTCCTTATGTTTCCTTCCCTCTTCTATTTCGGTACATTTTTGTCACAGAAATGAATTTTTGTAATATCAGACAGTTGACTGCTATGTTCCTGCACGACTCTATCCAGATTTTTCTTATCGTGGTATTGTCATATAAAGCAGGTGTCGTGACCTGAACTGACCTGACCTGTTCTATTCTAAAGTGAGCTTCTGGGTAGGTTGTAAGGCTTTCTTTAGTTACATTCTTTAGAACTGAGTAATCACGAAAGAAAATGATAAGCAGTAATAACAAGAAATGTGATTTGAGATATATTTGCAGGTGAAAATACGGAAATCGAATGCATAACGAAACAGGAATAAACTTGGAGTAAATAAAGTTGAGTGGGTGTTGGGAAGAAGAACATTTCGATGGATTAGCGCAGACTTCAAAATACAACGGATCTGTTGGATGCCAAGTGGAAGACGAAAAGAATCCGCGGTCAGTGGCAACAAGCCAGTAGACGGAAGGAAGAAATAAGTTGAAAAATTACTGGTGTAACAGAGTGTTGTGGAATAAGAGAACGCGAAATGGTCATTGTACGCCGATTTAAATTGTCCACGCAATGAAAAGCTGTGAAATTCACGTTTCGGGAACATATATAAAGTGTTGCTTCTATACCGAATTTAGTCCGCCATTGTATTCAGAGCGTTAAAATAGAGAAAATTAGTGCATTTCATTAGTAATAACCCCTAAAATAAACGCGAAATGTTCCTGAGCTATTTCGAAACCCGTGTATTCGAAACCCCGGGTGATGTTTCGTAAATTCAATTTCTATAGGGAGAAATTGAAACCCCCATAATCAACGTTGAACCTCAAAGACTACCTGATGAGAAACACAAAGAAAATTACATATGACAAGCTTCACAGTTGGCAATATTCAAATAACATTCAATCCAAGATAATAAAGTGGTCTAGGCACCACCACAGTAAGGAGAGCAGAGGTGAAAAATTAACACAAAGGTCTTGCGGGGAAATGCTAAGAGAGAACTTGGAAGACCTAGGCGAAGATGGAAGAATATTGTAAAACACGAGTTTAGGGCGCGTTCGCAAAATTGCGAAAAGCGACTATTAGTTTCGTCATGTCTGTCCGTCTGTCCGTACATCTGCATAGAACAACTCTGCTTCCACTGGACGGATTTTTATGTAATGTGATAATTGAGTATTTTTAAAAAACCTGTCGAGAAAATTCAAGTTTTATTAACATCGGATAAGAATAAATGGTTCTTTACGTGAAGACCAACACACATGTTCGATCATAACTCGCTCAGTACTTATTAGAATAAAAATATTTCAAACAAACTTTGTAGAGAGACTCAAAACACACATTTTGTATTCAATAAAGTTTTTTTTTAATCGTGCCTTTTGTGAGATAATGTTGATAAATATCTTATAGCCACGCTGGCCACAGATGATATTATGGCGCAATCGCACTGCATTCTGGACACCTAAGACTACAAATGCACACTCAGGTTGCGTAATACTCATTGCTTTTCCACTGCAACAATGGTTGTACGAACGCTCCTCAATGTTGTGTTATTGTGCACTGTTAATTAATAACCATTGAGTGCGTGGACTGGATTTGTCCTGCTCAGGATGAAGTCCACAGATGACCTGCTGCAAACATGGAGTGAAGTGTCAGGTAACGTGAAAGGCGAAGTATTTCGTCATCAGCTGGACGACTGGAAGCTTCGTCATGGAATTTGTTACCTATTTATCTTCTAGTACCCATGATAGTTGAAACTTTTGGTGTTTAAGTACAATTAATGTCATTGAAATTACTGTTTTTTTAAGTTTCACCCCCCCCACCCTCAAGCTACAACTGTGTCGTCCGCATAATTAATTGTTGGCACATATTATATGAAAATTTCCGTTATCTTCAGCCTTCGAAACCTTACTTGCGTTTTCCATTGCAAAACTCCTTGTTTCAAGCTTCGTGTCAAACGATTCTGACAGATCCATCCACATATTCACAAGAAATATTACATAATTTCTTATTGTCTTAATTAGATTAATTATTTTTTTAGATTTAAGAAATCTGTTGTGACTTATATATTCTCCCAGTCCCCTTCATCTTTTCCTGCGCGACCATACAATCAACAAACAGAGAATAATAAATATTATTATTTTATCGTTACAAAATTTTTATCAAGAGTTTACCAGGTTAGTTTTAGATTTGACAGACTGGAAAGCACTACGAAATATTCTGATGAAAGCACCTTATTGACAGCATTAAACAGAGCGAAACTTCGGCAGTT
>Ga0123355_10011458_pt1 | contig 13672 bp, 19 predicted proteins | sample TergutEmb28metaG_3_FD_89872 | JGI IMG/M metagenome (GOLD analysis project Ga0123355, IMG submission 89872) | Embiratermes neotenicus P1 segment gut microbial communities from Petit-Saut dam, French Guiana - Emb289 P1 | ecosystem: Host-associated > Arthropoda: Insects > Digestive system > Gut ...
GGCCGTCACTGCTATGTCTCGGCGGGCCGCGCTGGAGAGATGGCCGAGCGGCTTAAGGCGCACGCTTGGAAAGCGTGTGTACGTGCAAGCGTACCGTGGGTTCGAATCCCACTCTCTCCGCCACCTAGCCATTTCCCAGCCATTCCCGACAATTTCTGCCGATAGGTAAGCGCCTGATTTGGCGCGACATTCTCGCAACTCGGCGCTTCCCAGACCTTCCCCGATATTCCCCGATATTGCCTCGCCATCGTGGATCAGATAATGGGTTGGGCGGAGAGAGGTTTAGGCGGACATGATGTCCGCCAAACCCACAGTCAGTTCGGCGGAAGGACGCGGGTGGCGATGGCAAAACTTAGTGTTTCGGTGGTGCGCGAACTGATTGCGGGCGGGACGCCAAAGCGGCACGGCGACGGTGACGGCGTGTGGTTGACGATCGAAGGCAAAGGCAAAGCGAGTGCGCTGTTGCGCTATACGTCGCCACTCACCGGGAAGCCGCGCGACTTCGGGTTGGGAAAGATCGAGCCCGATCTCACCGCGAAGGACTTGCAGGGCGTCCGCGACCGTGCCGCCGATGCACGGCGTCAAGTCCGCGACGGCAAGGATCCGATCGAGGAGCGCAAGGCCTCGCGTCCCGCGCCGGCTGTCGCGGCGCCGACGTTCAAGCATGCAGCGGATGAATTCATCGCGGCTAACCGGGCAGGCTGGCGGAACGAAAAGCACGCCGCACAATGGACATCCACCTTGACGCGATACGCATACCCGGTTGTCGGTGAGAAGCCGGTTGCTGACGTCGGCATCGATGACGTGTTGGCCATCCTCCAACCGATCTGGTCCACAACACCGGAGACAGCGAGCCGGGTGCGCGGCCGTGTCGAAAAGGTGCTGGACTACGCCAACGCGCGCGGCTGGCGCGGCCCGGAAAACCCGGCGCGCTGGCGCGGCAGGCTGCAAGTGCTTCTCCCGGCGCCTCGCAAGGTCCGGCAGGTGCAGCACCACCCCGCCGAGCCGTGGCGGCAGATGCCGGCGTTGATGAAGCGGTTGATGGCAGCGGACGGCATCGGTGCGCGGTGCCTGTGCTTCGCCATCCTCACTGCGGCACGGTCGGGTGAGGCGCGGCTGGCGACATGGTCCGAAATCGACCTCACGCGGAAGCTATGGACGGTGCCGGGTCAGAAAATGAAGGGCGGCAAGGACCACACTGTCCCGCTGAGCGATCCGGCACTGGCGATCCTGCGCGAAATGGCCCCGCTGCGGGCGTACGAGCACGGTGGCGCGCTTGTTTTCCCCGGCATGAAGGTTGACCAGCCGCTATCAGACATGGCGCTGACGGCTGTCCTGCGGCGTCTCGGGCGCAGCGACATCACGCCACATGGAATGCGCAGCTCCTTCAGAGATTGGGCCGGTGATGCAACGGAATTTCCGCGCGATCTGGCGGAGGCATCGCTGGCGCATTCGCTGGGTGCAGTCGAGGCGGCATACAGACGCGAGACGGCGATCGAAAAGCGCCGGCCAATGATGGAGAGCTGGGCGAGTTTCCTACTGCAAACGCTAGCGGCGAAGGAAAAGGTGGCGAGGTCGCAGAAGCGCGCCAACGGAAAATTGAACGCGCGCTAACTCTGCGCAAGCGATGCGCACACTCGTGCGCTGTTGCGTCGGTTTTTGCTCACGAATTCCGCCCCTGATCCCTGTGCGCATACGCACGGTTTGCAGATAGTCCGCCTGTCCCGGTTCAATTAGATGAGCCTCCCCGCGATTCCGATCGATTGGAGGAGGTGCCATGCCCACAGCAAGGACTGCGCCGGCCATTGAGCCGCTGTTACTGGCCTATAAAGACGCTGGGAACGTGCTCGGCATCGGCGACCAAATGGTCGCAAAATTGGTCGAACGTGGGCTGTTAGAGGGCCGCAGGCTCGGACACAAGCGGTTCGTCACGCTCGCGAGCGTTAAGAAGCTCGCTGACGTCGGCACTGCGGAGACGGTCGCGGCGCGTCCCGAACGGTACCGGACCCGGCCGGCCGGCAGTTACAAGCCGGACCCGGCGGCAGCCAATGCAGCACGGCGCGGCCGTGGACGCCCGCGCGTGCGTCATCCCGTCGCGGAGTGACGGCGCGATGACCAGCACAAGCCGCACCACGCCGTCACGCAAAGCTGCATCGCGCGAGGCTGCCACCGAATGGCTGTGCCGCAATTGCGGCCATCGCTGGGAAGCTGGCGCCGTTCCCGTCCCGCGTTGTCCAGGGTGCGGACGCGAGGCCGGCGCCACGCGCAACACCGCATGACGGAACAACGGAGCCGAGCCGATGGCGAACCATAACTACATCTTGCGGGTGATCCGCTTCGATCGCGAGACCGGTGACATGGCGCTGGGGTTTTACCACGCCCGCAACGCAACCGACGCTCGCATCCGGTGCGAAGAATTGCAGCGCGATGCGTTCGTTGTGGCGATCGTGGCACGCAGCACGAAGCACGGTAGCGACCTCATAGACTGGCAGCGTCCTGGCTATACCGTGGACGTGGATAGCGATGCAGGAGAGATCACGATTGACGCGCCAGCATCGGCATGGGTGTGAAAACATTATGAGTGACCACGAAATCGCCTTGCGCGCCGCGTTGAACCTGTTGCGCGATTCGATCGAATGCGGGCGCATGCCGTCCGGCCTGCCGCTCACGCCGGATGCTGTCGCACTGCATGAGGACGCGGTGCGGCATCTCGAAATGATGCTAGGCGTGCTCGATGCGATGGATGTCAACACCTGGGCAATGACCGAGGGTCCATGACATGATGCAGCGAAATCCATGGGGCCGATCGGATGGCAGACATGGATGAACAACCCTTGCTGGATTTGCTGCGTGAGAGGTTCGGCAGTGACAACCGAGGATTCGATTCCATAACTCTTGTGTATGGCGATCGTATCGACCTCCACCGTGAGTTAGTGCCGGCGCTGCAAGCTGCCGGCTTGCGTCCCGAAATACTGCGCACCGGGCCATCGCGTGGATTATGGCTCAGTCAGCGCAGTCGGGCGCGGTTGTCGCGATGGTTGGCGGAAACGCCCGCGCTGCGGCGCGACGCGGCGGGATGGTGCTTTGTCCGGTGATGCCGGCCAGTCGTGTAGGTGTAAGGGCGAATCGGGAACGAATCGCACAGAATGCGAACGGTCGAGTCAAGTTTAGCTTGTCAGGCGGACCAGTAAGAGCACCGCAATCGACAGAATACCGCCCCAATACGCACGCAATGCAGATTGCGGCGACACGGAGCGTGCCCACATCCCTGCCAGAATAGCAGGGAGCGGCAATCGCGATGATGGTGGCGTCTAAAGTTTTTCGCGCGACGTTGCCCATCGGGGTGACGCCAGCCGACATCTATAAATATCGTCATCTTGGTTCGTTGCCGCTTGCTGCCGGCACGACAGAACGCAATGGCCAAGTCCCCGTGGTCGAGTGCATCGCCGTCAGGCTGCAAGAAAAGCTGCGGGCACAAGTCAATCTGCACGCCAGCGCCGGTATTACGGATCGCAGCTTTCCGCAGTGGGCGCCGTGCCTCTCGGCTTGGCAGGCATTGGCGCCGGAAGAGCGGCCCGACGTCTTTTTAGCCGTGATTGACGCCGCCGGGCCCGACCTCACCATCCGCTGCGGGTTGCTTGAAACATGCGTAGCGGACTTGCCGCCGGACACGGCTACGGTCCGCTTGATTTCAATCGCACAGATCGTCCGGGAGTTGCGTGCGGATGCCGACAAGGCCGGCGTGGTGCTGCCCGAGGCACTGACGCCGCGTTACGGCTCGCCAGAGTTTGACCGGTGGGTTGAAGCAATCGGCGGCGAGCCTGCCACCCGGCGCGTGCATGCGTCCAACACGCGCAAGGCCGCGCTACTCGCGGAAATCGACGCGGAAATGAAAGCGCTACGGCGCGAGCTGCAAGCGGAGCAAGCCGCAACCGCCGAGATGTTCCGCGCGGCAGGCCGGTCGGATCATCTGGTCGAGAAGATCACCAAGCTACCTACGGAAAAGACAGGATGAGTACGCGTGCGGCTGCCGCGCTCGGCACAGCGCGGCAGCCAATTCAAGCAGCGGTTTGGTTGGAACGTTAGGAGGCCGGCTCATGCCGTCCGTTGACCTTATAGCACGCCCGCACCCGACCACCACAAGCGGTGCCCGACTCGTTGAATGGCGCCCCAGCGGCGACAGCGCATCGGCACTGGCCGGGCGTTGCACCGTCACCTTCAGCGGCGGTTGGACCGTCAGTCATATCCCGATTTTCCGCCGTGACGACGGCACACTGTCCCCCGGCGTGCCGTCCGTGCCGATTCTCGGTCCTGACGGCACGCACGCGCGCGGCGATGATGGAAAACGGCGCTACGCACCGGTCATAAGTTTTGAAAACCGGGAAGCGCGCACGCGCTGGAATAGCGCAATCACTGGCGCGCTGAATGGCGCCGGTATCGGGGGTGGTGCGCCATGAACGAAGACGAGATGATTGAGGAGATTCTGAGCCGCAAGCGCCGCAACGGTGGCAGCAAACCGACAATCAACGTCGAGGTTGACAGTGCGCACGACACCAGCACCGAAGAGCCGAAGAAGCCCAACGGCAATGGCACCGATCCGGGCCCGAACCTCGGGCCCGAACCGCCACCCGCTGAACCACCACCACGCGACCCAATCGACGCGCTGGTTGCACGGTTCAATCAAAAATACTTCGTGGTCAATGACAATGGCCGCCCGTGTATCTATGCACCACAGCATGATCCCGTACTAAACCGCCGCGTCTATCACCGCATGTCCCCGGCCGGCCTCAGATTGCTTTATGAAAACGAACTTGTGCAGGTGGGGACTATTCAGAAGGGCGAAAACAAGGGCAAGCCAAAATACGCAACCGCCGCGAACATATGGCTGGGTCATAAAAACCGAAAGCAATTCATCAACGGTGTCATCTTCGATCCCGCCAACCGCAACCCGGATCCGCAGACGTTCAACTTCTGGACCGGCTTCGCCGTCGAACCAAAACAAGGCTCATGGGACAACCTGCAAGACCACCTTCGTACCAACGTCTGCCAGGGGAACGAAGCACATTACAAGTATCTGCTAGACTGGATGGCCGATGCGGTGCAACACCCGGCCAAACAAGGCGAGGTCGCAATCGTGATGCGCGGCATCGAGGGGTGCGGCAAGGGCACACTGGCCAGGGCTATGCTGCGCGTCTTCGGCCAACACGGCTTTGCCGTCAGCAACACAGCGCACCTCACCGGGCGGTTCAATGCCCATTTGCGCGATTGCGTGATCTTGTTCGCAGATGAGGCCTTCGCTGGCGACAAGCAAGACGTCGGGGTGCTCAAGAGCATCGTCACAGAGGCCACGCTCACAATCGAGCCGAAATTCGGCGCTGTGGAGCAAACTGCAAATTATCTGCATATCATCCTGGCCAGCAATGAGGGCTGGGTAATCCCCGCCAGTCTGCACAGCCGCCGATGGTTTGTCCTCGATGTGTCCGATGCCCGCGCCGGGGACCGCGCGTACTGGAAGGCTCTCTACCACGAACTAGAACATGGCGGCGGCGCCGCCGCTATGCTGCATGACCTGCTACGCCGCGACCTCAAAGACGTTGACTTGCGCGCCGTGCCAGTGACGGACGCATTGAAGGAGCAGCGCAAACGCAGTGCCGACGCTGCCACCGCATGGTGGGTGGAGTGCCTAGGCCGGGGATGGGTGTTCGATAGTGAGCTAGGACTCGAAGGTCACTGGCAGCGGTGGCACGACTTCGTGCCTACCGAGGTGCTGTTTGCAAGTTACAAGCAATACTGCCACGAGCACCACGAGCGGCGCCCGCTGAGCCGAGAACTATTCGGCGGATGGATGCGCGAGATAGGCGCCAACCCTGGCCGCATGCGGACGCAACCCGTCGGGGAGCACCTGACGGATGAGACCGTGCCAGCCCCCAGCGGCAGCTATACCCGGAGGGTCGCTAGGCTGATTATGCACGACCACCCGCACGGCTACACAGTCGGCACACTGGACGATGCGCGCGACGCATTTGAAAAATGGTCGCACCTGGACGTAGAGTGGGACGGAGGGGCCACACCGTGATCCAGCCGGTGTGCCGCCCTGTGTGCCGGGCACCCGCACACTTTCCAAACCACCCGGCACAGCGCAACGCCTAGAGCAAGCTGGTTTTTTGCCGCTGGTCCGGGCGTGCCGCCCGTGCCGCCCCTTCCACTCCCTCTTATAGAAAAAATCACCGGGCTGCATGGCGCGGCTGTATGGAATGGTTTTTCTCTCTAAGCCTGTACATACCCGGACCACCCAGCACACCCAGTACAGGGAGAAAAAAGGTAGGGAAACTGCGGCTTTGGGCGCACTGCCCTGTGCCGGGTGTGTGCCGGGTGTGCCGGGCTGTGCAGGGAGGGTGCTGGTCTGGCAGCCAGCCATGCAGCCACACCCGTTCCTGACTTTCCTGACGGGAAACGGGGTGCCTGTACCTGCAAGAACGAGAAGAAAGAAAGAGCGTGAGTACTTTAGCTCGCGTACAAAGCAAGGAAGTCAGGAAATTGTGGCAGAGGCGGGTGGAGCAACGGCAGCATCGGCCTGCCAGGGAGTGCAGCCATTCGCCCTGCATGCCGGCCGCCGGCCGGGGTGTGGGGAGATGCAGGACTGCATCTCCCCACGAACGGTATCCCCATGCAGCACTGGCACCATGCAGCACGGCATTGACGGCGCCCGTGCATTACCGGTTTTTCTCTCGTCCCATGCCGTTCAGCATCGCCAACCATCCCGATCCGACCCACGGCAAGCCGTTCCCGGCTGACAGGCTCGTGGAAAGCCGGACGCGTGTTGACGTCTGGAAGGTGCAGCGCACCCTCAGTGGCAGGGACGGGGACTACATGGCCGGCCTTGCGCGCGGCCGGATTCAGATCGATGCCGGCGGCGTATCGCGTACGGTCGCGGTGGTCGAAGACGAGCCGATGAGGGGCGTGCGGCGCCTATGGTGGCAGTGTCCAGGGTGCAAGCAGCGGTGCAGGCATCTCTACTTGCCAGAGTGCGAGTGCAGGACGTGCCTGCACCTTGACTACAGCTGCCGGCATTTGGACCAGCGCGGAGCGATTTATCGGGTGCGACGGTTTCGGCGATGGCTGCATGTCGAAGAGACGCCATTCGCTGAAATAGTGCCGCCACAGCGCCGTGGCGCCCGCTGGTGGCGTTTGGTCGCGAAGATTGAGCAAGAGGAGGCTAAACTTAGCGGCAGCCTACAGCGCTTCGTGGCGGCAGTGGCGAAGGAGTCGGACAAATGACCGACCGAGACAGCATCGTCAGCGCCGCAGTCAGCGGCCTGACCATTCGTGAGAATGCACTGCGGCACGAGTGCAGCGTGCGCGCAGTGCGTGCTGCTTTGGCCGAGTATGCGGCAGAGATGGCACAACCCGGCTTTCGCGCCACAGCACTGGCGATCGAGGTGCAACGGATCGAAACGCTTGAAGCGTTTTTCGCGCGGCTTGCGATTGCCAACAGTGATGCGCAGGCCGGCACGCTCGCTTGCAAACTGGCGCAACGGAAAAGCGCATTGCTCGGCTTAGACACGCCAGTGCGGCTAGACATGCAAGTGGCAGTCGAGCCCTACCGGGAAAGCAGCACCCAGCGCCTTCATCGTGTTTTGAATGAATTGAAGGCCGAAGAGACGACGATCGAAGGCACAGCGGAAGCGCCAGCCGAGCCGGACTAACAGAGTTGTCACCCGCTGCGGCTGGACTTGCAATCTCCATACGTTCATATGGGGATTGCAAAGGAGCCACAGCCATGCCCGCCATCGCCCAAACCACGCCCCGTGCCGCATTAGCCCCGCCGGGGGGTGAAAAATCGCGGCGTGGCGTTCGCGGCGAGAGGGCGGCGGTACCTCCCCGCGCCACGCCACCCCGGAAACCGGCCTGTGTCGCGTATTTGAGGGTTTCGACTGGCCGGCAGGGCAAGTCAGGTTTGGGGCTTGAAGCGCAGCGGCAGGCGATTGCCCGCTTCGCTGAGTCTGAGGGCATGACGATTGCTGCCGAGTTTATCGAGGTGGAGACGGGCAAGGGCAGTGACGCGTTGGAACGCCGGCCGAAGCTACGCGAAGCACTGGCGCTGGCACGCAAGCACAAGTGTGCGGTCTGTGTGGCGAAGCTGGACAGGCTGAGCCGTGACGTGGCGTTTATTTCCGGGCTCATGTCGCAGCGTGTCGCGTTTATCAGCGTCGAGTTGGGCGCCGACGTGGATCCGTTCGTGTTACATCTTTTTGCCGCGCTGGCAGAGAAAGAGCGGGCGTTGATTGCCCAGCGGACGCGCGATGCGCTGGCGCAGAGGAAGGCGCAGGGTGTGCGGCTGGGCAACCGGACGAATCTGCCGGAAGCGTCGGCGAAGGGTGCGGCGGCGAATGCCGCACAGGCGGACGCCTTTGCCGCGCGCGTGCTACCGATCATCGAGACGCTACGGGGCGCGGGCGTGACCAGCTATGCCGGGCTGGCGGCGGCGTTGAATGAGCGTGGCGAGCGCACGGCGCGCGGCGGGCGCTGGCATGCAACCAGCGTGCGCAACTTGGTGCAGCGCCGCCTCTGAGGGGCGGGGGGGTCGAAAAACGCAACGTGGCCGGTTTGGCGGGCGGGCGGCGGTACCCCCTTCCCATTCATTTTGCCGAAACCCGCTGACAAGCTTATCTTGTCGCGCAGGTAAAAGGCGCAGGAGTGCGCGAGGGACTGAGATGAGCGACCTCACTGATGATGATCTGTTTTTGATGGTGAATATGCACGGGCGCAACACCGGGCTGCCCATGATTGTTTGGCTCGGGCCAAGAGGCGGCGCCCGCCACGCGGCACGGATCAAAGTGCAGATGGACCATCGCGACCAGATGGACCGCAGCAATCTTGCTGTGGTCTCGGTGCAAGACGATCCGCCCCGCGTCATCGAAGGAAGCCTTGGCGCTGCGGACCTCGCAGCGGTGCGGCGTTGGATCGTGCTGAACCGGCAGGCGATTCTCGATCATTGGCATGAGAAGACAGACGGCCTCGAATTATCGCAGGCACTGAAACGCCTGTAAGCGCCGGACTGTGACCGACGTCCGCACGCTGGGTGAGATCGCCATCCGCGCCCAAATGCTCGCCGTTGCGTGCTCGCGCTGCGATCGTCGCGGGCGTTATCGTCTCGACACGTTGATTGCCCGCCACGGCGCCAACGCGCCGGTTCGCATCATCGTCCCCGCGCTGACCACCGTGCTGTTTCCCGCGCTGCGGGCGCTGTTTCCGGTGCGCTGAGCGGGCCGCATTTGCCCAAAACCGCGCCACGACAGGGGCAACCAAGCTGAGTTTGAGCGTTACGGCAGTTTACCACGCGCCGTGGTAAACCCCGGACCACAAGGCGGCCGTCCCGGCACAGACTACTGCAATTTCCCCCGCTTCGCGCGCGTTCCGCCGTCATGGCCTGTTAAGTGTAGGCTGGTTTTTGGTGGCACGCTGCCGGTTGCGGCGTCAAGTGAGACTTGCAGCGCGTGTAAAGTTTGTTGTGCGGCTTCTGGCAACTGTAGCCGGGACTGCGGTGGCGGCACTCGGGCGCGAGCGGGCGTGCGAGATGATAGCGCACCAGCTTGTGGTGACAGAGCATCTATAGAGTGATCGCGACATCACCTCGCGCCTTTCGCACTGTCAAGCGCGGCTTGTCGGGCGATGCAACGGGTGGCGGACGAGCTAGACGGCGCGCTCCTGCGGGCGTTTGGCAATCAACTAGGACCGTCCGGCACAATCATCCGGATTGAATAGCTGACATCGTCAAGCAGCTCGGTCATCGCCCGCACACGCCCTTCCGGTGTCAGCTTGGACAGCACGTCAAAGAGCGTGTCACCCAGGATTTCGAGAGTGGCATCCAGCGGCATGCCACGCAACGCTCTGCTAATTTCAGAGGAGGCACGGCGCATAGAGTCCACCCAATCGCTTGCGGCTTGGTGGATCCTGGCCACGTCCCAAGCTGTCGGCAGCCGGTCTGGCTCGCTTGCCAGCCGTGCCATGAGCAATTCCCTCTCCTTCAGGCAAACCCTCTCTTGCCGCTCCTCATCCATGCGGCGGGCATTATCGAGCAGGGTATCCATGCGGCGGGCATTATCGAGCAGGGTATCCATACCTTCGGGCAGATCGATCGTCTTCTCTTTCTTGGCCATCATTTCTTTCGCCATGTAACCACTACCCCATATGACTGCCGCGCGCTTGTCATTCCGGACAAGCCGCGCCTGACGCCGATGCAACATTGTTCGCGCGCTGCGGTTTTCGGCGGTAGTGTGTGCCGCGTCAACGCGGTGGCGCTGAATTGGCACGCCATCGCTGCATGGGGCCCGTCGTGAGACGCGCCAGGGAGCATCACATCATGGGTGCAGAGCCGAATAATATCGCCAAATTACTGGCCGAGATTAACTCGACGGCGCGAACGCGCGTTGACGCCATCGAGGAAAGCCTTGCCGAGCAAAAGGAAAGCGTCAACGATCTATACAAGCGCCTTGGCCGGCCGGGTGCAGAATACAGCGCCGATGATCGCGACCTAGAGCAGAAATCTGCAATCGAGATGTGCTGCGATCGCTATGGCTGGCAGCACCAGCGCAATGAAGGGCGCGGCTTCATTGAATTCCATCCGTCCGCCGATGAGATCGCGGAAGCCATCACCGCGCAGAAAGCGTGGCGCGCGATGCTACGGCATGGCGACATTCAGCGCCTCGATCCGTTGGAACAAAAGAGCCTCAGCAGCTTCGCATTTTCAAACGCCGGTTGGGTGGTGCCCCCCTTTGTATCGCGCTCGATTCTTAGTTGTCTGACAGACCCGGCAGATTTTTTGAGCGTGTTCGGTCAGGAGCAGATTGCATCTGCCAGTGTGCAAATACCGATTGATAACTCTGAACTTGAGGGGGCGGCGTGGGCTTGTGAAACCGCATGCGATGGTCCCGCTGCGACGATACCGCCGCCGGGCATGCTTGAAGTCAAACCGGAACCGCTACGGGCTAGAGTTTGTGCAACCAGCGATCTTATTGCCGACTCCAGTTTTAATATAGAGCAATGGATTCTGAGAAAGACTGAACGGGCGATGCGTTTGAAGATCGCCGCCGCTGTAATCTGTGGCGATGGCAACGGCCGTCCGTTGGGCATTCTCAATCCGTGCAGCGGCATTCCTGTCTGCGCAACGTCGCCGAATACGCCGGCCGATCAATTCACGTGGCAGGATTTGGTGCAGCTAAAATATCAAGTTGACGAACAATGGGCGGCGAGGGGAACGTTTTTAATGAACCGCCGCACTTTGTCGCTGGTTTTGACAATGACTGATGCCGTTGGCCGGCCGATCTGGACGATGATGCCGGGTGGCGACGCTGAGGGTGGATTCACGATTGCTGGCAGTCCCGTCAGAATCGTGCCGATGATGCCAGACGTACAGGCCGGCGCGACTCCAATCGCTTTTGGAGACTGGTCGCAGGCTTACATGATCGTTCGCCGCTCGCCTATTAGTTTCCAAACTGACCCGTACTCACTTGGCTGGTGCATTCAATACAAAATCGAAACTAGAATCTCTGGCACAACGGTCTGCCCCAGTGCTGCGCGCTTACTCCGTATTAACTGATTCGGTGCGCGGTGCTTCGCTCCTGAAACCCCGCGTACCGAGCACCCGCCCCGTGGCTCACGTCGTTTCCTCCGGCGCCGTTGGGGCGGGTGATGCAGCGGAAGACGGCAGACGATGAGCGATGAGTTAGAGCTGTCAGCCACCTACATACGCGTTGAGCAAATTGGCGATGCAACGCTGTATTTGGGCGATTGCCGCGATGTGCTGCCGACGCTTGCGGACGTTGACGCGATGGTGACTGACCCGCCTTATGGAATTGGCCTAAAGCGGAAGACGAGCGATTATCGCGATAGCCAATTCTTCGACCATGGCGCTAGCCTTGAAGCGTCTATCTTCTATGCAGACGAACCGGAGGACGTCAGGCGGCTGATAAGTGACGCGATTCCACTCGCACTGAGCATTGCCAAACGCGCCGTCATTTTCCCCGGTCCGGCCATGCTCTGGCACTATCCAGCGCCAGCGTCGATTGGTTCGGTGTTCACACCGAATGGTGCAGGCCGCACAGCGTGGGGATTTCAATGCACGCATCCGGTCTTATTCTACGGAAAAGATCCATTCTTACAGGATGGGTTGGGCGCGCGGCCTAATTCGATGCGAACGGAGCAACCCAACAACGAGAAAGTTGACCATCCATGCGCTAAGCCCGTGCAGTGGATGAAGTGGGCTGTATGGCGTGGTTCACGATCCTTTGAGACTATCCTTGATCCGTTCATGGGCAGCGGCAGCACGGGTGTTGCATGCGCCAAGCTGGGGCGGCGGTTCGTCGGCATAGAGATCGAGCCGCACTACTTTGACATTGCGTGCCGCCGGATTGAGGAAGCGCAACGTCAAGGCGATTTGTTTATCAGCAGAGTGGCCCAATGAGTGAGCCGTGTCTTTTGCCCGAGCACATTCGTGCGCTACGGATCGCCATTGAAGCCGCGATGGACGCGCGTGGCGCAGCGGCCATGCTTGCGGGTGCAGACGGCACATGGGCACGCGGCGCCTTTGTGCAGCTTGGTAGCATGGTGATTGCCGCACATCCGGGTGATGGACAGGGCAAGGCACCGCACTATGTCGCTTATGAGGCTGACACTGAGCTAGATGCGCTGGACGACGCGCAAATGTTGTTCGTGTTGGACGAAGGGCATTTCACACCCACCCTCGATCCGAATTTGTGGTACGGCCGGTTGCTGGCGGCGATTGATGCTGCATTCGCGGCACAGCCGGCAGATGCCACGCGATGAGCGACGATCTGTTATCGCAGGAACAAGCGCGGCAACTGCGGATGCTCATGCACGCGTGCCTAGATCAGCTCGGCGGCAACGGCGTGCTGATAGACGAAGACGACAACCCGAGTGCGTGCCGGCTGGCGCCCGTTGGTGATTGCCTTGTCCTGGCCGAGTTCGCCGCTGATCCGGCCAAGAGCCGGTTTCGCCAGCTTGATCTCTTCGTGGTCGAGTCGGGCGGCGAGCGCTTCAAGCTGGACCCGAGGCACCGGCTGGCATCCTTTCGGGCGCAGCATTTCGCGTTGCCGCCCGACTGGCATTTACAGCTCGATCGCCCGCCCGCGCAGTGGTTCGGTCACGCCATGGCGCTGATGCTGGCCGCGCTAGAGCCGAACCTGCCGCCCAGCGCGTCGGCTCATGCGGCGTAGCAGCCAAACGTAATGCGTCAACCGAGCTTGACAGAACGAGCCTTCGGCCAGTGTGGTGCGGCGGGTTTGTCCCGCTGCACCCGCGCCCGCTCTTGCGGACCACGGCGGCACGGTTCGCATGAACGCCACCACTGACAGCGCAGCGGTTGTCATGTCCGCCGGGCCGAGCTTGTGCCGCCGGAACTCCTGCATATCTATCGAGTGGCTGGCGTGAGCGGCGGGACATGCCAGACGCCACCCACGAAAATGGATGAAATCATGGATTGAGCGGACCGTCACGAAAAAACGTGGCGATTTCAACGGCATACGCCTTCGTTCGAATCCCACTCTCTCCGCCAGTCCAGAACAATACTCCGAACGCGGGAGGTAGCCGGAGTTCCACTCGCCAGTGTGGGAGCAGATGAAACAGGTTGCTTTTCAGGGCGACGATGCGAACC
>Ga0123355_10011459_pt1 | contig 13671 bp, 9 predicted proteins | sample TergutEmb28metaG_3_FD_89872 | JGI IMG/M metagenome (GOLD analysis project Ga0123355, IMG submission 89872) | Embiratermes neotenicus P1 segment gut microbial communities from Petit-Saut dam, French Guiana - Emb289 P1 | ecosystem: Host-associated > Arthropoda: Insects > Digestive system > Gut ...
ACAAATAATAATGTGTGAAAAACGGGCATAAAAAAAAAAAAACATAATAAAAAATTTAAACCCCTCTGTCCTAACCAAGCACCCAAATTATTACATCAACATTTTTTTTTTTTTTTTTCTTAAAATTCACACACAGAACCGTACGAGTTCCTGCTGCCAATGATACACCACACTTGCTCGCGTGCTCAGCCGAATACACAGAAACTACGGTGACTTTGCACAAAAGGTGCGTAACAAATAAGGATTTCCCAGTTTTAAAATTCACGTTCTGATCACATCCTGAAAAAAAAAAAACTGTAACACAATGCCAAAATCGATGGGTACTGTAAACCAACGCCGAATACAGAAAGAAACCTGTTTCGGTTAAATGGCAGGTATTACATCCAAAATTAAAGAAAGAACATTTACATGGTAGAAAGACTGGTTACTACGACTTACTAAACAGAGGGTAGAGACCCGCAGCGCAAGTATCTCTACTCGAGGTCGCTGTAGGGTGATCGATACTACCCACGCAACACATTCGTACGACAGGCCATTGTGGATACAAAACCTACGCAATCTGCTCGTGAATTCCTAGGCCCGATATTTAATCATTCGGCTTGCCAGTTCACTTTCTCCCTCCAAACTACCTATAAAAACTAAAATACCTTAAAATAAAAAGTCAGTTCCGCTATAACGTGATAGTTGCGTTCTTTGTGAGAGCACGTGTTATAGAAAAATCGCCTAATAAAAAAGGGTTGATCAGAAAAAAATTGGCCCTTCACCCAGTCTTATATCTTCATAACGGTCGCTGAAATCGCGTAATAGCCAAAACGCGTATGCGAAATTCGCGTTACACAAACGGCGTTCACATTATCAATAAGCGACATGGCACGGCATCAAATGTAGCTAACGGCTCACAAAAGAGAGCGTGAGCCATCGTCAAAGTATCCTACTGGGTTAAGAAAGGCGTGCATCCAGAAAATACAAGTAAAAGTCTCATTTGAAGGGATATTTGTCAATACGGGTGACTGCAAACCAATCAGGAAAAGTATAAAAATCTTCCACTGCAATTATTTGGCCAAATTCGTACTTACGTACCTGATTACAGAATGATGTTATTGCAGGAAAACAAACCAAAAATAATTTCACAAATGGTACAATGCAAGTAACGAATATTAGACCCTAAAAATTCAACAACACTAACAAAAGTCAGCTATTCCCTCTAGACATCCTCATCCCAGCCAATTCATACTACATTTTACCTGAACATTTTCGTATTATCTTCCAATGCGGTCTCAAAATGGCCCTTTTTGCAAGACATATCTTCACCAAAAACTCTGCACGCGTTTTATGCTTCTCTCCGAGTTGCACGGCCAAGCCTGCCAGCATTAATTACAACAGTCCACACGGGTACCAACCATGAAACTCGAACTTCAGTAATATTCTGCAATCCCAATTTTGTTTGCCTCTCTTCCCAATGTTTACCCTAAAACTTTATCCTGAAATCCCTATTACATAGGACTTTCCCAAGACAAAAAAAGACCATTTCAACATCTGAATAAAGCAGAAGTGTATTCGTACTTATTAACAACATATATTACTTGTACCTACTTTACTAATTTCATCCTGAAAATACCTACACACGTCAATTACGAGCTCCACAGCACAGGATCGGTCCATGTCTTCAGGCTCGCACCACGTTCAAAACCTACTCAGTGGGGTCCGATGTCACTTAACCGGCATTGGATTGGTGTATAGGCCTAACGGCTGGTGGAATGGGTAGCAGATAAACTGCTGTCCTAAAAGTCGTGTCCTTCCGACTATCGCGTCCTAAGACCGGGGATTAAACTACACCTTGAACCAGCTGAATTTAGTCTTCTAACACCACACTTCTCCCAGTTCCAATTTACCACTGTCCTACAACCCACGCCTGTCCTCTCAGGTGGTAAGTGACCATAAGATTTCCCGACTAAAAAATGAATTCATTCACTGGCCCCTTATGCGCTACGTGTACGAACCGTAACACTCCCTCTAATTAAAAAACTGACAGTATGAAGTGCGTACTATACATTACAACACTGTTCGTTATGTAATTTTTTCCTCAATTCTGTTACTTTCTCTTCGGTTATTCTTTGTCAGAGTATCCATGTTACCGCAAGAGCCCGGACCAAAACAAGTCGTATAATGCAATGTGGTGCACTGTTATTGGCCGGTGGAAGATTCAAACGGTAGGCTAGGAGCGAGTCACTATAGCAGCAACAGCGTCGTGTTTGGTCTAGCGTCTTCTGTCTGCCACCGTAAGTATAGTTGACCTTGTCACACTGAAGTTCCCAGCAAATAAACACCCACCCCTCGCCACTTCACCACACCCACTAGACCCGCCCGTCTGTTCCGTTAACTCCCCTACCGCCAGAAACGAAGCACCGTAGTGTACGCTAATAATGCACAACAGAACCAACTATACGCCACGGTACGAAAGACCGAGGCATGAGTTCACTCATACGATTCATGCTGCGTGACAGTCATGAGAATGGAAAAATGCTAGATGCCTGAATTACGAAGTACACAAACACTCCAGAAGATGAGTACAATGTTTCCCACGTGGATGCTGTAATCTTTTGACGATATAACCAAATTCCCAAATTTTCTGGTCTGTTTAGCTGTACATCAGAATTATGTCAATCTTGTGTTACTTTATATCTTCACATGTAATCACGCCGGAACGGTAACTAATCAAAATTTCATACGTGATTAGTTGGGGCGTGGGCGCTTTAACAATGAAGCTGGGAAACATCATGTACACAGTTCGCGTCAATTTCTCGTTTTAGTTCTATTAAAATACAAAATGTGTGCTGCTGCAAGATGTTCTAATATGATATGCTTCATCCCGTTTTGTGTGTGTATATATATATATATATATATATAGAAAGAGAGAGAGAGAGAGGGAGGGAGGGGCCAAAGTAAGTATACAGTATAGCATCCAATTAGTAGTGTATCTGTATACCTACTTTTGGCCCACTCTGTATACGACAATTAAACGTCTAAAACAATGCTTATTGTTTAATATTACGTTTACTGTTGTACGTCATCTTATAACACAACTGTACTCGGCCTGAGGAAAGCTTAACACATCCGAAACACACAGCTGACTGTGGATTATTGAGTCTAGTGTTAGGCGGCAAATTAATGGTGTCTACAGAAAAAATGTTCTACATTAAGTTCGCATTTCTGATTACAATTTTTCCGATGGACTTCTTCTAAGAAATACTCTCCATTGGCGTTATTGGTACCATCAGATCTGTTCCGTCTCGCCTCTGACACAAAACTGATTTTCCTTTCACGTTTCCCCGTATCTACTGATCCAATAAATCTACTAATCCAAACGTGCGAACTCTCTGAACATCTGACCGAAATATTCGGCTGTATCGCACTTAAAACACGCTGAATCATTCTGGACTAAAACTTCTATCGTGACCAAAGCTGGAAGTTAACGTGCTTGCAAGGCATAACAAACTTACGCGACCACATATCGCCACCTGCAAACGCAAGGTTACTTTGAAAGCACCTTGCCTATCCGGTTACTGAATAATAAACACCAATGAAGGGGATACAAATTTAAAAATAAACCAACCACATGTAGAACGCTGATGTCTGAATGCAAGTATCAAAGAAGGTCACTGGGTCAATCAGTGAAAATGACCCAGCACGAAGGATCTTACTTCACCAACACCCAGTAATTCCTTTCTCTTATTTAGGTCTAATTTATTGTCAACTTATACAGTTCACTTTGACATGCTACTGGGAATCACTGTGTATTATAATGTAACCCTTCCTTCCCATTATCAAAAGAACTGATAAAAATTTACTGAACAGTGATGCAGATAATGCATAAACACAAAAATTACCATCGAAAAGGCCCCAGTGCACACATTACTCAGAACAAAATATATACGGCACTAAACGACCCTGCACTACATGCCATATTTATCAGGCACGCACTCTAAATTACGACGCATCAGAACGCTGCGTGATGTGCGTGAGGAAATGTGTGGTACCGCAGAGATCAAAGGCTTAAATGGGTGTTCAGAGGAGGAACTGACGTCAACATATTTTGATGGTCCTCAGCGTGACACTGTTACCTGTTCAGCACAGTCAATTTGTTTCGCAGACAACTTGGAACTGTACATGCAGTCTCAACCCTCTTTCGCGTAACTACAGGGAAGTTTAAAAAATTATAACAAACATTCTGATGCCGAGAACTTCACTCCGACTACTATGTACCATGCAGGTATACATGGAACATGGGAAGCAGATGGTACACATCAGACCACCACTACGTCAACATTGCCAAGTAAGCATTATTTAGCGCTGTTTTCAGTAGCTCAGACTGCGTAGCGTCGAACGGTTTAAAAGGATGAGGAAGAAAACGAAATTAAATTTGGAGCATAGCTTCGTATTGGGCTGAAACTTGGACGCTTCGGAAAATGATCAGAAATACCTTAAAAGTTCAGAAATGTGGTGCTGGACAAGGATGGAGAGCAGATGGCCCGATCGTGTAAAAAGTGAAGAAGCATTATGTACAATCAAGGACGACAGGAATATAATACGTAAAATAAGAAGGCTAAATGGATTGGTCACATCTTGCGTAGGTTCTGCCTTCGAAAACACGTTACTGAAGGGATGGAAAGTGAGGACCCTACAGAAAAGAAAATGTACTGGAATTTCAGAGAGGACGCGTTAGATCGCACTCTGGAAACTCGCTTTGGAAGAGGCTAAGGACCTGTAGCAAGACAGACTACGCATGGAATGAATGTGGAAGAAAGCCGCCGGGGTGTATTTTGACGTAACAACCGGCATTCGCCAGGAAGAACTGAAAACCACGTACTTCAAACAGGTCATCTACTCTGCGGATCTGAACCACGTATCAAATGAATACGAAACACGACGGTAACCCACACGGTTGTGATCTGGTAACCACACGCATTAAACAGGTCAACTTCAGCCGTCCGACCAGCTGACGTAACTATTCAGAAGTGTTTATTTGTTTAGGTTTGAGATTTTTGACTAGTCTGAAAAATATGATGGGGCAGAGGACGGGCAACGACTAGTTTGAACCTGACCGGACTGCTACAAATTTATTAAATAACTTCAAACAGCCAACAGGGTAGTTTCATTCAACCTGGGAGCTTCGGATAGCGCTAACACGCTTTCAGAGAATAATGTTTCATGGTGTAACTCTTCAAAGACTGAAAAAATCCAGCGCGGAAGTATTCATATGTTCAATCCTCCAATGGAACATTGGTGTAATAAAAATGGCAAGAGGAAACGGAAGTAGTCGGAGAAAAATCGGTCCCATTTGAAATTTGCCCATAATATACCTCACACGGACTGTCCCAGGGTCAAACCCGGGTCTCCGAGGTGAGAGGTCGGCGACTAAACGCCTGAGCCATGGAATGGCCTTTCAAAGACCGAAATTCGCCTGAATATATAAAAATTCAGTTCCTATTGAAAAAAGATCGCAATATATGGGCAATACACAGGTCGATAAAATTATTATTATTATTATTATTATTGACGGACAGGATGGTGGGACGGCTTAAAATCGTATCCAACGCTGATACTTAGTACCTTCGGGCTCAATTACTGGAGAGTGTTAGATTTAAACAAAACCAACCCAATTGATTGTACTTGTTCCTTAACTGGAAATGCAGTTTCACCTGTTGCCAACCACATTCCTTTCTTTAATCAAGTCACAGTTCATGCACATTTTTTTGGAGGAGGGGAAGGGGCGGGGAATAGATCCTCAATGCAACCCTATACACTACTTCTGGCGAGTTGGTTAGCAGTATTAGGGCTAACAGTAATCAGAAATCAGTTAACAATCAGTGTAGGCTACTAGAGTAAACTGGCAATAAACATCTCTCTAATTACACCAACTAAATGCACAATACTTACTTATTTATCACATACATTTACTATGTTTCTCCTATATGTTTCGCTGTACCATACTCCATCAGGGAGCACTCACGTGCCCCTTACTCAAAACCACCTGCTGTTACGCAGCTATTGTCCATGGCTAATACAGTAGTTGCGTCATGAAACAAAAATGGAATACTTCTAAATAATTGGTAGTACATATATTCGGTACGGTTACTTAATATACCGCCTCTGAAATCGCTTAATATACGTGTTCCGTAAAATGGCACAAAAACCGAGCATTATCAAACCGGTCCACTAAGTGTAATTTTTGGATGGCCAAACAGAAAATCTGTCAACCAAGCAGCAATAAGCCTTGCACAAACATGGGGCTGCAGACAGAAGCGATGCGCTAAACAGCAATTAACTCCAAATGGCTGAAAACGCCCTTCAAACGGGAATCGAGGTACCATCAGGACGGAGTCACTTAGGATTTAAACAAGAGAGTAGACGGCTGTCAGCTGTGCGGCAGTAATAACAGTTGCGTGATTATAGAGCTACGCCAATCCGGATTAGTGTCTATATACTTTTCTTGCGGCTGGCATAACTTACTGTGTAAATACAGAGCCATAACACTGGGCCCCAGCGACACGGTTCGTAACGAATTCGTATGACATCATCTGAAGTAGACCCCCAAATACAGATTACAAACCCTTTGACGCGCTTCGGACAGGAAACATGCGGGCGGGCAGCAGACACGACCACCGTAGAAAGAGGTAACTGTATTATGTACGGGAGACTTTTATATCAGTACAACAGCAAAACTGACAAAAATTATAAACAAAAAGCAACCCGTTAAAACGGTGACTTGGGCGACGCGGACAGTGGGCCAGGCGGCCACTAAAAGACACATCGTGCTTGAGGGGGACATATATTTTTTTTTAAACGAAGAGAATATTAAAGAATACAATAAATACCTGCAAGGCCTGCATACCTGCAGTACACAAAATGTGTACAATGACCGTGGATCGTTAAAACCCTGCCATACCTCCACTTCTACAGCTGTAAACATAGTACTGGGTTGCCTGCCAATTCGTCTGCATCATTTGCTATTTGGTTTTGAAATGGTAAACAGTTTGTGGGTGCGGGAGTTAGTAAGTTAAACACGTCTGGTGAAATTGCACTGGTTTCTAACAGAATGGGAAAACCGTCTTTGGTTTTAGGTGGATATTGGTATCGAATTAATGGAAAAAATTCGAGGTTCATAATTTGGATGTGTGTTAAAGACATGCGGTAAGTGCAAAGGCAAGCTGAGAACTCATTTACAGTATGAAATCCTTCGTAAAACGGACCATATTGCGTTCCAAAACTAGCTGGAATAGAGGTTAAAGTAAAACTGGGTAACTGCAGAAAAAGATCTAGGGAAGACGTGTCTGTGCCCGTACACGCAGTTTCTAAGACTAGTCGTTTACGCGAAAGGGTATGACATGGTTACCTGAAATACCTAAATACGACAATGTTAAGACTCGACTATGTCAAGAACGGCGAACAAAATCTTGGTACTTAGCAATATGCGGAAGACAGTTCGAAAATTTTATTTTCGGAAGAAGTTTTAAGTCTGGCGAATAAATCTAGCTTTCTACCACCAGATCACACTGAAGACTCTGGAAATATAATCCCTGTCGTTGCTGGGGTTAGACTCTGAATATTTACTTAGAAGCGGAACTTCCCTTCTAGACGGCATATTTAAAAATTGTCCGAGACACTTCGCTCAGCTGTATAGCTTATACGTAGATCTCGTTAAGCACACCGCATGAAAACTTCAGATATCGAGTTATGTTTGCACTTTTACCGTATAAAAAAAAAAGAACATATCATTGCTTGTTAACTCGGTTGAAGAGATGGTGTTCTTTCCGGTCACCAAAAATTATAAAGGTCTATTTTGAAGCAGCGGTCATTGGTGCAATAAGTAAAAGTCTTTCCAGACTCCGTTATTACTGTCTGTAATTTTAATTTTAGCCAATGTCTGTGGGGACAACTAAAAAATACTGGACTTAACGGTGGAATACCAAGAAAATTAATAAGCCAGACTCATGCAGACTGTGTGCTGCTTTGGCATACACGCTTATCAATAAAGCAGAGGAAGGTTGGCTTATGATCATGGACAATGTTCCACTGAATGAGAAATTAATCTTATTTCTCGATTGCAATGTCCAGCAATTGATGAAGAACCATCGGGATGTGGAATATAAATAGGCATAGGCATAGGACCAACAATGCAACAGCCTAATGTTTTCTGCAGGTACAGAAATTGAAAGAAGAAGCAGAGTTGGTGCCTTGGCAACTAAAAACAAAGGAACCTGGACAGCCTGGTCAATAACGCGGAAAAGACGTAAAAAAGAAGACAATATTAAATAATTATGTAAAAATACGATAAATAATCTGTACAAATGTCCAAAAAGTTCAGCTATATAAATGTGATTATAAATAATTAACAGACAATTTGTTAACGCACTGAAATAGGTAAAAACGGATCACTTCTGCTGCCCGCCCCAATCACGCTAAATTACACTTTACCAGCCTCAAACACGATTTTAGCTTGTATGCCTCCATCACGTCCGCCCGGCCCACGATACGGTTCAAATTCCTTTCGGTGTCCAGTGACTTTGAGACTACTATAGTTCTCCCTCAAAGGCCGAACTCAGTTGGAACCCCCCCTCACCCCATGATTACTGGAACATACAGTTTCAGAAACACTTGTAATTCCAATGGCGGACAGAGTCCGAAAGGACAACCACATTTATTGCCATATGCCATCGTCATAAACACGTATGAGGGTAACAGCGAATTCGTGCGCAGACTGTGTCAACGATACTTCAGTTCAGCGGTCCTGACAGACGAAACTGGTAGCCGTTAACGTAGGTTTTTCAATGCACTGTTGTGTCATAGTATGGCTGTAGCAAAGAAAAAACTACTGTTGGAAAGGGCACATTTAAAGTGGAGGCGAGGAATAATGCTGGTACTTCTGTACAGTATCTGTACTGAATGCTCATTGCAGTAGCCTAAAATGAAAACCTATGACCTTGTTAGAGGTGCTACAAAACCAAGTGTGCATGACAACTGAATGGCATATAGCTCTGGTCAAGAATGGGCAGAACAACGCAACTTCAACACTGTCTTGTCAACAGCAAAGTTTATTCAAAACTGGAACCTTAGAGATTCAGCAGTGCGTGCTAGCTACGTGGTTTCTTAAATTTTAGGCAAAAAGATTAAACTTCTTACTGACAGGTAAATAATAAAGGCAGGCATCGACGCAGTTACAGATTCACCTCCTGACATAAATAAATAAGATTATCAAGGGTTGCCTTTCGAAGAATCGGGGGACTCGGAAACAATACTCCAGGAACTTAAAAATGAAAGCCACTACATTTCGAGAAATAATTATAAGTTCCAAACATAAGACTCCTATGACATGCTTCGTTACACAAATGTACAAGAAAACTTTTATATTACACATTTTCTGTGCAACTATATTATATTCACAAAAAGTCGTTCATAGTGTTCAGACAACACACCAAACAACTGATCCAAAAACTTACTACATAAGAAGAAAGAACCGAAAACATAGATGTATGGACACAACATATAATTTCACATGTACTTAAATTTTACACTGTACGCGACTGTATTTCAATTACATTCCAAATGTATTTTAACTACAACCGGATTTTAATAATTTTAATAACTGTAAACACAACAACAGCTGTAACCACACGAGATGAAACATCGCTGCATGTGACTCCCTGACGATGGCCAATAAATCTGGCCGAAACACGCTGGAAATCCAACTACAAATAAAAAGTATTGTACAACCTGATGATGGACATTACAGAAGGCCGAAACTTGTGGTTGCTAGCTTGAGCCGTCTATGCTACAAATATATCTATAGTTATGTTCTGACTACCTTGTATACCATATTGTAAAAAGTTGTATTGTGCAACAAATGGGCTTTGATTCTTTGAGTAAAACAAACCTGTTGAGATTTTATTATTTGTGACGAACCTGTCGCAATAATGCTACTTAATCCAGACTGATATACTCTATTCTAGGACAGATGTTGGCATATCTTTCTTAGAGAAATTTATATAGCTACTGGTCTACCAGAATAATGGCACCGGATTTTAAAACAGAAGGAAAACCGACCCATATGTTAAATCCCAAGGACAGAAACTCACAGTCCTTCTATGATATTTCTCATAGCCGTGGCATAACGTAAACGAACATTGCCCAAGACCCGATGGTTTGCTTTTCTCGCACTCACCGCATGCACCCAAATGATCCTACGCCATCGCAGCGCGAACGTCACCCTCACAACCAACGGGGTACTCGTCGGCAACTATCCCATCTGTGGACCGCCCGCCTACTCGCGAATCACTAGTCTTATTCACGTGACGTTCAAAACTGTGAACTTGTATGACGTACTCCACGGCAACATAACGTAAAAAAATAGCTGACATACAAAGTTAACTCTCTTTACGTCTGGAAGAAAGTCGAGCAACATTAATCGCGTTTTCTCTCCCTTCAGCTAAACTGCCGATAACTGCGTGATTTCAGGCTTCCGCCGCGAAGTAGATGAGAAATGCGCTCTTCTAGGTCATTACGCAGCGAATACTGGCAATTTTACAAACAGTTACTTTAATCGACCGTAGTATAGTGGTGGTGACGGTAGTGGTAGTAGAAGTAGCAGCAGTAGTGGTGGCGATAGTAGTAGTAGCAGTAGTAGTAGTATTTTATACCCTACTTACCTGCTTTTGTCATCTGACAACATAAATATTCGAAGTGCCAAAGACAGGTTAAAAGCTTCCATAAGATTTAAGGTAAAAATGTAATCTTATGGCGAAAATTAAAATTCAAAGTTCTGTGATATTAACCGAGTACAGCCCAACGTTTCCTTTACTTACAATCAACAAATAGTGTACATTCTGCCCACAGAATGCATTTATGTGTGTATGGGTCTAGAACAAAGAGCTATTATGTCCTTATACATTAACTGAATAACCGAGATGAAGTGTGTTCACTGCGCGGTAAGAACAGATCTTTAAATGTAATTCGGTTCAATTTTTTGTCTTCAAAGCAGTGAAAAGGCTCGAGTTCGATCCCAGGTCACTCCACGTGGGCCCTGCGGTGAACGAAGTAGCAATGGGACAGGTTTTTCTCCTAATACTGCAGGTTTGCCCTGCCAGTATCTCAGTAATCAGTAATCTCAGATCAACACATTCAAGAAACAAAACATGTTAAACAGAGAACAATGGCGTATGCAACACAACATATTTATTCACAAAGTATATACGACATGAAAACTAGATAGCCTGGTAATGTATGTTGGAAATGGAGCAAAATACAAGTATTTCAATTTACAGATTGTACCAGCCCAAAAGTACTCACTTTCAGCAGATCGCTTGAAGACGACTGCACATACACAATGTATGTAGCAGATGTACCTGTAAGCCTAACATTAAATAAAGGACCTACCACAAAATGTGAACACCCATTTTCCACGCTATACACATAGACACTCAGCTGTCAAAATAGAACTAATGCTGGGAGATACATGACTCAAAGAACTTACATCACGGCCTACTTACTAAAACAGTAACAAGTAACTACTGTGGCCCGCAGGCATCCTCCGGCCTTTCCTGAGACAAAAAATGGGAGTGGTTAGCCACCTATCACAATCATTTTGTGAATTTATAACAGCTCGCAGTTATATCGTACATTCAATAAAACTTTCCTCCTCTTTTGTTTCTGTAAAATCCATCTCGTTGTGGTGTACCATATTAAAAACTGCCATATGTACTGCTGTAAACCACAACATGTTTTATTAGTCCCGCCAACACATTCGACATGTTGCGGCCGTACTGGCCATCTTCATGCATTAAATACAGGATATTTAAAACTCAAACTAAACTGCATATTTTGAATTTGAAATACGCATCAAATTCAAAATATGCACGCATTTTATTCTGAATTTTAAATATCATGTAATTAATACCTGAAGAAGGTCAGTACGGCCACAACATGTAGTGTATGTTGACAGGGACTAATAAAAGTTGATGTGGTTGACGGCAATACGTACGTCAGTTTTTAATTTCCTACTCTGGATTCAGCCGAACTCAAGTCAGAGGGCATGCCATCATACCGCCTAGTTGGGCCTGTTGCATACCTCTAGATGAATACACTAGGCATACAGAACCAACTGAGGTACCAATACCAATGTGCATGCTTCAACTTGAAGCATAGCAATGAATGTCACTAATGCCAATAGAAAATTATTTTCATTTGGAATCTTCTAGTCAGTAATTGCCTTAATTCCACAGTGCATGCCTGGCCACAAGTAACTTCATTTCTACTGTCAAACTGCACACAGGTCATTATTCTGATGAGGGAGTAAGGATTCAACAGCCATGTACACATTAGACACGAATGCACAAATTTTCCAAAAATCCAGGCACCACTTCAAAGTTCTAGGCACCAGATGAGTGACATAAAGCAAGTTCCATACTGAAGGCCAACAAATATTAGATGCCACCATAAAAGATTTGGTCGCCTGGGCTACCTTGTGCCCAAGATTTCTGTGCCCCTGACACTTGATTAGACGAAACACTTCCATGCAATGATTGGAGCTGTTAATGCTTTAAGGTTATTGTAATCTGCACACATATTGCTAACCAAACTGATTTTGTACAATATATTAATACCTTCCTGGTTTATTAGGTGCACCTGGGATAACTGGCTACATGTGAATTTATGTATAAGGATAAAGGAAGCAGTTATAGACTATTCCAAACCCCAATTCACAATGCAACACATTCAAAAAATACCACAGATAAATTCCATTTCAAAAGTCTGCCTCATATTACCACACACCCAGAGCTGGTATAAGGGTACCACAAACACTAACTACTGGGGGCCCTGCCGTTTTTTGGGCTCCCAAATGATAAGGTCAATACTGAAAAAATGATGTGAAAAGTTCAGTCCCTTAAAATTTGACCTTCCACCAAAAATTCTTTTTAATAAATATCACTTATAGCAAACATGCTTCATGGGATATTCTAAATTCCATTATGGAAGAAATGATTATGTATTTCCAGAACAATCGATGTGTTACACAGGTGAAGGTTATTGGTGAGTATTAAACACGTGCAAACTTACAGGTTAAGATTTCATGGAGCAAAGCCAGTTTCTTTGTAGCACAAAAAATGTTATGCACAATTAACATCATTTACATACTCGCAGTTAATATCGTACAACACAACTGCAAGAAACAGCTCATGAGCAATCATTCTTCACACAACTTGGCATGCTGGCAGTTTAGGTTTAAAGTTGCCACATCTCAGTTTGTGGTTTTTTAGATTCATAGCCAACCACGTGTTACACACAGGTGCATGAAATACTGTTTTGCAGGGAGCACTAAAATGTCATGAACTGGCTGTGCATATTCCTTGAAAATGTGGGTCACACATACTGTAAACACTGTATTATATTACAGTTCTGCCTAAAAATTGAACAATGCACTGAGTGTCTCCTCAATCTCATGCAGTTTCACACAGCTAATATGAAATATATGTTGACGATTATGTACGAAATTTTTCTCAACAACAAACAATGGCTGCCATGGGAAAACAGCATACAATCAACTCAATGCAGCACACAGCTCTTGAGGAGAAAATGGCAGCTCAGATACTGAAGAAATGCCATCACTTTTATGGAACA
>Ga0123355_10011460_pt1 | contig 13671 bp, 11 predicted proteins | sample TergutEmb28metaG_3_FD_89872 | JGI IMG/M metagenome (GOLD analysis project Ga0123355, IMG submission 89872) | Embiratermes neotenicus P1 segment gut microbial communities from Petit-Saut dam, French Guiana - Emb289 P1 | ecosystem: Host-associated > Arthropoda: Insects > Digestive system > Gut ...
CCCTGGCCAAGGTCATTTAAAATGCTGGCCATGTCCCCTGCCCTCTCAATAGCCGGCCCTGATGTGGTTTTGATGTTAACGCCCATCTCCAGGGCAATAATTTGCGAAAGCGTAGTTTTGCCAAGCCCCGGCGGCCCGTAAAGCAACACATGGTCCAGGGTTTCGCCGCGCATCTTGGCCGCCTGTATGTAAATTTTCAGGCTTTCCACCACTTTTTCTTGACCGACATAGGAATCAAAAGCCTGGGGGCGCAGCTTGGGTGATAATTCCAAATCTTCTTCGGTTTCTATGGTTGTAATAATTCTTTTGCTCATTTGATAGGCACCTTTCCTTTGACGAAGGCTAGAAATTCGGTTTTTTGTTGTTTGTTTTCAAAAACGCAATCTGGCAGGATAAATGCTTGCACTGCGTCGATATAGATATAGATTGCATGATTGCCCTCTGCAACTTTATCCATATTATCGTATTTCATTTTCAATTCATCTGACCCAGAGGTTTGATACAAATATTCTTCATCAAAACGAGCCTTAACTGTTTCGCCAAAAGGCAGCTTGCCTTCCTTTTTCGTGCGCTTCATCTCGGCTTTCATATACTCGGGAATAAAAATTCTTTTGCCGAAAATCATAAGTATACCGATAAGGATGAAAGGTATACATATCAATATGGCAAATATCCCTTCCAGTAATAAAAACAAGACGATGGAAATACCCAGCGAAACTAATCCCCATATTGTAACGTTTTTTCTTGTCGAGGGAGAATTCATATTGTGATAGGTGATAAATTCCAGATAATCTTTCTCTTGTTTGATAAATTCAAATGTGTACACGCAATTGCCCCCTCAATTTGTCATCGGCTTGCCTGGTACCTTCTCTTTGATGAAAGATAGAAAATCAATTGTTTGCTGTTCGTTTTCAAAGGCACTATACGGAACAAGAAATGCCTGCGCCGCAGTAAAATAGATATAAATTGCTTTATCGCCCACATCAATTTTTTCGATGATATCATATTTTACTTTGGTTTCGCTAATCTCTGCAATTTGATGTATGTCTTCCTCGCTGAAATGGATTATATTAACTTTGCCGAAAGGCAGCTTGCCCTGTTTTTTCATGCTTTTTATAGAGATTCTCACTAAAAGCATGATGAGGGGCTTCCACAGAAGGATAAGAGAAAATACAACCACGCAAAATGCAGTCAGAAAGCCTAATAGTATACCAAGGAATGCAAGTGTCTCCGGAATTTCAAAAAACATTAACAAAATCCACCCAACAAACCCTATGGCGGCAAATAGAAGGTTTGTGGGCTTTGTAATTTTCTTTGTTTCAGCAGAATTCATGTGGTGGAATTTGTTGAATTCCAGATAATCTTTCTCATCTAAGGTGTATTCAAATGTGTACATGTTTGCCCCCTTAATTGGCTACCAGCTTTTTAAGCGATTGGCGTATTATTTGTTCTGTATTCATGCCGTCGGTGGTAATTTCCATCACAACGCGCAAAGCTTCCGCGCGAGAATAGCCCAGAGCCAGCAGTGCATCAATGGCATCCTGCTTTGCCTGGCCATCGCCGCTTGTCACAGTTTGCTGCGGCCTTAGTGCTTCGTAGCCCTCGTTGTTTTTCAGCTTGTCTTTTAGCTCCAGCACTATGCGGCTTGCCAGCTTCTTGCCCACACCTTGGGCGCGCGTTAGTTGGTCAGCTTCTTCGGTGATGATGGCTAAAATTATTTGCGAGGCATCCAACACGGATTGGATGGCCAGTGCGGCCTTTGTGCCCACGCCGCTAACGGATATAAGCATGTTAAAGATTTTCGCATCCTCTGGGGATAAAAAGCCAATGATGCTAATGTCATTTTCCTTAATTTGCAGGCAGGTATGCAATTTTACGCGCTGTCCTGTGGAAAGATGCGTCATTGTGGACGCTGAGATGTTAACATAATATCCCAGGTTATTACATTCAATTATAGTGGCACCATCCAGCACCTCGGCAACTTCGCCAATTATGTATGAAATCAAAATAATACCTCACCTTCAAAGTAGTTGCATATTCAATTGTACACCAAAAGAGAGCTTATTTCAAGCTCTCTTTAGTCGGTTCATTTACCTTTTTTCTGCGCTTCTATCATCTTTTGTACAAAATATCCACTTTTAAAATCAGCAGAGCCATATTTTGTGCCGCCGCCTGTGCCAAAACGCCTGGGCACGTCTATTTCGCTTGCAACCTCATAACGGAATTTGCTTACAGCTTCCCATTTATTTTCGTTTTCAGTGCCATTTGCACCAATTTCATCTGTCATAGCCATGCCTCCTTCGTGTTTTTATTAGTGTTACCCGATTTTGGATAATTATTTTGAGAGAAAATTAGCAAAATTGAGAATACTTGTATAGACGAGTAAAAAAATTGAAGGGAGAATTATATGTCAAAAAAAGTAATGAAAACTATGGACGGCAACACAGCGGCGTCGTATGTGTCATACGCGTTTTCGGAAGTTGCCGGCATCTACCCAATCACACCAAGCTCTAATATGGCGGAAGTGGCTGACGAATGGGCCGCAGAGGGCAAAACCAATATGTTTGGGCAAACCGTTAAGATTGTAGAGATGCAGTCTGAAGGAGGAGCCGCCGGCACTGTTCATGGCATTTTGCAGGCGGGTGCTCTTGCAACCACTTACACGGCATCCCAAGGGCTTTTGCTGATGATACCCAATATGTACAAAATAGCGGGCGAGCTTTTGCCATGTGTTATTCATGTTTCTGCGCGGGCCATCGCGGGCCACGCGCTGTCTATTTTTGGCGACCATTCTGATGTGATGAGCGTGCGCCAAACCGGCTTTGCGTTGTTGGCATCGAACAATGTGCAGCAAGCTATGGACATGGCCGCCGTGGCGCATTTGGCTACTATCAAGTCCCGCGTGCCTTTTGTGCATTTCTTTGACGGCTTCCGTACTTCCCACGAGGCCCAAAAAATCGAAGTGATTGATTACGAAGACTTATACAAGCTGACAGACCACGACGCAATTCAGGCTTTCCGTACACGCGCCCTTAATCCTGAACATCCTGTCACGCGGGGCACGGCGCAAAATCCTGATATTTTTTTCCAGGCCAAAGAGGCTTCAAATCCTTTTTACAACAATGTTCCCGATATCGTTGAAGGCTATATGAAGGAAATTAACAAGCTTACGGGCAAAAATTACGGTTTGTTTAACTATTATGGCCCTGCTGATGCTGACAGAATTATTATCGCCATGGGCTCTGCCTGCGACACAATGGAAGAAACTGTGGACTATCTCAACAAACAAGGCGAAAAGGTTGGTCTTGTGTCGGTGCATCTTTACAGGCCTTTTTCTGCTAAGCATTTGCTGGCGGCCATCCCTAAAACTGTTAAGAAAATTGCAGTTATGGACAGATGCAAAGAGCCGGGCAGCCTTGGCGAGCCCCTTTATCAAGACGTTTGTACGGCATACTTCCAAAGTGGACAAGCTGCGCCCGAAATTTATGCGGGCCGCTATGGCCTAGGCTCTAAAGACGTAACACCTGCACAAATTGTGGCTATTTATGAAAATTTGAAGCAAAGCACGCCTAAAAATCATTTTACAGTGGGTATTGTGGATGATGTTACGTATCTTTCGCTGTCTGTTGGCAAAGAAATTGATGTTACACCCGAGGGCACTACATCATGTAAGTTTTGGGGTATCGGCGGCGATGGCACCGTTGGCGCAAACAAAAATTCCATCACCATTATTGGCGACCATACGGATATGTACACTCAAGCATATTTTGCATATGATTCTAAAAAGACATCCGGCCTTTCCACAAGCCATCTGCGCTTTGGCAAAGAGCCTATACGCTCGCCGTATCTTGTTAAAACGGCGGATTTTGTAGCTTGCCATGTGCCATCATACATCGGCACTTACGATATGCTGAAGGATTTAAAAGATGGCGGCACTTTCCTGCTTAATTGCCAATGGGATGCTTCAGAGCTTGAAAGCCATTTGCCCAACAGCATGAAGCGCGAAATTGCGCAACGTGGCATAAAGCTTTATATCATTGATGGCATCGGCATTTGTGAAAAGATTGGCCTTGGCCGTAGAATCAACACGACGCTACAAGCCGCTTTCTTTAAGCTGGCCAATATCATCCCAATTGATGACGCTGTTGGCTATATGAAAGATGCTATCGAGAAAACCTATGGCCGCCGCGGTGAAAAAATTGTGCAGATGAATAAGGATGCTGTTGACGCTGGTTTGACAGGTTTTGTGCAGGTTGATGTGACTGAGGTGTGGAAGGCTTTATCAGATGATGCATTAACCACACCAGATTTTATAAAATACAACGACAAAGTTGACCATAATTTTATCAACAATGTGGTTATGCCCATCGTGCAAGACCGCGGCGAAACCCTTCCTGTATCTACCTTTGCGGGGCGCGAGGATGGCACTTTCCCTAACGGCACATCGGCTTACGAAAAGCGCAATATCGGCATAAATGTGCCAGTATGGATACCGGAGAATTGCATAGATTGCAATTTCTGCTCATATGTGTGTCCCCATGCGGTCATTCGTCCATTCTTGCTTGATGCAGACGAAGTGGCAAAAAAACCTATCGGCTTCAAAACCAAAGAACCTCAAGTGAAAAAAGGCTTTGAAGACTATCATTTTACCATCGGAATTTCTCCTTTGGATTGCACAGGCTGTACAAGCTGCGCAAAAACTTGCCCCGGAAAAGGCGGCAAGAAAGCCTTGGAAATGGTGCCCTTTGAAGAACAGCTTCATGAAATGGGCAATTGGTATCACGCCTTGAAACTGTCTGTCAAAGAAAATCCTGCTGACCCGAACACTGTTAAGGGCAGCCAGTTTATCCAGCCATTGCTTGAGTTTTCCGGTGCCTGCGCCGGCTGCGGCGAAACGCCTTATGCCAAGCTTGTGACACAGCTATTCGGCGATAGGATGTATATTGCCAATGCAACAGGTTGTTCATCCATTTGGGGCGCTTCCGCGCCTTCAACGCCTTATACTACAAATCACAAGGGTCACGGCCCTGCTTGGGCTAATTCTCTCTTTGAGGACACCGCTGAATTTGCGCTGGGCTTCCAGCTTGCCGTTAAAGCCCGCCGCGAAAAGATGGAGCAAGTGCTGACAGATCTTACCACCTGCTGTAGCCCAGAATTTGTGGCGGCGGCAAAGCAGTGGCTTGTCGATAGAGAATGTGCCAAAGGCTCTGCCATCGCAACTGACAAGCTTCGTGCGGCTTTGGCCAATGAAAAATGCAATGCATGTGCGGACAAACTGGCGTATGTTAAAGCAAATGTCGATATTCTCGTTAAAAAATCTGTTTGGGCATTTGGCGGCGATGGCTGGGCCTACGATATTGGCTATGGCGGTCTTGACCACGTGCTTGCAAGCGGTGAAAACGTGAATATGCTGGTGTTTGACACGGAAGTGTATTCTAACACGGGCGGCCAAGCATCCAAGGCCACGCCTGTTGCGGCAACGGCCAAATTTGCGGCCAGCGGCATGAAAACGCGCAAAAAAGATCTTGGCCTGATGGCCATGGGCTATGGCTACGTGTATGTGGCGCAGGTATCTATGGGTGCTAATATGAACCAGCTTATGAAAGCCATGGTGGAAGCCGAGGCCCATGACGGCCCGTCGCTGGTCATTTGTTACGCACCGTGTATCGCAATGGGCATTGATATGAACGACACCGTTGCCAAGATGAAGGATGCCGTTGACGCCGGCTATTGGCATCTTTACAGACATGATCCCGCTTTGGAAGCGCAAGGTAAAAACCCATTCCAGCTGGATTCTAAAGAGCCGACAAAGAGCTTCCAAGATTTCCTGAACTCTGAGGGACGCTATACTGCGCTGAAAATTTCCTTCCCTGATGTGGCTGATGCAATGTTTAAACAGGCCGAAGGCGATGCAAAGAGAAAATGGGAAACCTATAAGAGGATGGCGGATATGCAATATTAGCGAAAAACGGGATGCGGCCTTGTGGCTGCATCCCGTTTGGGTTTTAACATTGGATTATCTCAAAGGACTCGCGAATACAAGTTCTTGCCTCTGGCAGGCTGCTAAAAATACCTTGCTCTATCATCTGAACGACCAGATTGCCAATAGCAGTAGCCTCTATCGGCCCGGCCAGCACAGTCTTTCCGGCAGCTTGCGCCGTGATGCTATTAAGATAATTCGATTGTGACCCACCACCTATGATATGGATATGGTTAAATTCCTGCTGAAATAGGTCTTCTAATTCAGTGATGGTATCTCTGTAGCAAGCTGCCAGACTATGATACACAACTTTTGCCAGTTCTCCGGGGGATTTAGGCACTTGCTGCCCAGAATCTTTGCAAAAGCCTTGGATTTCCTCTATCATGGAACCGGGGGCAAAAAATCTTGCGTCGTTGCAATCTACTATTGATGAGATATCGGCTGCCATTGCCAGCTTATCTAATTCTGAAAATGAAATTTCTTTGCCTGACATTGCATCAAGCTCTCTTTTTACGCTTTGCAGCATCCAAAGGCCCATGATGTTTTTTAAGAAGCGATAAGTATTGTTAAAGCCGCCTTCGTTGCTAAAGCCCGATGCCATGGCCTTGCTTGTGGTGTTTGGCACAGAGGATTCTACCCCTAAAAGCGACCATGTGCCGGAACTTAGGAACAATTTGCTCTCAGGGCTGACAAAAGGAGTGGCAACAACGGCGGAAGCCGTATCATGGCTTGCGCACAGAAACACTTTGGCATTATAGCCCACGGCCTCTTGTATCTCTCGCGATAGCTCTCCGACAAAAGTGCCGGGCTGGTTTAGTGGCAAAAAGATATCTTTCGGCATCCCAAGCGCATCAATGATGTCATGGCGCCAGTCCTTTGAATTAATATCAACCAATCCGGTTGTTGTGGCATTGGTATATTCTGCTTTTTTCACGCCTGTCAATAGAAAGTTTAGATATTCCGGTAGCATAAGAAGGGTTTTTGCTTCTTTAAGCATTTCCGGATTGTGCTTTTGCACCGCCATTAATTGATAAATGGTATTAAATTCATTGCTGATGATGCCTGTTTTTCTATACAGTTCGTCTTTTAGAATTTTCGTAAAGGCGACATCATCCATACCTTTGGTTCTCACATCTCGGTAAGAAACGAAATCTCCCAGTAGCTTATCATTGCAATCCAGCAAAGCAAAGTCTACACCCCAGGTGTCTATTGATATGGAATACGGGGTTTTGCCTATGGCGGCGCATTTTTTTAGACCTGTTATTATTTCGGAGAAGAGATAATCCACATCCCAGCAAACGCTGCCGTTCTTTGTAATGATACGATTGCTAAAGTTATGGATAATCTCCATCTTAAAGAGGCCCTCTTCGATGTGGCCTAAAATGTGACGGCCGGAAGATGCGCCTAAGTCTATAGCGAGGAAATATGGGCTTTGTGGATTCATATGCATCACCTTTCGTGGTTATTTGGGATAATTTCCAGTTCAATTTTATCTGAAAAGGATATCAGGGCGCGATATAGCTTGTCGCCCCAAACTCTTCGTAAAACGTCATCTTCAATGGCAATTTCTTCTATATGAATCTGTTTGGTACCGTGAGCAGTTATTTGTCCAACTCCATCAATCATGATTATTCGCCCTTCTATAATAGGCTGATGGCAAAACATTAGGCTAAGCTCCGCAGGATGCTGGCCTTCGTACACATCAGTTATAAAAACTCCCCTGCCCTTTTCAAGCCGCACATTGCGCTGATAGCGCGCTACACCCGCATCTTTTGGATATGCACCCCCAATGTCCATAGATATGGAAGTTTCGTCATCTCCGATGCGATGCTGCACGTTCCCGGCCTTATAATCCATCCCTGCTTGCTGCATTATACCGCTAAACGTAGGCAAATTGTGATATGCGGACTGCATCGTCCATATCTCATACCGCCGCGGAGAAAAAGTGTCGCGGGTATAGCTACCGACGCCTACGTCAATAAGGAAGGGCTCGCCATCAATATACAGCGTGATGCTGCCGACGTCGTTATGATTATGATTATCATCATTGTCGCCGGATTTCACGGCAAGGCAGATGCGGCTATCCCTGGCAACCAGCACGCCCGCGCCGACAAAATAGCAGTCCGGCGGGACTTTGAGAGAATCTTGATTTTGGCTAATCTCGTCAATAAAAAAATATGTAATTAGGCGCGTGTACAGTGAAAGGTCGCCGGAAGGCTTGTGCAAACCACGTTGCCGCGCACCTTCTGCCGCAAAGGCGGCCAGGGCTGCGTTTTTTGTGCGCCTGCCAAAGCCAAATTCCAACGCCCCGGGCGGTGTCAAAATAGCGGGACAATCGGCGAAGTTGATATAATAATCCCCAGCAACATGCATTCGGCGTATAAAATCGGCCATATTGCGGATTTTTTCCGTTTCATACAGCGGCGCAAAATGGCCGTCCGTCATACCGTTGAGCACTTCCATGGCTACAAAAAGACACAACGCGGCGTGGCCGTAATATTTTGCACCTTCATCACAGCCGCCATCGTCGTCATAGTCCTTAACAAAGCAATCCAGGCCGTATGCGGCCTTTTTGCAGATGGCCATACGCACATCGTCAGGTTGTGGCGTAATTGCCGCCACCAACAGCACATTTTGCGTACACCACGGCGTCCAATTGCACATGGGCTCGTCGCCATCGCCCATCCACCAAAAATGTTCGCTTAAATATGGTGTGATGATGCGGTGTGTAAGTTCTGAAAGTATGCGCTTTGTAACACCTGGTACCACTGCTTCAAGATTCTCACCCAACAAATGGTAAACCAAAGCCAAGCTTGCTGCCGTTTCACATGCAAACAAGTCCAAAACAGGTCGATTTGGATCCGGAAGCGGATTTTGCGCCCCGTCCCGCACGTAGACATTGTGCGGGGGCAGCTGCCAGCCGCTTTCTTCGCAAATCGCCCAAACGGCGTCCGTAATGGCATCAAGATAACGGCCTTGGCCACTGACACATTCTGCCACTACCAAGTCATTAAGCAGATGTCTTCGTCCAAAATACTTATTTTCAAAGGGAATTCGTCGCCCTGTGCGCGTAAAATCCAAATAATCGGTGGCGCTAAGGGTGGGCCAAGGTGCACTAAGGGCTACATCGCCCCATTGTATCAGCTTGGCCCGTGCTTCCAGGGGCAAGGCATCCCAAGCTGGCTTATCCGTTGTTGCCGGAAAAGGCGCAAAACCTTGAGGCATTTGCTGAAAGGTAGAGAAATGGGCTGTAAACATGATAATCTCCTAATACAATAACACAGTGCCGGCAGAATCGCCTTTCGCTTTATCAAAAACCACTACGTTACCAAATCCAACACACCCATTTGCCGTAAAAGTATCCGTAGGGCTGGCAAATTCCTTGTGGGCTATCACTACAGTGTATTGCGCATCCTCTTTGGTTATTGTTACTGCCTCTATATCTTGCGGCGAAAGGACGATGTTTTTGAAGTTTGAGTGGACTATCTCTTTGGTAACTGTAAAGGATATGTCATCTGCGGCAGACCCTAGCGCTATTGCTGCAAACACACTAGCAAACCCCTTAGTTTTGACCTGCGTCTCCAATCTCACGGCCTCTTCTTCCATATTATAATGACGAGAGATTTTGCCTGGTAAGAGCGTTGACTTAATTTTATGCTCACTTGTTAGGATAAGGCGGGCTTTATTTTTATCGCTTTTGTAAGTCCAGTTGTTGCCATTGCCTGTTACTTTGCCATGGTTATTCCACTGGAAATATTGGCGATATGTACGCTCTTTGTCATCGCTTCCATAGAAGGCGTCGCAAAGCAGTATGATGTCGGGCCTTAGATGGATGATACGGCGGCTTACGTATACGCCTTGCTCCATATAGCCAAGATGGCCGCCTTCCATGTAGACGTATCCATCATGCAGCGCAAACTTTTGGCCAACAGCACGGCTTAGGTTTTTACATTCCCAACTGTCTATGCAGGCGTAAAGGTCTGTGCCGTCTACTGTAACTGTGTTGTGTGCCCAAGGCATTTTGTACCAATAGCGGTCATCTTTGGGCACATAGGTAAAACGGCCCGGGTCTATCAGTATATCTTCGCCGTTATGGAAGAGGTCTATATGCAGTTTATCCGCATGGCCATGGCCGGCACCCAGGGTTCCGCAATGGAAGTGCAGAAAAGTAGCTTCGGGCGACCAGTCGCTACGCGAATAGAAATTACCGCTGTCGGACAGGGCATAGGCGGTTTCTGTTGGCTCTATGGGTATAATAGCTTGATACTCCATAGCTGCATTATACCCTAAAGTCCATACGCTGTCAAAGTCCAAATGCGGATAGCCGCCAAATTTTAGAAAGCCGTCATTAAACAGATAGGCCCCTATTGAGATAAGGTCGCGTTGGTCTATATCATCGCTGTCGCCCATCATAATCTCATGGCCATTGGGCTTGCCGGCCAGCATGGATGCGTGCAGCATAGCGTGGGTCTTTTCCAGGATGATAGGCGGCAAATCCACATTGCAACGCCTGGCTACAATGATTACATCCAAAAAGCAGCGCATTACTTCGTTGTGATACATGGGGCTTTGTTCCCAATGCACACCATCGCGATATACTTGGATTTGGGCGGCCTTCGCCAAGCGGTCCATGCTTTCTGTTACATATTCTTTAGTTCGGTTGGTTTGCGGTAGCATACACCCTGCCAAAAACAGACCGTGGTTGGCGAGGATGCCCCAATTGCTCATTAGGTTAAAGCTGTTCCATACCGTCATGATAAATTCGGTATGCTCTTTTAAGGATTCATAGAATATTGCCGTCACTTCATCTGTCACAGCAGGACTGTCTTTCATGTATTCATATGCTTTTAGCCAGTTTTCCAGCCTGATGCCTGTTTCTATTGTGCGCCAAGCGTTGGCTGCGGCTGGGTCTTCGCGTTTTACTGTCTTCACCCAATGAAGCAGTTGTTTAACAAAAGCCTCTGGGTACTTTTCATCGCCTGTTATTGCATAGGCCTGTCCCATGCAAACCCAGGCGCGCATACGGTTTACGGCGTATGTCCATTCTGGGTCGTCGTCCGGCTGACAAAGCCAGCCGATATTATCGTCAAAGGCCACTGGCACATGGGTTTGCTCCATATCCCAGCGCAAATCAAACAATATGACATTGTTTGTCATGTTGTCCGCCGCGTTTATGGTATGTGCCATTTCGTCAGCGCAATGGGTTTTGACATATTGCGCTATTTTCTGCTTGCTGTCGAAGAAAAATTGTTTGTTCATAAAAACCTCCATCACTAATCCACAATCACTAATCTCCCTCACCCCTTCAACCCCGTAGTAGCAATCCCCTGCACAAAAAACCTCTGAAGCGATAAAAAGACTATCAGTATAGGTATAAGCGACACGGTTGCTATTGCCATTATAAGTCCGAATTCTGTTGCGTGTTGGCCGATGAACATTCTCATGCCTATCTGTATTGTCCAAAGGCTTTGTGTTATGAGGTACAGCCTTGGCCCTAGGAAGTCATTCCAGGTGAAGACGAAGGTGAAGATGGTTAGGGTTGCAAGGGCTGGTTTTGATAAGGGCAGCATAACCTTCTGCCATATTTGATATTCGCTCATGCCGTCTATTCTGGCGGCTTCGTTAAGTTCGTATGGTATGGTGTCATAAAACTGCTTTAATAAAAATACGCCAAAGGCTGTGAAGGCTTGAAGGACGATGATGGCCATATGGGTATCTACCAAATCCATTGTACGAAACATTATAAACTGCGGCACCATATATACCTGCCATGGCACTGCTATTGTGCCTACATAAAGCAAGAACAGTGCATTGCGGCCTCTAAAGCGCAGCTTTGAGAAGGCATAGGCGGCAAAGCTTGAGGTTAGCAGCTGCAAGAAGGTAACTATCACTGTAAGAAACGCTGTATTGCCCAGGAATGTTAAAAGAGGTATACGCGTCCAGATGTCCACATAGTTGCTCCATACGGGATTTGTCGGCCACCATTGTATTGGTATTGTAAAAACCTCATGGTCAAGCTTTAAGGAGGATTGCACCATCCAATAAAACGGAACCATCAGCAATACCGCAAAGGCTATTAGCATTATATAGACGATAACCCTGCCGACTGAATGACTTAATTTCATATTTTCCATGGTATGCACCCTCCTTTCTAATAATCACGCTCATGTCGTTTTTGTATGAGAAACTGGACAATTGTTACGCTCATTACCAAAGCCAGTAAAACAAGTGCAACGGCAGAGGCATAGCCGAAGTCCCAATTGATAAATGCAATGCGGAAGATATGCACTACCATCATGGTAGCTCCGCTTCCGGGTGTATCGGTGTTTGTTATCATAATAACTTGCTCAAACACCCTAAAGGATGAAATGGTTAGCATAACTGTGACAAAGAAGGTAACGAAGCGCAGCTGCGGTATTGTGATATATAAAAATCTTTTAAAACCATTTGCACCATCTATGGCAGCTGCTTCATAAAGCTCTTTTGGTATACCTTGTAGGCCCGCCAGATAGATTATCATAAAGTAGCCCATGTTGCGCCAGGCGGTGAAGAAGGCAATGTTTGGTATAATCCATGGGGTGATGGTCCATCTGATGCCTTCCATGCCTAAAAACTCTAAAAACTGGTTTACAGGCCCCTAGGATGGATGGAATATCTGGTTCCATACGGCAGCCATGGCTATCATTGATGTTACATGAGGAAAAAACATAACGCTACGAAAGATGGCGCGGCCTTTTATCCTGTTGTTAAGCAGCAGGGCTAAGCCAAGTGAAAGAACCATCGTTAGTGGCACGTAAATGATAGTAAATTGAATTGTATTGCGCACGGAAGGCCAGAAGAGATGGTCTGTACGCAGACGCATAAAGTTTTCTAAGCCGACAAAGGTAAAAGAATTGTCAGCGAGATTCCATTGCATAAAGCCCAGGGCCAAGGCAAAGCCCATGGGTATTAGGGTGAAGATGCTAAAACCTATTAGGTTTGGTGCTATAAAGCTATATGCCACCGCTGTGTTTCTAACATTGCGGCTTTGGGTGTTTTGAGCAGCCCCAAGCAAGAACATTATGGGGATGGTCAATAGAAATATCGAGATATAGGTAAAGTCAGCCGTGAAAAAGGAAACTATCAACAAGAGGGCATTAAAGGCCAGGGTTAAGAGGCATAACATAACTATCATCTTAGCCATCTTGACATTTTTGGAATATACAATGCCCGCAATGCCCATGGCGACAAGCAAGGCGCCAAAGGCAAGGCCCAAAAATGTTATATAGCCTTCATGGCCGCTTGAAAGCATAATGCTATCCCATGGCAGGCTAAACTGGTAGCCAAAGAGGCCAAGGGATGCTGCGGCACTGATAAGTTCTGATGCGCCCAGGGCTATGCATAGCACACCTGTTATCCTTAAAAGCCACATGCCTTGTGCCTCAAAGGGGGTGAAGGCATCTTGTGCTGCAATTGTTGCGGATGATGTGTTCATGGAGTATCTCTCCTTTACTAGGACTAGATGATACAAGCTATAGCAATTCAACTTGAAAATCGCTATAGATGATGCAAATACCATTAGACTTGTGGCGAAATTGCCTATATGCCATCCGTAGGGGCGGCTTGTAGCCGCCCGTTAATGAAATGCCGCGAATGTCGTAGCGTATAGATGTCTTTCAATAAGCGGGCGGCTGTAAGCCGCCCCTACATTA
>Ga0123355_10011461_pt1 | contig 13670 bp, 8 predicted proteins | sample TergutEmb28metaG_3_FD_89872 | JGI IMG/M metagenome (GOLD analysis project Ga0123355, IMG submission 89872) | Embiratermes neotenicus P1 segment gut microbial communities from Petit-Saut dam, French Guiana - Emb289 P1 | ecosystem: Host-associated > Arthropoda: Insects > Digestive system > Gut ...
CCCCCCCCCCCCCCCCTCCAGAAATTAATTTCACGATTTTCGCCAAAATGCCGCCCTCCCAAACGATCAAACTTTCGTCATAACGCTGCCCTCCAAACATAGCACTCAGCCCAAATTCTCAAATTCTTCCCTCTGCCTCGTTCTCCCAACAAATTGTTCTTACGAAAACTAGATTTTTGTCGGAAATATGGATGCAGTCGGTTACTCCGAAATGTTTTCAGCTATCTAACACGCGCAAAATCATCACATAACTCAAGTGTGTGTTTATCATCGCCAAAGTGAGAACCAAAAGTGGCACTGGGACAGGTTTTTCTCCCAGTATTTCAGTTTCCCCCTGTCAGCATCATTCCACCAATGTTCCAAACTCATCTTCGTCCACTTGTCTTTCTTACAGAAAGAAAAGTGTACGAAGTTTCAGAACTTTAAAAAAACCAGAGTTCTTTCGGAAGCATTAGCTAGAAAGAATTTTCACTTTTTTCACCCCACACTTCACAAACTGTGGCTCTATCCTTACCGCAGCGCACATCTGGCGACTGTATTTTCTGTTTCCTGGTATCTGGAATTACCAGTCGACCCTACGCACATTTCATACAGCTAACTACACAATTTCCTATTCTACCAAAGATACTAATCAGCGTTGCAAAAGTTACCGCGTTCCGATATTGGCTCCAGTGTCACTGCCACTACACAAATACGTCACATCTCCACGTGGTCATTACCGAGTGTAACAAATTAAGAAGTAGTTAATACGATGGCCTTCAACGGCATAACGTTCATACGAAATTTAATCAAAATCTGTCGTGCTGTTTTAGTCTTGAGGCATGAGGACAGGCAGAGGGCGGTGTCTCCCTATAATGGGTTCTCTTCTTTCACGTGAGCAACGAGACTGCTCGAAGAGCGCCCAGTTTGGCTAGACACGTGTAATTACAGATCACTTCGTGTTTACAAAGCGGCTGAGTGTACTTCAGAAGAAACTGTGCTGCATTTTATGGAAGTGATAGTCAGACGTCCTAACGCAAACGGCACCTTTAACTAACCACAATACATTTTTGATGATCCTGTAATTTTCCTGTTATGGGTTAGTCGGCTGTGGGACCTAATATTATGGTGCTCAGGGAAGTGGGGAATCGGGGAACGGAGGGGGGGGGGTGAATCCTGTGCTATACCAGTATTCAGGATGGAGCACAATGTGTCCAACCCAACCGCTTTGTCTGTCTGTTCAGCATTTCCCTGACAGAGTAGGCTTATGTAACATTAAGGATTAATTAGACCTAAAAGCACCGTGATTTTAATATATACCACCTGCATAGTGGTTGCTATATATACCACCTGAACTTAACATTAACAGTACTCTGCATTTTTCCTCACACTATGTATTTATATGTTCTCTGCATTGCTCAGAATACAGAGATTACTTCAAGAAAAAAAAATATTAACTGGTTGGTCTTTTTGATGGAAATTTAGTGATTTCTGTAATGTACGTTGGTGAGTCAGAAAGCATCCGGAATGTACTCGTTTAGAACAGCGCAACGCTACTTGAGTCTCCATAGCAGCGTCATTTTTCGACACATCACCCTTATTGCCAACGCAATTAGTCCACCAGGCCACATGTTTCTGTATGGACAATATGCATTACAGCCAACACAATAAAATTTAAAACAACACTTTTCCGGATATTTTCTGACTCACCCGAATAGCAACTGAAATCTTAAAGACATTATCTAGATAAGTATCAGGAACAAAGGAATAAATCTACGCAAGAGAATATTTGGCTCCTTACCGGTTTGTATGTCACTACCGCCCTCACACGGACGTTACTGTCCGTGTCACACAGGTTTCACTATATGCCGCTGCGTAAGTCTGGCATAAGCGCTGAACTACCCAGGTTTGCTCGCTTTTATAAGCATGTTCGGTGGGGCGTAATTTGAGAACGCCGAATTTTGGAATTGCAAATCCTATAAACCACTGCCTCTCAATTTTTAAATCAGCAGTTCTACATACAAAGTGTCCTGATTTTAAACAGTTTTTGTTTAAACATCGTCGCTACAGAAACAATGTACTCAGCCTCTCGAGGCTACAGGGGACAGGGGTGTACAAGCGATCGCTCGTCTTAAATCTCATATCGATATCAATAATGAAATGCGAACTTAGACCCACCTCCACGGCATGATATTCAAGCACAGAAGATGATTTATACCAACAGAAACTACTTAGAGCCCAGTCGTTACTATGTGCACATTACCACCACTATAATATTAAAAAGGGTTCGAGCCTTCCCCCACAAAGTGTAGTTGTGGATTTCGATATGATTTTCACTATAAATATCGATTTGTTTTCTAAATAGAATCAGGCCTAAACGACTGGTCATTGTAATCAAGGTTCGATGTTTTCAGTAAAGCAGCAACTGAATTTTAAGGTAATATTCGAAATATTTTCAAGCTTCAAAGACTTAAAAACTTAAAAGTCAAAATCATTACCGACTGAACTGCTCTCGTCAATTCAAGAATATGTCAAGAGCACATACTGTGCGCAGCAATCTGACACCCCGTACAGAGAATGTTCCTCCGAGCTTGTGTGAAAGTAGATCGAAATGAAGTTACAAATACAGAAATACGTGTGCGCGCACACAAGCACAACTAACGCACACCAAGTGGTTATACTCAGAAAGAAGCATCGTAATGTTACGTGGTATGCTTTGTGTCTGGACAAGAGACGCAAAATGCAGGTGCAGCGCCACTTCACAGTACTGCTAACACTGCTTTACTCAAGGTCTTGATAAGCAGAACTCCCTCCACTTCATTCTAACTTTCCCTTTCCTGCTTCATACGGTCGAATTGGGTTACACTACAGTACACGTCTCCGAACTGTGACCCATTGTCCGTCTCTTCCATTGCAAGTGAACAAACGTGCAGCAGTGGTAGAATGATCAACGACATGGCACAAACGAAGTACTAACGAACCATGGAGCAGTGTCCTCTGAGAAGCCAACCGGTCCTCAGCCAGCCAAGAAATTTCCCACATTTTATGGAACCCGAAGGTTCATTACCGCATTAACAAGTGCCCGCCACTTGCCCCTATCCTGAGCCAGATCAATCCAGTCTACGTCCTCTCATCCCATTTTTTTCAAGCCGCGTTTTCATATTACCCTTCTATCTACGCTTAGGTCTTCGAAGCAGCCTTTTCCCCTCCTGTTTCCCAACCAAAACTCTGTGGGCACAGGTCCTGTCCGCCATACCTGCCACACGTTCCGCCCCCCCCCCCTCCTCCACTCATTCCACTCGATTTTATCACCAGGTGAGAAGGAAACCCGAAGTATTCGGAGAGACAACAGTTGCAATGTCACTCTGTCCGCCACAAATCCCACGCAGATCGCCATCACATTTAAGTTGCTTAGGCATCAGGCACAGTCAAATAGTGCCTAATTTATTACTATTCTGCAAAGTCAGGACCTTGAAGTCACTGGACTGAAGCAGTGTGACAAAGGCCTGCACGAATTCTACGCAAAACAAAAGCGTCCAACGAATATTCGGGCCAAACTTCACTTGATATTATTCATTTCGTGCATTACTGTTACAATCAATCAAATATACTAAAAAATGCACCTATTTATGTGATTTTATTAGTATATATGACCAATTTAACTTGGCGGCACTCAGGTCAATGCGCCGGTAACCCAAGTCAGGTGCGACCACTGACGACGACAGACCTACCTATGCAGGTCAAAAGGCCATATCAGAAAACAATAAACCAATGTTCAACTACACCGGCAATTCCGATAACCACACAAACGACATTTTCAGTAAGGTATGAATTACTAGCTTGTATATAAACTTACACAATGAATCCATCAACTTGCTGTTTGAATTAACCAGTCATTGATTTATCTGTGGATTCACATAATTTCTCCCAGCAAACCCAATTCCTTCATAATTATTATGTTATTGGCTTAGAGTGTGTATTCCTAACTAAAAAAGTCGTTAAACAAGCAAGGCAGCCGTTTAAAAATCAATTACAGGGCAAGTCGTATGGTATGATACTTCTGACTCATATCAGAAGTACTTTGTAACAAGGGCAGACCTTCCTGACAGATATTTCGCGTCATTATGTCTCCAAATGCATTGGTTAAACAAGTCGTTTAAGATACAGCAAATGGGCAGACCATACTCAACTCTATGATAAACCTGGTCTCTGACATGAGATTCTTTCATATTTCCTTAGTGAGGGATCGCGCTAAGAGTGAATCGAAACGGCACCGTTTGTATGGAGCCATGGGCAAGGACAGTGGGGGCGGAGGGGGTGGTTTGCGGCCCAGGGGAAGGTAAAACTCACGAAGTACCACTTGAAACCACCCTCCCCTCTTCTCAACCCAAATATTTAGCGACGGACGTTTTCAAAAAGAAAACACCGAAACGTTTGGAAGATACATAGTTTCATAATTACTATGATAATCGTCAGTGTTTTGTTTTACCCCATGTGATTACGAAGGAATAAAATGCAAGCGAGAAAAGAAATATGAAGGAAAGCAAAGCCCTCGGCGTCACACAGCTTCATAGCACGGTCTCGAAAAACAACGGAAAGTGAGCACATGGCTAAGATATACGAAATGTTACTGCGTAGCTTGCATTTGGGAACGATGAGAAACCAGTCAATTGATACATATTTGGACAACATATTTCTCACCGTGTCAAAAGTGTGATAAAAAACAAGCTGTCTCCTGGTTGTCATTAACCCTTTGGCCCAGGAGCTGGACATTAACAGTTTAGCACACCATTTATGTAAAATGTGAATATTTTATGAACCAAGAAGAGTAACATTAGGAAATGCACGACATTTTGTGGAGGAATAAACGAAGATGGCGAGAGAAAGTCTAAAAAAAAAAATAAATATATTTGTTCACTGAATATATAAAAAGTGTAATCTGTGGAGTAGCGGTACGCGTGTCCTATATATAGGATGCGTGGTGCCTAAAGGTTAACATGTGAAGATAAAAACTTAAAGCATATGTAAATAAATGTGGCATGCATTAAAGCCCACAAAATCAGAAGGTTGATGTACCTACGACGTATAGTACACAGAGATGTTAAGAATCTTCCAGCAGTCTTTGTCTTAACCTTTTGACGCCTAACGACGACTACAGTGGTCGTACCGCACCGCTAACCTCTAAACGTTGCATTTTATATATTTATTCAACAAATACAGGTACTGGATATTTTAAACACGGTGTACATATTCTCCGTTTTTTCCTCTTCAAAATGCGGTTTGTTTCATAAATCTAACGTATTTGGTTCCTGCATTATTCACATTTTATATACAGGTGTGTTAAATTTAAAAAAATAATTCCGGCGCCAAAAATTTAATACCACCAACATTCACTAAGCGAGCAGATGGCGACATCCTTCGGACACAACTACCAACACTCTTGCAACTTTTGTAACAAGTATAAACAAATTTGAACATTACATTCGAATGTGACATTCATGTACAAGCCTACAATTTGCCATTTTCTTCTGAATGTGGCCACAACATTTATACGGTAGCTCTTAAAAGCAGATCGACTCACCTAAGCAACGTAGGAGTAGCTTACATGCAGACATGGCGTGCCATCCCAGAAGGCACGGAACTTCATCGACGTTGCTGTTGAAAACTTCTAATCCCGCAGCTCCATCATATAAACTGTCAATCGAAGAACAGTAACTACCGTCACGCGTCAATTTTATGTTCTGACCATGCAGTCGTCCACAGAAAATAAAAATAATCGGTAAAATAACTTCGAACATTCCGGCAGATATAATTAACACCGTTTTTTTCCCCCCCGAAAGTGCAACTTCCTCGGTCCCGACAAAAAAAAATGGAACGGCAGATTACCGTCTCTGACAGCAACGTTTCTCGACTATAATCGCCATGTGAGTTTGTGATCATCGATGACTACAATCGATACGTAACAGATCAGTCAGGCTACGCGAACCATATATGCTTTTGACAAGCTTCTCTCGCACAAGTGACTGCTTCCTGTCGTAATCAAATCCACTGACTTAAAAAAAAAAAAAAAATCTGTTCTAATTAGTAGACGATAGTACAGTTAATGGCTCGAGAAAATTTCGCGATTTCCTCTCAGAGTAAACGAACCCAAAACGAAGAACCATAACCTATGTTTACACTTCATATGTTTGTACCACTGATTTAATTAGGTAGCCTCACTAATTATTTAAACTGATTATAAAATGACTCTAAAAGAGATACAATGTAAATTGCATGTGTATGTTATAAATGTTGATATATGAAACTCAGTAGAGCTATATTACACCATCAAGACTGAATGACCTTAGTTATCACCTGTTAAAAACAGCTTGCAAGTGATAGCAATGATGAATAACAATAAAAACGATATTTAACGGCAACAGTCACTGTCCGTCTGAAACAAAGCGAATGTAACTTCGTACGGTTTCGTGGGGGGAGGGGCCAACATCGTTTCTGAGGAAACAGCTGCCTACATGCTCAGGATCACTTCCAATCCCAATAGGCATGAAAGGTTAAAGTTGCTACATCTCTGAACAGTTAGCACTAAAATACAAATTCCAGAGAAGATACTTCCAAATCATAAATAATTACCTGAAACCATCTTGGAAAATGTACATGCATTTTGGACTAAATACATAATAATTGAGTAAAGAGAGACCAACTTGATGTCACTTGCTTTATTATTTCTTTATTTAATGCTCAACATGTTTCGGATGTTAGTACATCCATCCTCAGGAGCTTGAGACTTATTTGTTGAGTTATTTCATGGGTTGTATTGCTCTGGTTCGATGTGTAACACCAACACACATCGAGCCAGAGCAATACAACCCATGAAATAACTCAACAAATAAGTCTCAAGCTCCTGAGGATGGATGTATTAACATCCAAAACATAAAGAAATAATAAAGCAAGTGACATCAAGTTGGTCTCTCTTTACTCAACTATCAAGATGCTGCACGGTCCAATATACATAAGATTCACATAATAACTGATAACAAAAAAAATCATAACCCTGACAACAATTTTAACACGGCAGCAAACAAGAGAATAAAACATCCCCACAAATTTGTGCACACAATGACAACCCAAGTACTAAGAAAGACCAACAAAATATACATACTACCCCAGAATGAAGAAACAAAGCAACAAAGTAAATTCAAATATACACAGTCTGAAAACTTGTGGCTGCCACCTTCTTGAACCAAAGAATTTCCATAGCACCATCAGACATCTGCAGCTTAAGATATAACATCAAAATTTAGCTTCAAGTTTATTTCAGTACCTTACTGAATGATGCTACCAAGTGCTAAGATTGAACAGCATCAGGGACAGATGACTGAATAAGTATGAAGCATCAGTGGAATGACTGACAGGGAGAAACTTAACTACAAGAGACACCTGTTCCAGTGACACTTTGTCCAACACACATCTCACACAGACTGAGTCTGAGCCTCGGCAGTGACAGGATAGTGATTGCTTGCCTGAACCATGGCAGAGCCTCATTCAGCTTCATAAAGTTAACAGCATATACCTACTGGATGGCCCACAAACTTTGAAGTAGCAATATTCCAGAACAGGGAAGAAAACATACTCACATTCTACAGCACACTCCATACATACCTACTGTACATGTATCAATTTGTGTATGTTTATTGTGGCACACTTGGTACATCTCAAAGCACATTAATCACATTAATACTAATTGGAGGAATATTTTGCTTGGAATTCCAATAGAGATCTTGGCTCAGTGTCATAATTGTAAAAGTAAACATCTAAATAATCTTATATGTAATATAACTCTATACCATTCTATATTATTACTTTTAATTTGAATTCCTAACTCTTAGGTATATTTATATAAATACACATATATCTAAATGTAGTGACAAATTCCACTTCCAATTGGTCTTTCAATTTTGTATTGCTATTTATTATATTATATTGGGTAGATGCCCATATATTATAAGTTGTGTTGTAATACATAAATTATAATCCGTAACTGACGTGTCCAATGTAACATGTGTAACTGAGTGGATGAATAAATAAGCCAAACCAAACCAAACCAAATCACAGCAATTTATATTGAAGGATATATATAAACGTGAATAGAAAATGCTAATACTAATGCTGCTAACAGCAGTAACAATCAAAACAGTAACAACCCAGTGAACAGCAAAAACAACAGATCAGCATCAATTTGGATGAAAATTACACAAAGTGAAATAAAAACCATAACAATTATTGATCTGGAGTTTACATTGTGTATTCCTAATTGGATCAAAATGCTTTACTCTGATGAATTCTTTGAAACAAGTTACGATTCACAAGATAAAAAATTCTGGAAGTCAGCATTACATGCAAGATAGGTTCAATTAAAAATGGTACAACAAAAATTTAAAGTATGGGTTATATTTAGCGGGAATGCAGAAAATAACACGAGATACTGTTTGCACCAAACTTGCAGAAGACTGTACATCTCTCTGTGGAAATGGATATACTAATCAGAAACTATGGCCAGCTTTGTCAAATATCATGAACTTACATCAGCTGTTAGAGAGAGAACAGTTTTTTGATTACAGAATGTCCAGTATAGTAATAAAAAGGATAGATTTTTTTGGCAAGTTATACAGTCTAATATATGCAGTGTGTTATTTTATAACAAGTTAACCTTTTGGCGCCAGAATTATTTTTTTAAATTTTAGCACACCCTGTATATAAAATGTGAATAAAACAGGAACCAAATAAGTTAGAATTATGAAACAAACTGCACTTTGAAGAGAAAAAAAACGGACAGTATATAACGTGTTTAAAATATTCAGTATCTATATTTGTTGAATAAATATATAAAATGCAACGTTGAGAGGTTAGCGGTGCGGTACGACCACTATAGAGGTCTTTAGGCATCAAAGGGTTAATTTCTGAAATGATTACAGTTGCTTCCAGTAATGTGATAAACTGTATGAAAATCATGACTTACTGTCAGCGTAATCAAATTTCATAGCACCTCATTTTTTAAATGCCTGAATGTACTGTAATATAGATATCGTCTACGTAACACCAACTATCTTGGCATCAGAATGATGACATCAGAGACTGACGCAAGTCTGAGCACTTTGTGATGTCTTGGCCTTACTTCAACTCCTATGCACAAAGAAAAGAACCAGCAAACATTTTTCTTTTGAAGTTCTTTAAAAAAGTTCATTATTAAGAAAAATATAAACTTTTTAATTACTTGAGAACATTTGGGGTGTACTGTTTTTAAAATAGCTTGAAGGGAAATTTTAGCGGAAACTTGGTTTAGATAATAATACAATTCCCCCCTTTCTCTCCCCTTTTCTCTTGCCACCACAGCTAACCTCCCCCCCTGCAGACTTCCTCCCTTTTACATATTACCTTTGTACACTCTGCAGTAAAGTGTATGTATAATGGTGGTTTTCTTTTTATGTTTCTGTGAATTAAACATGCCAACTCTTAAGAAAAGTCACACTTACAGAGCTTCAAGATATGGGATTCTGTTGCCCCTAAAAACAAACAACTTAATTATGCAGTCAAATGAAACAGGACTTGGAAAGCATAGTACCATAAAAGGTAAAGGCCCTGTGCCCATTAAGTATAATGCCATGAACACATTTACAGGAGTGGAGATAAGAGTTCTACAAATTCGTAACCGCTGCACTATATACACGAGTATCCAGCCTTAAGCTCCTCCTCCACAGCTACTCTACCCCTCGCAAATTGAAAGGAGGCTGGATATGGCCCAATGGCCCATGATAGAAAAACAGAAAATCTCTTGTCACTTCCAGGAATTGAACCAGTCCCTCGGTCATCTAGCCCACAAACTAGACACTTTACTGACTGGGCTACCCCAGATCCCCATTTCGATTGCATTACATCCGTCACTCTGAAAACTGTCAAACTCAGAAAACATACACTTTCTTGCCACTCTATCCACCACACATCTCAAGTGAGACTACTATGGATTAAATCCCCCCCAAGACTTCATAGCCATAAGCCAGCACCTAACTGCTTTACTTAAGACACAGTTCTCTAACAAACCATGGCACTTGTAAAATAAATTGTGAAAACAAATTCCATTAAGAAATTAAGAAATGAATATCTCATAGCTGTGAATATTAGTTTTCTACAATGTGGCCCAAGTAGTTTGGTAGACAGGTATCAACAATCTGAAGGAACCAGCCAGCTTCAGGTTCAGCTTCTAGTCCAGTAACAGACCCAAAATCATACAAAATGTTAATACATGTCAACCAAATAATACAACATTATGTTCAAGAAGACAGTAATATTGATATGGAATTCCACTGTTTAAAGGCATGTCTGTGTAAACAAATGTTGACTGTACAGAACAATTACTTGCTTCCAGCTTGCTACATACTATCATGTACAAAAGATCTGTTAAATTACACTTTCTATACATTGTAAAGTTACAGCATTTTTTTATTCTATCACGCATGCTGTTTTTCCCACTCATCTTACTCTTCTTGAAAATCTGAGTAATTTTTAGTGAATATAAAAATCATAAATCTCCTCAACATGCAGTAGTCTCCAGCCCCATTTTATGTCCTCCCTAATAAGTGCAAGTATTCCGCTCAAAACCCTGTTTTTGAAAACCTTCGAACAATACTCTTCCCATAATGTAAGAGACCAAGTTTCATAGCCATACAAAACAATACGTAAAATTCGAGCTTCACATATTTTAGCTTTTACGGCTTTTTTTTTATGTGGGAAAACAGAATGATACTGAACTACAAGGTAGCACGCAGTCCCCAAATTTTACCTGCTCTGAATTACTTATGTGAAAGTACTAGCACAATCTCTTACCAAAATTCAAGAAACAAGAAAGGATGGACAAAGTCCTGGTGGGTGGCAACACACATTCCAATGAGTGAGCCACGTGATGTACTCGCCAGGTTCAGTACAGAAAAAACATGACGTGTGCAGCCATTTATTGGAATACAACAAAGAGCTACAAAGATATTTTGCTAACAACTCATCTAATGAGATACAACTTAGCAATTTGTACAACCAGGATGTGTCATAATAATATGACACAGTCCAGTCACCAAATAAAATGGGGCAAGAAATGGCAAATGTCTTTTTTGTAATCCTTCTCTTCTACAAAACACTAACAAATAGGTCATCTGGTACTTTTGTGACAACACAGTGTTCAGGTGGAACAGTCTGTCAAGTGTTCTGGAGATCTGGGATCTCCAGAGCATCAGCAGAACAGCCCACTGTGCAAGTTAACCCTTCAGAGCAGACAGGGAAACTCAATATGCATTCACGAAAGAATGCACATCTTTGCTGCAGTCTCTGCTTTATCACATATATGTGATTTTTCCTCACACCACAACTGACATCAGAGAACATTACAAACTAACAGACAGCTGAGGTAAGCCAGAGTCTACTTTTCTAAACACCACTTTGCAAGATGCTCTACAATTTTGGGGGCTATTTTTGAGAAAATGGCATCATCACCATACACAATGGGAAAATACGTAAATGGTTTACTTCACGTTTTGATGTCAGATACAAACATGGTTCATTTTGCATTCAAAATTATTGACAAGGTGATCCCACACTGAAGGGTTAGCAAACCTTTGACAATCTGAACACCTCAGCACATAATATAGCATTCTATTTCAGTTTATATACAACAACCTAGCATTTCAATTGTCACCCTGAGCATTTTATTACTTAAATACACAATAACCGGGAAAGAACTCCCAAGTTTCAAGATATAATAACTTGTTCAATTTTCATCACATCGTCATGGGGTTCATTATAAAACATTTGACTTGCCACATTTGTTTCTCCGTGTGCAATATGTCACAGTGAGGGCAGCATTACATGTCCACTGCAGTAACTCTGCTGAAGGCACACTAAGTCATGTGGTATGCTGTGTTACAGTCCGTTCTCATTCTTAAGTTGAGTTTTGTACACACCAATGTAAATATGACAATAGCAAAGCTAACAGCAAACTGCCTCCAGCTTGTATGCCTACCTCCCTTTTGGTGTAACTCAGCTACAGGTTTCAGCTGTGTTACTGCAGAAACAGAAAGCTACAGTTGATTAAACAGTTTGTCTCGGGTTCTCTCACTTTACAGACACAGGAACCATTTTGAAACAGAAGTCACCAGGAAGATCATAGGGTTTGGAACACGTCAGGCAGTAAAACGTATCTCTGTGAGATCTGAGGTTCTCACAGTGGTGTTGCTGAAAACCTTGAGTTTTCTGGGATGTGGCTTTTATGTCCTTAGGTGAGTAATTACCGTTGTTTTAAATCATCAAGTTGGGTTCAGCTTCAGAATTAAGCTGTCCAAAAAGCATTCTTCTTGGACTGCTTGACTCTGAATCTACCTCCCCTTGTATTTTTCTAAGTTGGCACAACCAAAACCAAGATCCTAAATATATTATGTAAATGTCTAAAAGTACATGCACACAAAATCCAGCTGAGACATTAAATTAGTTACTAATCATTGGCAATACATCACAGTCACAAATTTTGTGTTATTGTAAGAAATTATAACAATTCAGAGGTTTTTTAGATAGGTGTTTTAGAAGGATAATTTTGTTTCACATTAGTGGCCACATTAACTGCCCCAACTACCAACTTTGGGAATTGGACAGTCCCACATGTATATCTGCATGACACCCCATGGGTGAAGGCATGGTGCTGACCACTGCAGGACTGAGAATTCAGGTCTTGTGGGATGTGATGCTGTTTCATTGACTGAGAGGTCCCAGACATTTCAAAGAACATCAGGCACCATTAGCCCAACATCACTTCCCAGAACACCATAACTCTCAGCCATGCTGCTATCAGAACCTCAAAAATACTGCAGTACCATTCTACATGGCCTTCCGTCTTTCCTATCTGAAACATATACCTATATTGATGTATAATAGTCATTTCCCCAGATATGGATGACATTGAATGCAAAAATGCAACTGAAACTGCTTTCCTACAAGCTGGAACACCACCTCATTTCAGATTTCAGGTACTATGTTCTGAAAGTTAGGCTTGCTACTGCAACAGGTTAGGGAAGTGGATCAATAACCTAGCCCCCAAGACATCCATATCTCAACCCAATAAATATCATTTTCACATGGCAATATGAGAAACATATCTCTACTGACAAAATTATGACCTATGACATGTCTTATCGGACATGATAATGGTAGCAGCAGCAGCAGCAGCAGCAGCAAGAACAATGGACGTACTTCACCGTGCTTGCACTGACAGTGAAAACTGATGTCTGCAGCACCACAAGTGACACTAACACTGAAACCAGTTAACGTCTACCATTAAACTAAGTGTCTCTGTGTGTGAAAACACAAAGTAGTAGTTTGGTTTTCTATTTCAAGTTATTAAATTATGAAACTAGGGAATTATTTTTTCACCGACACTCTATATGGTTCCTTGTATTCACAACAATACAAGCAAAAAGCAGCAATATAAACTAATATCTTCACCCTGTTTCATGAACATTTCAGCATAGCCAAGGTGATATTTGTTCACAAACTTTTGACACAGCAAGTTACATAGTAAAAAAACAAACAACCAAAAAAAAAAAAAAAAAAAAAATAAAAAACTCAATTAATTAATATTTCAACCAAAAAAAACAAAAAAA
>Ga0123355_10011462_pt1 | contig 13669 bp, 7 predicted proteins | sample TergutEmb28metaG_3_FD_89872 | JGI IMG/M metagenome (GOLD analysis project Ga0123355, IMG submission 89872) | Embiratermes neotenicus P1 segment gut microbial communities from Petit-Saut dam, French Guiana - Emb289 P1 | ecosystem: Host-associated > Arthropoda: Insects > Digestive system > Gut ...
AACAAACACATTCACCACAACCCTAACCCCCCCAAACCCCCCCCTTTGCCCCCCCCCCCCCCCTCCGTCTTCCATCTTCTTGGGTGTCTGAAGGATGAACCCCGATGACGCCGTTTTGCGAACGACAATTAGCTGACACAGAGTGCTAGAAGAACTCCGACGCTTCAGCAAAGAGTTTTAAGCGCCGGGCATAGAGCATCTTAACGTGTGCTGATAATAAAGAAAATTTTGTGGCAAAGTATTCTCAACATTGCAAAGAATGTACTTATGATGTATGTAAAACTCTTTTTAACTGTAATTACAGTTTCGGAGAAAACAAAAGGCATTACTTTCGTACCGCTCCCCGTCATTAAGTACAGGAGTGCTGATAAGTCCTTAGCCCGAACAAGAAGGAAACAAGCTAATGTTTCTGTCAGAATGGCGTGAATTTCCTTCGGCGCCTTGCCTTGCAGGAAAAAAAAAATTGATGGCAGCTCGCGTCTCGATGTTGTTGAAATCGCGCGCATCCCCGACATGCTTCCGAGGTTGTTTCATTACTGGTCGGGCTAAGGACCTATCAGCACCCCGATAAAACGTGAGGAATCGCGTTAGAGAAAAGGAGGTAGAGCTCCACCCTTTCTTAAATATTGATGAGAAGTGGAAGTGAGTGTTGTTGGGGGACTGATAACTTGGCGACATGGCAGGCATTTCAAGAACGCGGTACGACTCTATAACCCATCCTCCTTGTCCGCTTCCTCACCCTGCAAATAACAAGCTGTCAGTACCCGACGATAGTCAACTGCACACCCGTGTGCTTGGCCTCTGGGAAAAGCGCTCCCTGTGTTCATTGGACAGGAGACTGCGTTTGCCCACAAAAAGGGAGACAGAGAAAAAATTATCTTCGTCGAAAATCAAGCCATATTTTCCTACCGTCCAGCACGTAACCTTATCACTACACTGACAGAACTAACTGGTTCACCATCATAGCTAAGGTTTTGCTTAATTATACCAGTCCAGTCCGGCCTCAGTAAATTGAATTGTAACATGTGAATTGAAAATGTGGTTTCCTGCCGTTCTGTTTACCAGAAACAGTAAATCAATCACAACGCTAAACCAATTCCAGTTTTTTGTTCGTCACCATTTGATTTACAAGTAATTGTGCTGTGAATTCGCGAAGTCGTTTAATTAATCTAAATAAACGTTTTTCACCAAGGTTTGACAATTTTTATAAGCGAAATGTGTTTTGAAAAAGCAAACCAATAAATTCTGATATAGTACAATATGTGCATTCTGTGTTATCACTGATTGATACAAACACAAATATCGGTGAGGTCAAGATAGAAGGAAGATCGCATAATATAACCAACAAGATGCAACGTTTCACACTTTCATTATTTCTGTAAGACGATCTACATGTTTTAGATGGTTTTCCCGTTCATCATCAGGAGCTCAAAATTGCACATGCTGCGTCAGGTATTTGTCAGACCACTACCTGACGCGGTATGTGCGGTTTTGTGCTCCTGATGACGGAAGGACAACCCATCTGAAACATGTAAAGCCTCTTACAGAAATAAAGAAATTGTGAAACTTTGCATCTTGTTGGATGTACTCTGCGAATATATTAGTAATGCACAGACCTATGAATGTTAAAAAGGAAGGCAGTGTTTGTAAACAACGTAAGGCATTCACCAGGATAGACATAGACCCAAAATATGTTATGATAATCGGCAAATCAACCTAGAATTAAATGAGAATACAGAGCATTACCAATACACCACACTGTTTATTAATAGCATATTTCAGCGCATCTTGCCTAGAGTCACTGAGATGTTATCAGTAATAATTGTGATGAAGTAGCACATAATCCAATTTGGATACATTCTTTCAAGTTTTGTACAGTTCGCAGACCATGATATTCGTTTGTTGTAAATACAGTTATATTGTTGCGCAGGTTATGACACCGTAGATATGAATCTTTACATCAGTAAGTCCGTCAAGTTTATGTTTCTTGAAGTATTTATGACATCCAAAAATGTTTAGAATGAATTTGAATTTCAGGTGGCCGTGCATCGTGATAAATTCTTATAATAAAACCAACTAGATGCACTAATTTCTCAAATTTATTTTTGGAATAAAACTCTACACGTTTCGGACAGTTCCTCTGTCTATCATCAGGCGGTTTTCACTGTACACACAGCAATGGTATATGTCATACAGGTTTCCTGACAGCATGCTGTCAGCAAACCTGTATGACATATACCATTGCTGTGTGTACAGTGAAAACCTCCTGATGATAGACAGAGGAACTGTCCGAAACGTGTAGAGTTTTATTCCAAAAATAAATTTGAGAAATTAGGGTATGTAGTTGGTTTTATTATAAGAGTTTGGAATGAAAGCTGCAAAATATTTTTTCAAAATATTCAGAGATTTCATAGAATAAATACGAAATGTGACACTGTCTCTTATAGTTCCACGTACAGTAAGAGTTTCCTTACGCTCTGTAAAGCGAAAGTTAAATTCATTCCACAAATTTAAGTGTACAAATAAAGGTAAAATTCATACTAGAGCATGCCACGAAGGCCCAAACAAGGAGTAGAATTATGGCTCTAATCTTCCCTTAACCTCGGCGCTAGAAGAGATTGGGTGGTCAACGCCACGCCCCGGCCTCTTTACCCCCGGCAAAGATGCGGTATCCATTGTATAGGAGGTTGGGTGGGACCAGGGCTGGTCTGGAGGGGTGCGGAAAATCTCGCCCCCACGGGGATTCGATCCCTGGACCGTCCAGCCCGTAGCGAGTCGCTATACTGACTGAGCTATCCCGGCCCGTACAAGTTTAAGTGTACGTAACTGAAATCAAATGTAATGAATATCTTAGTAGTTCGGGAAATGCCGAGAGAGATGTTTTATTTAATGACGCTGTGGATTTTTAAGCTTATATGCGTCAGTGTTAGGTACACAGGGGTGCTGTTAAGTCCTTAGCCCGACAAGAAAGGAAGCAAGCTACATTACCTGCATTTTATGAAACATGGAGGTTCATTACCACATTCACAGCAGTCCACCACCTGTCCCAACCCTAGCCAAATCATTCCATTCCTCTGTCCATCACACTTCTGACAGGCGCAGCTTGTTTCCTTCCTGGTCGGTATAAGGACTTATCAGCACCCCGGTATATTAAATATGAGTACGGAGAACTGCTGAAAAGCAGTGACAAATGAAAACTGAAATACACGGAGGAAAACCTCTTCCAGTCCAAATTTGTCCGTAATAAATTCCACACAGATTTTACTGGGAGTGCTTCTTAATCTTTTGGCTGATAGAAAAATGGTTTGTAAGTTGTAAGTTCTTTATACTCACCTCATGCACTTTGCCTAAGAAACGCTTCATTTATGATCAGTTACTAGGCTACTCCTAAGGTAACTTTACTGGCGTGAAACGTAAGTTCAAATATAAACCAGCACAAACAGAGGATATTTTTATGTCTAAAGAAAGCATACAATACTGTTACAAAATTTTCTTTGCAACGTGATTATTTTTAAAGTTGAATGAGTAATGCATTTAAAAGCTACTTTACTCTGGCAGGACCGCGTATTTTTCCGGTGCAGAATTCGTGTTCTAAATTTAAGACTGCTTGGTGTTTTGAAATCGATCTCAAGACGTTTCAGAGTGTGGAAGAATGGTGTAAGTGTGCAAACGCCCTGATTCTACAGTAAAGAAGTAAAAAGAATAATTCCTACGCTTGCGCGTTCTCCGACACGGAATAACCCGGATGCAAATCTACATGCTTCCAGTCCAGACTGCACCGCTCATCATTGTTTCCTAAATTCACCGGCCCCAAATCTCGCTATCAGACACAAAGCTCTGTGTGAGGTATGAGGTTCTAAAAATGGTGACTGTATACATTTTATTTCTTCTGAGATATACCACCGTGTAGTCGGATAGAACTCCACTGACTTTCGGAGTAACTTGTCACCTCCATCTCCAGAGTAAACAAATTTCTACGAGCAGCTCACAACCCAGATGGCAGTGTCGTAAAGTGCTCTTTGCATTATTCTTTTCATATTAGGTTATTTAGGTGACCGCGGTAGTACAGTGGTTAAGGTGCTGTGCTACAAATCGGAAGGTCGCTGGTTCGATCCCAGCTGGTGTCTTTGGCTTTTTCATTGACATAAAATCCTTCCCATCGCACTATGGCCCTGGGGTCGACTCAGCCTCTAACAGAAATGAGTATCAGGAGCATTTCCTGGGGGTGAAGGCGGCCGGTGCGTAAGGCTGACAACCTACCACCATCCCGTGCCGTTGTCACGAAATCTCCGAACCTTAACTTCGTGGAACCCTCTGGGCCCCTCCGGGCCTGTAAAGGGACTGATTTAACCTTTTATTATGTTATTTAAAGATTTTCATCGAAATTGATAAACTTGATAGCGTCAAATTAGAATTTATATATTTATTTAACGACGCTTTAAATATTTAATATATATGCTGATGAATAACAATGATTACTGAATAACTGATTTTAAAAATGGTTTATAATTTGAGGCAATAACCTGATTATCTGAGGAACTGAGAATAACAATGGAATCTTTCATTGATGATGCTCCTCTCTGGACCCAAATTTATGCCCCACGGTTACCGTTTACTTGACGCTATGGCTAACGAAATGAGTGCGAAATCTGGTGCAAGGAATAACTGATACCTGGATTCGCTTAGAAAGCTTTTATCAGAAATGGAGAGGAGATGATACTAGTGGGAATACGAGTACGTATGCGTAAATGGTAGGATATTATTAGAATGAATGTTCGAGAAATAGACCCTGAGTTTGTATAATGGAATTAGCTGGCTTATGATAGAGACAAATGACGGGCAATTGTAAACAGTGTAGTTATGTTTTGACGTTTTGCTGACCGTGCATCTCAGTATATTTATCTCAGTAATTAACCAACTTCATGCACAACATTTTTGTTTTACAATAAGTTTATTTCGTGCCTCTATATGTTACGAGCACATGTGCTCATCATCAGGAGGTCAAAATTGTATTACACAGCCTCTGGTATCATCACACCTATAGGTGGATGTCTCGTGCACAGGTTGAGAGAGTCCTCTCTCAACCTGTGCACAAGACGGCCACCTATAAGTGTGATGACACCAGAAGTTGTGTAATGCAATTTTGACCTCCTGATGATGAGCACATGTGCTCGAAACATGTAGAGGCATGAAATAAAACTATTGTAAAACAAAAAGTTTGTGCATCAAGTTGGTTAATTACTGAGATAAGTGTAGTTAAGGTTTAGGATACGCGAAAGGCTTGCATATTCTTGGTGCAGCTTACAGTTAGCAGCTGTTCGAAGAATGTTCTGTGACACGAAATAAGCCGATTATCACAGAGTTAATATTACTTTTTATCAAAAATAACATATTTCTTGTCGTTGAAAATACTGTTGTTATTTACGTTACTGTTTTATTGTTTCTCCCTCCAATGCTACACTTACTATTATTTAAATTTTCCGAGTTTACTAAACTTGTGGGATTAGAATTCTCGTCGACAGTTATCCCCAAGTATATATTCCGATAGCAATACATGTTACAAACAATGACGCACTTTGGAAGTTTTTGAAGATCCCTTCTCATAGGTTTGGACGTTTCGGAAGCGTGCATGGTCTTGGGCACCCCACAGCTCCCGAAGAGCACTGTTGGTACTACTGTCAGCTGTTCGCGTGCCTTTCTTGTTGAATTTCATGTGCTAATTTGATACACTTCCGAAACGTTTTGTTCTCAAGCATTTCAAATATCCCGAAATTGTGGACAGCTACACCACAGTCTTTGGTGTTTCTCACAACTAACACAGTTCATGTAGCCTTGTCCTTCTTGAGAAGCTAATCGTTTCTAAGCTAGTCCAGAAATTCACAGCATTTTCAAACCCACAGTTTTGTTACTGTGCACAAGGACAGCATAACATGAGCGAAATTATTCCATTCCGCATCTCCCATTCTTCTTCTTTCGGGTGCATTTAAATACAGTCTGTCCCACTCGCTACCGAACCCAGCATTTATTTAATAATTTCACCACCCATGAGGATATTGCCACGAAATTTGAAGCGCACTTATCTCGTTATGTAATAAATGTGACGGCATCATAACGTGAGCTGAAAGTGGCCACCATTTGCGTCCAGACAGGATTGAACCCGGCGCGTCTTTTTTTGGAAAGTCCTTGCCAGTACGTGCGCTGTCACTGTCTGAATTTCTTCGCTGATGTTTGCTTTCATGGCGTTTATGATTCGTCGTTTGTTTTGGTAAACCCTCCCTTTCAGATATCCCCATAAGAAATAATCAGGTGGCGTCGGATCGGGCGAGCGCGGTGGCCAAAGTCCCTTCGAAATGACGCGGTCGCCGATAAAGGACTGAATTTTGGCCATGCTGACGTGTGAAGTGTGGGATGTCGCTCCATCCTGCTGGAAATATCCAATTGAGAGTTCCTCATCGTCCATTTGATTTACAAAGGTGTTGAATATTTCCATATATGCAGCTGTTGTGATGTTTGCATCGAAGAAGATGGGACCAATTGTGCGCCGGCGGGACATCCCACACCAAACACCAATCTTCTCTGAATGAAGGCGCACTATAGACACACACTACAGACACGTTCCTCTTCAATTCTCACGCAACGAACGTACTCCTGTTCAAATGTCGTTGCAATATCTTCATTGGTGTTAGAATTATTAAAGAAATGCCGGGTTCGGTAGCGAGTGGGACACACTGTATCGTTCTCCCAATTGCGCACCACCACTTCCTTTCCATGCCTCCATTGCATAATGTAACTTGAACTTCATCCTGCTCTTACGTCCACGACTCACAATCAACCTCTTTCCTTCAGGCTTGTCACAAAATCATGCACTCAGTTCCCTCCCTTGCATGTCACATGCTCCAAGTTTACAATCCTTGGTTTCATCACGCCAGTAAGATGTGCAAGTCATGCACTCCCTCATTATGCAGTTTTCTCCACTTCCTGTTGCTTCACTCCTCTATGCCCGAACACCTCTATCAGAACCGTATCCTCGAACACACCAAGTCTATGTCCTTCCCTCATTGTGTGATATTAAACACAAGCAATTATCATTTTCATTATCATCATCACCACGACCATAACCGCCATGTCTCGACACCCGAATGCAGGACGAAGTCACAGTATGAAGACTGATAATAGATCCTTTGAAATGGTGGAAGAGTTCAAAAATTTGTGAACAACTTTAACAAATCAAAATTCTATTCAAAAAGAAATTAAGAGCAGATTGAAGTGAGGGAATGCTTGCTATAATTCGGTGCAGAATCTTTTGTCTTCCAGTTTGCTAACCAAAAATTTAAAGATTAAGATACACAGAACTATAATTTTGCTTGTTGTTTTGTATGGGTGTGAAACTTGGTAGCTGACTTTGTGGGAGGAAATTAGGCTGAGGGTGTTTGAGAAGAGGGGGCTAAGGAGAATATTTGGGCCTAAGAGAAACGAGGTAACGGGGTAGTGGAGGAAACTACATAATGAGGAGCTGAATGATCTGTACTCCTCACCCAAAATTGTTTGGGTGATAAAATAGAGAAGGAGATGGGCATGGCATGTAGCGCGTATGGGGAAAGGAGAGGCATATACAGGGTTTTAGTGGGGAAACCTGATGGAAAGAGACCACTTGGGAGACCCAGGCGTAGATGGGAGGATAATATTAACATGACTCTTCAGGAAGTAGGATGTGGGGTATGGACTGTTTCGAGCTGGCTGAGGACAGGGACAGGTGGTGGGCACTTGTGAATGCGGTAATGAACCTTCGGTTTCCATAAAATGCAGGGAATTTTTGACTAGCTGAAAACCGGTTAGCTTCTCAAGAAGGACTCTGCTCCATGGAGTAAGTAAGTAAGTACCGCCACCATAACCACCATCAGCATTAGCATGGCCATAATCAGCACCATCGACGTCGTCATCCTCATCATCATCATCATCAACATCAACATCATCACCATTTCCCGCCGCTGGTGACTGCAACAGAGTTAGAGCGTGATCCAGTGACCGAAATAAATTTCAGAAATTCGAATAGCAGAAACTGCTAGTAGCTCACTTCCCCGTCCAAGTAGCCGAATACCGAAGGGCAGACAGTATTTACTTTCTCCATGCCCTGTATGACTTAGAATAAAAGGCGCAGTGACTGACCGCTGGCTGGAATGTCAGGTTCGATTATCGGTAAAGCAGGACTCTTCTGTCTGCATGTGTGTTCACACGGACTCTAGCACTCCCGTATTCTACCCAGCAACAATTCTCTGTAGGAGGTCATGTCGCTAGGAACTGAAAAAGATCACTCACTCTCATCTAGACAGGTACGTTGTGATGTTTGCCGGTGGCAAGTATATCTTTAGCTTATTAGAACCAAAAGAGTTGCCATACATACACGTGTTCCCATTCTTGCAAAGCATTGGCCGAAATCACTCCGTCCTTCTGTACGCTCGTGAGAATTCGAGAATTTCTGACGAGATTTTGATTTGGAGAATTTACAAGGAATTGTTAAAACATGTACATTTTGGTTAAAATGTGATAAACATTAAAGGTAAAAATGTAAAAGGTAAATCTCGCCCTATAACAGGCCACGAAGGCCCACAGTGCCCCCTGGGCGCTAGAAGGAGTGCGTTGTCAACGCCACTCCCCGGCCGCCTTACGCCCGGTAAAGATACCTGGCGTCCATTTCATAGAACGCTGAGTGTGTCTGGGGGCCTGTCTCGACGGGTAAGGAAAATTTCGCCCTCACTTGCGTTCGAACCACAGACAAACATAAAAAGTACACGTATCTCCACAATGCTTAGCCCGCGAATCGTGACGGGTTGCCTTCTGAAAGTAACGAAATTTGTTTACTTTCTTCACCTATTGCTGTATTCGAAGCTTCCCTTTTCACTGTTATTGCACACACACACTCACACTCACACACACACTCGCGCGCACACTCACACACACTCACTCACACACACACACACTCACACACACACTCTCTCACACACTCTCACACACACACACACACACACTCGCGCGCACACTCGCGCGCACACTCACACACACACTCACACTCACACACACACACTCACACACACACTCACACACACACTCGCGCGCACACTCACACTCACACACACTCACACACACACATACATACACACATAAACACCCTCACTTCATGCTATAGCAACAGTTCTACAATCTTGTGTTATCTACGTAAACTGTTGCTAGGTTATAGATACGACACAGTGTGTGGTCTGTGGCGAAGTGGAAGGAGGAATTTAAAGTGGTCACGTGTGTGACAGTGTTTTCTTTAAATCATCAAACGCTAACGATCATGAATGAAACTCTAGAGGCAGTAACAGAGCGAATATGCCAGAACTGTTACACTGTGTGTACATTTGCCAGCTGCTGACATGTGGGCTTTTGGAAGTGACTCATCCCTTACTCACCTCCCCCTCCCTTCCCCGTTGTGCAAGACGCCGCGTGTATACGTAGCACAGCCATTTCTGCCTTCGTAACGGATTGAAACAATTATTTAACCAGTAACATTCCATTTGCATGAAAGTTTGTTTCTCAAGACTTTTATTTAGTCTCTTGGGGGCAGACTGTGGCAAGATGGGCAAAGTGCCGGGATTCCCATAGGACAGATCACACGCAGTATCCCCTCTTTCCTGGTACTCCGTCTCCAGGAAGAAGGCGGTTGTGGCCAATATTTAGACAAATGAGTTTTCAAGGTCATTGTGACAACTTGTTTCTTATTACATTCGTTAGCAGCTCAGTGTTTTTTGATGATGCTTAAACCAAAACTTGTTACCGTGTTCTGCACATTGAGCCTAGAAACGCGTAAGTAGTGTACCGATGTAATGCACCACAAAGTAGCTCCTAGGAGAAGAGTTCTAATTCCTACTGAGTTATTTAAAATATTTCCATCCCGTTATGGAAATCAAAGTTTCATTACAGTTCGCCGCTGGACCATACCTGAGTCATGTGAGTCTCCTATTAAACATTTAAAGTATATGTACTTTAATATTATCCTCTCATCAATGGCAGGCCTTTCCTTCAGATTTCGCAATTAAAATTATATATACAATTCTTACCTCTGCCATGCTAAGTCCATCTCACCTTACTTGGTGTGAGAGTTGTAACACAACTTAAAATTACTGAAGGTAGGAAAAGAACGGATTTCTTCTAAAAGTTATTGATTTTTAGAATCTGTAGGCCCGTACAATTTTCATCACACATTCGATTTCATCTGTAAAATGTGACAGATCTCAACACAACATTTACAACAAAATATTAGATCGTCTGATGCCACGCTCATGCGCCAGCTGGCGATCAGAAATTCGGTGTATCAGTTTATATATATATATATATATATATATATATATAGATATTTCCCCACTTCTCTACTATAAGGTGCAGCCTCTATAATCTATTCTGGTCTCACCAATGATCCACCCACGTTCTTTCTTAACTCTGTACAGTACATTCCTTCTCCCCGAAGACTGCTCCGTGTGGCTGGGCTAAGGCAGTCTACTTTCCTTCATCCCTTCCACGTACCTACACGCTTTCTATTGCCTTCTATATTTCTCAGTACCTCTACCGTGTCAGCCAAACCTCGCTGCCCTTTACTTGTTCCTTTGTTCTTATGGTCTCCTATCACACATCCGGGAACTGAACTGAGGTACTTCCAATTATTTCTTCCACAGGTCACAATTCTCATTTTACATCAAATATGAAGACAGGTTTGGTGTTAGTTTGTGAAGTCTCACTTAAATATTCTTTGACAAATTCCTACTGAAGTCTATGCCAGACTATCCACTTGTAAAACTCAAACTTTTCACCTCATTTTTAAATACGTATTTCTGTAATTTGGCATAAGCTACTAAAATATCTGACTGTTAATCACAACATTAGACCACATTAAAGCTTCAAAATTCATTTCCATTGATTTCCACATTGATACTTTTATTTTCTCGCTTAAAAATAACTATGTTGTTCAACATTTCATTTTTTAACTTTTTTAAATGTATTTCCGGCTATGTTTTCTTGTATCATTTCTTGATTAGCCAGGTAAATTCAAGTAAATGGATACTTAAAGAGAACTAATGGGTGTTAAACTTCACGGCAGTTTCACGTACGATATTGTTGTAACATTAAATGCCCTTAAGTGCAGCGTTAATTCTACAAACGTCTCGAATGCAGCCCTTAAATAAGTTACAATCTTGTTTGTTTCTTTCAGATTAAATATAGGTGTTACATTTCGCAGTAAAATCTAATCCTCTGTATAACTTGATCCCAACGGGCCTGAATATTTTTGTCTGAGGGTGGTTTTCATTTCACCCACGCGACTAGACCCACATACAGCACAGAGTACCTGCTGAATATTCTTATGTATTTATGATTATGATGATGATGATGATCAAGGTTAAACTCCTGTTATGTATGCTACAGTCGTACTACTTTTAATTTCTATGAAAGAAAACATAAGGTTCAAGCTTACCAAAAAGTGTTTCCTTTATTCTGACGTTTAGGTGACCGTGCATCGTAATAAATTCTTATAATAAAACCAACTAGATGTACTAACTTCTCAAATTTATTTTTGGAATAAAACTCTACATATTTCGGACAGTTCCTCTGTCCATCATCAGGAGTTTTTCACTGTACACACAGCAAAGGTATACGAGTATGTCATACAGGTTTGCTGACAGCTTGTAAGCAGGATCAGGACGCCTGATGATGGACAGAGGAACTGTCCGAAATATGTAGAGTTTTATTCCAAAAATAAATTTGAGAAGTTAGTACATCTAGTTGGTTTTATTATAAAAAGTGTTTCCTTGACTTAAAAAAACATGGACTATGTCGTTGTGCTGGTCAAAAGCTTTTCGTTCACTCACAAGACTGTAACTTCCCGAAGCTCTTACCGATGAAGAGGACTGCTATCTTCTGGGATTTGAAGCCTGTAACCCAGCAAAAGACTGCCACTGCTTCGGAGGGTTCTGTTGCTTCCATCATCAGTGTAGGTTCATGAAGGAGAAAGCAGAATTTTCCGAAATTTCGGTACACGTCTGCAATACCGACTTAACACATTGTATGATGGTACTCTTATAAATACAGCTGTCGGCTATTAAATATGAATTGCTTGACATAATATAATTACTTTTGAATATTAATGTAGACATATTGAGAAATGCTGAATATTGTATAATTTTATTGTTCACAGAAATCTTGTGTTAACAGTAAGGAGTACCAGAGCGTAATCTGGTATTTGTCGATAAGATGCACTGATCTGGAATAACTACGGAGGAAACCAGGGTAAGTGCGATTGTGCTCTCCTTGTAAGTTATCGGCGGAAACTGCTGAAAAAGAACGGACGTATCGACGCAGACTGTACACATGACATAGTGTTTATAACACAAGCGTGTTACGTCATTCTTGAGAATTTCAAACGTTGTTCTTTCAATTTGTATCAATTGAAGCGCAGCTGTATTTTGTAGCAGCGGGCGTCATATCTTCCTCGCAATTAGGAATAGCATTTACTTTAAAATTTTAACTTCCTCAGTGCCATAATTAGATAATCTAAAACAGTTGTAAACTTACCCTTTGTATTGTTACGTATTTCCATCCTGACTGAGAAATTATAGTGCTGAAGAACTAGAAAAGTATTCATGACGCAAATTCATTCGCTGGCGTTATGTATAGCAAATATTGAAGCATGAGGAAAATAGTGTTTATAAAGACATCTATCATTCTTGCTTTAAAGCTTTCGCCGTGTTCTAAATGTAATTTGTTCCTTTTTGGGTAATTCCCCGGCGTTTGAGTTCTAATTGCCGACGTTTCGGAACTCACTATCGGTTCCATCTTCATAGGCAGGTTAATGAAGTATGTCAGTGGCAGGATTGTGCGGGGTATTTATACCTGGTTGGGTTGCAGCGGGGAAGTGGCAGAGCCAATAGGAAGTAGTGTGCCCGTACATACTTCATTAACCTGCCTATGAAGATGGAACCGATAGTGAGTTCCGAAACGTCGGCAATTAGAACTCAAACGCCGGGGAATTACCCAAAAAGGAACAAATTACAAAGACATATATCATTTGAAACCCTTGAAAAATTACATATTAATATCTACTCTGTTACATTTCAGTGCCGAGATAAATCGTATGTTGTCAAGATTAACCCCCGTACATGACCTCTTAGATTAAGGATTCCTGTCAAAATTTTTCCAACATTTCTCATCTTCCTATTGGGCCTTCAGCTTTGTCGCACTTCATCATTCGTTTAATCAACCGGCAAAGAACATTTGATCTACGGAACCATATAAAAAGAAGTAAAGCAAGCAGACTTCAACTATGAATCACTACAGTTCATCAGTTCATTTTCATCCTACAACTCTTCACACTTAGAATTTTTAATAAATATTCTCAATTTGAAAACCATTTTGCTTTTATTGTGCGCGTGTTAACACAATATTGGGTGAGGAATACAAATCATTTAGCTCCTCGAGGAGATTGCATAACGAAGAGCTAAATGATTTGTACTCCTCACCAAATATTGTGCGGGTGATAAAATCGAGAAGAATGAGATGGGCTGGGCATGTGGCGCGTATGGATGAGGAGAGGGGGGTGTATAGGGTCTTGGTGGGGAAACCGGAGGGAAGGAGACCACTGGGG
>Ga0123355_10011463_pt1 | contig 13669 bp, 5 predicted proteins | sample TergutEmb28metaG_3_FD_89872 | JGI IMG/M metagenome (GOLD analysis project Ga0123355, IMG submission 89872) | Embiratermes neotenicus P1 segment gut microbial communities from Petit-Saut dam, French Guiana - Emb289 P1 | ecosystem: Host-associated > Arthropoda: Insects > Digestive system > Gut ...
AATACATCGAAATGTATTACAACAGACGCCGTAGACATTCGGCTCTCGGATATGCTACACCCTTAGCATTAACAAATAATTTAGCGGCTTAATTCACTGTCCAAAAAATCGGGGGAACTCCACAACCCCCACCCGCTTCGCATTCTCCCAAAGGGCATCCTCGCCAGACATCGCCCCCAGCGCATCACCCCAAGGCATCATCGCCTAACATTATCGCCAGCATCACCGCAGAGCATTCTCGCCAGACATCACCCCAAGGCATCACCTCACCGCATCACCGCCCAGCATCCTCGCCCCGCCCGCAAGCGGGCCACACAAAAAAAGCGGGTGGAAGTTGGCACAGCCAACCCCCACCCGCTTCGCATTCTCCCAAAGGGCATCCTCGCCAGACATCGCCCCCAGCGCATCACCCCAAGGCATCATCGCCTAACATTATCGCCAGACATCACCCCAAGGCATCACCTCACCGCATCACCGCCCAGCATCCTCGCCCCGCCCCCAAGCGGGCCGCACAAAAAAAGCGGCTGGCAGTTGGTATAGCCAACCTCCACCCGCTTCGCCCAGCGTTTCCCCAAAAGCACGGTCGCCAGACATCGCCCCCAGCGCATCACCCCAAGGCATCACCGCCTAGCACCCTCGCCAGCGCATCGCCCCCGGCATCACCGCACAGCCCGCAAGCGGGCCGTCCCGCCACGCCTTCCCGGCTTCGCCGGGAAGGCCCCCCAGCAATGCCCCCGCCGTGCGTGAGCCTCTGGCCTAATGCCCGGCAGGGGAGGGTATACGGTTTAAGAAGCCATTTGCATGGCATCTCCGCGTAGGAGACCGTGGCTCCGTAGCGGGTTCCCCATGCGGGCTTCTTAAACCGTATACCCTCCCCTGCCGGAGCTTTATGCGGAAATGCTCACGCACGGCGGGGGCGGCAGTCCACTAGGGCGTTAACTCCACCTCCACCAATTGCGGCCTGTCATGGAAGAAAGGAGCCGCCGTAGTTCCTATGCCAATCTGCCCGATGCCCAGTTGCCCGAAGCGGTTATCTCCCCAGGTGAACAGCCTGCCGTCCTGGTGGACAGCAACGGTGAACAAGCCGCCGGAGTTGCCGAACAGGAACTGGTTGTCGGGCGTAGCCAAGTCTACAAGAAGCGGGGCCCGCACCCGGCGCATTTGGATTCCCTGGGCGGGATCAACTGTAAAGGCTCCAACGCCAAACTGCCCGTAATCGTTGCGCCCAAAGACAAACATATAGCCTTCATCGTCCATGATAATGGAGTGGTAGATCATGCTGTTCACGTATGTCCACCTGCGCCCTGTGCCGCCTTCACCTACGTATATCTGGCGGGGATAGCCGAACCAGCCATAAACGCTGTTCCCAAGCTGGCCCATGCTGTTGCTGCCCCATACCCACATATCTCCATTGGTGTCTATGGCGATGGTAAATCCGTCCCCGGCGTTTACCGACTCCCAGCGGGCGCCGCCGCGGTTTGCAAGGCCAACAGCTCCTCCATACGGGTGATTTACCTGCGTGGGGGTGCGGCTGGTTCCGGCAACGGCCGTGCCGAGCTGGCCGAAGTCGTTTTCGCCCCACACCCACAGACTACCGTCTACGCGGATAGCCGCCGAGTGGTCTCTGCCCGCGCTAACGGACTTCCAGCCGTAGTCGGAAAGGCCGGGAACCATTACCCTGCCCGGCTGCCAGTGGGGGCGCAGTTCGCCGTCAAGGCCCGCTCCCGGCGTGGGAACATGGGTGCGCCCGATAAGCGTGGCGACATTGGCCCCAAAGGTGTACAACGTGCCATACTCCTTTACGCCCGTCGTGTGGCGGGGGCCGGCATCGGCGGTTATCCAATAGTGGCCTACCGCCCCTACAATGTTGCCGGGCGTATGTTCATTTGCCACCGCAGGGGGCCGCCCAAGCTGACCGTAGGTATTACTGCCCCAGCCGAACAGGCGGTTGTCGTCCGTTATGGCGATGTTGTGGGTCGCGTTGGCGCTTACTATCCGCCAGGGGGCCGGGCTTGTAATCTGAGCCGGGATAGAAACGTTGGCTCCCGCGTTGGCAAAATTGTTGCCAAGCTGGCTATGATTGTTGCGGCCCCAGCTAAACAGGCGGTGGTCGGCGGTAAGGGCCAGAGCATGGTAGTCCCCGGCGCTTACCATCCGCCAGCCTGCGGTGGCGCGCCCCCCGGTAAGGGTAACGTAAGGGCTATTGCCATGCGCGCGGGGATTGGTGCGGCTGGTCGCGCGCACCCGGATTTGCCCTTGGAACTCGTCAAACGACACGGTAAGAGTGCCGCCCCCAGAGCCGCCGAAGCCGGGGGTAATCGTGGTTTGGTGGCTTATGCCCGGGGTCGGTATCGACCAGAACACATCCAAGTCAGCGCCAGTCGGGTTGCCCCGGCCTTCAACATGAGCCGTAAAGGTTACCGGTGCGCCCCCCCGTGTTACCATGGCAGGCCCGGTTACCGTTACCTCCTCTATAAGGGGAATCTGAACGGTAACTTGGGTAGTCCCGTATACCGCGGGGCGCCCTATCGGGGAATGTACGGCATCCGCTGATATTGTAACAATACCGTCAGGAGCGACACCTATAGGGGTCGTTAAAACTCCGCCTTGTGTAATGGTCGCCGGGTTCGCAGGGCCCCAGTTACCTAGGGCGAACCAGTTAACCTCCTGAGACGGATGGCCGCGGCCTAGAACCGTGGCGGTAAAGGTGTTTGGTTCGCCCCGTTGTATGCCCCCTTCTAGCGTAACCCGCGCAGGCCACCCGATATGTACGCTTGTGGCGTACGGCTGTAGAATTTCAATGGCGAAGGGCTCGGAATAGAAGGCGTTGTTGTAATTGGATACCGCCCGAACGTACAGGCGTTCCGCTTCAGGCACACCCGTCCGCCCCTGCGTGTAGGGCTGGTCTGGGGACACGATAACCGTTCCCCGCCTGTCATAGCCGGGGATAACGCTGGTCGCTGTACCTTCCACAGCGCCCCTGTACACCACAAAATGCACCCCTTGGCTTCCCCGCAGGGGCGGAAGGCCGATCCAGTTGATGCCGCCAATAAGAGGATCGCCCGGATCGGAGACTTCGCCCCGGTGAACGCTATGGCTCGTGTTAACTATATACACTTCGCCTTCGGCGCTTGGGTCTATTACCGTAAATGTCCGCATGGCGTACAGGGCCGGAAATTCATAATGCCGGGCCCGCACGGTAAAGGTGTTCCGGGCAAGCAGTTCGTTGCGGTATACCGCGAAATGGGCGGCAAGGGGGCCTCTGCTTGTAATGTAGGTTTCCACCTCGTACTCGCCGGGGGCGGGATGCCCGTCAGTTCCGGTAAACCCGTCCGGGTCAAGCTCTACAATGCTCCAAATAACGGCGGCGGCATCGAACACATCAAAGTTGTGTACGCTGGCGGAAAGCTCTAAGGACCCGCCGCGGGTAATAATGTCCCCGTCCCCGCCAATAACACCGATGTCTATCCGGGGCGGGTCAAAGACTATCCTGTTCGGGCACGCCGAAAACATGGCGACGCACAACAGGGCGACAATGGGCAGTAAAATAATATTTTTCTTCATGCTTATGCTCCTTAATGTGTTAACGGGTAACCTCTATGGGCGTTACCCTCTGACCAGCGTGAGCGCCGGCCTGAGAAGTAGCGTCTTGACCTGCTTCTCCGGCAGTATCGGCCTGAGTCGTGTCTCCAACCTGTCCCATCCTCCTATCGCCCCAGCCGTACATATGGCCTTCAGTCGAAATAGCAAGCGAAAACCACTGTCCGGTAATAGCTTCGGCGAAGCGAATATTGTTAGTGTTGAAGTACGCCGGCTCCCTGGGCTGGTACAGCCCTTGATTGACTGTCCTGGTAACGTGAGCTGCAGTGGCGGGTACGCCCATGCCAAGGCCAGATACCCAATCAGCGGTGTTCCGCCCCAATTGGCCCATGTGGTTGCGGCCCCACGCGAACAGGCGGCCTTGGTCGTCTATGGCCAGAATATGCTCACTTGCCGAGCCTACGGATACCTGCGCCCAGCTACGGCCTTGGGCCTCTTGGGGATGGGGTACACGAGTCGGGGTATTAATGCGCAGAGTGGCCGCATTCCCGTGCACCGGAGCGAAGCCTACCGTGCCCCACTCGTTATTGCCCCACGCCCACAAATCGCCGGCATTGTCAATGGCAACGGTTGTCGAATGGGAGGCGCCAACTGTTACCCAGTGGCGCCCTGCTATCGTGTGATGCACCTGCACGGGCAGGGGTTCGAACCTCTCGTCCTCTCCCGTCTGAACCGCGGTGCCCCAGCCGGGGGTGCCGGTTCCGGCGCGATTGCCAAGCTGTCCGTGGGTGTTGCGGCCCCACGCCCACAGTGTGTTGTCAAATTTTATGGCGGCGGTGTGGAAGCCTCCGGAGGCGACCATACGCCAGCGCTGTTCCGGGTGGCCCGGTACAACTACCCTGCCGGGAGCCCAATGCGCGCGAACTTCCCCGCTATAGCCCTGGACAATGTGATTATCATCGGCAAGCAGGCGGCCCAACTGCCCTTGGTGGAAGCGCCAGGCGTTGGCATCGTTGATGGGATAATTAATGCCTGGGCGGAGGTCGCCGTCAGCGCCGAATGTGTACAGCGTATGGTCTGCCTTTATGCCCGCGACATGGTGGCGGCCCGCGGAAACGGTAAGCCACGTAAAGCCCCGCGCGGTTTGCACAAGCTCAGGCGCGAATACACCACGAAGACCAAGAGGCTCGCCCGGCAGGTTCTGCGGCCTGAAGGGATGAGCCGCCTGAGTGGTAGCGTTGACAAGGGGGCGGTTCACAGCAACTAAGTGGAAGTTGGACGGAGAGCCAAGCTGTCCGTGGGCGTTATCGCCCCATGCCCACAGGGTTCCGTCTCTTCGTATGCCCACGCTGTGGTCAAGGCCGGCGGAAACAAGAAGCCAGTCGTGTCCGTGGTCGCCCGAGCTTACCATTGTCGGGCGCGTACGATTAGTCCCATGCCCGCCAGCCCCGTCATTTCGGTTCGTTAAGTACGAGGAGCCGAGCCTTCCCCACAGGGCCCTGCCCCACGTGTGCAGGGTTCCGTCCCATGACAGGGCCATGGAGTGGTTTTCTCCGGCGGCTACCAGCATCCATGCGCCGGGGTTAGTGGCCCCGCCAATGCTGACAAAGGGGGAAAACCAGCGGCGGTTTACAAGGTCGGTTTCGCCTTGTAAGTTCGCGAACAGGCGCAGGTTGTTTCTAAACTCGTTACGGGGCACAAACAGGCTTACTTCCCGTCCCCATCCCGCTTCCAGGGTTGCGGTCTGGTCGCTTAAAAGTGCAAGTTCCGCAGGCAGTTCTTCAATACCCCACACAATTTCGCCATCGGGGTTTCCCCGTTGTTGTACGGTGGTGGTAAATGTCCCGGTTTCCTGCCGCTGTATGATGGCAGGGGCATGTATTGTCATGTGCAGGATCACCGGGGTCAAAAGCGTAACGTAAGCGAAATTATAAACAACGCTTGCGTTGTGAACCGAGCTAGATCGCGCCCGCACCCTAACCTGCCCGGAAAATACGCAGTGTTCGTTTATTTCCAGTAGGCCCCCGGCAACGCTGGTCGTGGGAAGTAAGTCCCGTTGCTGTTGGGGGTGAGTCTCGTCGAAGTCCCACTCAATATCCTGGAACGGGTTTCCCTGCCCCGGTATACGGGTAATCCGCGCCGTAAACTGGTGCTGTTCGCCCCGGTGTACGTGGTTAACTGGGTCGAGTCCCCCGATACCATGCGGGCACGACCTTTGGGGCAGCGGGTCTATCACTAACGGGCCGGGTATGGGCTGGGGAACGTGGACGGGAACGTACACAGCGTCGCCGCCGTATATCGCCGTCATGCGCAAAAACAGGTGTTCGCCCGCATACACCCTTTCTCCGTCTACATATTCGTATTCGGGTACGGCGGTAACGCCGGGCATCTGGTCGTCCGACACGGTAAGGCGGATGCTGGTGTTGTGCTGGCCAAGTGTGCCAATGGGTTCAGCAACGCCCAGGCCGCCCGCGTTGTTCACTAGCTCAAAGTTTACGCCGCGCGCGCCATATATCGGCGCAAGACCCGCGTCAACATCGTTGGCTCCGCCGCCCCAAAGGACGGTGGCCTGTATTTCGGCGGACTCACCCCGGTGTATCGAAGGGTTAATGGGGAAAATCGTTATTCCAAGCACGTCTACGGTGGGGGCGCGCAGGGGTATCGTGGTTTCGCCGGAAAGCTGCGGGCCGGACGTCATTTGCGCCCGCACGGTAAGGTAACTGCGGTTGTCCCCCCGGTACACGCTTAGCATTCCATTCGCGTTAATAAAGGTAAGGTTTTCGATACCAGCAATTGGCCCGCCCTCGCCCGTTGCGACATCTGTCGAAGAAACGCTCCACGCGACTCTGTGGTCTGGAATATGATCCAAATGGACTACTTCGGCATCGAAACGAAGCGTCCCCCCTCTAATAGCCGCTTCGCCGGCCGTCACGACATTCACGCCCGGAACCGGGATGTTGGGGGCCGCGGGACACGACGATAAAACAAGCCAGGATAAGGCAAAACACAACACAACAAGGTATCCGCCTGCTCTCTTTCTTAGTCTAACCATACTGTACTCTCCTTAAACTCTATTGAAAAATAAAGCGCCCCCGCCAGCACACACCCGCGAACACGCACTCCATTAGCGACTGTCAAAAAGTATACTTTTTGACAGTTGTGTGGCATCGTAAAATACCACGCTTACACCCAACAATATACCATAATAACGGCAAAATTGTCAACAAAATTCGTCAAATTCCCCCAAATTCACCCAAAAAATTGACTCAAACGGTAACTGTCAAAAAGTATACATTTTGACAGTCGCTGTTAGAGGTACTTTGGCGCTTGTGGGCGTATGTTCGCAAGGTGTTTTAATTTTATGCAAACAGAAGGAGTGCAGTATGGCTACATTGAAGAAGTGGGCAGGCGTTTTGTCCTGCTTTGTCGCGCTTTGCTTTGTCTTAGCGTCGTGTCCGGCGGCCCCAAACATCCCGGTTCCCGGTGTGCTTGTGGAAGCGGACGGAAACACAGTAATCAGGGGCGGGGCGCGGACATTTACCGGAACCGTCCAGCATATGGATCATTTCCCCAACCACACCCTTGGGTGGACGGTATCATCGTCAGAGCAGGTAACGGACCAGGACGGCAATATCGTTGACGCAGATGATGTTCTTACCTTTATCAACGGGGCGGGGGTTTTAAGCGTGTGGCGCTACGACAACCGCAGTTACCTTGACGTACAGGCGCGGATGCTGTTCGGCCCGCGTCATGCAGGCACGTACAGGGTGTCTCTGGTTAATCCGGCGACAAGCGTAGCCGGAATAACGTTTGCCTTTACCGAAAACCAGTCCGCCGTTCACCGTGGCGCGCAGATCGGAATACAGACCACCGTCCATTGGGGCGGCGAAGGCGGCGGGCATCCTCCGCTTCCGGGGGCCGGGCCGCGCGGCGTAATTTTTTCCCTTGAAAACGACGCGGGCGGAGGCGAATTTACCGTTGCCGCCGGGGATAACAACACTGCCGCAAGCCTTGTCGTGTCCCGCGACCAGATGCCCGGCGTAACCGGGCTTCTTATGGACGCGGACGGCAACCCTGTCGTAGACGAGCACGGCAGTCCCGTCGCCCCCGCAACCGGCCTGTTTGTCCGCGCGACGGCGATGTATGCCGGCCCCGGCGAACTTCCCTTTTCCATCCTTATCCCCATACCTATCGAAAACCCCGAAGTGCAAAGCGTAACGGTAACCGGGCCGTATAATGAAGCTGGCGTGTTACTAACCGGAGCCGGCGCTGGCGTACACCGGGGGGAGCGGAACCAGTTTAGAGCCGTTGTACACGGCGTTGGGTTTCCCTTTCAGGACATCAATTGGAGCGTTGTGCCGCATGGCGCAGGCGGAACGGCCTTCCTTCCTTCCACCATTGTTGATGAAAACGGCTGGCTTACCGTAGACGAAAACTGCCGTCACAGTATACCTATTACCGTGCAGGCGGCATCGAACTCCGTGCATAACGTGGGTTCCGGCGAGGATACCGGCACTACCGCCATTCTGACCCCGGTAATCACGGCCATACAGATAGTAGGCGGCAACGTAACCATGCAAAGGGACACTACCCGCAGGTTCTACGCCGAAATTACAAGCCGGGGCAACCCTGATGATTTTGTGATTGAATGGGACGTGGAGGGAGAATCGACCTCCCAGACCGAAGTTACCCGCTTGGGCTTTGGCCTTACCGGAGACCTCTTTCTGCCGCCCAACGAGGCATCGCCTAGTTTTACCCTGCGCGCGCAGGTGGATGGCTCCGACTTAGTGCCGTCCACCATTACGGTTTTCGTTGCCGCGGGGGGGCATATCCCCGGCGACTGGCGCACGGTGGCTATTGGTATTGACCACACGCTGGCCTTAAGCTGGAACAACCACCTGTACGCATGGGGAAGAAACCAGTGGGGCAGGCTTGGCAACGGTCACGTTTTTCCCAATACCGGTGTCGTTATTCCCATCGCTAACTCTGCACTTACAAACCCTGAAAACGTTGACCTGCTTGTTACACGCCCTGCTTCAATAGGCGGCGGTCACGTTAACCTGTGGAGGGATATAAGCGGGGGGAACCACCACAGCATAGGCATACGGCAGGACGGTACGCTGTGGGCATGGGGCAGTAACGCCCTGGGCCAACTCGGCGCCCGGATCGGCACTCTGGTTGTTACCGAGCCAACGGTGGGGAACGTTCGCGGTACGGTGGCGGGGCACGACGGCGTTACCAGGCATGTGCAAGTGCAGTCTGCGCCCATGCCCGTAGAGGCGGCCCGCAGGTTTACGTGGAGAAGCATTTCGGCAGGCATGGATCATAACGTGGGCATAAAGGTGGACGGCACGCTGTACTCGTTTGGCAACTGGGCTAATGGGCGGTTAGGCCGCGAGCTTGCCGATATGCATGACGATGTTGATGGCTATGGCGGAGAAATCCGCCCCCATTGGGCTCCGGGCAGGATAACGGTAGACGGCCTTGACGATTATGGCTGGGCAATGGCCTCCGCCGGCGGTATGCACGGCGCCGCCCTTAGGTACGATGGAAGGCTGTTTACGTGGGGGGGCAATGCTCATGGACAGGTTGGGCCGGGCGCTGCCGCGAACCAGCTCCTGCCGATAGAGGTACATCATCCGACTGGCGGAACGTGGATATATGTGGGGGCGAACAATGAAGGAACCCTTGCCATTGACTCTAACCATGTTTTATGGACGTGGGGCAATAACGTTAGTGGAGCCCTTGGGCGTATGGTCGACAGGCACGGCGTGGCGCTTGATAACCCGGCCACCGTTACTGGCGGCTCCGTTCCCGTTCCCGAACCCGGCCCCGTGCCTCATCCTACCCCGGGCCGCGAGTGGCGTAGAATTGCTACCTCAGGCGGCTCCCAGCACGCCGCCGCCATAGACGACCTGGGCCATGTGTATACTTGGGGCCGCAACCACGCGGGCCAATTAGGATGGGGCGCGGCGTACCGCAGGTTTGACACGCCTCCCCATCCCAATACCAGCGCGAACTTCGGGGGATTTTTCCGCCCCGTGAATGATCTCGGCCATCTCAATCCGCCCGGCGGCCCCGCTTTAACCCCTCAACTCGAAACCCGCCCGATGCTTGCCACGCCCCGCCAGCCAATGCCCGGTATTGTGGTTCAGGAGGCTCTGGCCGGACGCTTTTATACCATCATTATTGATACGCAAGGCCGGATGTTTGGATGGGGGGATAACCGCTTTGGACAAATCGGCATCGGCGAAAGCTTTTGGGTTTGGAATCAAGCCCAGGTTATAGCAGATGGCCCCTTCCCTAGAGATATGGCTCTTCCAACAGCAGGTTTTACGATTTTCAGCCCCAATAACTCTCATCAAATAGAGAACAACCGGATAGTGTTTAACCCTGTGCAGATATTCAGGTATTAAGGAGCACGTATGAAAAAGTATATTGTTTTTGCGCCAATTGTCGCCCTGTGCCTCGCCCTTTTCGCGGCGTGTCCGAACAGAATTATCTTTCCCCCGCCCCAAATAGTGATCACTATTGACAGCACGGCGGATTTTGTGAACCGCGGCGGCTCTTTGCCCTTGCGGGCCACGGTGCTTAACCTTGAAGACGTGTTTGAAACAAACACCATTGTGTGGACAATCGTTGAACACGAAATCGCTGGCGCCATTGTCCCGGCGTTTGAAACGGGAACCGGCATAGAAAGCACCACCAACTACGCGGCTAATCCCTACCCCGCCTATCACACCTCGCTTATTAGGGTAAACCGCCACGAAAGCCCTGGGAATACCGTCTTTACCGTGCGGGCGCGGCTGCATGAACTTTCGGCCCTGTACACGACACTGCCAATCGAGGTAAGAATTCCCGTTGCCGTTGCGGACAATGTGGAAATTACCAGCCCTGTCCCGAGCGTTCACCGTGGCGCTGTTACCCCCCCGCTTACCGCCCAGATTGACTGGCAAGGCGGCCTTTACCCCCTGCAGGGAGACCGGGGCGTGTTTTTTGAAGCCTACAACGGCGAACCGGGTACGATTGCCAGTCCTGTTTCCGTGCCGCCCGGACAGCCGGCGCTGCAGGGCACGGTCGCCGTGTCCCTGAACCAGCCGCATCGGGAGGGCGGAACGCTCTATGTCCGGGCAGTGTCCCACTACTACAACGGCTTTTACTCTGAGCCCTTCGACATCAATATCCTAACGCCAGTGGCGCAGTGGGTAAGCGTAGCCATGTCGCCCCGTGTCTCCAGCGAAGGGGGCGTGCACCGGGGCGAGGACGAAGCCAACCCGTTTACCGCCACGGTTACGGGCCTTGGCAACCCCCCAAACACCGTTACGTGGAGCGTCGATGGCAATCCGGCGGGGGTTACGTTTGGAGCTGTCGATACCGCTACCGCTAACTACCTTACCGTTGACCGCACGGTTATGCCCGGCCAATACGTCACGGTACGGGCAACCTCGGCCTACCTTGGGCAGCAAGGCCAATTCGTGTCCGGGCCGCAGGAGGTGTTTATTCTATACCCCGTTATAGTGCACGTGAATATACTACATAACGGTATACACGCCCCAAGCGCCGCCGAGATTGCCGCAAACCCCGCCCTTGTTGTGCCGGTTACCACTGCGACAAGGGGCGTTGGAAGCGTAACATTCACTACCGTAGTTGATGGCCGGGGCTACCCCGAGGACATCCCTGGAAATGACCACGTGTACTGGTCGATACCGGTTACGGGCATAAACCACCGGACAGGGATTACCTCCGACGGCTCCCTTACCGTGTCGGGACATGAGTTTTTGGGGCAAATCCGTGTACGCGCGACCAGCCGGAACAACCCGCAGGCGCTAAGCAATTTTTACGTAGACATTATCGGAACCCATCCCATTGCCGGAGTTGGCTGGCGGGCGGTAAGCGTGGGCCAACACCACGCCCTGGCCCTTACCACCGAACACCATCTGTTTAGCTGGGGCCGGCACCACCAAGGCATTTTGGGTCATATACTCGCTAGCGACGACCCCATTCCAGTGCCGCTCCGTATCCCGGACCCGGTCGTAGGTGGTGGCGGGACACCCTTCCCAGCCGAAGGTTGGAGAATGGCCACCGCCGGAGCCAACCACAATATCGCCATAACTGCCGATAACCGCCTGTTCGGCTGGGGCAGTAACGACTGGGGCCAGCTTGGAGACACGCCCGCCCCGGGAGCGCCAGTAGCCACGCCCACCAATATCCAAGGGGCGGTAGGCCACTTCTGGATAAACGCCGACGTGGGCCCCTACCACACGGTAGGCGTAAAGGAGATGGGCACGTTGTACACCTTTGGGCGCAACATTCCCACGCTGATAGGCCGCCCGAACGTCGCCCTTGTCGGGGATGATCGCTATGACGGCGAACTGCGACCGCACTATATGCCCGGCAGGGTCATGGTTCACGGCCTTTCCGACTACGGCTGGAAAACCGCCAGCGCCGGTACTGACCACACGGCGGCTATCCGCGTAGACGGCAGTCTGTGGGTATGGGGCCGCAACGACTGGGGCCAGCTTGGCCTTGGCGTGGGCAACTCCGGCCTTGCGACCCGCCCGGTGCGGGTACATCACCCCGTCGCAGGCCGCCACTGGGAGTCGGTGAACGCCGGCGACCGCTTTACGATTGCCATAGACAACGAGGGCACATTGCACGTATGGGGCCGCAACGAACTAGGCCAGCTTGGGCAAAGCCACCCGGGCCACGTGGAAGCGCCGATAGTTCCTGGCCTCGAATTGGGTATCGATAATCCGGGACATGGACGCACATGGAGTTACATAAACAGCATGACAAACCACTCCATCGCCATGGCCGTGGACGGCGAGCTGTTTGTCTTTGGCAGCAACGAACTGGGCCAGTTCGGCAATGGGTTTGCCGTTGCCGGTCACGTACCGGGGATCATGATGTCGCCAGTATTGGACACGGGCACCAACCGTTTCCTGTTCGCCAATGTCGGAGGCGGCTCCACCATGGCGGTTGACACTCTCGGTAACATGTTCGCATGGGGGGCTAACGAGTACTTCCAGCTCGGTCTTGGTCATAGACGCCCAGCCAATGATCCGGGTCAGCTCCCCCCCACAGTCGCCATGCCAGACAATGTCTTGCTAGGCCGCTACTTTGAGCTTAGGCCGCAGCCGGTGGTGAGGCCGCCGCAGTAGGCTAGCATCACGGCTAGTAGGCAAAACACCACGGATGGGGTGGACATACGGTTTAAGAATCCCGCCCAGGGAACACGGCTACGGAGCCTCGGTCTCCTGCGCCTCGGAATCTGGGCAAAATGGCTCCTTAAACCGTATGTCCACCCCATCCGTGCGTTGGTCTACTGGCTGTGATGGCCCGCTGGGGGGCCTTCCCGGCGAAGCCGGGAAGGCTGGGGGGACGGCCCGGCCCGCTTGCGAGCGGTAAGGTGATGCGGGGAGGTGATGTCTGGCGAGGATGCCCAGCGGTGATGCCCTTGGGAGAATGCGAAGCGGGTGGAGGTTGGCTATGCCAACTGCCAGCCGCTTTTTTTTCTGCGGCCCGCTTGCGGGCGGGGCGGTGATGCGTGGGGATTGGCGGCCTGTCGAGGGTGCGAGGCGGGTGGAGGTTGGCTGTGCCAACTGCCACCCGCTTTTTTTTGCTTTTGGGGAACGCCGTGCGATAATGCTGTGCGTGTTTGTGGGACGGCCCGGCCCGCTTGCGGGCGGTAAGGTGATGCGGGGAGGTGATGCTGGGGATTGGCGGCCTGTCGAGGGAGTGCGGGGCGATAATGCCTTTGGGAGAATGCCTAGCGAGGATGCGGAGCGGGTGGAGGTTGGCTATGCCAACTGCCAGCCGCTTTTTTTGCTTTGGGGGAAGCGCTTGGGTGCGGTGCGAGGGTGCTGGGGATTGGCGGCCTGTCGAGGGAGTGCGGGGCGGTGATGCTAGAGGGCAATGTCTGGCGAGGATGCGGAGCGGGTGGAGGTTGGCTATGCCAACTGCCAGCCGCTTTTTTTTGCTTTGGGGGAATGCCGTGCGATAATGCTGTGAACTTCCCCCGTTTGAGTGGACACAAAGTTAAGCTCATGATAACCGAAGGAGAGTAAATCATGAGGAAACGAAGAAAAAGTTACACGAGTGAGTTCAAGGAATCTGCGGTTGAGTTCTG